>Ga0164297_10001147_pt1 | contig 28923 bp, 29 predicted proteins | sample GEODES058metaG_FD_113539 | JGI IMG/M metagenome (GOLD analysis project Ga0164297, IMG submission 113539) | Dystrophic lake water microbial communities from Trout Bog Lake, Wisconsin, USA - GEODES058 metaG | ecosystem: Environmental > Aquatic > Freshwater > Lake | place: USA: Trout Bog Lake... | reverse complement strand
TCATACTCTCAGTATTTTGAGGATTAGCTATATCTAGAGATCCTGTGCCAGCTAACAGGCTCCTTTAAATGATTAACTAATTGATTTTATTATATTTATATCAATTACGGCCTGATCATTCTGATTAAAATCATTAATTTGTCTCTGATTGAAACCTTGGTGCTTGCATTGTGTCTAATGATGTTGCATATAGCCTGCATCGCTTTTGCGATATGGATGCGGGTGTAGCTCAGGGGTAGAGCACAACCTTGCCAAGGTTGGGGTCGAGGGTTCGAATCCCTTCGCCCGCTCCAGTTTAAATTCATTCTCCATAAACTTTTGTTGTCCTTGATCCTCTAGCGCCTATGGCCTATGAACGGATGCGTTCAATAATTGAGGTTCTCATGCGCATAGACGCTATATCCATCGGCCGTAATCCTCCTGAAGAAGTCAATGTCATCATTGAAGTCCCCATTGGCGGAGAGCCCATTAAATATGAGATGGATAAAGACGCTGGCGCATTAGTTGTTGATAGATTTCTGTATACGGCGATGCGGTATCCCGGCAATTATGGGTTTATTCCGCATACCCTATCAAATGATGGTGACCCCTGCGACGTGATCGTTGCAAATACGCGCGCCATTATCCCCGGAGCTATTATGAGCTGTCGCATTGTCGGCGTACTTATGATGGAAGACGAGGCGGGGGGTGATGAAAAGCTGCTAGCTGTTCCATCAAATAAACTCACCCGTCGTTATGAAAAGATAACAAATTATACCGATCTGCCTGAAATTACACTCAAACAAATCGAGCATTTCTTTGAACATTATAAGGATTTGGAACCCAATAAATGGGTTAAAATCCTAGGTTGGCGCGATGCAAAAGAAGCACATAAAGTGGTTCTTGAATCTATTGAGCGTGCAAAAAATAAATAATTAATGCTTGGATCTCTCCAAAACAAAAACAGCTTGCTCACCAAATAAATTCCAAAACCACCATGGTGCGTTAACACCAACCCTTCGCCCAAAACGATCAAGTGCTACCGCACGCACGATATGCGCATCAATATCTTCAACAAGATTTGCAAAATCTCTAATAGTGCAAAAATGGATATTTGGCGTGTCATACCAAGCATAAGATAAATTTTCAGTTACGGGCATACGGCCTAAAAATGCTAGTTGCAATCTAATGCGCCAATGACCGAAATTGGGAAACGATACAATTGCTCTTTTGCCAATACGAAGCATATGCTCAACAACTCGACGCGGATGCCGTGTAGCCTGGATTGTTTGAGATAAAATAACGTAATCGAATGATTGATCTGGATAATCTGCTAAATCGACATCAGCATCACCTTGAATAACTGATAATCCCTTAGCTACACAGGCATTAACACCTTTTTGCGATAATTCCATTCCACGAGCATCTGCCTGACATTTAACTTCGAGCAATGCTAATAATTGTCCATCACCACAGCCAATGTCCAATACCCGTGCATGAGGCTTTACCATATCGGCAATTAATAAAAAATCGATACGTGTTTTATTATCGTTATTTTCAATGTGATGATCTGTTTGCATGATAAAACTTTCACACCAAACCACGTGCACGCGCTGCAGCGTTTAAAAATCCCATAGTTGTTATATTCTGCTCTGGCACATCTAATAAAAATGCATCATGCCCCTTATCCGTTTCAATCTCGACATAAGACACTGAAGCACCCGCTGCATTAAGGGCGTGCACAATTGCGCGCGAATCCGATGGTGGAAATAGCCAATCTGAAGAAAATGATACAAGACAAAATCGTGTTTTTGTCCCTTGAAATGCTCGTGCAAGCGAATGATCAAAATCCGCGGCAAGATCAAAATAATCCATTGCACGCGTGACATATAAATATGAATTAGCATCAAATCGTTCGACAAACGAGCTACCTTGATAACGCAAATAACTTTCAATTTGAAAATCAGCATCAAAAGAAAATGTCGGTGCCAAACGATTTTGCAATTTGCGCCCAAACTTACGTTGCAAGGCTTCATCAGACATATAAGTAATATGAGCAGCCATTCGTGCTACCGATAATCCCTTAATTGGTTGTACATTGGACTCATAATACCTACCATGGCACCAATCAGGGTCAGCCATAATTGCTTGACGCCCCACTTCATGAAACGCAATATTTTGAGAAGAATGTTTAGCTGCTGCAGCAATGGGAATGCAGCTAAATACTCGCTCGGGATAACTAACGGCCCATTGCAAAGCCTGCATCCCACCCATGGACCCACCAATCACTGAAAACAATTGATCGATTCCAAGGTGATCAATCAATCTTGCCTGCGCCTTAACCATATCTCGAATGGTAACTACTGGCATTCCTAGTCCATAGGGCTGCCGAGTTCTTGGATCAACAGACGCTGGGCCTGTTGTTCCCATACATCCTCCCAACACATTAGCGCAAATAACAAAATATTTAGATGTATCAATAGGTTTATTTGGCCCAACCATTAGAGGCCACCATCCCTCCCGACCTGTCACCGGATTAACGCTGGCGACATATTGATCACCGGTTAAAGCATGGCAAATAAGGATGGCATTGCTCTTATCAGAATTTAGAGTGCCATAGGTTTGATACGCGATCGTCCAAGGCGCGAGATCAAGCCCAGAGTCTAAACGCAACGGCTCATGCTCTGCAAAATGAACAGAGAGATGCGTTTTATCTGTAATTTCGCTCTCTATACGCATTTTTTAGCTAATCTCTTAGAATTGTTCTTTTTTCAGAACATTATGTTTTTTATATAGGTGTGTGCTAACTTAAAAGTCAAGCCATGCCCCCGTACCAAGTCTTTGCATTAAGTCCTGCAATGGTTATGAAGAGAAGTGGCTAATAACAGCAATGATGTGGTGAGTATGCAAAACGATCCCAATCAAGTCCTGAGCAAAATCAGAGAAGAGATTGATGATATTGATGCTAAAATGCATGCATTACTCATACAGCGCAGCAAAGTTATCGATGTCCTGATAGAAGCTAAGAAACAACAGGGCGGAGGATCAGCATTTCGGCCAGGACGTGAAGCCTCAATGATGAGGGTTTTGGCACAACGTCACAATGGAAATCTACCAATCGATACCATCGAGTCAATTTGGCGTATTATTATTGCAACTTTTACATTCATTCAGGCTCCCTATAACGTCCATCTAGATCAATCTGAAGATCAAGATCTTATTTGGGACTCAGCACGTTTTCATTTTGGATTTACTGTACCATTACATAAACATTCTACAGCACATCATGTGATCGATGCCGTCACTCATAATATAAGTGATTTGGGCATGGTGCCAGTTTATAAACTTACACTTGAAGGAGCATGGTGGCTATCACTCATAGGTCCTGATAAACCTAAGATTATAGCCCGATTACCATTTTTGAACCGCCCAGACCATCCCACGAGCAAGCCTTATTATGTCATTTCTAAATCAGTTTCAGAAGCTATGTCACGCGAAACTGTAATCTGCGCACTAAGTATTAGCCAATGGTCACCGGAAATTGAGATGATACTCAATGAATTCAATTGCTCTCTAATTACATCTTCACCACATGGTGATCGTTTGTGCAGCCTCATTGAATTACCCCAACCCTATGATGGAGCTCAGTTATTGAGTGTCTTGCAAAAGCATGGGTTAAAAGACATAAGCATTCAAGAAATCGGAAGTCATCCAAGTCCATATTCGATTTAAACTTTAACTTAAGATAACGGCATAAATAGAATGAGCACGGCGTCTTCAAACTTACCCCAGCCTCGCCATGGCATATTAAACATTGACCCCTACATTCCCGGGCGCAGTCGCGCTCAGGGACAAGGACCTGTTTATAAACTCTCATCCAATGAAACCCCATTGGGTCCTTCGCCCAAAGCTCTCAACGCATTTCAAAATGTTAGAGGTCTTGAACTTTATCCTGACGGCTCAGCTATGCTTTTACGCAAAGCTATAGCAGATACGTACCAACTCGATTACGAACGAATTGTATGTGGAAATGGATCTGATGATTTACTGCATCTTTTAGCAGCAGCTTACATTGGTCCAGGGGATGAGGGTATTTTCACAGAACATGGATTCCTTGTTTATAAAATTGCCATTTTAGCAGCTGGAGGAACACCAGTTATTGCACCGGAAAAAAATTTAGTAACTGACGTTGATGCTATTTTAGCCCGTGTTACAGCAAAAACAAAAATCATTTATATTGCAAATCCTAATAATCCCACAGGCACTTATATTTCAAAAAGTGAGATTTATCGCCTTCATAAAAATATTCCTTCACATGTTTTATTAGTTATTGATGGTGCATATTCTGAATATGTAGAAGAAAATGATTATTCAGATGGAATTGAATTCGTTAAAAAATTTGAGAATGTTATAGTTACTCGTACATTTTCAAAAATTCACGGTCTTGCAAGCCTTCGTATAGGCTGGATGTATGCGTCATCTGCAATATGTCAAACTATTAATCGCATTCGAGGTCCGTTTAATTTAAATGGACCCGCTTTATTAGCAGGAAGCGCGGCTATTACAGACGCAGAACATATTAATGCATCCATTAAGCATAATAGCTACTGGCTAAAATGGATGACAAAAAAAGTCTCTGAGCTCGGATATAAGGTTACTCCGAGTGTTGCTAATTTTATACTCATTCATTTTGAAAATATACACCAAGCACAAAAAGCCGATGATTTTCTTAACCAAAATAACTTAATTGTCCGTGCGCTTAGCTCATATGGATTGCCAGAATGCCTGCGCGTGACAATAGGATCAGAAGAAGCAAATAATCGTTTCATCGAAATTTTATCAAAATTTCGTGCCTTATAAAAAGTAGGTCAGTTATTTCATGTCATTAGTCCTAGATCACAAGCAAATCAAAAATTTAGCGATCATTGGCTTAGGTCTTATTGGATCAAGTATAGCACGCGGCGCACGTGAAAGACATTTAGCTCAAACTATTCATGCTTATGATCTATCTGAAAATGTACGAAACATAGCACGTAAACTCAATCTTGCAGATATTATCTCTGATAATATTGAGGAATGCGTCAAGCAAGCCGACGTCATTATTTTATGTACGCCTGTAGGTACATTTGAAAATCTAATGAAAGATATGGCTCCTTATCTCAAAACAGGAGTCATTCTATCAGATGTCGGCTCTGTCAAAAAAACAGTCCTACAATCTGTAATTCCCTATTTACCTATCAATTGTTATTTTGTACCTGCACACCCTGTTGCAGGTACTGAACATTCAGGACCTGAGGCGGGATTTGCATCTTTGTTTGATAACAGGTGGTGCATTTTAACTCCCCCTGACAATGTACCAGATGATATTATTAAGATAATTGAAAATCTCTGGCGCGGATTAGGATCAAATGTTGAGTTGATGTCAGCTGAACACCATGACCTTGTGTTAGCAATTACCAGCCATGTTCCTCATCTCATTGCTTTTAATATTGTCGGCACAGCTGCTGATCTTGAGCAAGTCACACAGTCAGAAGTTATCAAATTTTCTGCTGGCGGTTTTAGAGATTTTACACGTATTGCCGCGTCTGATCCAATTATGTGGCGTGATATATTTCTAAATAACAAAGAAGCGGTTCTGGAAATGCTCGGTCGTTTCACCGAAGATTTATATGCCCTACAACGTATGATACGCTGGGGAGATGGTGATGGACTTTATAATTTGTTTTCACGTACAAGAGCTATTCGTCGGAGCATTATAGCCCAAGGACAAGAAACAAGTGCACCAGATTTCGGGCGCCAAGCTGATAAAAATTAGCCTATAAAATTGACGCGCGCTAATGGATAAGCCTTCAGTGACTCATCAATTAAAGCATGAGTATGCGTTTCAATTATAGTTTCAATTTTTTGCGCAAATTCATCCCGTTTCATATCGGGAGGAAGTGGTGGTAAAAATTGGGCTATGATTTTTCCCCTTTGTTTTAAAAAGCCGTGGCGAGGCCAAAACAAACCTGAATTCAAAGCAACGGGAACGCATGGCACATGATTTTGTGAATAAATAAATGCAGCGCCTGATTTATAATCAGGCGGGGCCCCAGCCGCACGACGTGTTCCCTCAGGAAATATGATAAGCTGACGCCCCTGATTAAAAATTGCACGTGATTTTTGTGCTATTTCTTTAAGTGATTCACGACCATTATCTCTATTAATAGCGATTTGCTCAGTTTTAATAAGATAATAACCGAATAATGGAATACGTGTTAATTCGCGTTTTAATATAAAAGTGAAATCATCAAAAAATATAGTTAGAGCAAAAGTTTCCCAAACAGATTGATGTTTGGATGCAATAATGCAAGGCCCTTTTGGAATATGTTCTACACCGCGAAACTCAACTTCTATACCAACAATATATTTTAATAAAATGAAAGATCCTTTTGCCCAAATATGAGCTAATTTGAATGCATAAGAACGATCAAAAATGAGGATGGGCAAAGCAAATGTCATGATCGTGAATAAATAAATCACAAACAAAACATTGAATAAAAATGAGCGGATATAGATCATGATATTTTACTTATTACCAGATTTTATTTAGATGACGGATAACAATTACACGGCAAACAAAGGCTGTTAAGAATCCAGCCAGAGCGGCAACGCAAGCTATAGAAATATATCCCAAAAAGGTTAGAGATGGTTGTCCAAGAAATGCTACCAATTGCTCTCCTTCTGGTCTATGCGCCCAAAACTCAAAGCTTTTATCAATCGTAAAAAATAGCATCATGGTTGCAAAACCACCTAACGCACCACCTCGTAGACCTAACATTAAAAAATGTACTTGGAATTCCTTTGCAATATAAATATTTTCAGCGCCAACATAGTGTAGGACATTTATAACTTCACTATTTTCCGCCATTGTTCCCTGTGTTACAAAACTTACTACTAAAACCATAGCAATCATAACAAGAATAAAAATGACTAATGCTCCCAAGACCATAAATCCAGACATGAGTTTTAACCTATTATTCCAATGTTCATGATCATCGAGAGACGCATTCGGAATAATATTATTTATACTTTCTTGAATGGCCGTGTAATTAGCATCCTTAACTTGATCAATATCGGCAATAATGAGTCGCGGAATAGGCAATTCGCTTAAATTTAGCCCCGATCCTAACCATGGCTCCAACATTTGTTCGGATTCTTTTTGAGTTAATTCTTTTACATGACTCAGCCCAGGCATTAAACTTAATTTGTTTACTAACTTACTCACATCATCACTAAGATTGCGTCCTGACATAGGACGAACCTGAATCGTAACTGATCGACTGATTGACTGTGTCCATTGATATGAAGCTTGGTTCATCAAAAATACAAAACCAAGAGATAGTGATGCTAAAAATGACATGATAGAAATCACGGCTATTAATGAGCGACCTGCAATTGTATTACGGGCAATCAATATAGAATAAGCCATTTTTTTTTGAGTTATATTTAAAACATAAGCAAGGAAACGATTTATCATTTTTTTACTCATACGTCATCAATCGGCCCTCACTTAAAACAAGGCGCCTTGCATAATCAAATTGATCCATTAAAGATAAATCATGCGTTGCAATTAGAACGGATGTTCCTGACTTTTGTAACTCAACAAAAAGTCGCAATAGTCTTCGAGCAAGTGAAGGATCGACATTGCCGGTTGGTTCATCAGCTAATAATAATTCAGGTCTTACAATCAATGCGCGTGCAATTGCTGCACGTTGTTTTTCTCCACCTGATAATGTTGGGGGCAGAACATTGATACGATGCCCTAACCCTACCCATTGCAAAAGCTCCAATACTTCTGCACGGTAACTCATTTCATCGCGACCTTGTACGCGCAACGGAAGTGCTACATTCTCATAGGTTGTGAGATGATCAAGCAGTCTAAAATCTTGAAAAACAACACCAATGCGGCGCCGCATATCTGTCAATTCATTCTTAGTTAAGTCTGTGACATTTCGACCAAATAAAGATATTAGTCCACGGGAGGGCTTTAATGACAATAGAATTAATCTTAATAATGTCGTTTTTCCTGCTCCCGATGGACCAGTTAAAAATTGAAACGAGTTAGGCTCGATGGTAAAATTAATATCGTGCAAAACCTCCAAGCCTGCACCATATCGCAATCCCACATTTTCAAAACGAACCACCTAAATCCCCTGCATCACACATATCAATCCTTAATATGTACACCTTTTAGTGCAAAATACGACATCAACATATTCAATTCAAAAAAAATTATATTGGATCTGGAAACTTTTGTACCTCTAACCCACAATAGACTTAATTGACAAAGACATGGTATTAATGCGCTGAAGGGATTGTCGCGTGGCCTCAAATATCAAATACACATCTATTGCTGAGCTACCTAATCAATTGCGCCTTTTCCCACTTTCGGGTGCTACCTTGCTTCCTGGTAGCTTTTTACCTCTTAACATATTTGAGCCGCGCTATCTCTCAATGGTTGATGATGCCCTCAGTAAAGATCGTCTCATTGGTATGATACAGCCAAAACTATCTCATGACATAACGCCAAATGATGATATGGGCCTAGAAAAAGTTGGATGCGCAGGTCGCATTATTCAATTAGCTGAAACAGGTGATGGGCGTTATCGCATTACGCTTTATGGAATAGCTCGATTTAATTGTTTAGATTTCATAGATAGCTCAACTCCTTTCCTGTGCCACAAAGTTGATTTTAGTCATTTTGCTAATGATCTTCAGAATTCTACTTCAGAATTTCAGCTTGATCGTGATAAAATCCAAAAAATCTTGGAATTATTTGCAGAAATTGCAAACATAAATATTGAAAAAAATGAAGTTGATAATTTATCCAGCCAAATGTTAATCAATACTTTAGCGACTATAGGCAATTTTACACCTATTGAAAAGCAAGCCCTGCTTGAGGCTTCTGATATTTCAGTTCGGGCGGAATTACTTTATTCACTTGCTGAGTTGATGTTGGTAAAAAAACAATCTGGTAAAGACATCATACAATGAATAATTTTGATAAAACAGCTGATCACTGTGCTCTTACTGACCCTCGTTTATTAGAAATACTTGTATGCCCTATTACTAAATCAAATCTAATATATAACGAAAAATACTCTGTTTTAATTTCACAATCAGCCCAAATTGTATTTCCTATTCGAAATGGAATTCCAATTTTAGTTCTTGAAGAAGCTGAACCTTATGAAAAATCTATTCATGGTTTAATTTAATGATTAGCGTTTCTGATTTAATTCATTCAATAAAGCTTGCACAAATTTCCCATAAAGAATTCAAAACAAAATCAATTGCTGAGACACAAAAAAGAGTTTTTGGTGGTTTATTGGTTGCACAGGCTACTTATGCTATAGGCAAAATTTGCCTTGATAAATTTATTCACTCACTGCATGTATCTTTTCTTAATCCTGCTAATCCATTTTATGAAATCACTTATTCAGTTGAAACTCTCAAGAAGGGACAACATTTTGACTCATATCAATGTAAAGCTTATCAAAATGAAAAAATAATTTTAAGTTTAACGGCTTCATTCCATAATAACGAACATGGCTTTGAACATTCACATGTCATGCCTAAAATTTCATTCAACGACACTTGTAATGACAGCATCAACCCGAACATTCCAACTGAAATCCAATCAGATGTTTTATATTATTTGAAAAATCAAAGACCTTTTATTATTTGTCCATCTGACTCAAATCTCTTTTCTCATCAATCCAACTTACTCAATAAGGATCAACCAATAGCTATCTGGTTCAAAGCCAAAGACATTATTCCAGACGATCAACTCCTTCAAACTTCAATTTTGGCATATTTATCCGATATGTCTTTACTCAACGCTGCCTTACCTCAACATAATTCATCAATTTTTGATAAAGGCCTTCAAATTGCGAGCATTGATCATTCAATTTGGTTTCATGAGACGCCAAATATGAATAATTGGATTCTTTATGTTCAAAATAGCCCTTGGGCCGGTCAAGGCCGTGCTTTATGTCATGGCTCTATTTATAGTCAAAGCGGTGCATTATTGGCGACAACTGCTCAAGAAGGCCTTATTCGTTTTAAAATATGACTATTTTTTATGCATCAATAAAAAGCATTTATACACTTAATTGTATAAAAAATAGGCATTTTTGTTTTTTCGGGTCAAAAACATCCGACTTTTGCCATTTCTGAACTGGCACAGCCTTTGATTATATCCCGTTAGCATGTTCTTAGGTTCAAAGAGCATGGCAATGACAATTTAGCGCCATGGTGGCGTCTAAAAGTTCATCATAGCGGGAAGATCACATGAAAATAGTTATGGCGATCATAAAGCCCTTTAAACTGGATGAGGTTCGCGATGCCCTCACTTCAGTTGGTGTGCACGGTTTGACCGTGACAGAAGTTAAGGGTTATGGCCGACAAAAGGGTCATACTGAAATCTATCGTGGCGCTGAATATGCTGTCAGTTTTCTGCCTAAACTGAAAATTGAAGTAGCAGTTCCCTCAGAGCTAACCGCTGCTGTAATTGAAGCAATTGTTTCATCGGCTCGCACTGGTCAAATCGGAGACGGCAAAATTTTTGTAAGCCCTCTGGATCAAGCCATTCGTATTCGTACAGGCGAAAAAGATACAGACGCGCTCTGATCAATAATCATTCTTAGGAGTCAAATATGTCTATTAAAGACCATGCACAAAGAATAGGGCTCGCAGCAGCCCTTGGAATAGGGGCAGTCTCCCTTATGAACGGTCTGGCGTTTGCGGATGATGCTGCGGCAGCTGTGGCACCTATTGCAAACAAGGGTGATACATCCTGGATGCTTGTTTCAACAGCACTTGTGTTGATGATGTCTATTCCAGGACTTGCTTTATTTTATGGTGGCCTTGTAAGAACCAAAAATATGCTTTCAGTCCTGACACAAGTCTTTATGATTGTGTCACTTGTGGCTGTTGTATGGGTCGTATACGGATATTCTCTTGCATTTACGCAAGGACCTGACTCAGTCAATGCATTTATTGGTGGCTTCTCACGCCTCTTTCTCATGGGCATGACACCTGATTCAACCGCAGCAACTTTCTCCAATGGTGTTGTCATTCCGGAATATGTTTATATGGCATTCCAGATGACTTTTGCTTGCATTACACCAGCACTTATTGTTGGAGCATTTGCTGAGCGGATGAAATTTTCAGCTGTCATTGTATTTATGCTGCTTTGGGTAACTGTCATTTATTTCCCAATTGCGCATGTGGTTTGGTACTGGGCTGGTCCTGATGCTATTGCTGATGCTGCAAAAGCTCTTGCTGCTGCAACTGATGATGCAACAAAACAAACAGCCCAAGCTGCTCTTGATGCTGTCAATGCAAATGCTGGCTATTTGTTCCAGCTCGGCGCACTTGACTTTGCTGGCGGTACTGTTGTGCACATCAATGCTGGTATTGCTGGCCTTGTTGGCGCCATTATGCTTGGCAAACGCGTTGGTTATGGAAAAGAGGCTATGCCTCCTCACTCCCTAACAATGACCATGATTGGTGCCTCACTCTTGTGGGTGGGTTGGTTCGGCTTTAACGCTGGTTCAAACCTTGAAGCAAATGGGACAACGGCTCTTGCCTTTGTGAACACTTTTGTTGCCACAGCAGCTGCAGCACTTTCCTGGTTGCTGGTTGAATGGGTTATCAAAGGTAAACCATCACTCTTGGGCATGCTGTCTGGCGCAGTTGCTGGCCTAGTTGCTGTCACACCAGCGTCCGGTTTTGCTGGCCCTATGGGTTCAGTTGTCCTCGGCCTTTTGGTGAGCCCATTGTGCTTGTTCTTTGTCTCAACAGTCAAAAACAAGTTTGGTTACGATGATGCCCTTGATGTCTTTGGTGTCCATTGCGTTGGTGGCATCTTCGGCGCTATTGCAACTGGCATTTTGGTTGCGCCTTACCTCGGCGGTGTTGGCTTAACTGACTATGCTGCTAAGCCTGGTACAGCATCACCTGGTGATTATGTCATGGCTACTCAGGTCTTTATTCAGATCAAAGCCGTTCTCTTTACTTTGGTGTGGTCTGGTGTCGGCTCAGCAATTCTTTATAAGATTGTTGACTTGGTCATTGGCCTGCGGGCAACTAATGATGCCGAAAGAGAAGGCTTGGACGTTGCTGAGCATGGTGAACGTGCCTACAATTATTGAGCCGTTATAATATAAAATGGGCGGTAGAGCCTGTCTCTACCGCCCATTTTTATTAAAGTTAATCGACCGTTAACTCACATTAGCTACTTATAGTCATACCCTTTTGCTTTATGACAGAAGCGATCTATTAGACTAGTTTGAGTTAATGCGCACGACTTCCCTTAAATCAGCAGATTATGTGCCTGAACCATTCCGGCTTTTTCTAAAAAAACGGGCCGCTGAAATTTTGGGTTTAATTTTAATTGTTCTTGTAACATGTATTTTATTAGCTCTTGCAACATGGTCAATTCATGATGCAAGCTTAAATTTTGCAACATCAAATCCTACCCAAAATATAATGGGCCCGATCGGTGCCGCTACGGCTGATTTGATCATGCAAATGACGGGTCTTGGTTTGGTTGCTTTGCTAATCCCACCCCTGAGCTGGGGTATTCAACTCTTAAGTTACCAAAAACTTAATTACTGGCGTATTCGGCTCGTGAGTTGGATATGTGCTATATTATTCACATCTGCACTTGCATCCCTGCTTCCAACAACTAGTCATTGGCCGCTACCTACTGGTTTAGGTGGTGTTGTCGGTGATGTATTTTTATCATTACCTTCATACCTTACAATCAACACAAAAATTATAATTCCAATCTGGGGAATTATCTGTGCGATTTGCGCTATATTATCATTAAATACATCGGCAACTCTCGGCAGGATTCTAAACCCAGAAGATTATGAAGATGATCCATCTCCAGCCTACATAGCGAACGATGATTATGAAGATGAAGCGGGGGAACCCAATATATTTTTAGTATTTATTGGGGGTGTATTTCATGCTTTCTTGATGATGCAATCATTTATGATGCGATTTATATTGTGGTTTAAAAAATCAAGAGAAGAGGATTCTTATCAAAATCGATCGGAGAATTACACCTATCAGGATCGTATTGAACCTCATATTATAGAAACATCACAAGCCAGTCCTAGCATAATCGAACCACGAGCAAGTTCAATTCGTGTTGAAATGCCTAAAAAACAAATTAAGCAAAGTAAGCGCTCTCTAAAAGAACAACAGCCATCGCTTCTTAAAAATAATGATTATGAACATCCTCCTTTAGCGCTTCTAACTGAGTCACGAAAACAAAGTATTGAAAAAGTTTCTGAGGATGCACTTGAGCAAAATGCACGTCTCCTTGAAAGTGTTTTAGATGATTTTGGTGTTAAAGGAGATATTACAAATGTTCGTCCAGGACCTGTCGTAACACTTTATGAATTAGAACCAGCCCCTGGTATTAAGTCATCTCGAGTCATAGGGCTTGCAGATGATATTGCGCGTTCAATGTCAGCGATTTCAGCGCGTGTCGCGGTTGTTCAAGGCCGAAATGCCATAGGTATTGAATTACCTAATCAAAAACGTGCAACAGTTTATCTCAGAGAATTAATATCGGCTGAAGAATTTGAATCATCAAAACATAAGCTTGCTATAGCCTTAGGAAAGACAATTGGAGGTGAACCCATCATTGTTGATTTAGCACGTATGCCTCATTTACTTGTTGCGGGAACTACTGGATCTGGAAAATCAGTTGCAATCAATACAATGATTTTATCATTGCTGTATCGCCTTCGTCCTGAAGAATGCCGTCTTATTATGATTGATCCAAAAATGCTTGAGCTGTCCATATATGATGGGATTCCTCATCTTTTAACACCTGTTGTTACTGATCCTAAAAAAGCTGTGGTCGCTCTTAAATGGGCCGTCAAGGAAATGGAAGAACGTTATAAAAAAATGTCAAAAGTTGGCGTTCGAAACATTGAAAATTTTAATCAACGTGTGCAGGAAGCTAAATCAAAAGGACAAATACTTTCACGTACAGTTCAAACTGGTTTTAATCGTGAAACAGGTGAAGCAATTTATGAAAAAGAGGAAATGGATTTATCACCACTGCCTTTCATTGTCGTAATTGTTGATGAAATGGCTGATTTGATGATGGTGGCTGGAAAGGATATTGAAGGTGCGATTCAACGTCTTGCACAAATGGCCCGTGCTGCAGGAATTCATCTTATCATGGCAACACAACGCCCATCTGTTGATGTTATTACAGGCACAATTAAAGCTAATTTCCCTACCCGAATTTCATTTCAAGTCACATCAAAAATTGATAGCCGCACAATTTTAGGCGAACAAGGTGCTGAGCAATTATTGGGGCAAGGAGATATGCTCTATATGGCAGGGGGTAGTCGTATTGCTCGTGTACATGGGCCATTTGTCTCTGATCAGGAAGTTGATAAAGTTGTAAATTATCTTAAAACTCAAGGCGCGCCTGATTATCTTGATGCTATTACAATTGAAGAAGAACATGAACAGGCCGAGATATTTGGAGAGTCACCATCATCAGATCTCTATGATCGTGCTGTTGCTATTGTTTTACGTGATAAAAAATGTTCGACAAGTTATATACAGCGTCGCTTATCAATCGGCTACAATAAAGCCGCATCATTGGTTGAGCGTATGGAAGAAGAAGGTTTAGTTGGTGCAGCAAATCATGCTGGAAAACGCGAAATTCTTGTAGGCTCTGGTATTGACCGCGGGGCATTTGAGCCTGATTAATTAGCTTGCCATAGTCTTGACATGTTTAATTTATAAGCACTTATATCGGAAAAATGATATAGCAATGCTCTCTCGTCTTATTCTTATTGTATTGATAAGCCTCTTTAGTATGCGATCTGGTTTTGCGCAACAATCGCAGCAGATTCCTAGTGTAACGGACCGAACTCTTATTATTTCTAAAATAAACGACTTTTTCAATTCAAATCCAACAATGATTGCTGACTTTCTTCAAATAACGAGTGATGGACGTCGTTCAGAAGGGCAACTTTTAGTTCAAAAACCAGGGCGAATGCATTTTGAATATAATCCTCCAGAAAAAATTCAAATTATAGCTGACGGAACTTCAGTAGCTATTCGTGATAAAAAACTTCTCACACAAGATGTTTATTTTATTGGTCAAACGCCCCTTAAATTTCTATTAAGTAATCATATAGATCTGTCAAAAGATTTAAGAGTCTTAGAAGTTCTATCAAATAAAACGTCTATTTCGGTTTTAGTCGAAGATAAGGCAACGTTTGGTGGAACAAGTCGTATCAATTTAATTTTTGATCCCTCGACTTATCAACTCAAGCAATGGACAATTATTGATCCACAGGGATATCAAACCTTAGTTACCCTATTTAATCTTGATTTAAAAACAAAGCCTGATCCATCTGAATTCAAAATTAATTACGAAAAATTTGATTAAATTATAAAATCTATATATAAATCAAAATTAATTTTACGATCTTTTGGTGCATGAGTGAAGATAGCTACTTGGAATATTAATTCTGTTCGTCTTCGATTTCCTCTCATTGAAAAATTTCTCAATGATGAAAAGCCAGATATTTTATGTCTTCAAGAAATTAAATGTAGGGAAGCAGAGTTTCCATCTTCTTCATTTCGCAAAATTGGTTATCCTCATATTTTCATAAATGGTCAAAAAGGATATCATGGCGTTGCCATCATTTCACGTATCCCTTTATCAGATTCAATAATAACTGAATTTGGTGGTAATGCAGATGCACGTTATATTTCAGCGCTCATAACATCAGCTAATATTCGAATACATAATTTTTATGTCCCCGCTGGTGGAGATATTGCTGATCCAAATTTAAATCCAAAATTCTCTCATAAATTGTCTTTTCTTGATGATATGAAATCATGGTCAAAAAAAATTATAAAGGAATTTCCGCAATCTATCCTTGTAGGAGATTTAAATATAGCGCCACATGAACATGATGTTTGGAGTCATAAAGCACTGCTAAATGTTGTGAGTCATACGCCGGTTGAAGTTAAAAAACTAATAGAAATTCAAAAAAGTGGTAATTGGTTTGATGCGGGCCGTTTCGGTACTGATCTATCAGAAAAATTATATACGTGGTGGAGCTATCGATCATCAAACTGGGAAATATCCGATCGTGGACGAAGGCTTGATCATATTTGGACAAGTGAAGCGCTTGAAAATTTTGTTACAGATACAAAAACATTAAAATCTATACGTAATTGGGATCGTCCTTCAGATCATGTTCCTATTATTATAACTTTAAAGTTATGATGAAAAACTATTACTTAATTGATCAATCACTATAGTCACGCGCTTTTCTATTAACCGCTTAATAGTAATTGCTGTATCAGGAAATTCTCTCAATACTTTATGAAAAACAGTACGACTAATTTTTATACAGTCTATTTTCTCTCGCGCAAATGCGGATGTTGGTCTAATTGTTTCACTAATCATTGCCATTTCGCCTATCAAAAAATGACGTCCAACTATTTGTGAGACAAATTGACCATTATGATCGCGTCTTAATTCAACAGATCCATTTAAAATAAAATAGCCTGCATCAGATTTATCTCCTTGTTTAAAAATGACATCCCCTTGCCTAAATGTCATTTGTTCGGACGAAAAAGCCATTAATCGTCTTGCCTCAACTTCCATAACTGAAAAAAGTGAATTATTAACGAGAGCGCGCATATTGCTTTCAAGTGACATATCATATCTCACAAAAATTAAGCTTATAACCACCAGCTTCCGTAATTAAATAATCGGTATGAGATTGTTTATCTTCTATTTTTTTACGTAACCGATACATATGTGTTTCGAGAGTATGGGTTGTTACATTTTGATTATACCCCCAAACCTCACTTAATAGATCCTCACGAGACACGACTTCCCCTTTAGCGCTATATAGATAGCACAAAATATCTGTTTCTTTTTCTGTAAGTTTAATATGTATTCCATTACTATTTATAAGTTCTTTCTTTATTGGTATACATTGAAAATGGCCAATCATAAATGGCTGAACATCATTGCTTAACTGACGTTCGAGTAGGAATCGTATGTAAGATAATAATTGAACCAATCGTATTGGTTTTTCTAAAATATCTATGCAATCATCATTACTATTAAGAATTACTTTCTTATTCTTTAGTGCAATAATTGAATATCCTTCATTTATTAAATGTTCTATTTTTTCTTGAGAATTATCAATATTTATAATTATAAGATTCGGATTTAATAAAATAATATCTTCGTAATTTGATGATGCATGGCATTGGAGTCCCGAACATTGGGATAATTGATGCATTAGTTCATCTCTTAACTTTTCATTGTCATCAATGACTGCAATTATCTGCTGAGGGGCTGACATAGTCTCTTTTCTCCACGCAGAGGTTCGTTTACTATTTCAAATTATCATGATTAACTCTGACAACAATATGCATTATTCACATTTAATCTCTCACATCTATGTTCAATCTTTAAACTCATCTTCTTCCCTTGGTCGTCTGCATGCTGGAAATATCACAATTCCTTGCTTGCTTGGCAAAAATGGTCTCTCCTATTCAAAAAAAGAAGGAGACGGAACCACTCCTCGAGGTCAATATAAAATCGGACAATTTTATATAAGGCCTGAAAATAGACTTAGAATGCGTTCTCATCATCAATTGAAACTCATATGCCAAGATCTCAAATGGTGCGATAATCCATCCCATCCGCTTTATAATCGCCCGACATCTCAAAATATAACTGGCTCTTATGAACGATTGTGGCGTAACGATAAACTCTACGATGTCATTGGCATTATTGATTATAATTTTACTTATCGGGTCAATGGACGTGGGAGTGCCATTTTCTTTCATCTAGCCGAAAATGGATCAAAATATACTGAGGGATGCGTTGCCATAACTGCCAATGATATGCGGCGGCTATTACCCCGCCTTTCTTCAAAACTTATTATTCATATTGGTCAACGCTGACCAAATAATGCTGTTCCAATTCGGATATAAGTTGCACCCATTTGAATAGCGATATCAAAATCCGCGCTCATACCCATAGACAGATTGGTGAGGCCGTTTCTTTGTGCCATCTGCGCCAAAAACCCAAAATACGGCGCTGCCTGTCGACCCTGAGGTGGGATACACATCAAGCCTTCTATTTCTAAGCCATAATCTGTCCGACATTGTTTTATAAATAAATCGAGGTCATCTGGCAGAATTCCTGATTTTTGAGGTTCTTCGCCAACGTTGACTTCTATAAATAATTTTGGCCTTTTCCCAATTTTATCCATCGCCTTAGCAATAGAATGAGCAAGTTTCGGCCTATCAAGAGTCTCAATTACATCAAATAATTCAACAGCATCTTCAGCTTTATTGGTTTGTAAGGGGCCAATAAGATGAAGTTGGATCTTATATTTTTCTCTCAAAACAGGCCATTTCTTTTGTGCTTCTTGGACTTTATTCTCTCCAAAAATACATTCTCCGCTCTCAATAACTGGTATAATTTTACTTTGATCTTGATTTTTCGATACACAAATCAATTTGACTGCTTCTGGTTCACGTCCTGCATCGCGCGCCGATCTATCCATGAGCCCATGAATATGCTCGAGCCGCTCCCTATAAATATTTTTATCGTTTTCTAACTTGAGCTGTGACAAAATTTTATTCCTTAACGATGCGTCCATTTTCGGCTACAAGAAAATCTGATTTTGAGCCGTTTTCAGTCCTCGGCTTCGTCCCTTAGCATCTTATGATTAGGTTGAAATCATCTTATGTCCTTTGAACGTTATAATCCTCGTCTTACAGAATCTAAATGGCAAAAAATATGGGATGATAATAAAACATTCCGTACTCGTAACGATAATTCCGCCAGAAAATATTATGTTTTGGAGATGTTTCCTTATCCATCTGGCCGCATTCATATGGGCCATGTAAGAAATTATACTATGGGTGATGTTGTAGCGCGTTTCAAACGGGCTAAAGGCTTTAACGTGCTGCATCCTATGGGTTGGGATGCCTTTGGTATGCCTGCTGAAAACGCAGCCCGCCAAAACAAAACCCATCCAGCAAAATGGACCTATGCCAATATCGATTCCATGCGCGCCCAATTAAAATCAATGGGCTTATCTATTGATTGGTCGCGTGAAATTGCGACTTGTAATCCTCATTACTATAAACATCAGCAAGCCATGTTTCTTGATTTATTAGAAGCAGGACTAGTCCATCGTAAAAAATCAAAAGTGAATTGGGACCCTGTAGATCACACTGTTCTCGCTAATGAACAAGTAATTGATGGACGCGGTTGGCGTTCGGGGGCACTTGTTGAGCAAAAAGAATTAACTCAATGGTTTTTAAAAATTACTGACGTCTCTGAAGAACTTTTATCAGGGCTTGATGGTCTTGATCGCTGGCCTGAAAAAGTTCGTCTTATGCAAAAGAATTGGATTGGAAAATCAGAAGGTTGTTTATTACGTTTTATACTAAATAAAAATGAAACAAGCCATAATCATATTGATGTTTTTACAACTCGACCAGATACTTTATTTGGCGCAAAATTTATTGCTATCGCCCCTGATCATCCGATTGCCAGTACATTAGCTAAAAATGATCATGAGCTCAAAAGTTTCATTGAAGAGTGTCAGCGTGGCGGAACATCTATAGCCGCACTTGAAACAGCTGAGAAAAAAGGCTTTAAAACTCAAATAACAATTCAACATCCCTTTGATAATAACTTATCATTACCACTTTATGTCGTAAATTTCGTATTAATGGATTATGGTACTGGCGCGATTTTTGGCTGTCCTGCTCATGACCAACGCGATTTTGATTTTGCTAAATTATTCAATTTAGGATTTACGAGAGTTATTTCACCAGCTGATCAATCATCTGAGGATATTTTAGAAAAAGCCTATGATGGTGATGGCCTACTTATTAATTCACATTTTCTAGATGGTATGACGTCAGCTCAAGCAAAGACTGAGGTCATAAAACGTCTAGAAAAAAATCTGATTGATGGAGTACCCCAAGCACAACGTCAAATTAATTATCGCCTGCGTGATTGGGGCATATCACGACAACGTTATTGGGGTTGCCCCATACCTGTTATTCATTGCGAAAAATGCGGTACTTTACCAGTACCTAAAAATCAGCTTCCCGTAACACTTCCTGATGATGTAACTTTTGAAAAGGCTGGCAATCCCCTCGATCATCATCCCAGCTGGAAACATACTACTTGCCCTAAATGTAATGGGAAAGCCATTCGCGAAACAGATACTATGGACACTTTTGTTGACTCGTCTTGGTATTTTGCTCGATTTACTGATCCACGAAATGAAACGGGGCCTGTTTCAAAAAGTAATGCAGATCATTGGCTACCTGTTGATCAATATATAGGCGGCATTGAGCATGCAATTCTACATCTTCTTTACGCGCGATTCTTCACCCGTGCGATGAAAAGAATTGGTCTTTTATCGGTGGATGAACCTTTTGATGGTCTTTTCACTCAAGGCATGGTTGTTCATGAAACTTACAAATCACCCGAGGGAGAATGGTTGCAACCATCTGAAATATCCATCAAAGTGGGACCAGATGGTCGCAATGCAATAAAATTAAGTAACGGCTCTCCGGTTGTCATTGGCGCTATTGAAAAAATGTCAAAGTCAAAGCGCAACACAATTGACCCCGAAGATATCATTCAATCATTGGGAGCGGACACAGCAAGATTATTTATGTTGTCTGACTCTCCTCCTGATCGGGATGTGATTTGGAGTGAGGAGGGTGTCAACGGCTGTTATAAATATGTCCAACAATTATGGCGTTTGTTAAATGATATAAGCCTGCTGGAGGACACAAGTTCACATGAAAAAATATCATTTTCTCATGAAGCTTTATCTGTAAGGCAAGAGGTGCATTCTCATCTTGAACGAGTTGAAGAAAATATAGAGCGACTAAGATTTAATACCGCTATTGCTGAAATTCGAAAACTCACTAACTTTATTAGTGACCATCTCGCAAAATGTACTTCCTCACCATCGCGTGATCTGGCCTATGCTTATAGAGAGGCTGGTGATTATATTGTTCGAATGTTTGCACCTATTATGCCCCATCTAGCTGAAGAATGTTGGGCTTTACTCGGTCATTCAAATCTCGTAGCTGAATCGCAATGGCCTGTACTCGATCGTTCATTAACAATCAAAACTGATATTATTTTGCCTATTCAAATTAATGGTAAAAAGCGTGGAGATATATCCGTTTCCATTAGTGCCAATGAAGAGGTAATTCGTGCTGCTGTTTTAGAGCTCGACTTTGTCAAATCGGCATTGAATAATATGCAACCTAAAAAAATCATCATTGTGCCAAAAAGGATCATCAATGTTGTTATCTAATTCTTTTATCCGCATTATTCATGCTTCATTAATATGCGGACTGCTTACAGGATGCTTCCAGCCAGTTTATTTTAGCAAATCTGGTGATGATCTTGTTCATGAATTACAACTCATAACCATTGATCCTATTCCTGATCGACTTGGTCATTATCTCGGTAATGAATTAGCTTTCGCGCTGAACGGAACTGGACGCGACTATTCACCACGCTATCGCCTTACGCTCAAACCGCGTGAACGCGTGGAAACTCCGGTCATTGATACAGTGAGCGGTCGTGCAAGTGCTGGTATTATTGTCATTGATACAGAATATAATTTAGTACGAATGGCTGATGGAAGCATATTGGCTCATGGGGTAGCTACAAGCTCTGCTGGCTATGATCGTTCAAGCCAAAGATTTGCAAATATTTCTGCTGCGCGTGATGCGGAAATTCGTGACGCAAAAACTCTAGCTGAGCAGATTAAGAATCGCCTACTTATTGCTTTATCAAATAAACCATAAATCTCATGTTAATTAGACATAGAGAAGCCGATCAATTTATTTCAAAAGGCCTTCAAGGCCTCTTGTTCTTTCTGTTCTTTGGCACTGACGAAGGATTAGTGCATGAGCGTGCTTATAATATATTTAAACATTTCCAAAAATCTCATCCTGATTGCGAATTAATAGATATTGAGGGAGATCATTTATACCAAAATCAACATCGCCTCTTTGAAGAATCACAATCTCTTGGATTATTTGCTCAGCAAAAATGCATTATTATAAATGCTGGATCAAAATCATTTATATCATCACTTGAGACCTGTATTGATGAAGATAATTTTCAAACTCCCGTCATCATAAAAGCTGGATCATTAAAACCTGATCATCAATTACGCAGATTATTTGAACGTCATAAAAATATGGCTGCTGTTGAATGTTATCCCGATTCTCCAAGTGAACTTTCAACACTCATTCAATCATCTGCTAAAGCCCATCACTTTAAATTATCCTCTGACGCAATCGATCAGTTAGTTCATTCTCTCGGCGAAAGTCGCCTATCAACCCGACTTGAGTTGGATAAATTATATTTATTTTGTCATGGCTATGAAAATATAAATCTAAGTCACATTCAGGATATTTCTTCAGATGCTTCTGATCCTGTTATTGATGAATTAATATCAGCTGTTTTCACGCGGCAATATCAACATGCTATCGATCATCTCACTCGTATGCTCATGAGCGGACATGAGCCTCACCTGATCATTTCAAGTTTGCTCCGATTTACGCTAACTATTTTAAGAACTAAATTATATATGGATAATGGCGACAATGCTGAGAGTGCAAAGTTAAAGGCTAGTCGCATTATGGGAATATTTGGTCGACCCCAAAAAATTGATCAATTTGCTCGCTCTTGGAGCTTAAATAGACTCATAAAAGCTATATCTATTTTCTCATCTTGTATTGACAAAATAAGACTAGACCCAAAATTGGCGAATACATACACAAGCCGAGCCGTGCTATTTATAGCGCGGTAATTTTAATAAATGCGCTTACAAAGACCATCAAGCTGATCAAGGGTGTTGTAAAATATTTTGACTTCACCTTTTTCACCAGCGCTATTGATAACCACCTTCAAACCCAATAAATCCGATAGAATTTTTTCAAGGGCAAGAGTATCGGTATCTTTGTGAGAAATTGGTTTTGATTTTTTAGTAGACTTTTCGAAATTGTCAGGTGATTGAACTAGCTTTTCAAGTTCTCGAACAGACAAGCCTGCGTCCACGACTTTTTGCGCTAGACGATCAGGATCGTCTGAACCTAATAAAGCACGAGCATGACCTGCGGACAAACTCCCATTAATTAGCATCTGCCGTGTTAACTCAGGCAATTTGAGTAGTCGCAATGTATTTGCTACATGGCTTCGACTTTTACCAATTACTTTTGAAAGATCGGTTTGAGTATAATTAAATTCATCAATCAACTTTTGATAACCAGCTGCTTCTTCAAATGCATTAAGATCAGAGCGTTGAACATTTTCAATAATTGCTAGTTCAAGTGCTTCTTTATCATCGACTTCAATGATGCTGACTGGAACTTCATGTATCCCAGCCTGTTGCGCTGCACGCCAACGGCGTTCACCCGCGATGATATCATAAACATCTGCAACACCTGAGACAGCACGGACAACAATAGGCTGAATAATGCCCTTTTCTCTTATTGACTGCGCAAGATCTTCCAAATCTTCACTTAAAAAAGTTTTCCGAGGATTATTTGGATTAGGCCTAACAAATTCGATTGGAACCTTTTTAATTCCAACATTAATTTTATTGGGAGCTTGCGACTCATCACCAGCATCACCAATGAGTGCGGCCAGGCCACGGCCCAAGCGTGAACGTTTTTCTTCTGTCATTTTACACCCACTATGCCGCTTTTAAACGATGTTCGCGTTGAATTATTTCAGAGGCTAATTGCAAATAGGCTTGGCTTCCCGTGCATTTCAAATCATAGAGCAACACTGGCTTGCCATGCGATGGTGCCTCCGAAACGCGTACATTTCGGGGAATAACAGTGTCATAAACTTTATCGCCCATAAAATTACGCACATCGCTTACGACTTGATTAGCCAGATTATTACGAGGATCAAACATGGTCAAAACAACACCATGGATTGTCAAATCCGGATTTAATGTTTTTTTAACTTGATCGACTGTTGAAAGAAGTTGAGATAAACCTTCCAGAGCAAAGAATTCACATTGCATTGGAACCAACACGCTATCAGCTGCCGAAAGAGCATTAATCGTTAAAAGATTAAGTGAGGGTGGGCAATCAACGAGCACATAAGAAAAATTATTTTCTTCGTCTGTAGTTTCAGCCATAGCACGCACAGCTGTTCGTAATTTAAACGCCCTGTCTTTGTCAGCGGCAATTTCCAACTCAACTCCAAGGAGATCAAGTGTTGACGGCGCAACATAAAGCCTTGGGACCGCAGTAGCGCGGGTAACCTCAGCTAATGTCTTTTCACCAATCATAACATCATAGGTTGAAACATCACGAGATTTGCGGTCAATGCCGAGACCTGTTGACGCATTTCCTTGGGGATCTAAGTCAACAATGAGAACGCGCTCACCGATAGCGGCCAAAGCTGTGCCAAGATTAATAGCTGTTGTTGTCTTGCCAACGCCACCCTTTTGATTTGCAAGGACAAGCACTCGGGTTGAAGGTCTTGTTTTCAATAGAGTAATCCTTACAATGTGAGTCTAACATCAACTATTCGGCTCTGATTTGATGTCTGACTTTTAATTAATTCTATATTTAACCTACTATTAATTGTAATTTCCGTCAATTCTGACACTACATCTTGACCCTTTAGAAATAATCCCCTGCCCCCTTCTTCTAATAAAGGTCTTGAATAATCAATGAGTTGTTTCAATGAGGCTAGCGCGCGTGCACTAATAATATCGACACTACTAAAATCCCCAATTATTTCTTCGATCCGATTATTATGAACATGAACATGTAATGATGTTTCACGTGAAACAGTTCTTAAAAAGGCACATTTGCGTTGATCGCTTTCGATCAAATGAAATTCGGCTTTATCACCTAATAATATAGCACAAACAAGAGCTGGAAAACCTGCACCAGAGCCCATATCTATCCATTTTTTAGCTTCAGGAGCAAGAAGGGCCAATTGACCTGAGTCATAAAAATGTCGTGACCAGATATGATCTTTCGTTGAAGGAGCTATTAAATTAATTGTCTTCTGCCATTTAAGTAATAATGAGACATATATATCAAATTTCTCAATCTGACTTGAATCAAGATTAAAATATTCAATAAATTGATCCCGTTCTGAGTTCATCTCACGCTACATCTTTTTGTTGGATTTTCACGTGAGACAAAAGAAGAGCAATTGCAGCTGGTGTAACGCCTTCAATACGCGAAAGCTGACCAATTGTGCGGGGCTTTAAATGATTTAATCTCATTTGTAGCTCATTTGAAAGACCGGAAATTCCATCATAATTGAAGTGATCTGGAATTTTTAAGGCTTCATCACGTTCAATCGCTCTGATATCGGCATATTGGCGATCAAGATAGACAGAATATTTAGCATCTCTCTCAACTTGCGCAGATATTAATGCCGGAACCGATTCGAGATTTGGCCAAATATTTTTTAATCCATCGAAATTAATATCTGGGCGTGACAATAAATCAAGACCAGATCGACGAATACCATCGGCATTAATTTTCAAATTATATACTAAAGCCTGAGTTGGTGTAAGTGATACAGATTCTAAAAAGCTTTTGGTCTTATTTATTGAATCCATTTTATCAAAAAAAGACTTAATTCTCTTTTCGCCAACACAACCAACATTAATTCCAAGTTGAGTAAGTCTTTGATCAGCATTATCTGCACGCAGTGCTAATCTGAACTCAGCTCTCGATGTAAACATACGATAAGGTTCAGTAACACCTTTGAGTACAAGGTCATCAACCAATACGCCTATATAAGAATTTGAACGATTAACTGATAAAGCATCTCTGTTCAAAACATAATTTGCGGCATTTATTCCAGCTAAAATCCCTTGTGCTCCAGCTTCCTCATAGCCAGTTGTCCCATTGATTTGGCCAGCAAAATAAAGACCTTTAACCTTTTTTGTCTCAAGACTATGCTTTAATTCTCTGGGATCGACATAATCATATTCTACAGCATATCCATAACGTAAAACTTCAACATTCTCTAAGCCATGAATTGATCGCAAAAAGGATAATTGAACGTCCTCAGGTAGTGAAGTAGAAATACCATTTGGATAAATAGTTATATCATCAAGACCCTCGGGTTCTAAAAATATTTGATGACTATCTCGATCGGCAAATCGATTAATTTTATCTTCGATTGAAGGGCAATAGCGAGGGCCACGACCCGAAATAGCTCCTGAAAATACAGGCGATCGTCTCAAATTATCCTGAATTATTTTATGCCCAACTTCATTTGTTCTAGTAATATAACATTTGACCTGAGGATTTGTTATATTTTCAGTTAAGAGAGAAAGCGGATCTGGTGTTTCATCACCTTCCTGAGCTTCTAATACAGACCAATTAATAGTACGTCCGTCTAGACGTGGGGGAGTTCCCGTCTTAAGACGACCTAAATTAAAATCAAACCGACTCAGACTTTCAGATAAAGAGATAGAAGCTGGATCACCTATACGCCCAGCCTCCAAGGTTTTATCTCCGATATGAATAATTCCCTTTAAAAAAGTTCCTGTAGTTAAAATAACACAGGTAGTTTCAACCTTTTGATGATTTGAAATTGTAATGGACGAAATCGCTCCAGAGGTGACATCAAAATCACTAGCTTCACCCTCTATAACGCTGAGATTAGGTATATTCTTAATCTCATTTTGCATAAATTTTTTATATAATGCTCTATCAGATTGAGCTCTAGGACCCCAAACAGCAGAACCTTTTGAACGATTTAAAAGACGAAAATGGATTCCTGCATAATCCGCCCCTCTTCCCATAAGTCCATCAAGCGCATCAATCTCTCGAACAAGATGGCCCTTGCCTATTCCGCCAATAGCAGGATTGCATGACATCTCACCAATTTTATCAATTTTATGTGTGACCAAAAGCGTCTTAGCGCCAATACGTGCAGAGGCGGCCGCAGCTTCACAGCCCGCATGCCCACCACCAATCACAACAACATCAAATTTCATATTTTAAGCTCCCAATGTTTCACGTGAAACATTTACTTTCCTATACAAAAGCTTGAGAAAATATGACCTAATATATCCTCAGCATCAATCTTCCCAATTAAGCTTTCAAGGCTATAAAGAGCAATCCGAAGATCCTCAGCAATTAAATCGGTCTGAAGGTTGAGATCTAGACATTTTATACGTGCTAGAGCATCAATTGCTTTGCTTATATGCGTATTTTGCCTCTGATTAAAAAATATTGGGGTATCGAAAGAATTTGTTAACTTTTTCGCTTCCGATTCAATTGCGTCTAAAAGTAAGGATATACCCTCTCCGCTTACAGTCGATATTGCTATATCACTGTGAGCGTTGATTTCATATAAATCAATTTTAGTTCGTACGTGAATCGATTTCTTAGATCTGGGGATATCAAAGTTAGAAAATTCCCCATTTTCATCCAAGCAAAGAATAAGGTGGGCTTTCTCTATATGTTCAAATGTCCGCTTAATACCAATTTTTTCAACGGGATCACTGGTCTCTCTTAAGCCTGCAGTATCATAAAAAACGACAGGTAATCCGCCAAGGTTAATTTTTATATCAATAATATCTCTTGTGGTACCAGCATATTCAGAAACAATTGCAGCATCTCTACCTGCAAGATAATTTAATAAAGACGATTTTCCAGCATTAGGTCGTCCAATAATCGCTACACGAAATCCATCTCTAATAATCTCGGCACGCTCTATTGATACACTTGTTTGTTTTAGAGATAATTCAATATCAGAAATAATAGACCAGAATTGATCAAGAACATTTGATGGGATATCGGATTCATCAGAAAAATCTAGGCTTGCTTCAATTAATGCTAATGACTGAATTAATAGTTTCTTCCACGAATCTATTAAAGATATGGCTATTCCGTTAAAAGCTGAAATTGCCTGAACGCGTTGTGCCTCTGTTTCTGACTGAAGAAGATCTGAAACAGCCTCAACCTCCATTATATTCATCTTATTATTTTTAAGCGCTCGTAATGTGAATTCTCCAGCTTCCGCCAAACGACAATTTGGCCAAGCAGATAAACTGTCCATGAGAGCAGAATGAACAGCGCGACTACCATGTAGGTGAAGCTCAAGACAATCTTCACCTGTAAAACTTTTTGGACTCGGGAACCACAGAGCTAGACCATAATCAATGATATTGTGTGACCTAAAATCATAGACTGGCCCTAATTGGGCAACTCGAGGCTTTGGAATTTTTTGTAGTAAAGCCTTAACAAGGTTTTCTATATCTTGCCCAGAGATTCTAAAAACTGATATTCCCGATGGGGGCGCCCCTGAAGCTAAGGCAAAGATAATATCGCCCCTACTCATAACACACCATAGGTTAGGTATTCATAGACTCAAAGAAGCTGGAGTTACCCTTTGGAGTTTCACGCAATTTTCCAAGTAAGAACTCAATCGCATCAACGGTACCCATTGGGTTAAGAATACGGCGCAGAACATACATTTTTTTGAGAATATCAGCTGGAACAAGCAATTCTTCCTTACGAGTTCCTGAGCGCGTAATATCAATTGCTGGAAATGTGCGCTTATCCGCAACTTTACGATCTAGAATAATTTCGGAATTACCTGTGCCTTTGAATTCCTCAAAGATCACCTCATCCATACGAGAGCCTGTTTCAATTAACGCGGTGGCGATAATTGTAAGAGACCCACCCTCTTCAATATTACGAGCGGCACCAAAAAACCGTTTTGGGCGTTGTAATGCATTGGCATCAACACCGCCTGTTAAAACCTTACCTGAAGATGGAACAACAGTATTATATGCACGTCCT
>Ga0164297_10001143_pt1 | contig 29004 bp, 27 predicted proteins | sample GEODES058metaG_FD_113539 | JGI IMG/M metagenome (GOLD analysis project Ga0164297, IMG submission 113539) | Dystrophic lake water microbial communities from Trout Bog Lake, Wisconsin, USA - GEODES058 metaG | ecosystem: Environmental > Aquatic > Freshwater > Lake | place: USA: Trout Bog Lake... | reverse complement strand
TGGCAGCTGGAGGACCTGGCGTTCGCCACCCTCCATCCGCGGCGCTACGCCGAGATCGAGCAGATGGTTGCAACACGGACGCCCGAGCGTGATCAGCTCGTCGCCCAGGTGATCGGCGATCTTGACGAGCGACTTCGAGCCATCGGGGTGGCGGCAGAGGTCCGCGGCCGGAGCAAGCAACTTTGGAGCATCTACGAGAAGATGGTCGTGCGGGGCAAAGAGTTCGACGACATCTTTGATCTGGTTGGTCTCCGGGTGATCTGCGTCGATGAGCGTGACTGCTGGGCGGCGCTCGGCGCCATCCATGCCCTCTGGCATCCAGTGCATGGGCGGTTCAAGGACTACATCAACACGCCGAAGTTCAACCTCTATCAATCGCTCCACACCACGGTGATCGGGCCGAGCGGCAAGCCGATCGAGGTCCAGGTCCGATCGAAAGAGATGCACGCACGGGCGGAGTACGGCATCGCTGCCCACTGGGGCTACAAAGAGGGAGGCAACAGCGCCGCTGAGCTGGCATGGATGCAGCGGATCGTCGACGTCGACGATGAGGTGAGTGATCCCGTGCAGTACCTCGAGGCGCTGAAGCTCGACCTCGAGCAGGATGAGGTCTACGTCTTCACTCCGAAGGGTCGGGTGATCGCCTTGCCAGCCCGCGCCACGCCCGTTGACTTCGCCTATGCCATCCACACGGAGGTCGGCCACCGATGCATCGGCGGCAAGGTGAACGGGCGGCTCGTCCCGCTCGACACCAGGCTCACCTCAGCGGACACGATCGAGATCTTCACTTCGAAGGCGGCCGCAGCCGGTCCGTCGAGGGACTGGCTGAGCTTTGTGGCCTCCTCTCGTGCTCGAAACAAGATCCGGCAGTGGTTCAGCCGTGAACGTCGAGAGGACGCGATTGAGTCTGGTCGCGAGGACGTGGCTCGAGAGCTACGACGAGAGTCGATGCCCGTGGCAACCTCACTCAACTCAGCAGCGATGGAGCAGGTGGCGGATGCGATGAACCTGACAGATGTCGACGCGCTGTTCGCGGTGATCGGTGAGGGTCAGGTCTCCGCGCAGTCCATCGTCCAACGCCTCGCACGAGAGATGCGGGGTGGAAGCGACGAGCAGCTCCCCACGACAGCCACTCGATCAACTCGAACGCCGAGGAGCCCCGACCACCGTACTGCCGGGGTCTACGTCGAAGGGCTCGACGACATGATGGTGCACCTTGCCCGATGCTGCACGCCGGTACCAGGCGACCAGATCATCGGCTTCGTGACCCAAGGTCGAGGCGTCTCGGTGCACCGGACCGACTGCTCAAATGCAGCAGCGCTCTCCGTGCGATCCAAGGACCGCCTCATCGAGGTCGAGTGGGACTCCTCCGGAGACGGCGTCTACCGCGCCACGCTTGAGGTGCAGGCCTTCGATCGCTCTCACCTCTTGGCCGATGTCAGCCAGGTGGTCTCCGAGCACCACCTGAACATTGTGGCTGCTCGAACGGCAACGACTGCCGATCGAGTCAGTCGCATGACGTTTGACATCGAGCTCGCTGATCCGGGGCACCTTGACGGCTTGCTGACGTCGCTCAAGAACCTTGACGGCGTCTTCGACGCGTATCGGCAGCTTCCTGGTGCGCGAGGCTGACACGGTGACCGACGAGCACTACCTGCCCCAAGCACCCTCCGGGACGCACGATGTCTTGCCGCCTGCGAGCGCACGGTGGGAGGCACTTCTCGTGATCTTCGCCGACCTGGCGGAGCGCTATGGCTTCGCGCTCGTCCACACGCCGATGTTCGAGGACGCCCGGGTCTTCCGCCGGGGGATCGGTGAGGCGTCCGAGGTGGTGGGCAAGGAGATGTACGAGTTCACCGATCGCGGCGGCCGATCTCTCGCCCTTCGGCCAGAGGGGACGGCCTCGGTCGTTCGCGCCTTTGTGCAGCACCGTCCCGCAACGCCGTGGCGGGCTTGGTATGCCACGCCTTCATTCCGCTATGAACGGCCGCAGGCCGGTCGATATCGGCAGCACCACCAGGTGGGTGTCGAGGCGCTCGGCACCGACGATCCCGACCTCGACGTGGAGGTGATCGCCTTGGCGAGTCACTTCTATGACGCGCTCGGCGTGACCCAACGCCAGCTCCGCATCAATTCAATGGGGGATCCCGAGTGTCGGCCCGCCTACGTCGACGCGCTCCGGGCGTTTCTCGCTGCACACTCCGCAGAGCTCTGCGAGGAGCACGAAGAGCGATACTCCTTGAACCCGCTGCGGGTACTCGACTGCAAGAAGGCATCATGCGTCCTCGTCACGCAGGCGGCTCCGATGATCGATGCGGCGCTGTGCGACGGGTGCGCCGAGCACCATCGTCGCGTGGTGGAGGGTTTGGCGGCCGCCGGCATCGATGCAGTTCCGGACCCCCGTCTGGTCCGTGGGCTGGACTACTACATGCGGACGACCTTCGAGTTCTCCTCCAGCGCACTTGAAGGGTCGCAGAACGCGATCGGCGGGGGAGGGCGCTACGACGGGCTCGCCGAGGCCCTGGGTGGGCCGGCGACTCCTGGGATCGGATTTGGGATCGGGATCGAGCGCGTGCTGCTGGCCTGTGACGCAGAGGACGCGTTCGTCATCGAACCTCCGAGACCTGAGGCCTTCGTCGTGGACGTGACGGGCGGTGAAGCGGCGCGCGACCTCGTCGAGGCACTGCGGAATCGAGGCATCTTCGTCGAGCGGTCGTATGACGACCGTTCGATGAAGTCGCAGTTCAAGGCTGCGGATCGATCCGGTGCACCCCTGGCGCTCGTGCTCGGCCGGGATGAGGTGGAGTCGGGGTCCGTTACCATCCGAAGGTTGCGTGAGCAGAGCGATCAGGTCACCATCTCGATGACCGAGCTCCTCGCCCGAGCAGAAGAGACTGGGACCATCCTGTGACACACCCCGACGCCCCGACACCGAGATCGAACGTGGGAGCGACCTCGCTTCGCGACCTCTACTGCGGCGAGGTTGGCCTCGGGGACGTGGGAAGCGAGGTCTCTCTCTGTGGCTGGGTGCAGCGCCGACGGGAGCATGGTGAGCACCTCGCGTTCGTCGACCTTCGGGACCACACGGGGGTGATCCAGTGCGTTATCGATGGAGCGCATGACGTGCGGAGCGAGTACGTCGTCCGAGTGACCGGAACCGTGCGGCTTCGTCCCGAGGGAACCATCAACGATCGACTCGCCACAGGCTCGATCGAGGTCGGTGACTGTCGAGTCGAGGTGCTCTCCGCAGCAGAACCCCCACCGTTCGGCCTCGATGATCGAACAGAGGTCGACGAGCAGATCCGTCTCCGCTTCCGCTTCCTCGACCTTCGGCGACCCCGGCTGCAGCACAACCTCCGCGTGCGTGCGGCCGTCAATCGTGCGCTGCGCGCCGCCATGGATCGGCAGGGCTTCGTCGAGGTGGAGACCCCGCTGCTGTGGGCGCCGACCCCCGAGGGCTCACGCGAGTTTGCGGTCCCGAGCAGGCTCCACCATGGCGACTTCTACGTGCTCCCGCAGAGCCCGCAGCTCGCGAAGCAGCTCTTGATGGTCGGTGGCGTCGATCGCTACTTCCAGATCGCCCGCTGCATGCGGGATGAAGATCTACGTGCCGATCGTCAGTTTGAGTTCACGCAGCTGGACCTTGAGGCGTCCTTCGTCTCCCAAGAGGACGTTCTTGGGTTCGTGACCGAGGCGGTGCTCGACGCAGCCGAGGAAGCGACTGGCTCTCGGCCAGGTCCGATCCCGATCATGACCTGGCATGAGGCGATGGATCGCTACGGCAGCGACAAGCCGGATCTGCGAGTAGCGGTCACCCTGACCGATCTCTCCGAGATCTTCGCCACGTCCGAGGTGCGTGCGTTCGCCGCTCCGACGGTCAAGGCACTTCGACTCGAGGGCGCCACTGAGACCCCCCGCAGCCAGCTCGACGCGTGGACCGAGAAGGCCAAGTCGCTCGGCGCCAAGGGCCTGGCCTGGTTCCGCGTCGTTGAGGTCGATGGTGTGGTCGCGCTGGATTCCCCGCTGGATCGGTTCTTGTCAGACGACGAGCGCCGAGGCCTCCTCGAGCGGACTGGCGCCGTGCCGGGCGACCTCGTGCTCGTGGTGGCGGATGAGTGGCGACTCGCCTCTGAGGTCCTTGGACACCTGCGAAGCCAACTCCTGAGCCCACCGGTCGGCACCGGCGAGCCCTGCTACGTGTGGGTCGTCGATTTCCCGATGTTCGACGGAGTCGACGCATCGGGGAACCCCCAGGCGGCCCACCACCCCTTCACCATGCCGCACCTCGACGACCTCGACCTTCTGGAGAGTGATCCCGCCTCGGTCCGGAGCCAGGCCTATGACCTGGTGCTCAATGGTTGGGAGCTCGGTTCAGGGTCGGTCCGTATCCACCGCAGCGACATCCAGAGCCGGGTGTTTCGCGCCATGGGCATCTCCGATGATGATGCCGAGGAGCGGTTCGGGTTCCTCTTGGGGGCCTTCCGCTATGGGGCACCTCCTCACGCCGGCTTCGCATTCGGCATCGATCGGCTCGTTGCGATCTTTACCGGAGAGGAGAACATCCGAGAGGTGATTGCATTCCCGAAGACCCAATCTGGGGCAGATCTGATGACAGGGGCACCGGCAGCCGTGGCTCCCGAGCAGCTCTTGGAACTTGGCCTCCGGCCCATCCTGAAGGAATCCTGACGGGGGAGGACCTCTTTGCAAGCGCCGCAGAGGTGCGCCTTGGGACGCGAGGACCCCTGGCCGCGCGGCTGCGTCCCTCGTCCCTTGACGAGGTGGTGGGCCAACAGCACCTCGTAGGCCAGGGAGGAGCCCTTCGCATCCTTGCGGAGGGGGATCGTCTGACCTCCGTCATCCTCTGGGGTCCACCAGGGTCCGGGAAGACGACGCTCGCTTCCCTCCTCGCTCGAGCATCGAGCAAGTCGTTTGAGTCGCTCTCTGCGGTCACCGCCGGGGTCAAGGACGTTCGAGAGGTGATCGAGCGTGCCCGCCAGCGCCTTGGCGAGCACGGGCAGGGAACGGTCTTGTTCCTCGACGAGGTCCACCGCTTCAACAAGGCACAGCAAGACCTCTTGCTGCCATCGGTGGAGAGCGGGCTGGTGACCTTGATTGGGGCCACGACGGAGAACCCGTATTTCGAGGTGAATGCGCCTCTGCTGTCGCGCTCGACCCTCTGGCGCCTCGACCCCCTCTCCAGCGAGGATCTCAAGTTGCTGGCCCAGCGAGGTGCTCGTGAGGAGGGGGCCACGCTTGATGCTGAGGCGGAGGCCCTTCTGGTTGGGCTCACCGATGGGGATGCTCGAGCCATGTTGACCACGCTCGAGGTGGCAGTCGCCCTTGGTCAACGTCGCCAGCCCGGGGTGACGCCCACGCCCGTCTCCCGACAAGAGATCGTCGACGCTCGCGATGGTCGAGTGCTTCACCAGGGCCGTGAGGAGCACTATGACCAGGTCAGCGCGCTGATCAAGTCCATCCGAGGATCAGACGTCGATGCTGGTCTCTACTGGCTGGTTCGGCTCCTCGATGCAGGCGAGAGCGCGCGCTTCATCGCTCGACGGCTCGTCATCTTGGCAAGCGAGGACGTCGGGATGGCCGATCCGATGAGCCTTGTGATCGCAGAGGCAGCAGCCCGGGCGGTCGAGCTCGTCGGCTTGCCCGAGGCACAGCTCAACCTGGCCCACGCAGTCATCCAGCTCGCCACTGCCCCGAAGTCCAATCGAGTCACGGTGGCACTTGGAAGAGCGCGCGAGGCCGTTCGTCACGGTCCACATGCCACCGTCCCACCGCATCTTCGGGACGGGCACTACCAGGGAGCGGCTTCGCTGGGCCACGGGGTTGGCTATTCGTATCCACATGACGTGGAGCAAGGATGGGTTCGACAGCGCTACCTGCCCGACGAGGTTGGGGACGCGATCTTCTATGAGCCATCTCCTCACGGGCGAGAGCCGATGGTCATGGCATGGCTCGAGCGCGCCCGCTCTGTGGCGTCGGAGGAGCAAGAGCCCCACCGATAGCATGGGCAGATGGATGTTCGCTCGCTACGTCGCGCCTATCTCGAGTTCTTCGCCGACCGGAAGCACGAGATCGTCCCCTCTGCGAGCTTGATCCCTCACGACCCTTCGATCCTGTTCACGATCGCCGGGATGGTTCCGTTCAAGCCGTACTTCTTGGGCGACGAGACACCGCCGTGGTCACGAGCGACGAGCATCCAGAAGTGCTTCCGCACTGTCGACATCGACATCATCGGAACGACGACCCGCCACTGCACCTTCTTCGAGATGCTCGGCAACTTCTCGTTCGGCGACTACTTCAAGCAGGGTGCCATTGAGATGGCCTGGGAGCTTCTGACGGGCGTGTTCGGAATCGACGGGGATCGACTGTGGGTGACCGTCCACGAGAGCGATGACGACGCCGAGGCCATCTGGCGCGATGTGATTGGTGTCACACCTGACCGTATCCAACGACTCGGCGACGACAACTTCTGGAAGATGGGGGACACGGGGCCGTGTGGGCCATCGTCGGAGATCTTCTTCGATAAGGGACCGTCGTATGGCGAGGACGGCGGACCGGCCCACGGTGGCGCAGAGCGCTTCGTCGAGATCTGGAACCTCGTGTTCATGCAGTTCAACCGCGGCGCTGATGGGACCCTGGTCGACCTGCCGAAGACCAACATCGATACGGGGGCAGGGCTCGAGCGTCTTGTCGCCGTGCTGGAGGGGACAGATTCGATCTTCGCCACGGATGTCTATGCGGGACTTCTCGATGCTGCGCAGTCGATGACGGGCAAGTCCTACGGCCAGGTAGCGGCGGATGACGTGGCGCTCCGCATCCTCGCAGACCACGGGCGGGCGATGACGATGCTGGTGGCCGACGGCGTGCTCCCATCGAACGAAGGTCGGGGCTATGTGCTGCGACGGATCGTTCGGCGGGCGGTGCTCGCTGCGAGGCGATCCGGCGCCACGGGGGCGATCGTTCCGGCCTTGGTGGCAGCGACCACCGAGTCGCTCGGTGGCAGTTACCCTGCGCTCCACACCGACGGTGACCTGATCCTCGGCGTGCTCGCGCGCGAGGAGGAGGGCTTCGATCGAACCCTTCGGACGGGCATGGCCTTGCTGGAGGAGGCTGCAGCGGAGCAAGTGGCTGCCCGATCGCTGGTCTTGCCTGGTGACGTGGCGTTCCGGCTCCATGACACCCATGGATTCCCAATCGAGCTGACCGAAGAGCTGGTCGCCGAGCAAGCGCTGAGCGTCGACCGCGACGAGTTCGACACCCTCATGGCCGAGCAGCGAGACCGGGCACGGGCCGCGGCGAGGCAGCCTCGTGCAGCCGACGAGGAGGCCTATCGGACGCTGCTCGACGCCAACGGTCCGACGGTCTTCGTGGGTCGTCGCCCCGAGGAGTACTCGGTGGGTGCTCAGATTCTGGCGGTCCTCGATGGCGGCGACGGCGAGGTCGAGATCTTCTTGGATCGATCGCCCTTCTACGCAGAAGGCGGAGGCCAGGTTGGCGATACGGGAACCATCGAGACGGCGAGCGGCACGGCCACAGTCCTCAACACGACCGCGGCGCTTCCAGGCCTTTTCGCCCACCGGGCGACGATCAATGGCGAGCTGACCCCAGGCCAGGATGCCATCGCCTCGATCGACGGCGATCGACGTGAGGCGATCAGGCGCAATCACACCGCCACGCACCTGTTGCATGCAGCACTTCGAGAGGTGCTTGGAGAGCACGTTCGGCAGCAGGGCTCACTCGTGGCTCCAGATCGCCTGCGATTCGACTTCAGCCACCACGGTGCACCAACCGCAGAGGAGCTGACGACGATCACTCGACTGGTCAATGGTCGCATCATCACTGATGCGCCGGTCGAGACCACTGAGACCAGTCGAGTTGAGGCGGAGTCGATGGGGGCGATCGCATTCTTCGGCGACAAGTACGGCGAATCGGTGCGAGTCGTTCGAGCCGGAACGCACAGCCTTGAGTTCTGTGGCGGGACGCACGTCAGCGCACTGGGAGCCATCGGCCAAATCCAGATCGTGTCGGAGGGCTCTATCGGATCGAACACTCGGAGGATCGAGGCGGTGACCGGCGCCGCCGCTGTCGATCGCTCACTGGCATTGGCCGACACGATCCGTGGTGCTGCGGATCTGCTCAAGGCTGAGCCGGAGGGATTGGCCGAGGCCATCGACCGCATCGTCGAGCGAGCAAAGGTGGCCGAGCGGGAGCGAGACCAGCTTCGCCAGGCTCAGCTCGAGGGCCAGGCCAGCGAGCTTGCCTCCCGGGCCGCCGAGGGCGTCGTCGTGTCCTCGCTGCCCAGCTACAGCGCCGAGGAGCTTCGTTCCATTGCGGGTTCAGCGCAACGAGCCTCATCGCTTCGAGCGGTGGTCGTCGGGTCGGTCCACGGCGACAAGGTCGCCGTGGCGGTGGCCACCGATGGGTCCGTAGATGCCAAGGCTCTGGTTGCAGAGCTTGGGCCGTTGATCGGTGGCGGTGGCGGTGGTTCCGGAACCCTTGCCGTCGCAGGAGGAAAGAAGCCCGCTGGACTCGATGCCGCACTCGATGCCGCCACAGGAGCACTCACCGCATCGTGAGTACTGATGGTCGACACGGACGCGTGCTGGCACTTGATCCAGGATCGAAGAGGATTGGGGTGGCCGTCAGTGACGTCGGACAGACGATGGCGTTCCCGCGCCCTGCGCTGACCGTGTCTCCAGGTCTTGACGTGCCCGCTGCCGTGCGCTCACTGTGCCATGAGGAGGGAGCTGCGCTCGTGGTGGTCGGGCTTCCGAAGAGCCTGTCGGGTCGAGACGGCGCTGCTGCCGACCTCGCTCGCTCGCTTGCCAAACAGATCACCGAGACGACGCGGGGCGACGGGATCGACGTCGAGCTCCATGACGAGCGGTTCACGACCGTCGAGGCCAGCCGAGCCCTCGCTGCCGCAGGTCACGATGCTCGCTCCCAGCGCGCACTGATCGATTCAGCGGCAGCGACAGTCCTTCTCGAGGCGTGGCTGCAATGTCGGTGAGTGCTGAGCAGACCCCCTCACACGCCCGACACCGCAGGGGGAGCATGAGGCGGCGTCGCCTTGTGGTGCTGATCGTGGTGCTTGCGATGGTCGCCGTGCTGTCCGGCTACGAGTACCTGGTGCACGGCGTGGGGGGCCCTGGGACGCCTGTGACGATCGAGATCACCTCGGGCGAGTCCTTCTCGTCGGTCGCCACGGACCTCGCCAACCACGGCGTGATCTCAAGCACCGTGGCCCTTCGACTCTTTGATCTCTTCCATGGAACACCTTCAGTTCAGCCCGGCTACTACGCGCTGACGAAGAATTCGACGTTCCAGGCGGTGCACGACGTCCTTGGTGGAGGTCCGAACGTGACGGCATTGACGGTGCCCCCCGGTTTCACGATCAAGGAGGTGGAGCAGCGTTTGGCGACCGAGACGAGCGCTACGTTCACCGCTGGCTTCAAGTCGATCATTTCGGAAGGTGCAGTCCACTCTCCGTTCCAACCGCCGGGCTCGACGAGCCTCGAGGGACTGATCGGTTCTGGGACCTACCTCCTCCAACCCGGGACGGAGCCGCTCTCCCTCGTAAAGAACCTGGTGGCTCGGTTCAACGCCCAGGCAGCAAGCGTCGGGTTGACGCCCTCGACGGTCCTGAACGGGCATGACGCCTATGCACTCGCCACGATCGCATCGGTGGTCGAGAAGGAGGGCTATCAGGTGCGGAACATGGCTCGGGTCTCACGTGTGGTTGAGAACCGATTGGCTCGCTCCATGCCTCTCCAGATGGACTCAACGGTGCTCTATGCGATCGGGCAAGACGGAGGCCCTGTCTCGTCCTCAACGGAGCAGATCAGGTCGCCCTACAACTCGTATTTGAACAGCGGTCTGCCGCCCACGCCGATCTGCACGTCCTCCGTGGCTGCACTCGGGGCGACGATGCACCCGGCGGTGGGCGCATGGCTGTACTTCACGCTGATCGACAAGACTGGCACGATGGGATTCTCGACCACCTTCGCCGGACAGCTGGCCAACGAGAAGCTCGCTGCGAGCAACGGGGTGTGACGATGCGTCCGACCCCTGATCGATTGGTGGGCGTGGTTGGTTCGCCGATCGCCCACTCCCTGTCTCCGCTGCTGCACCATGCAGCCTTCGAGGCGATGGGCCTCAACTGGGCTTCGGCTCGATTCGATGTCGGAGCCGGAGGGGGAGCGAGCGTGCTCGCTGCGATCTCCACCCTCGGGCTCCGTGGAGTCTCGGTGACGATGCCGCTCAAGGCGGAGATCGCCGGCCTCGTGGACGTCCTCGACTCGTCTGCGGCCAAGACCATGAGCGTCAATACGATCAGCGTTGACGATGGCGTGATCACGGGGACCTCGACCGATGGAGCAGGACTGTTCGCCTCGTTGCGTCGCACCATGGGCTTGTCCCCTGAGGGACTGCGAGTCTTGATCGCCGGCGCCGGTGGCGCATCGCGGTCGGTGATCGCGTTCTTGGGCTCCCATGGTGCACGCGAGGTTGCCGTCGTAGCGAGAGCGCCAGAGGCAGCCAGGTCGGCGGCGTCGCTCGCTGGCGAGGTAGGTCGCCCGGCAGAGCCGGTCGAGGCCCCACTGTTCGATCTCGTCATCAACGCCACACCGGTCGGCATGTCGGGCACGGCCACAGCGACCGCTGCGCCTCTCATCGACCCCACGCTGCTCCACGCAGATCAGGTCGCTGTTGATCTCGTCTATCGGCCACTTCGGACACCGTGGTTGGCTGCAGCGGAGGCGGCTGGCGCCCGCACCGAGGGTGGCTTGGGCATGCTTGTGCACCAAGCGGCCCTCGCGCTCGAGGTGTGGACTGGTCATGAGGCGCCCATCGACGACATGCTCGCCGCGGTGGAACCGATCGTGGCGGCCGGATCATGGTGATGACCTCACGCACCTCGCCCTCGACGAAACGAGGCGGCGAGAACGACTGGTGGCTGGCGCTTGCGGCGATTGGAGTCGCGCTCTTCGGCGTCGTCATGATCTACACCGCCACGCGTTCTGGCCTCGTGGTCCAAGGCCTTCCTGGTACCTACTTCTTGAAGCGTCAGGGCGTGTTCGTCTTGATCAGCATCGTGGTCATGGGACTGCTCTGGCGAGGGGACTATCGACGGATCGAGCAGATCGCCACTGCGGCCTATGTCGGTCTCTTGATCCTCCTCCTCGCGGTGTTGAGCCCATTTGGCTCCAATGCCCTGGGTGCACAGCGGTGGTTCTCGCTAGGCCCGATCCAGATCCAGCCCTCAGAGTTCGCCGTCCTCGCGGTGGTCCTTGCGGTGTCCACCTATTGCAACCGTCGTCCTGAGGGATTGACGCTTCGAGATGTCTCTCGACTGTTGCTCATGGCGGGGATCCCGATCGCACTGATCCTTGTCCAGCCGGACCTTGGAACCGCCATCATCTTGTCGGTGGTCCTCATGGTGATGCTGGCCGTCGCCGGCGTCCCAGGACGCATCCTCCTCCTGCTGCTCGGCGCAGGAGTGCTGGTGGTGATCGTTGCCGTCGCTGGTGGCTTCTTGTCGAGCTACCAGATCCACCGGCTCACCAGCTTCTTGAACCAGAACTCGACGAACCCCTCGCTGCAGACTGCCATCTACAACGTGAAGCAAGCGAAGATCGCTATCGGTTCAGGCGGGCTGTGGGGTTCAGGCATCGGCCATGGAGTCCAAACCAACCTGGGGTACGTTCCCGAGCAGCAGACCGACTTCATCTTCACCGCCGTGGGGGAACAGCTCGGCTTCCTCGGGACCACCCTCGTGCTCAGCGCACTCGGTTTCGTTGGCTATCGGATTCTTCGGGCAGCCATCCAAGCCAAGGACATCTTGGGCCAGCTGCTCTGTGCTGGCATCTTTGCCTTCTACACCTTCAGTGTGTTCCAGAACGCTGGAATGACGATGGGGATCATGCCCGTGACGGGAATCCCGCTCCCGTTCTTGAGTTACGGAGGCTCAGCGGCCCTCGTGTTCTTCATCGCCACAGGGATCGTGCTTTCCGTCGAGGCTCGACGCGGTGGCTGATCGCACACCGGACGCCGGAATTGACTATCCGATCTTTCGCGTGACCGAGCTCCTCGACGTGACTGTGCCGCTTCCAGCGACGCATGCAGAGGTCACCTTGGCAGAGACTGAGTCCCCGTTCCGGACCGTCACCTTCCCGATCGCTCTCCCCGAGGGGGCAGCGGTGGTTGCGGCTCGGGACAAGCTCGAAGCGCCCCGGCCGTTGACCCATGAGCTGTTCTCTTCGGTCCTCCGTCGGTTCTCGATCGACGTCGTCGCGCTTCGGATCACCAGTCGCGTCGACGGCGTCCTCTTCGCGGAGCTTGACCTGATGGGCACCCGCGGGAGGGAGATCGTGCCGTGCCGTCCTTCCGACGGGATCATCGTGTGCCTGCGTCAACCGGTCGTGGCGCCAATCCTTGTGGCGGAGGGCGTCTTCGAATCTCGTTAGGGCGCCGATGAGGCCGTGGCGCTCTCCGCAGCAGTGACGCCGCCCTCGGTCCAGGCGGGGCCGGCATCATTCGAGATCCTGAGCAGAAGCGCGATGAGCACGTAGTTCGCGACGAGCGAGGAACCACCACGGGCCACGAAGGGCAGGGTGATACCCGTGAACGGCAGGATGCGTAGGACTCCGGCCAAGATGAAGAAGGCCTGGAATCCGAGGATCAAGGTGAGCGCCGTGGCGCAGAGCCTCGAAAAGTCGGTCCGGCAGCGCTGAGCGATGTGGAAGCCGGCTCCGACCAACAGGGCAAATGCGATCACAAGGATGCCGGATCCGATGAACCCCATCTCCTCAGCGATCGCACCGTAGATCAGGTCCGTGGTCAAGAACGGGACGTAGAGGCCTGCGTGCCCGAGGCCGAGCCCGGTCCCGCCGACGCCGCCTGAACCCATGGAGTACCAGGTCTGGACGAGCTGGAGACCCTTGCCCTGCGCCTGTGCCCACGGATCGAGCCAGATCGAGACCCGCTCGTGGACTTGGCTGAAGAAGTGCGCCGCAACGATCGCTCCGATGGCAAAGAGGGCGATCCCGATGATGACGTAGAAGAACCGACCGGTTGCAACCCAGAGGAGGGCGATGAACAAGGTGAAGATCAGCATGGCAAAGCCGATGTCGTTCTCTGCTCCGAGCACGAGCAACGCGAATCCCCAGGCAAGCACGATTGGGATCATGGGCTTTGGATCGAGGACGAGCCTCTTGCCAAGCCGGACGGTCGGGATCGACAACAACTCCTTCTTGTCGGCGAAGTAGGAGGCGAAGAAGATGGCAAGGAGGATCTTGGCAATCTCGACCGGCTGGAACTGGATCGCGGAGCCGAGGTGGACCCAGAGTCGAGCACCGTTGATCGTTGTTCCCACCACGGGGAACAGCGGCGAGAGCATCAAGATGATGGCTGCGAGCAGCAGCACGTATCGATAGCGATCGAGATCCCGTGTTCGCTGGACGACGAGCAGGGTCACGACATAGAGAGCCGCACCCACGAAGGCCCACGTTGCCTGCTGCTGAGCCGCGACCGGGTTCCAACGGACGATCTCGACATAGCCCAGTCCATTGAGCAGCACCACCAGGGGCAGGAGCACTGGGTTGGCAAAAGGCACGAGCCATCGATTGGCGAGGTGGACGCCAATGGTGAGCGCCAAGAGCACGCCGAGGAAGCTCGCGGTGTGTGCAGGGAGATGGCCCTTCGTTCCGAGTGACGCAAGCGAGTAGAGGAGCGCGATGATCACCCAGACCAAGAGCAGCAGGCCGAGCTCAGTGCGCCGTCGAGGCTTTGGAACGCGCTCAAGGCGAGGGATGCGCCAACTTCTCGTCGTTGGACGAGCGTTCGTCTGTTGGTCCACCACGAAGCGAGCGTATCGCCACCGGTAGCATGAGACGCGGAGTGGTCGCAATGGAGCGAGGGATGATGACGCAGCACGAGACGAACGACGCAGACGTGGTCGAGGCCGGGTCCGATGACCATCTCGCCGCAGTGGTCGCCTTTGGGACGGAGCGATTCTCGAACCGAGAGCTGTCCAGACTCGACTTTGGTGCTCGTCTCCTCGATCTCGCCGAAGACCTCGATCTGGCGCTTCTCGAGCGGGTCAAGTTCGTGGCGATCTTCTCCGAGCTGCTCGACGAGTTCTTCCAGGTCCGGGTGGCGGCGCTCGAGGATCAGGTGGCAGCAGGGATCCGGACCCGCTCTGTCGATGGCCTCAAGCCCTCCGAACAGCTCGAGATCATCCGCGAGCGCGTCCTTGAGCTGGCGCATCGACAAGATCGGATCGTCCTTGACGACCTGATTCCGAGCCTTGCTGCCGCAGGTATCAACTTCGATGACTTCGACCAACTCGACGAGGAGGATCGCCGCTATCTCGATGAGGTCTTCGAACGACAGATCTTCCCGGTCTTGACGCCATTGGCCGTCGACCCTGGGCACCCGTTCCCGAACATCTCGAACCTTTCGCTGAATCTCGCTGTTCAGGTAGAGGATCCACGGACCGATGAGCGACGGATCGCCCGCGTGAAGGTGCCACCGATCCTCCCGAGATTCGTAGTGATGCCTGACGGCGAACGATTCGTCGCCCTCGAGAAGGTGATCGCCGCCTATCTCGATCAGCTCTTCCCCGGGATGGTCGTCGGTGGTCACGAGCCGTTCAGGGTCACCAGGAACGCCGATCTGGTCCTTGAGGAGGACGAGGCCGATGACCTCTTGGTGGCTCTGGAGATGGAGCTTCGGCGGCAGCGATTTGGCCGAGCCGTCCGACTCGAGGTCATGGAGGGTGCCAATCCAGAGATCCTCTCGCTGCTCGCCTCTGAGCTCGAGCTCGGCGAGAACGCCATCTATGCCATGGAGGCACCCGTCGGTCTCGGCGGGCTGTGGTCGCTGTATTCGATCGACCGTCCCGACCTCCATGCGGAGCCGTGGAACCCGATCACTCCTCCAGATCTTCGTGCGCCAGACGGCGAACCGGCCGACTTCTTCGAGATCCTGCGACAACGCGATGTCCTGGTCCATCACCCCTATGAGTCCTTCTCGACGACCGTCGAAGAGTTCATTCGCCAGGCGGCTGGCGACCCCGAGGTGCTTGGGATCAAGCAGACCCTGTATCGAACGTCTGGCGACTCACCCATCGTGGCGTCGCTCATCAAGGCGGCGGAGGAGGGTAAACAGGTCGCCGCTCTGGTCGAGCTCCAAGCGCGTTTCGATGAGGCAGCGAACATTGGGTGGGCAAAGACGCTCGAAGATGCGGGGGTCCACGTCGTGTATGGCGTCATGGGTCTCAAGACCCACTCGAAGACTGCATTGGTTCTCCGACGCGAAGGGTCCGAAATTCGCCGGTACTGCCACGTGGGGACCGGCAACTACAACTCGAAGACTGCTCGGGTCTACGAGGATGTCGGGTTGCTCACGGCGGACCCGGACATCGCAGCAGACGTCGGCGACCTGTTCAACTTCCTGACCGGTTTCAGCCGCCAGAGCGCCCTGCGTGAGCTCCTGGTGTCGCCGACGACGCTTCGTGCTGGCCTGATCGAGCGGATCAATCGGCAGCGGGAGCGGGGGTCCCGCGGACGCATCGCGCTGAAGGCCAATGGGCTCACCGACCCGGAAATCATCGATGCGCTCTATGCGGCATCTCAAGCGGGCGTGCCGATCGATCTCGCGATCCGGGGGATGTGCTGCTTGCGTCCTGGCATCCCCGGGCTGTCCGAAACGATCTCCGTGCACTCCATCGTGGGGGAGTTCCTCGAGCACTCTCGAATCTATCGATTCGGACTCGATGCAGACCCGGGCGGCCCTGAGGTGCTCATCGGATCTGCCGATCTGATGGAGCGCAACCTCGACAGAAGGGTCGAGGCGCTGGTCCCCATCCAGGCGCCAGGACTCAAGGATCGTCTCTTGAACATGCTCGAGCTGACGTTTGCCGACGAGACCAACACGTGGCTGCTCGGTCCAGATCGGCGGTGGCGCCGCCTGCAGAGCACTGGCGACCTTGGGGTCCAGCAGTCATTGAAGATGGCGGCTCTGGAGGAGGCTCGCGGGAGGTTCGACGCCTGAGCCCTAGGTCCCGCCGACCTCCGGGAGACGGGAGCGACGACGGTGCGACACTCGGAGCGATGTGTACGCGAGGCCTCCGAGGGGGATGGGAAGCCAGAAGTTCAAGAGGCGCCACGCGATCACCGCCAGGTAAGCGATGGATGCAGGCACGCCGAAGCCCGCCAGCGTGCCGGACAAGGTGAACTCGACGACACCAAGACCTCCCGGCGTGATCGGGATCGCAGCGAGGATGTTTGCCAGTCCATAGGCGACCAGAAGGTCGATCGGGCTGACCGTCTGGCCGAGGGCCAACAGGATGACCCACAGACATGAGGCATCGAGCAACCAGTTGGCTGCTGCCCAGAAGAGCGCTCGGCTGAGGAGACGCCGGTTGGAGAACAGGATCGTGAGTCGATCGGCGAGATGATCAAGCACGCGCGAGACCCCGTCGGCCGACATGAAGGGCACGTGCTCTGCAAGTCGACGAAGCCAGTTGTCGGCGTGCCGTTGGCCGCGCGTCAAGAGCAGCACCGTGCCACCGAAGGCGGCCAGCAGGAGCACTCCGAGAAGCGCGGCATAGCCATAGATCCGGTTGACCCCGTGGATCGGAATCGAGATCAGCAGGCTGACCCAGAAGATGATGTTGAGGACGACTGCGGAACCCACTCCTTGTGTCGCCAGCCCGAAGGCTGCCGTCGAACCCGGCACCTCCGCGTCCGTCAGCAACCGGTAGCCAAGGGCGCCTCCCGCCGCGGTGCCACCCGGGACCACGTGGCTCACGGCGAGTGACGACATGTTGATGCGCAGCAGAGTCCAACGGCTGGGCGAGTCCGGGGAAAATACTGTTCGCGACAGCTCGGCATAGGCGAACAGCGCAGCCACTTCACAGGCGATGGCGACGATCAGGAGGATCCAGTCGACCTGACCAAGAATGCGAACGTTCTTGCGAGCGGAAGCGATCTCGGGCAGGAGGAGGTATTCGAAGACGAAAAAGAAGACAACGGCGGAAAGCGTGTAGCGGATCTCCGGCCGAACCCAAGGCTTCTTCGGTGGGCGTGACTCGGCCGGTTCTTCCGGGTGCTCCTCCTCGTCCGCCATCTGGCCCATGCTGTCACGCAGCATGAAGGAACCGGTGCCATGCTCTAGAGGTGACCGACGAGCCCACGACGAAGAGCGAGAGCGATCAGGGGGCGCAGAGCCCTGACACGCTGGCACGTCGAGTCTCGTCGGCAGCCCGATCCCACAACGTGCCGCTGGCGACCATCTTGACGACGGTCTTGGTCGTGGTCGTGGCGGGGTTCGGCATCATCTTGATCTGGGTCCTTCGCACCATCGTCCTCTACGTCCTCGTGGCGACGTTCATCGCTGTCTTCTTGTCGCCTGCGGTTGGCGCGCTCCAACGGCGTGGCCTGCGACGTGGGGTGGCGTCGGGTGTGGTGTTCTTGATCGGCGCCCTGGCCTTTGGTGGCCTCGCATTCCTCTTCGGCGTTCCTCTGGCAAATGCGGTGACACACTTTGCCCATCAGGCCCCAAGCCTCGTCAAGCAAGCGGAGCATGGACGGGGAGCGGTGGGCCATCTCGTCAAGCGCCTGAACCTTCAGCACTGGGTGCAGACCAACGCTCCGAAGCTGTCCTCCTACGTGGCGAGCATCTCGAAGCCGGCTCTCTCGATCGGCGCCGGTGTCCTCTCGACCATCGTCGCCCTGTTCGTCATCGGCGTGCTGTCCTTCTACGAGCTCCTCGAGCTCCCTCGGATCTGGCGAGGGATCCTGAGCATGCTGCCAGACACCCAGGCCCAGCGTGCGGCTCGAATCGCCTCCGATGCATCACGTTCAGTGAGTGGCTACGTGTTGGGCAACTTCGTGACCTCGGTGATCGCTGGCATCATCGTCTTCATCACCTTGAGCATCCTTGGTGTCCCCTTCGCACCACTGCTGGCGCTGTGGGTGGCGTTGATCGATCTTTTGCCACTCGTCGGTGGACTCTTGGCCGGCGTGCCTACGGTGCTGGTGGCTGCACTACACAGTCCGACGGCGGGGATCGTCATGTTCATCATCTTCATCGTCTATCAGCAGGTCGAGAATCACATCTTGAACCCGATCATCATGTCCAAGACCGTGAAGATGAGCCCTGCCCTCGTCCTCCTCGCTGCGTTGGCCGGCGCAGTGCTCGGTGGAAAGCTCCATTCCGGCTTTGGGACCCTGATCGGTGCCCTTATCGGAATCCCGGTGGGCAGCGCACTCCAAGTCGTCGTCAGGGAGATGCGAAGCCCACAGCTCATCGAGTCAGGTGAGGCTGAGGGTTCCTCAACGATCACGTAGGATCTGCTCAGTGAACGTGCTGGTGGTCGTCCCGACCTACAACGAGAAGATGAACATCACGGCCATGCTCGAGCAGGTTCGTTCGACGTGCCCCGACGCGTCGATCTTGGTGGTCGACGACGGGAGCCCGGACGGCACCGCTGACATCGCTCAGGCCGACGCCGATCGACTTGGGAGCATCAGCCTGCTCCGTCGAACCGGCAAGAGCGGCCTCGGCAGCGCCTACCGTGCCGGGTTCGCGTGGGGGATCGAGCGCGGCTTCGATGCGCTGGTCGAGATCGACGCCGATTTCTCTCATGACCCAACGGCTCTCCCAAGCTTGCTCGATGCCGCCAACCAGGGCTCTGACGTTGTCATCGGGTCTCGCTACGTCGCCGGGGGCACGATCCCTGACTGGTCCTGGCACCGCAAGCTGCTTTCTCGAGGTGGCAACCTGTACGCGTCGTTCATGCTGCACCTTCGAGTCAAGGACTCCACTGCTGGCTACCGGGTCTACCGAGCATCTGCTCTTGAGGACATCGACTACCAGACCGTCCAAGCAGATGGCTATGGATTCCAGATCGAGATGACCTATCGATCACGACTCGCCGGTCTCCGCATCACCGAGGTCCCCATCGCGTTTGTGGACCGGGAGCGTGGTGAGTCGAAGATGTCATCCTCGATCATCATCGAGGCACTTGGCCTCGTGACGAAGTGGGGCTTCCAGCGACTCCTCGGCCGCTCTTGGAAGCCTTCCGCTATCGCTCGCTGATCGATTCGACTGCAGCGAGCTTCTCGGAGGAGCCAGGCAGCACCGCGTTGAGGATCGACGCAAGCTTCACTCTGGTCTCCTCAGCCTCACCCTCCGGTGTCGACGCACGGACGATGCCTGCACCGGCGCGCACTGCTGCAGTGGCTCCGTTGACCACCGCACCCCTGATCCCAAGCACGAACTCCCCGTCGCCGTCAGAGGCCATCCAGCCAACTGCGCCGCCGAACATCCCACGTGGCCCTTGCTCGAGCTCGGTGACCAGTGCGAGCGCCTCCTCCCGAGGTGTGCCGCCGATGGCCGGGGTGGGATGAATCGCCGCAAGAAGGTTCAGAGCGTCATGCATGTCGTCCTCGCGCAAGGTGGCGGTGATCGACGAGCCGAGGTGAGCGACGGAGCGCAGCGCCACAATGCTTGGGGTTGAGGGCACGTCGATCGATTCGACCAGTGGTTCGAGTCGGCTCGCGATGTCGATCACCACCAGCCGGTGCTCTTCGAGGTCCTTCGGTGAGTCGGCCAGCAGCCGCTGACCAGATGCATCCTCCAAGGAGACGGTGCCTGCCAGCGGATGGCTTGAGACCGCACGACCACGACGTTGGATCAGGAGCTCGGGCGACGCTCCAACGAACACACCGGTCTTTGCGGGGATGACAAAGGTCGTGCATGAAGGCTCGCGCTCTTCCATCCGATCCAGGATCGACGACACGTCGAGAGGCTGGGTGGCGTGCAGCACCACAGACCGAGAGAGCACCACCTTCTCAAGGCGCCCTCTTTCGATCTGGTCGACCGCAGTCCCCACCATGCGCCCGTAGCTCGAACGAGAGGGAACCTCGGAGAGGTCACCAAGGTCGGGGCCAGCAGTCGCAGTCCTCGGGGCATCGGTGATCAGGGACTCGACCTGCAGTGCTCTTTGCTCGGCCTCTGCCGGGCTCTCGCCGATTGCCGTCAGCCAGGAGCCATCTTCCGTCGTGGTCACCTGGAACGTGGGGAGGTACGCCGTAATCGTGCTGTCTCCCTCGAAAGGGACCACCAGATGAATTCTCGGTGCCGATCCGCGTGGCCCCGGATCGCCAGCGATCTCGGCGCTCAGCACTGCAGAGGGAATGAGACGGTCAGAGAGGTCCGGGAGTGATCCCACTGATACCTCACGCAACGCTCCCAGTCCGAGAAGCTCGACACCCGCGTGAGAGAACACCACACCGTCGAGCGCCGCGTTGCGACGCCACGAGGATGGGCGTCGCTCCGAGAGCCGCCGACGAAATCCGAAGCAGGGCACTCAGCGCTCGCTGGTGCGTGTGGCGGTCACCAGTTGGCTGATGCCGCCGGAGAGGAGATGGTGGTTGACCCCTGAGAACCCTGCCGCCACGAGGAGTGCCCGAAGCTCGCTGGGCTCGGGGAGGTAGACCGTTGACGCTGGGAGGTAGCGATAGGCCTGGCGATCGCTCAAGAGCCCTCCGATCAGTGGAACCGCACGCTGGAACCACAGGCGGTGTCCGGCCCGGACGAAGGGGTTGGTGGGCTGGGCAACTTCGAGGAGGGCGATCCGACCGCCAGGTCGAACGACTCGACCCATCTCCTCGATGGATGCTGGGAGATCGGTGAAGTTCCGAAGCGCGTACCCGCAGACGAGGCCATCGAATGAGGCGCTTCGCAGTGGCATCGCCGACGCGTCCCCTTCGACGAGCGGCCCGGTGCCGTGCGACGCATGGAGCATCCCAAACGAAAGATCAACCCCTACGCACCGAAGGCCGTTGAGGGCGGCGGTCCGGCTGAGGTCACCCGTCCCGCATGCCAAGTCGAGCACCACGCTACCCGGCGGCAGTCCGAGCGATGCAACGGTCCGACGTCGCCACCGAGCGTCGAGGCCGAACGTCATGACTCGATTGACCATCTCGTAGCGGGGCGCGATGTCGTCGAACATCGAACGAACGACGACGGTCTTGTCCTCTTGTGACGGGAGTACCGTCGATGGCTCAGGGGTCATGAACGGTTGCTCAGCGGTAGTAGCGGTAGACGACTTGAGCGACGCACGAGGGCTTCTCGGCGTCCTCGACCTCCAAGATCGAATCGAGGACGACCTGGACGCCGTCGGCGATCTCCTCCACGGAGGCAACCGTCACTCCCAGTCGAATCCGAGAGCCGGCCGGAACGGGCGCGGCGAAGCGAACCTTGTTGCAGCCGTAGTTCACCCCGAAGGTCAGGTTCTCGACAAGGAAGATCTGGCCGATGAGCGCAGGGATGAGCGACAGTGTCAGGTAGCCATGGGCGATCGCAGCGCCAAAGGGCCCCGATGCTGCTCGCTCCGGGTCCACGTGGATCCACTGGTGGTCGCCGGTGGCATCGGCGAAGAGGTTGATGGTCTCTTGGCTGACCGTCAGGTACTCGCTGAAGCCGAGGTGACGTCCGACGAGTTCTTGGAACTCGTCCAGGTTGCTGATGATCACGGTCACGGGCTGTCCTCTCGTTGCGATGCTGGGGTCGAGCGTAGCGACGACTTGGACGCGCCCGGTGCGGTCAGCGGAAGTAGATCCGCTGGTAGGTGCGACTTGTCGGGTGGAGCAGCAAGGCCATGAGGAACACGCTGAAGACGAGATTGAGAATGGAAGCGAACACGAAGGGCGAGATGAAGAAGAACAGCACCTGGACGACGAGGTAGCACGTGGCGGCCCCAAGGCACAGGTAGTAGCCCCATCGCCGCTCATTGGCGATACCGAAGGCCCCAATCCCACCAGCAAACGTCACGAGCGGCAGCAGACTCGACCCCGAAAGCAGGGCCAATAAGGCAATCGCTGCGTTGAGGTACGAGAACAGCACCGCTCCTTGGAGCATCTGGGGAAGTTGGGGATTGAACCACCGTCTTGTCTCCACGACCTCATTCTTTCAGGTCCATGCCGAAGGGGGTGGAGGTCGTGTGGCGAGGTCATCGCTAAGGTCATGGCGTGGTGGCAGATCGAGCGCACGAAGAAGAGCATCGGGACATCACCGGCGGCGTTCAGCGCGCGGCAATCTTTGGCATCAGTGATGGTCTCGTCACCAACGTCTCGCTGATTCTCGGGTTCGCAGGGGCGCATCCCGCCACCTCCGTGGTCCGCCTGGCGGGCATCGCCGGGATGATCGCCGGGGCGTTCTCGATGGCATCGGGCGAGTACCTCTCGATGCAGGCGCAACGTGAGCTCTTCGAGCGCGAGCTCGACGTCGAAGCCCGGGCGATCGAGGCGTCGCCGGAGCTCGAGCGACAGGAGCTGATCGCGATCTACCGATCGAAGGGCATCGAAGAGCCCTTGGCCGAGGAGCTCGCAACCTCGATGATGCGCAACCCTGAGCTTGCGCTCGAGACGCACGCTCGAGAAGAGCTCGGGATCGATCCATCGGCCATCGGCTCGCCATGGTCTGCGGCGATCGTCTCGTTCCTCACTTTCGCTTTTGGCGCGTTCTTGCCACTCATCCCCTGGCTCTTCACCGGGGGAGCGACGGCGGCGATGTTGTCGGTCATCATTGGGGCGTTGGCCTCGCTGACCGTCGGTGCTCTGCTCGGCCGCTACACCGGTCGGTCGTCACTGTTCTCTGCCGTCCGCCAGCTTGGTGTGGCGATCTTGGCCGCCGGGATCACCTACGGGATCGGACGCCTCGTGGGCACCAGCGCCTAGTTGGTGGCCACAAAGCGCTCGTCCACCCACTTCGTGTCAAAGCCAAGGTGGTCGTAGAGCCTGCGAGCTGCTGCATTGTCGGCGTCGACGTACAGGATCACGTCATGAATCGCCCGTGCGGCGAGGTGCGCAATCCCTGCCTCGACAAGGAATCGACCAAGTCCCTGTCCGGCCTGCTCTGGGTCGACGCCGATCACGTAGATCTCACCAATCGCCTCCGGCTCCTCGTCATGGACCTTCGTCCAGCAGAAGCCGATCATCTGGGAGTTCGACTCCAAGACCAAGAACCCATCGGGATCGAACCAGGCAGCCCCGAATCGCTGCTCGAGGTCATGGGGACCCCACGAGCCCTGATCTGGGAGCTCGGCAAAAGAGCGCGCGTTCAGTGCGAGCCATGCTTCGTCATCGAGACCCATCTCGAAGGGGCGGATCGAGGACCCTGGCGGCAGGGTCGGCGTCGCAACGCCACTTGTTGACCGGTGAAGTCGCAGGATGGATCGGTCCACCACGAACGCAGAACCAAAGGGGTCGCTTGCGGACACATCCAATCCATGAAGCCAAAGTGCGGGCGCTCGATCCGCCCGTCGTGCCACGTGCACTGCGGCGTCAATCAGATCGCTGCTCGGGCTGGAGCCGAGAAACTCGACGATTGCATCACGCTCAGAAAGCGTGACCTGTGCGTAGCCAGTGAGATCGTCTCGCTCGAAGCTCAGCAGGTGGATGGCGGGGTCGCCTGCCACGAGTGCGAACCGAGCCTGCTCGACGAGACCCTCTCGCCCGTGGTCTCGTCGAAAGCGATCGTCGAGCTCAAGCACAGCGCGTTGCTGATCGGCCGTGAGCTGCTGGGAAGTCAACTCGACGATGGTCACACCTCAAGGCTACCGACAGCGTCGCTACGATTCCGCCGTGGGAACTCCCCGAACTCCAAAGGGCAGGGCCCGTCGAGTCGACGAGCGGCTTGCCGAGCGCTATCCGGGCTCAGCGGCAAGCCTCTGTGCGCTGACGTTCGAGACGCCGTTCCAGCTCCTCGCTGCCACCATCCTCTCGGCCCAATGCACCGACGTCAGGGTCAACGCGGTGACCCCAGCACTCTTCGCTCGCTACCCGACGCCAGTGGCGCTTGCTGGAGCACACCAAGAAGAAGTTGAGGCCCTGATCCACTCCACAGGGTTCTATCGAGCAAAGGCGGCGAACCTGATCGGCATGGCTCATGGCGTCGTCACTCGGTTCGGCGGAGAGGTTCCCATCGAGATCAAGGATCTCGTGAGCCTTCCTGGGGTCGGTCGCAAGACGGCCAACGTGCTTCGCTCGGTCGCCTTCAACGCACCCGGTCTCCCTGTCGACACCCACGTCGGTCGCCTCAGCCGACGGCTCGGCCTGACCACTCATGACGACCCGGTGAGGGTCGAGCATGATCTCAACGCCATGATCCCACCGGCCCGACGCGGTGCGTTCAGCTTGCGGATGATCCTCCTGGGACGCGACACCTGCACCAGCCGATCGCCAAAGTGCCAGCAGTGTCCTCTTGCAGACCTGTGTCCAAAGGTTGGTGTGGCCTAACCCCGCCTGCCTTCTCGCTTCTCGGCGCTTCGTGTTGCGCGCCGCAGGCGCCGGAGCGAACCCACCAATGACCGCTCCAGTGCAACGAGCTCGGCGTCCACGCCATCGATGCCTGCTGTCGTCTCGACGAGCGTGGAGACGCGTTGAGCGATGTCTTCGAGGCTAGCGAGCAGCGAAGAGAGCTCTGAGGAGTCATCCATGGCCGTCATCCTCGCACGAGCGCTTCGAGCCGAGCGAGCTCACGTCCAAAGAGAGCATCACATCGCGAGCGGTACGATGGTCGAGTGTTGCGAACACTCGACCTCCGAGGCCTCGGTACATCGGTAGCGGAGGTCCTGCCACGCCCTTCTTCGCCCGGTGTCGCCGTCGCAGACACGGTGAGGTCGATCATTGAGCAGGTACGTCACGAGGGTGACACGGCATTGCGCCGACTGACCCTTGAGCTCGACCGCCACGAGCTCGACTCGATTCGGGTTGAGCAAGAAGCCATTGATGTCGCCACCTCCAGGCTTGACCCGACGCTGCACCAGGCCTTGAGCGTCGCCTTCGACCGGATCGTGGCCTACCACGCTCATGAGCCGACGCCCATTGGCCCCTTCCATGACGGCGGCGTCACGGTGACCCATCTCGATGTCCCCGTCGATCGCGCCGGTTGCTACGCCCCCGGGGGGCGTGCTCGGTATCCGTCGTCCGTGCTCATGTGCGCGGCGCCCGCCCGGGTGGCCGGCGTCCGCTCCATCGCACTTTGCGTTCCGGCAGGTTCAGATGGCGTGATCGACGACGCCACTCTGGCAGCTGCCTCCATCGCCGGGATCGAAGAGATCTATCCGCTCGGTGGAGCCCAGGCGATCGCCGCCATGGCCTTCGGGACCGAGTCGATCCGGAGCGTCGACGTCATCGTTGGTCCAGGGAATGCGTACGTTGCGGAGGCCAAACGGCAGGTCGCAGGGTCGGTAGGGATCGCCTCGGCCTTTGCGGGGCCTTCCGAGATCGTCGTCATCGCTGATGGCACGACTCCGCCGGATCTTGCAGCAATCGACCTCATGGTCCAAGCCGAGCACGGGCCCGACGGCATGGCGTGGTTGGTCACCTGGGACCCCAAGCTCGCCGAGTCCGTCCAGGCGTCGTTGACGAGGCTCATCGCCGTCGCTCCACGTCGAGCCGACCTGGAGCGAACGATGGCGACCAGCGGCGTGGTCTGCCTCGTCGATGGACCCGCTGCCGCGGCCGCGGTGTCCAATGCGGTGGCGCCAGAGCACCTCGAGCTGCTCATGACCGACTTTCATGAGGTGCTGGATCTCGTCACGGCTGCAGGTGCGGTCTTCTGCGGCCTCGATGCTCCCGCCAGCTTGGGCGATTACGCAGCCGGTCCAAACCACATCCTCCCGACGAATCGCAGCGCTCGATTCGCAAGCTCACTTCGCGCCGACGACTTCCGCCGGCACATCCACGTCGTCGAGACCACCCGGGAGGGCTTCGAGAACCTCGCTCCAACCGTGATCGCCATCGCTGAGGCAGAGGGACTCGACGCCCATGCGGAGTCGATCCGGATGCGCCGATGAAGCGGCTGCAGATTCGTGATGACCTCACGGCGCTCGAGGGCTACCACTCGGTCCAGGTCGATGCGGAGGTGCGGCTCAACACCAACGAATCGCCGTTTCCGCCATCTACCGAGTACCTCGCCGATCTCTGCACCGCGATCGAGGCCAGCACCCTCAACCGGTATCCAGATCGAGCGATGGGGTCTCTGCGTCACGCGCTTGGTGACCTCCATGGGGTCTCGCCAGCCGAGGTGTTCTGCGCCAATGGCTCCAACGAAGTGCTCCAGAGCATCTGCCTTGCGTATGGAGGGGCTGGTCGCTCTGTCATGGTGTTCGAACCGACCTATGCGCTTCACAGCCACATCGCTCGCATCACGGGGACCGATGTCATCGTCGTCGAGCGAGATGCATCCTTCGAGCTCGACGTCGAAACGGTTGCCGCAGCCATCTCGGCTGCGGACCCGGCGATCACGTTCTTGTGTTCGCCCAACAACCCGACCGGCCTCATCGAGCCCTCCGCCATCATCGAGGCGGCGCTCGAGTCCAGCACGGGTCTCGTCGTCGTGGATGAGGCCTACGGCCAGTTCTCGTCGACGACGGCCTCGGCACTGCGCCACGGGCCGGGCGGCGACCGGCTCGCCGTCTCGCGCACCTTCTCCAAGACCTGGGCACTGGCCGGACTCCGCCTTGGGTACCTCGAAGCGGATCCCGCCATCATCGAGGGATGTGAGATCGTCGGTCTTCCGTACAACGTTGGCTCCATCACACAGATCGCCGGGCTCCTCGCTCTCGAACATCTCGAATCGATGGAGGCCCACGTCGTCATGCTCGTCGAGCAGCGCTCGCTGCTTCTTGAAGCTCTTCGCGATCTCGAGGTCGACGTGTGGCCCTCGGAGTCCAACTTCATCTTGTTCCGGCCGCGAGTGCGGAGCGGCCACGAGGTGTGGAGCGATCTGATGGCGCAGTCGGTGTTGATACGAGACTGCTCGTCATGGCCCCGACTGAGCGACTGCCTTCGAGTGACCGTCGGGACTCCAGTGGAGAACGACCGATTCATCCATGCCCTCAAGGAGGCCCTATGACGACGACCCCATATCGAGCTGCGGCGCGATCTCGAGCGACCAAGGAAACCTCGGTCGAGATCGAGATCGATCTCGATGGCACGGGAAGGGCCGACATCTCGACCGGCATCTCGTTCTTCGATCACATGCTCGAGCAGATCGCCAAGCACGGTGGGATCGATCTGAAGATCGCGGCCTCGGGTGATCTTGAGGTCGACACGCACCACACCATCGAAGATGTGGGCATCGTCCTCGGTGAGGTACTCAGGGAGGCGCTGGGGGCCAAGGTGGGCATCGAGCGGTACGCATCCAGGCTCATCCCGCTCGACGAGGCGGCAATCGAGGTTGCGCTGGACATCTCTGGAAGACCGTTCTTGGTCTACGAGGTTCCGTTCGCCCCCGACACACCCGGCTTGGGGCAGCCTCCCTACGATCCCCAGCTCACCGAGGAGTTCTTCCGCGCGCTGGCCACCAGCGCCGGCCTGACCCTTCACGTCCGCCTTCGGAGCGGCCGCAATGTGCACCACATCGCGGAAGCCACATTCAAGGCTTTCGCCCGCTGCCTTCGAGATGCGATCCGCGTCAGCGGCGCCCAGATCCCTTCCACCAAGGGCTCGCTCTAGTGGATCGCTCTGCGTGATCGCCGTCATCGACTACGGGATCGGGAACCTGCGTTCGGCCGTCAAGGCCCTCGAGGCAGCCGGCGCTTCGGCTGAGCTCGTCAGCGATCCGTCAGCCCTCGAATCGGCCGATGGCGTCGTCCTCCCTGGCGTCGGATCGTTTGGCCGTTGTGCCGCCGCCCTCGAAAAGGCGCCGTGGGGGCAGGCGATCCGGGAGGTAGTGGCTGCCAAAACCCCTTTTCTTGGAATCTGTGTCGGATTCCAGCTCTTGTTCGACTCCTCCGAAGAATCACCTGGAGCCCGCGGCCTTGGGATCCTGCCCGGAGAGGTTGCGCTCCTTGGCGCTGGCGTCAAGCACCCACAGATCCAGTGGAATCGGGTGAATCGCTCCACTGAGAGTCGACTGTTCCCCGAGCGTTCCGAGGAGGTATGGATGTACTTCGTTCACTCCTTCGCCCTGGCATCCTCCCCGAGCGTTGTTGCGACCTGCGACTACGGCGGGCCTGTGATCGCCGCCGTTGAGGAGGAGAACGTGTTTGGGGTCCAGTTCCACCCTGAGAAGTCAGGCGATGACGGATTGGCACTGCTCCGTCGCTTTGGGGCGATCTGCGGGGAGGCATCGTGAACCTCCTGGCGGCGATCGACCTCCGCGGCGGCCAGGCCGTTCGTCTCCTGAAGGGTGACTACGGGCAGGAGACTGGCTACGGAGACCCGCTCGAGCTGGCGCGCTCCTTCGAGGCGCAGGGGACCGACTGGCTGCACCTTGTCGACCTCGACGCAGCGCGCGATGGTGGTTCTGCCAATCGCTCAGTCGTCCTTGAGATCGCGACCCATACGTCGGTCCCGGTGGAGATGGGTGGGGGCGTCCGAACGTTCGACGACGTGATCCAGCTCCTCGACGGCGGAGTCTCGCGAGTGATCATGGGGACGGCAGCCCTCGAAGATCCGAACCTCCTTGCGCGGGCTGCGTCCGCGTATCCAGGCAGGATCGGCGTTGGTCTCGACTATCGACTCAACCGCGAAGGTCACGCCGAGGTGGCGGTTCGAGGTTGGCTTGAGGGTGCGGGACTCTCGCTGAATGAGGCCGTTGGCCGAGTCTGCGAGGCGGACATCGCTGCGCTGATCGTGACCGCCATCGATCGAGACGGGACCTTGGAAGGCCCCGACCTTGCCGGGCTTGGCACCATGCTCGAGCTGACCGACGTACCGGTGGTTGCCTCGGCCGGCGTGAGCGCACTCGGAGATCTCACCGCCATTCGCTCCCTCAAGGGCCCTCGGGGCCAACGGATCGAGGGCGCCGTCGTCGGCAAGGCACTTGTCGAAGGCCGATTCAGCGTCGCCGAGGCGGTTGCTGCATGCAGGTGACTCGATTGATCCCTTGTCTGGATGTCAAGGATGGGCGTGTGGTGAAGGGCGTCCAGTTCCTCGACCTCGTTGACGCCGGTGATCCCGTTGAGCT
>Ga0164297_10001141_pt1 | contig 29026 bp, 23 predicted proteins | sample GEODES058metaG_FD_113539 | JGI IMG/M metagenome (GOLD analysis project Ga0164297, IMG submission 113539) | Dystrophic lake water microbial communities from Trout Bog Lake, Wisconsin, USA - GEODES058 metaG | ecosystem: Environmental > Aquatic > Freshwater > Lake | place: USA: Trout Bog Lake... | reverse complement strand
TGATGAACTTCCATGTTGGTGTTTAGTGATCGGTTATATATGGTTAGTTGGATCGGGCCAATACGAACAGTTCAAGCAACTTGCTTTGGGCAAGCTTTGCCATGATGTTTATCAATACCGGAGAGCCTCAAAGTAAATGTGATAAAATTACTGCCTTAAATATATATAAAATGAAACAATTAGCTTTTGAGCCGGCAACATTAAAAAGCAATTTACCCCTTATATTTGAAGCTTTTAAGATGAAAACGCTCGAAGACCTCCTTTTGCTTGGCGATCCACGCCTTTATCAGGTTTGCGATCCGGTATTACCGGATGAATTACCCTTGGTAAAGGGCTGGGCAGCCGACCTGCACAACGTAATGCAGCAGATTCGCGAAAAATATAATTTTGGCCGTGCTATAGCTGCACCACAATTGGGCATCATGAAAAGGCTGATCTATATGAATATCGATCAACCGGTAGTTTTTATTAATCCCGAATTGACCAACCTTAGTGAAGAAAAATTTGAACTTTGGGACGATTGCATGAGTTTTCCTAACCTGTTGGTTAGGGTTGCACGTCATCAGTCACTTACCATAAAATATTTGGACGAGAACTGGGAGCAGCAGCAATGGCAAATGAGTGATAGCCTTTCTGAACTCTTGCAGCATGAGTATGACCACCTCGATGGTATACTTTGTACGATGCGCGCCCTTGACGAAAAATCGTTCAGGTGGAGGCCATAAACCCTATTTGATATATTTATAAAAATGGCTCGAGAGCTCGAGATTGATCAGATCGAGCGAAAAATGCGCAACGATCAACACCAGGATATTCCGGTATTTTTGATAATAAAAACCATAAACCAGCCCAATTAAAAAGGCAAATATCAACTCCTTTATACTCTTGTAGCTGTAGTGCATGGCACTGAATAAAATAGCAGAAATAATGATCGGGCTAAAACGATCTTTTAAAAGTTGCGATAAGCGGGTTAAAACATATCCTCTGAAAAGCAGTTCTTCTGTTACTCCCGCAGTAAAGGCAACAAATACTAGCAGCCATTGATGCTGAGAAAACATCGGCAACAGTCTTTTTATAGCTTCATTATTTTCTCTTATACCAAAAAGCCTCGGAATACCCGACAATATACCTGCACCGATACTGATAAAGTACAATATAACCACCGATAAAACAAAAAACACCACATCTACCTGTTGCTCTTTCCAGATCAAAAATTTTTGATTTTCAGCTTTATTAGCATAAATCAGCATAAACAATACCTCGCCCCAGAAAATAAATCTCGAATAAAATATCCTATCCTGCGTATTGAGTCCCGAATAGGCAAATAAAAGCGACAAGATTACCGGCAAGATAATTACCAACGCGATGCCTGCGATGGTAATTGTTTTTTGTTTTCCGTTTAAAGTAAGGTTTGATTCGTCGGTCATAGGCTAACAAGATAATAGTTTTGAATCAAATACCCTGCAAGTAATGCTTCGTCAGTTTATGCGGTTTAACTATTTTAGCGTTTTATAAATTAAGCATTGAACCAGAATATAGCTGCAGTCTCCCCCCGAAAAATGCGCATTGCCAATGCTGTATTCTTCTTCATTTCGGGGTATGGTTATACTACCTGGACCTCGCGCATACCTTCCATACAGCTGCAACAACTGCATCTGAATAAGGCACAACTGGGGGCAGCATTGTTTGCATTACCCATTGGTCTTATCGTTACGCTGCCATTTACAAGCCGCTTACTCACCACCTTCAGTAGTAACAGGATCATGCTGGCAGGTGCTGTTGCTTTTAATATTATGCTGGCACTTTTAGGCTTCAGCAGCCTTTATTGGGAATTTATCGTTATCCTTTTCTTTTTTGGATCATCCCGCAACTTTCTGAATCTTTCAACCAATACCCAGGCGGTAGCTGTACAGCAATATTATCAAAAGAGCATCATAACTACCTTTCATGGCATTTGGAGTCTGGCCGGCCTTTCGGGTGTTGCCACAAGTTGGGTAATGGTATATTTTAATGTTCCAACCAATATTCATTTGCTGGTGGTGAGTATCGGCCTTTGTGCATTTTCATTCATTGCCTATCCAAATACCCTGCACCAGCAGCCTGCGCCGCGTGAACGCAAACCGGTTTTTATTTTGCCAGATAAGGCCCTTTTAAAATTTGCCCTCATTTGCTTTGCCACCATGGCCTGCGAAAACGTAATGTATGACTGGAGCGGTATCTACATGCGCGAAGCCGTACATGGCAGCGAGCGCACAGTTACCAATGGTCCGCTATTTTTTATGGTTTGTGTAACTGCCGGCCGCTTTATTGGCGACAAGATGATCGGACGATGGGGAATAAAACAATTGCTGATCAACAGTAGTGTATTGATCATTTCAGGTTTCCTGCTGGCTATTTTAATTCCGCAGGTTTTTCCGGCATTAGCCGGCTTTGGTTTGGTGGGCCTGGGTGTTTCATGTATTGTACCCCTGGTGTACAGTATGGCAGGCAAATCAAAGACGATGAGCGGGGGCCCTGCCATCGCCGCCGTTTCGACTATTGGTTACCTGGGCTTTTTGTTTGTGCCACCCTTTGTGGGTTTTGTAGCCCAGGCAGTTAACCTGCAGCTGGCATTTGGAATTATTTCTTTACTTGGTTTCCTGATCTTATGGATGACCACGAAAATAAAGGCGGATGAATAGGACAAGCTAAATAGCCACCGGCCCCGGTCATTTTATCTTCAACTCAAATGTCCCAACAGCGTTGGTCACCGTAGTATTTTTAGGATCGCTTGACAGGTAAGTATGAAAAGTACCTTTAGCTAATATGGTATCCTGGTTATATTTTTCGAGTGATAGAACACCAAAATCTACCGGAGTAGCATTTGGCCGAAGCGTAAAAGCAGTGTTGCTTGTTTCTGTAGGATGAAGTAATAACTGGCAACCTGAAATAGACCCCGGCTTGCCTGCTATCGGTCCGCCGGTAGTACTGATACCAAAACTAACAGTATGAGCCTTATTAATGGCAGTGATACCAAAATAAGCCTTGCCATCAATTGTTAAATTTACAAATGCGATAGAATCTTGTAAGGCGTCAAAGGAATAGCTTGTATCAGCCAGCTTAACTACCAATGTGCCCTTATTAACAAGATAATTACCTGATGAACCCGATAATACGATCTTTTGAGTAGTATCGGCACTTGTTTGGCCAGCTAATTTCAGGTCGCTTACACTGTCGTCTTTTTGGCATGAAGACAAAAATACAGCGAACAAACTCCACACAAACACATGCCATATTAACCGCCTGAACATCACTTAGGTATTGGTTTAACTAATATATAAATAGTTACGCTAAAAAAAGCACCCTGGTTTCCTTTTCATAAAGATTTAACAAATATTAACTTAAACTTTACAATGTGGGCTTAAAACAGCTCGCCAATATTTACAAACAAGCCATGTGAGCCTTGCGTACCAAACCCGTAATCAAGACTGATATTGGTTTTTGATATTTTATTAAGTTTTATTCGCAACCCGGGGCCATAGCCGGGTTGTATTGATTGCAGGTGCGTCCCCGGTGCGGCAGAAAATGATTGAACATTGGCAAATATCACACCGCCGATCAATCCGTCGCGGGTTATGGCATAACGATACTCGGTTTCTGCATAAACCATCCGCGATCCCCGATAACGGCCCTGAATATAGCCCCTGCCCGCATTGGTATTGTTATCCCAAAGTGTCGATGGCATATCAAGATAAGGTGGATTTCCACTCAGCGTTATGGAATCATACGACCAGAAGGCCAGCACATTATTGGTACCTGCAGGAAACCTGAAATATTTTCTGACATCAAGGATAAGGGAGGACCATGCTGTTGTACTTCCTAATCCTACAAGGTTTTCGCGTAATTGATAACTGGCGTAAAAACCTTTTGAAGGATTGATAGAGCAATCGCGACTATCAAAAACGCCGTTCAGCATGAAGCCCGAAGACACCGTATGGCCAGTATTATAATAATTTAAAAATGAAGTATTGCCAATATTGATAGGCAATTGCCTGGATATACCCCAATGATCGTCAATGACGTACCCGGCACCAAGGTATAAACTACCTGCAACACGCCGCATCACTGCCTCCGAGAATCGGAAATAGTTATAATTCATCGGGTCGGGCTGCCTGATGGCTGTGCTGCTGCCTAAGCCAAAAGTACTTTGTGGATAGGCATAGAAGCGTAAATCACCTACCAGATTAAAAGTATTGTTTTTTGTCCATACACTCCAGAGCAAGGGTAAAGTAAACTGGGCATTTTGGGTATAAGCTGTACTAAAATTTAAAACAGATATTCGGGCATTGTCTGCCAGCCGAAAGGCCATGTTGCCTGAAATTAGCACAGCCATTCGCGATTGTAAGGCATACCCTACTGCGGGCATTAGAGATATAACAGGCTTTTGCCCCACGGAGTCATTTTTTACTGATGCCCCGGCGTGGAACAATTGATGCATTACATCCAACAAGTCTCGCTGTTTAATGGTGTCTTTCTTCAGCGGCCTTACAACTTTTGCCGACGTGTCGCTTAACGGCACTCCGGATGCAAATGAGCAACCAAATACAATGATCAGAAGAGTTATTTTGACGATACGCAGCATAAATTCAACTATGCGATTGAGTATTATTTTACGTATCAATGACAATAATTGTTTCGGCTGATCAGCCTTGGGAATAGATTTTTTTTGAGTAAAAATGCGCTTCAGAAAAGCTCGCCCACGTTCACAAACAAACCATGCGAACCCTGACTTCCAAAACCATAATCAATATCAATATTGGTTTTAGATACTTTATTCAGCTTTATCCGCAAGCCAGGACCATACCCCGGCTGAATAGCCTGCAGCCGGGAACCGGGGGTTGCTGAAAATGTTTGCGCATTGATAAACAGCACGCCGCCTATCAATCCATTCTGCGTAATATGGTACCGATATTCCATTTCACCGTAAAGCATCTGAGCTCCGCGGTAACGCCCCTGAATATAGCCTCTGCCAGCGTTAGTTGAAGCATCCCAAAGCGTTGATGGCAGGTCGAGATAAGGCGGCCGGCCGGCAAGCGTCAGCCAGTCGTAAGACCAAAATGCAAGAACATTCCCTGAGTTTACCGGTAACTGGAAATACTTTCGCGCATCTATAAGTAACGAACTCCAGGTAGAGGTACTACCCAGAGTCTTCAAATTCTGCCTGAACTCGTAAGAAAGATAAAATCCACTGCTCGCGTTGATCGGCGAATTACGGCTATCGTACTGCCCATTCATCGTAAAACCCGATGAGGTTGAATGGGTTTTGGTAGCGTGCTTTTTGTAGATCAGGTATTCAGCTACTGTACCATTCTCGGTTGATCCTATAGAAATGTCAGTGTGGTTGTCTATTATATAACCAGCCCCCATATAAAAATCGCCGGTTATTTTTCTTAAAACCGACTCCTGAAATCGAAAGTAATTGTAGTTCATTGGTGCTTCGTTGTCGATATTTGAACTACTGCCCAAGCCATAAGTGCTTTGGGGATAATGATACAACCTTATCTCACCTGTATAATTAAAACTATTGCTTGCACTCCAGATACTTGATTGTATGGGTAAGGTGATCTGCTTGTTCTGTGTATAAGCAAGGCTCGAAACTATGGTGGATACATTTGAAGCAGGAGCTATACGAAATGCAGCATTGCCCGATAACAATACCGCAAGGCGCGATTGCAAAGAATACCCAAGCGCAGGAACTACCGAAATAATAGGTTTGCTGCCAATCGAATCCTTTTGTTTATAAGCAGGTTTCAGCCTGAACAGGGCATGGATAACATCACCCATATCTTTTTGGCTTATGCTATCTTTTTTCAAACTGTCAGTCTGTTGGGTTTGGGGATCGCGAAGTGGGATACCTTTTCTATGCTGCCCGTACGAAAGGTTAAAGGCAATTATCATCAAGACCAGCAAAAAAAGTTTCGCTATGAGGCGTTTCATGAGGAGCTATGCTGATCAATATTCGATAAACTATAAAAATTATCTGATGAAGAATTAAATTACAATCGTAAACCTGTTTGATAGGAAAACGACCCTAAATTACAGGCATCAATCATCAAACGTTGATATTAATAGGATTGTTACAGAAAAATCAAGGCCATATGATCAGAAAAGGTCTATGATCAGAACACCTCACCAACGGTTAGAAACAACCCATTTGAACCCTGATTTCCGAAACCATAGTCGATATCAAGATTGGTTTTTGAGGCTTTATTGAGTTTGATACGCAAACCCGGGCCGTAACCTGGCCGTATTCTCTGCAAACCGGTGCCGGGTGCCGCTGATAAGGATTCGCCATTCAGAAAAACCACGCCTCCCAACAAACCGTTTGCTGTAATTTTAAACCGGTATTCTGTCTCCAGGTAAACCATTTGCGCACCCCTGAATCTACTTTGTATATATCCCCTGCCCGTAGTCGAATAGGTATCCCAGGATGTACTTGGCAGATCGAGGTAAGGCGGCTTGCCGCCAAGCACCAGCCAGTCATATGACCAAAAAGCGATCACGTTATCTGAGTTAGCCGGAAATCGGAAGTATTTTCGCAGATCGATCACAACAGACTGCCAGTTTCCATCACTGCCAAATGCTTTTAAATTATCATCAAACTCTATTGCACCAAAAAAACCGGTGGTGGCGTTGACAGAAAAATCGCGACTATCATAAAGCGCATTTAAACTAAAACCTGATGATATTGAACGTCGGGTAGCTTCATAAGATGCAAAAGCTGAGGGTACTCCGTTTTCGGATTTACCGTAATCGATATTCCAATGATCGCTGAATTTATATCCTGCGCCCAGAAAGAAATTACCCCTGACCCTTTTTAAAGCTACTTCCGAAATCCTTAACAAGTTGTACCTCATGTGCTGGATGTCTGACGTATCAGAATTACTTCCCAAACCGTAAGTGCTTTGCGGGTAAATATAAAAGCGGCTATCACCCACAAACAACCAGCTGTTATCTGCTGTCCATATATTAGATACCACAGGTATGGTAAACTGGCGCCGCTCAGTATAACCCATACTTGTTGTAATGGCTGAAATTTTTGATATCGGTGAAGCCCTGAATACGATGTTCCCGGTTAGCGTAGCAGCAGTTTTGGTTTGCAATGAATACCCAACTGCCGGAAAAAATGAGGCGATCATTTTTTTACCGATACTATCGGGTTTTACCGGTTTATAGTTTTTTGAGAATAATGAGCTAAAAACATCATTCAGGTCGCGTTCGGTGATCGTATCCTTTGATACCCTGGTAATGGTATCTTTTATTTTCGCCGGGTAACGGGTAAGCGGTATCAGGTTCTTATCCTGCGCACGCAAACTGATCGAACAGACTAAAAGCAAAAGAACCAATACAGCGCAGCCGGCAAACCTCATCAAAATAACACGGATTTATTTTATAATTAAGCCCGGCAATATTAAGCTTCTTTTTGCTCAATAAAAATTTTGAATATCAGAACATTTCCAAAATTCATCCGATCATCCTGACATAAGCCCAGACATCCGCCAAGCGAAAATGGTAAAATTAAAAGGCCGGATAACTTTCAGGCTCAGCAACTACGTGCCCGATCAGTAATTCAGCAATTTCGGGTATTACCGCAATTTCGGTTTCATAATGTGGTTTGGCATAGCTGTCCAACTGCGTTGTTTTTTGCTGAACCCAGGTGGCGTCAGTAACTCCCTGGTCGTTTTTATCAAGCAACTCCAGGCCAATTGCCGCTGCAGCAGCGAGGTTTCTTGAATGATCCTGTATTTCCGACAAACGTTTATTGCCCGTAAATTGTGGCGCCAACAGCGCGTCATTCTGCTTCCAGGAAAATAAATAGGCCCTGATCGCCGCTTCCGAGTCCTTATCGTGTTTTTCGAGGTACAGCTTAACCAGAGCCCTGAATTTTCGTTTGATCTCGGAATCAACAGGAATGATATCTGAAACAGCTGTTAAAGGTGTTGTCTGGAAAGAATTCTGCGGTGATTTCATCATATTGCCCATCAGCTTCTTATAACCTTTCACCGGCGTAAGTACATCTGTAAGCACTTTTATATGATCAATAGGTGCACCATTGGATAAACGGCGCAGCCCACGGTCGTAATTAGCCAGATGCGGTAAGCCCTGTTCGTCCAGCTGCTGATTCAAAGCAAATATCCGACGATACATATCATCTGCATCATTCACACTTTCAGGCGACCAAAGGCGTTCTGCAATTGCAGCTGCACGCGGCCATATCCTTCCGTCTATATTTTCATTGTCGGCCAATTCGGTCCATTGTGCTGCCTCGCCGCCTAAGACCTGAGCATCATTCAAGCCCTGAAAAACTGGGTTTTGGTAATGGACATATGCCGGCAAAAATACATCGGTATAAAAGCCAACAGATAACAGCACCTGGTTACCATGGGTAGTAAAATCAGCAATTTTACCGTAAGACCTGATCATGCCGTTTGACTCAGGGATCCATTTATGTACGATCGCATCTTTAGGTAATTTTTCATTAAATATTTCTTCCCAGGCTATTAATTGGCGATTATGCTTTTTCAAAATGGCATAAACCCTTTCCACATAATACCGTTGTAACTCGTCGGTATTGGCAATTTGATGATCTTTCATCCAGGCTACAATCGCCGGATTTTTTTTCCAGGCCATGCCATTATTCTCATCCGCGCCAATATGCATATAGCCCGCAGGGAACAGCTTGGTCATTTCCGCGATAAATTTGTCGAGGAAGGTATAAACTTTCTCATTTGTAGGGTCGAAAGTTGGTGCAACCATATTAGCGATGATATCGGCAATAGATGTAGCTCTGGGCGCATTAGGATCGGGATGCTCCTGCTGCCATTGCGAACGGGGACCGGGATGATATGGCCCCGGCAGGCTGGCCAGTTCGGGATAACCGGCAAACCAACTCTGGGAATGGCCCGGCATGTCAAACTCCGGCACCACAATAATGCCCCGGTCGCGGGCATAGGCTACTATTTCCCTGATCTGCTGCTGGGTATAATATTCACCGTTTGATCCCTTTTCATGTAACAGCGGATAAACTTTTGATTCAACCCTGAAACCTTCATCATCTGTCAGATGCCAATGCAAAACATTAAGCTTTACAGCTGCCATCGCATCCAAATTGTGTTTGATCTCTTCAAAGGAGATAAAATGACGCGCAGCGTCGATCATCAAACCCCGCCATTTAAACCTGGGGGCATCATTGATGGCAACCACAGGCAGGTAATATCCTTTTTCATCTGCAGACAGCAATTGAATCAAGGTTTGCAGGCCACGAAGGATACCGATGGTATTTTTGGCATTCAGGGCAATAGTATTTTCGCCGACCTTTAACTGGTAGCTTTCATCGGTACCGATAGCTGGCTGAGCACTAAACTGTTCAGCAACCTGCAATTGCGCATTTGTCAAGGTATCAGCGGGTGTAATATATTTCTGACCAAAAGCTAAGCCTGTTTTACGGTTCAATGCCTGGTAGGCACGGTTGACAGCGCGGTATAATATGGTATCATCCTTTATTCCATTTACCTGAACTGTAAATTTGCCGGTAAGTCGGAATTTTGCATCAGCTTGTGCGATATTTTTGGGTACCGGCATCAGATTAAAATTGTGCTGTTGAGCCAGCAATACAAAATGGCTTAAAAATAGCAGCATCAGCAGGGTGATCTTTTTCATATCAGCTTTTTTTAAAAATAGAGTTATTGTCAAGTTCAAACAGACCGAGCGGAGTACACATCCCTTTGATAAATACTTCAACAAGGTTGTTAAATAAATGAGCGGGGTTACCGGTATAGTTACGATACTCCTCGCCACGGGTTATAATAGTGTATAATGCCACTATTCCCCTTATCGCCAATTCCGGATCAAGTTCACTATCGAAATAGCCTTCGTTTATACCTCGTTGTATCAGCGGGATAAGCAAACCTGTGTAATTCTCAGCGTCTCGTTGGATGGCAGCATTTTGCAATTCGGGATAATAATAATTAAGGTCGTGGAAAAAATCACGGTTCATCCCAAAATCCTTCTCCAGGGTCTTGCGAAATAAAAAATGCAAGGTATTTACAGGATTATCCTTACGCCTTACAATTTGATCGAACTCATTAAAATATCCTGCATATAGCAAACCAAGACATTCCTCCAGCAGTTCCTCCTTGCTCCTGAAATATTTATAAACTGTTTTTGTTGAAATACCCAGTGGCTCAACAAGCCTCAGAATGGTAATATTTCGAATACCATGATCTAAAAACTGCTTTAAAGCAACTTCCACAATTCGCTCCCTGACCTCAACACCGGAAAATACTGTATTTGTCATATTTTCCTCAAAGCTAATGGAAAATTTAAATATTCAAATATTTTCCAAAAAATTCAACTCCATGATTTCGAACAATCTGCATCAGCAACAAGGAACAACTGAGTGCTGTAGAACACTCGCTTTAAATTCAGCTTATCAACTTATTCAAAATAAACCGATCAAATCATTTGCAATAAACTAAACTATTTAGTATATTTGTATATTCTTTTATGCCATTCGGCATTTTAATCATAATACTTCCTGCTATGAAAAAATACCCCTTCGGTTCTATTGCCGAACTTAAAGGTCTGTTGCACTCGTATTTTGAAACGAGCTCCGACGACCCAAACAATGATCTCGACGATAATTCAAAGAAAAAAAGAAATGATGCCGAACCGCTTACCATGTCGGGCCTGGCTTACCACCTGGGTTTTAAAAGCGTGGCTGAATTTGAAACATGCGAAACTAAAGGCAAATTTTCGGCTTTATTGAAACGGGCACGACTAAGGGTTGAAACCGAGTATGAAAAGAAGCTCCATTTCCAATCGTCAACCGGTGCAATTTTTGCATTGAAAACATTGGGATGGTGCGAAAGGGTGACTAATAACCCATCAGACGACACAACAGCAGAGGTATTTACGGTTAACGTAATTCACACAGGCACGCCTGTAGCAACAAATGAAAAAGATGTGAAAGTTTAGAAGATCAGGCTACCGGGTGAAGTAGTAATCGCATTCGTTTTTATACGTTTGCGTAACCTGGTTGCTCGTTAAAGTGTAGATATTCTCGGTATGTAACGTTAGCCTGGTTGACGTAAGCTCGGTTACCTTGATACTATTGGAAACTGCACTAAATACTGCTGGATTGCCAATTGTTGAAATTGAACCAAAAGCAAAGCTACTACTACCTAAACCTGCAATTGGAGCCGAAACATTAAAATTGGTACCTGCAAAACTAAAAACACCAGCCGTTGAGTCGGCCGTAGTTATAGCACCCGAACTTAAACTTCCGGTGAAAGGACCAGAAGCATATAAACTGATACTGCTAAAAGTACCATCCTTATTAAACTGCAGGCGCGAAATATTACCCGGGCTGGAATTATACGTTGTATCCTGGTGAACATTACCATTGATGTACTGTACAACCTTTTCATGCTGAAGCGACCACTTGCCTACGATAAGCTGCTGTGATGACTGAGCGAAATCAATAGTCTTGCCAGCTTTGCTGCAGGAATAAATCATCGCGGCAGCAAAGATTAAAACCGTAAAAGAAAGCAGTCGGCGCATTTGGTTGAGTTTAACCCCTATTGATCGATATAAAATTAATAAAAATTTAGTTTAAAACACCAAACCATGCTATTTGCGCCCGGAGTTAGCATTTTATTTGACGCAAACTACCATACAGAAGCCCATATTGTAATAAACCAGGGTGGTACCAGTTCTGGCAAAACATACGCCATACTCCAGGTATTATTTACAATTGCCGCCGAACAAGCCGATAAGGTTATTACCGTAGTTGGCCAGGATATCCCAAACTTAAAATCGGGTGCATTACGTGATGCATTAAAAATAAGCAGTGAATCTGATGGCCTGAAAGCGGCTATCCTTTCCTATAACAGATCTGAAAGAATATTTCAATTCAGGAATGGAACAAGCATAGAGTTTAAAAGTTATACCGATGCCCAGGATGCAAAATCGGGGAAACGGGATTATTTATTCATTAATGAAGCTAATGGCATAAGCTGGGAGATTTACCAGCAACTGGCGCTAAGAACCAAAACCCGCATTTATATAGATTATAACCCCAATACTGCTTTTTGGGTGCATGATCGACTTCTTGGAAATAACAATGTGCGTCTGTTTATTTCCGATCACCGTCATAACCCATTCCTGAGCGACACGATGCGGCAAAAGATCGAATCACTCAGAAATGATGATCTGGAACTTTGGAAAGTTTATGCCCGAGGCCTTACGGGTAAAATTACCGGCCTGGTGCTTAATAACTGGCTGCTTTGCGATAGCATACCGGTCAATGCACGCCTGGTGGCCTATGGCCTGGATTTTGGCTTTACCAATGATGAGACAGGTTGCTTAGCAGTTTACAGGCAAAATGGCGAATTATGGATCAATGAGCTGCTTTACGAAACCCGGTTAACCAATCCCGATATTTCAAAAAAGCTATCCGATCTGGGAATTTCAAAAAATGCCCCGATAATCGCCGACAGTGCCGAGCCTAAATCTATCGAAGAAATAAGGCGCCTGGGCTGGAATATAGTACCTGCACAAAAGGGAGCCGACAGTATCAATCTGTCTATTGATATACTTAAACGATATCAATTGAATATCACCCGCCAAAGTTTTAATCTGCGGCGCGAGCTGGAGCGGTACAAATGGAAAACTGATATTTCCGGCCGCCCCCTGAATGAACCCATAGACCGCTGGAATCATCTTATTGATCCACTTCGGTATGTGGCATTAAATAAACTGAAGATCAATCGAAGCAACAGGCCCAAAAGCCGATTACCTTTTATTGAGCAATACATTTCAACTATTGAACCTTATATTTTAACTATATGATGATCAAACAAATCAGAACTAGCCGGGGTAAAATAACGGTAAGAATACCGACTGACCTGCACGAAATTACGTTTGGACAATTGCTCGATCTCCAGCACCTTAAAAACCCGGATGATCTGGACGTGATCAGCATTTTTTCAGGTATACCTAAACTCCTACTGCAAAATACAATTGATATGGGGGATATCGACCAATTTGGCGAAGCTGTAATGGCATTGGCGGGGCAGATCAAAATACTTAACAGCTATCATACAATTCCTGCAAAAATCACCTTTATGCTAAACGGGAAAAAAGTTATCGTAGATGTGATACACAATTTAGCAATGGAACCCGCCGGAGCATTTATGGCGGCAAGAGATATCATTGCCGATGAGATAGAAAAACATATAGCAGTTTTTGGTGAATCTAACTGGCAGGAACACTTCCAACCCTCGCTCAATGCCTGTTGCAAGGTACTTGCACAATATTTCTATTGCAGCGTAACCAGGCAGCCCTATGACGAATTTGAAGCCGAGGCGTTCACAGAAGAAATAAAAAAACTGAAGGCAATGGAGGCGCTGCCGCTCGCACGCCATTTTTTTACCTGTTATCCGAACTTATCGAAACGGAAACAAAACTATTATCAACGGCTCCTACAGCGATTGAAACGAATGCAGGCATCCGTAATTTCGAAAAATTCAGCTATATCAACACCATCAATGCCCTGGCAGGTGGCGATATAACCAAATGGAGCATTGTTCTGGCAATGCCCTATGAACGGGTGCTTACAAAATTACTACTGAACAAAACTGAAGCAGAATACAGGCGTCGATATTCAGAAATTTTAAGCTCCAATCCCAAATGACCAATTCCAAATGACCAATGACCAATACCCAATACCTGGCTTAATTAATTAACCGATATCCTTTTTAATCAAATGTCCAATATGCCGATCCGAAATCAAATACAAACCATAGTAGAAAGTTTGCCCGGACACCCTGCATTCATATACGGAACTGCAAACGAATTGAATACACTGGCTGACACGCTTCATAGCTTCCCTTGTGTTTTTATGTATCCTTTGCAACCCATTGCTATTTCAACCCATATCAATGGATCTGTAGAAAATAAATTTACGATATACCTCGAATTCCTGTTTAAAACGGAATTTGATCAATACACGTCCGACAATGAATTTTATGTAAACAAGGCCCTTGCATTGGCCAACCAATTTATTATCAGCGCATCTAAATATCGCGAAAGCGAGGGACGGTACTTCAAAATAAAAGCCGGAGATAAAGCCAAATCTATGCCGGTTTACAATAAGTTCGATGCAAACACTACTGGTGTAAACCTGAGCATCACGCTATCCACCATGTATTTTGATTCGTTCTGAATTTGTTAAGCATTCCGAAAAAACTACCTGCCTGCCATTCAGCTAAAACCAAAATACCCAATGCCAAATGACCAATTCCCCGAACTAACCCAATTCCTCGAATCCCTTAAAGCCGACCTTGTTCAATCGCTGCAGGACCATGGCAAACTTGTAACAGGGCAAACAGCAACAGAGATTGCTATTGTTGATGAAGAAAATGCAGCAAGTTTGCATTTTCCGGCTTACCTGCTGGTGCTTGAGTATGGTCGGGGGCCAACCCCTGCAAATGCGCCAATTGGAAGCCCACCGATGATCAACCGCATTCGGGCATGGTGCAATGCTAAAGGTATACCCGAAAAAGCCATTTGGGCGATAAAAAAATCGATCGATAAAAAAGGATTCCAGGGCATCCCCGGTCTAATAACCGTTCCACTGGGAGACGACAATATAAACCTTCAGCTAAACAAGGCAACCGTCGCCTTGGCGGAAAAGATCACCCAGCAAATAATAGACACCATTTTACCAACGTGATCTCTAATTCAGTAAAATATTAACCAATACCTAATACCTAATACCTGATACCTAATACCTAATACCTAATACCTAATGCCCAATAACTAACCCCCCAAACCCCATGCCTCTTTTTCCACAAATATTGATCACCAATCAACGTTCTGTTACCGACAATGGGATCGTTTATACCGATGGCGATGTTTACATCACCATAAGCGATGAAACAGGAAATGTTGCCAATGGCAATAACATGCTAGTAACCGTTGCCTATAATGACACCGGCAACGTAAATGAAAGCAGCTACACCATACCCGGCCAAAATCTAAAGATATATTCCGGTATATTAAGTCGCCGTTTGATAAACGAAACGGCACCTTTTGACTACAGAAACTTTGCAGTAGCTTATTATACCGAAGGCCCGGCTGAACCCGAAAATCGGGGCATTTGCGATGCAATGATCAGCTCGGTAAGCATCCTGCAAAAGGAAACTGCACCTGGCGCCTCCAACGCTCAGGTAAAGGTAAATGCAAGCTCAGGTTATGGGCCTTTACGATATCAAATCGACGAAGGCAACGTACAATCATCCCCCATGTTTTCAGGTATTGCTGGTGGCAATCATACCGCGTTCATTACCGACGCTAACAATTGCCAGGCGTCTTTCGTTTTTAATGTACCGACGCTCAAAAACCTGCTGGTCGCTGATCCTTCTGTAGAATATGGCAATGGAAACACTTCCCGCTGGAATGCCGCCTTTAACCCGGTTGTTTTTTGCTATCAACGTAAAGACCTGGAAGTAACCGGCATTGCTAAAGATCCGGGCTCACAGCGCCCTTTAATTACGGTTAACGGCGTTGTGAACAGGGCCCAACCCGGCGATTTGGTTTACCTGAACGCCGGTACTTATACAGGTAACTATGCTATCTATCAGGTATCCGATAACTATCTGATCATTGATACAACATATGTTTTACCGACAACTCAAACCGGCTTTGTCAATATCAACAGCCTGCGGCCATATTATAAGATATTGACCAAGATCAGCTATACCGATATTTTAACCGGGCAATTGCAAACCATTACCGCTGCAAACCGGCCGGACAGTAGTGGATCAATAAAGGCAGATTTCAGCAGCTTTTTGCAGAGCTTACTGTGTCCGGAGGACCGAAGCGACTACACAGCATTAAACTACAGAGACAACAACCTTGCTGCCAGCTATCAGGTAGCCTATGCAGAAAGCTGGGACGATGGTACGGATAAAGGCTACGTCTCGGATTATATTGAGATACCCTATAACTACTTCGTAGTTTACGCAGCCAAACAGCTTGGGCAGCCGTCTGGTGGAAACCTCGCTTCCTACGTTCCGTTTGCATCGGTACCTGATAAGAAACAATTGGCGCAATGGCTTTGTGATTTTGAAGAACCTGCATATTCTTCAGGTTATCCATTTGATATGGCCTATATCTACAGCGAACAAATGGAAGGTCTGATGCCGTATTATGAGCTTGTGCCGCTTGATATCAACAAAAATCCATTGGCCATTGATTTAAATACCATCAGCCTATTAAACGAAGATGGAAACCGCCTTTTGAAGGAGGATAGTGGCAAATTTATACTTGGTGGCTTATTGCCGGGCGATCGATCTCTGAAATCGCGGGCAGGATTGCACAGACTGCTGATCAATGTTCGTTTCCCGGCAGAAGTTGCTTTTTGCAGCTTGCAGTTGCTTTATACAGACCGAAGCGGTAATTCTCAATCGCTTACTCAAAATAAGATCATCCGAATTGAAAACGCCATCGACCAAAATTCGGTTTACCTGCGTTGGATCGGGCTTTCCGGCTCCTGGAACTATTACCGGTTTGGCTACAACCAGGAAATAAGTCTCGATGTACAAAATGCAAGCATCATCAAAAATCATGTAAGCGATTGGGAAACCCAGGAGGGCATCGAAGAGGTGATCGCAAAAAATGCGGGGCAAAAAATAAAGGTGTATGCCGAAGACCTATCGCTAAATGATATCAAAGGTTTACAATCCATCAAATATTCGCCCAAAGTGCAAATGTTAGTTAAGCACAACCCGGTAAAATGGCAAACGGTTGTGATTAATACCGCTACTTACAGCGAGTATGAGACCATCAACGGAAACGCGCCTTTCAGTATCACGTTCAATTTACCTTCCATCAACATACAAAGCCGCTAAGATAATTGCGTTGAGCAGATTTTGTATTTCCTCCTGATTTTAAATCTTTCGAACAAAACCATGAATCTTATTCAACTATTTATCAATAATCATCGTGTGGACCTTGATGAGGATAGCCCAATCGCACTAACATTTCAGGTAAATAACCTGGCTGAAATGCAAAATCAACAGGGAAATACAAGCAATCAGTTCAAATTACCCCTTACCCAACGTAACCGGATAATTTTAGGTTTTCCGGATGATATTGCTTTTGGCAATGATATGCCTTATCAGCAATATGAAGCTAAGCTTGTACAGGATGGTTTAGAGATAATACCTTACGGTATTGCTGAATTGAATAATATTGAACATGACAAGGCTTGCATTACGCTATTATCCGGCAACGTAGATTTTTTTGATGCTATCGATGGGAAATTATATGAAATGGGTGACAGCACCAGCCAATGGAGCAATTATGGAAAAAAACTTGTTTGGAAGGCATTTGACCATAATTGGAATATAGCCAATGTAGTAAACTCACAAACCAAAACGGATGGTTGGATATGGCCGGTAGTTGATTACGGGATGATAAGCCAGTCTGATTTTTTGGCTCCAATTGATATTCGCTACCAGCGCCCGGGCTTTTTCATAAAAACCGCTATTGACCTGGTGCTTCAATCGGCTGGTTATAAAGGTTGTGGTTCATTGTTGGATGATCCTTTATATCGAAAATTGATATGCCAGTTTGCAAACGACTCATTCGATCATGGTACCGATGCACAGCATGATTTACTTTATAATTGCATTTCAGTTCAAACGTCCCAGGATTTTATACGGTCACACAACACAACTGCAGGTAATATCGGGACGATACCCTTCGATCTGATCAGCTCGGATCCCGGCCGGATTTACGACCAGATACATCAGGGCTATTTTGTGAAAGACATTACCAGTATCAATGCATCGCTTGAATTTGCTTTGGCCTTTACCTCCACAAACCCATCTCATACAACTTATTCCTCTAAAATCGCTGTACAACTCAGGCTTTATGACGATGTACAAATGAGCGATGCGGCGGCGCAAATATTAACTGAACTGATCGTAGATTACGCTGATCGGGGTAACGAACAAATGATCACCCTGTTGAAACAGGCCATATCCGTTGATCAGGTGCTTCAATCTGGACAAGGAATTAAAGTTACCTACGAGTTCAGAGGCTTTACAGGTAGTAGTTTCACGTTACAAAGTGGTGCAACGTTTAAGGTAAGCAATAAAGTTCAGCAAGTACAATACGGCCAAATGGTGCAATGCGAGCGTATTTTCCCAGATATTTCGAAGAAAGATCTGTTGAAAGATATCCTGCAGCATTTTGGTATAATTTGCCAAACGGACAATACCACCCGAACAGTTAGTTTTAACTCCCTAAAAGATATTGTCAATAATATACCACTTGCCAAAGACTGGACGAGCAATTGTATAAACCAGGGCAAACATATAAGTTTCAGGCTTGGCAACTATGCACAAGTCAATTTCATGAAATACAGAGAAGATGAAAACGTGTTGCCGGCAGGTTTTGCCAATGGCCAGATCAATATAGCTGACACAACCTTACCTGCCGTATCAGAGCTGTTTCAAAGTCAGTTTGCCCCTACACTAAATCGCTCATTTTTGGGAACTAACATTGCACAAATTTTAAAGGTTGATCTTAAAAGCAATGCAACCGACTTTACGGTAAGCACACAGCCGAGAATATTGGTAGATCAAAAGTTTAACCTGGCGAATATTAGCAAAACGCTAAAATTTACGGATGGTAACCGCGCCAATGATATAGAAGTGAAAGGCATAATCTCTATCCCCTATTTTTATAAACCGGAAGGCAACTATAATCTTTGCTTTTGCGATATGCCTTCAAATACCGGCAAACCAATACCGGGTTTTAGGTCGAAGTATTATACCGAATTTCAAAAAGTACTGCAGCAGACCAAAAAAGTAATACGATACCTGCTGCTTTCACCGCGTGATATCCTCGAACTCAACTTATTGATACCTATTTACCTGCAACAGGACAATGCCTATTTTTATATCAACAAGATTGAAAACTGGTGCAAGGGCAAACCATGTAAAGTGGAGCTGGTAAAACTTGGATAAAAATTTGCAATTAAGATAACTGCGGCTTATATTTGCTAATACGCTTAGCAAACCTGGCCTTATTTATGAAAAAAACACTATCATTAGTGGCATTTGTCCTATTGCTTTGTTCCGTATCCAACGCACAAAAACCAATTACAGGCTTCTTCGATATACCTTTTGGCAGCGATTCATCCTATGTTAAAGATGCTGTAAAAGCTATGGGTGGCTATACAATCGATACATTGTCGCAAAAAGACATGCTGGGATTTTCAGGCATTGCTATTGGCAGCAGGCATGTATTGTTTTGTTTTGTAAAGTTTGTTGATAACAAAGCCTTTGAGGCTGATTTTGTTTTTTCAGATTTCGAACAAATAGACGCCCTCAGCTATTTTGACGAGCTTGCAGGCGATATAAGTGTGGTTTATGGTGGCGGACTCATGTCTAATAACTTCGGAAATTATAGCAATGACAAAAGAATAAAGCGCCTGTTGTCAGGCGATGCTTATGGATTTACCGTATGGAGATCCAAAAATAAGAATGCTATTTACCTCTATTTCCAGATCGTTAACCAATCACTCCAGATAATACTTCAATACCTGGACCGCGACCTTTGGAATTTAAACGCACAGAGGCGAAGATCCAAACTTTAACCGGAAACAAAACCGCTTAACAAAGTATTTGCAACCGAATATTTATGCCGTTTGGCATTTATTTCATAAAAAACTACAATGTTTAGTAGTTGCATATTATAATCTTTTGAAAACGAAAAAAACAAAACACCATGGCAGAAGATCTCAATAAAAAGATCAGTATCGATGTGCAATTGAACAGCAATGCACAGGAACAAACAAACGCGTTCAATAATCTCAGGCAAGCACTGGCAGACATTGGGAAAGTATCAGGTGATGCAAAAAAAGGAATTGAAATGGTACAAGGACAAATGTCGGGCCCGCCGGATATCAAACCCTTCAAGGCCTTCCTGAATAATATGCTGGGATTCTACAAAAGCACTCAAAAAAGCATGGCTGAATCGACCCAAATTACCGATGGCAAGGTATTGGCAAATGCCCAAAGCACACAGGCAAAAATTCAGGCAAGTGCATTGGCCAACGCCCAAAAAATTGAAAATTCAACATTCAGTATCGTTACTAAAGGTATTGCCGAACAAAGTGATGCAAAAGTAAAAGCACTTGAAACCGACCGTAAAGCGATAGCTAAAAATGCCAGTTTAACGGCGGCAGATAAAAGACAACAGGAGAAAAAAATACTTGCCGAAGAATATCAGGTTAAACTGAAGGCCTTCAAGCAGGAGCAAAAAGCAGGTATTGCGCAGGCAGTCATTAATGGTGCCATTGCTGTAACCAAAGCCGAAGCCGACCTGGGGCCTATTGCGGGCACTTTGGCATTGGGTGCCATTGTTGCCCAAACCACTGCGCAGGTAGCCACCATTGAAAGACAAAAGCCGCCTGTAAACCAGGCTGCATTTGCCAAAGGTGGTTATTTTGTATCCGATGGTCGTGGTGCTGTACTACCCGGCTACAGTCAAAAGGATAACACTAATGCACAACTCCGTTCAGGAGAAGCTGTGGTAGTTTCGGAAGCCATGCGTGACCCCTGGGCGCGCAACCTGGTCAGTGCTATAAATGTGGCTTATGGTGGTCGCGATTTTTCGATACCCGATCCCGGTCGTGCTTATGCTATCGGTGGCATTTTTACCGACGGAGGGAATGCAAACCGCTATTATAGTCAGCCTATGCACGATCAGAAAAACCTGGCCAATACCATTGCTTACCAGATGATCAATAATTTTCCACCGGTTTATGTTGATGTAAAGGATATCAATAACCAGCAAAATATTTTGGCACAAACTATAAACCGGGTCAATCTGTAAATAGCTGTCGGATCTAATTCAAATCCTTATCCAACAATCCATGAACATCAACTATGCCAACGCCCTTTTTGACGAGGGTATTTTTTCCGAACTTTATAAAGCGGGATTCATCACCGATAAAGTCTTCACCTATCGCGAAATCTATTTGTGGGTACAGGCGCAAATGCAAACCCGGGGCATCAGTAAAAACCAGGCGGTGCTGGAAGCCGGCGGAAAGTTTAACCGGGATGAGCGTACGGTATGGCGGGCCTTGAATTGCTTTTCAGCTTAATGGCAGCAAAATCGTGAACTCAGAACCCTCCCCTTCTACACTTTCAACATTGATGCTTCCCCCATGCCCCTTCACCACCATATCATAAGTTAAACTCAAACCCAAACCAGTGCCCTCCCCCGTAGGCTTGGTCGTGAAGAACGGCTGCATGATCTTTTCCCTGATAGCATCAGGTATACCAATACCATTGTCTTTTACCTTGATGATCACCTGCCCGTTTTCGGTACTCGTAGTAACAGATACTTCAGGTTTATAATCAGCCCCGACAGTTTTTGCTTTTTGATTGACGGCGTAAAAGGCATTGTTGAACAAATTCAATAGCACACGACCAATATCCTGGGGTATCGCATTTACTTTGGGTATGGCCAAATCAAAATTTGTGACCAACTCTGCATTGAAGCTTTTGTCCTTTGCCCGGAGGCCATGGTAGCTTAGGCGGATATATTCATCGGCCAATTGGTTAATATCTGTGGGCTCCTTTTGCCCGCTTGAACTTCGGGAGTGTTCCAGCATACCTTTTACGATAGCTTCTGCACGTTTGCCATGATGGCTTATTTTTTGCAAGTTTCGAGAAAGATCTTTGGCGATAGCTAACACCTCCGCGGTTTTGCCTTTTTCTTCTTCTTCCTCCAGCTCAGTCAATAACTCAACACTCACTTCCGAGAAGTTGTTGACGAAGTTTAACGGGTTTTGTATCTCATGAGCGATTCCCGCAGTTAATTCACCCAATGAGGCCATTTTTTCGGATTGGATCAATTGCTTTTGAGTAGTCTTAAGTTCATCGAGCGTCTGTTCAAGGCTATCGCGCTGGGCGGCTATTTCTTCTTTTTGCTGGATCACTTCTTCAGTACGCACTTGCACTTTATGCTCCAACACTTTTTTATCATGCATTAGCTTACGCGATCGGAAGGCAACAAAAGCATAAATTGCTGAAATAAATAATGCTATCCATAGTACCCATGCCCACCAGGTTTGCCACCAGGGCGGATTGATGATGACGGTAAAGCTGTCGCCGGTGTTGTTCCAAACGTCATCGCTGTTGGCTGCCGTTACATGGAAAGTGTACGTTCCGGGCGAAAGGTTGGTATAAGTTGCGCTGCGCTGGCCGCGGGCATTTATCCAGTGGTGATCATAGCCCTCCAGTCGGTATTTATATTGGATGCCGGCAGGGTTAACAAGGTGAATTCCTACATAATTAAAAGTGATACGATTGTCAAAATAAGGTAGTTCGAGCTTTTTGCTGCCATACGCAAAATGCGTACTCGTAGAATCAACCGAAGATGCGGTATTGCTATAGCTCAGCCTTTCGATGTGCACGATGGGCGGATAAGGGTTTGCGTCCAGGTTGCGCGGGTCAAAAATGGCAACCCCATCGTTTATGGCAAATACCATCTTGTTTCCTACAGGGCATAAAAACCACCCTGTAACGGTTTCGGAAGGCAGCAGCTGCGAGGCGTTGTAGTTTTTAACGGCCAGGGTCCGCCTTTGTATTCGGCTTATGCCGCGTAAGGTATAAACCCATAAATTGCCGCTTTGGTCTGAAGCTAACTTTAGGGTGGAGTTAAATAATAGACCATTGTCTTCATCCAGATGCCGGGTGAAATGTCCGCTGTTACGGTCGAACTCAAAAACTCCCTGTAAATAGGTGGCTACCCAAAAATGGCCGTCTGCATCTTCCAGCATATCGCTAATACATTCTACATGGGTGTTGCCGTCGTACATAAACGATATAAATTTTCCGCTTTTCCGATCGTACCGGTTGAGCCCTCCAAAATTCGTACCCACCCAAACAGTGCCCTCCCGGTCCTCGTAAAGACCGAGAACAGTCATATCATCCAGCTCACCATGGGTCCCGAGTATGCCATAATTGACTATAAAAGGATACCATTTCAGTTTTGCCGTTAGCGGGTCGAAACAGCAAATGCCCCTATCACGGGTTCCAATCCAAACCAGTCCCGTATGGTCCACCAATATCCGGCCCGTAGCACGCCCTGCTAAAGTGATGGTATCACCAGTATTGTGCCGGTAAGTCTGCAGTTGCTTTTTGACAGGGTCGTAAGCATTTAGACCGTTGTTGTCGCTAAAATATATGATTCCCTTCTTACTCACAACAACTGCTCCCGGATTATCGCCGGGCTTCGGCTTGTAAACCTGCAAAAAGGAATTGCTGCCTGGCGCCCACTTATAAATACCCTTTTTGTTGGTCAAAAACGCCGATCCATCGCTATTGGCAACAATTCCATGCAGGTTCTCGCCCGGGTAACTGCCCGGGTCGGTATCACTGTGTTTATAAACCGAAATCGCGCTGGTTAATGCGTTCAGTTTGTCTATCGGCTTGCGGTTACCTTCTACCCAAAAGGTGCCTGTGCGGTCAACAAGCAGGTTAGTGATGACATCGCTACTAATAGACGAGGGATCGGCCAGGCTGTTCAGGTACCTTTTGAATGCGTGGGTGATCGGGTCGAAATACAACAGTCCTTTTCCGGTCGCAAGCAGCAGGCCATTCTTAAATGATGCGATTGTGCTTATTGCTGCATTACCGCTATCATCCGGGTGAAAGCAGATAAAGCTATCCGCTCGCGGATCAAAAAGCAGTAATCCCGCCTGCGTGCCGAACCAAAGCCGATGGCGGGTGTCTTCATAAATAAAATTAACCGAGTCATTTGCCATACTTAAGCCCTTTTCCAGATGCGGCGTGTATGCCTTCACTGTCTTATTGCGAAGATCGACCCGCTCGATACCGGCCTTTTTTGAATAGCCATAATAGATGCCCATCCAGATCACCCCGGGTTGCGACGGCGGATTGTAAAGACTGATAGATGTCGCTTTTGCGGTGTCTTTATGGTGTACCAGCGCACGAAATTCATGGTGCTTTTGGCTGAACAAGCTGATACCATCGGCTGTACCTGCAACAAATTGTTTCCCACTCGATGTGCCGTCAAAAGGATTATAAATACCGGCCAAGGCCTGCACATCTTCTATCGACTTTTGCTCATCCATTCGAACGCTGTCCTTGCTGATACTTAACCGCATCATTGCAGATTTAGAAAGGTTATAATTGTATAACAGGCCCCAAAAATTGCCGTGATTGTCTGCAGCCAACAGATAAACCCCGTAATTGTCATGGCGGCCAGGCAATTGGGTGTATGGATATTGGGTGAAACTATCGGTCGACCGGTTGTACCTGAACAAACCGTTGCCAATTGTGCTGAACCATAAATTGCCGCCCGGGTCAGCCACCATGGATAGGAAAGAATTATTTACTTTAAACCTATTCTCATTGGTCGCGCCACGATATACCTTTTCAGTGTACCCGTCATACCTGACCAGGCCGTTTTGGGTGCCTATCCAGGTATAACCCAGGCTGTCCTGTTGTATAAACTGGGGAAGTTCTTCAGGCAAGCCCTCCCTTACGCCAAAATGGTCAAACTTTAATTGCGGACTTTGCGCGCGCGCAGCCGGGATAGCTACAGCTAGCAGTAATAAGATCAGCGTCTTTTTCATAAGGGCAACGGCCTCAAAGGGTTTGGGTTGAAAATAATACACTCAAATATATAATTCCTGGTTGTATGTATTGCGAACAGGGGATCGGATAGACTCGATGCATCCTGTCTATATTGCGTTCATTCCCAACATAGATGTAAAACGCAATCGCCGATCCGTGACAGATCGCTTATGATCGGTCATTCCCCCTTTCAGCGTTTTCTGAAATTTTACTACTGTTAAAGCAATGATTGATTAAAATGTTAACATATCGGCAACGAAACAATAAACTCAGTGCCTTCGCCTTCTTTTGAGTTTACAATGATACTGCCCCCATGCCCCTTCACCACCATATCATAGGTCAGCGAAAGTCCCAAACCCGTGCCCTCCCCCGTCGGCTTCGTTGTAAAAAACGGCTGCATGATCTTTTCTTTGATAGCATCGGGTATGCCGATACCGTTATCTTTTACAACAATAAGCACAAGGCCATTCCCGGTTGATGTACTCACCGAAACCTCTGGTTTATAATCAGCACCAGCAGTTTTTGCTTTTTGACTGACGGCATAAAAGGCGTTGTTAAAAAGGTTTAGCAATACCCGGCCAATATCCTGCGGGATAGCGTTTACTTTAGGCAGCGTTGCATCAAAGTTAGTTACCAGCTCGGAGTTGAAACTTTTATCTTTTGCCCTTAGGCCGTGATAACTAAGGCGGATATATTCATCAGCCAATTGGTTAATATCTGTAGGCTCCTTTTGCCCGGTTGAACTGCGGGAGTGTTCAAGCATACCTTTGACGATCGCCTCGGCACGTTTGCCGTGGTGGTTTATTTTTTGTTCGTTTTGTTCAATATCGGCAGCAATGGCTTTGGCTTCTGCAACGTCACCTTTGACCAGCTCTTCCTGCAGTTCGGTCAGCATCTCACAGTTTACATCCGAAAAGTTGTTGACGAAGTTGAGCGGGTTCTGTATCTCGTGGGCGATACCTGCGGTTAACTCACCAAGCGAGGCCATTTTTTCCGATTGAATGAGTTGAGTCTGGGTTGATTTAAGCTCTTGCAGTGACCGGTTCAATTCGGCTGTACGTTCACTCACTTGCTGCTCCAATATCTCGTTTTGGCTGGCAAGCAATTGCTGCTTTTCGGCTTCCTGTGCAAGTGTTTGTGCCGAAAGTGCCTGTACTTCTGCCAGTGTTGCCCTTAGGTTTTTATTGGTCAATGAATTTTGGACGCCAAGGTAAAATGACATTCCAACCGGAAACGAAAGAATAGCAGCATAATATAAAACCTGCGAAATTATAGTCGTTTGGTCCAAACTGCTGGCGAACACGTTTAATACTGTAAATAAAAATATACCGGGCATAATTATCCGTGCATCCTTATGCTTTCGCCTCATAGCCCATATACACACGTATGCTCCTTCAACCAGGCACAATACCGGAAAAACTGTGGCGCACAACCATCCTCCGATAGTGCCATTTGTATAACTAAAAACAACCGCAAATGCTCCTGCCAGCACGAGAAACTTAAAAACCAAACGGTTGGTATAGGCGAACAGTGTATATACCGTCAACAGGAGGAACAGCATTGCCGGAACCATGATAATTTCCACCAAAAAATTCATCCACATTTCTGAACTTACTGTCCCAAACCGTTCAACACCCCATATTTCGTTTGGCAAAGCATTGACGCTGATCATTGCACCATACAAAGCGTAATATAAATTCACTTTACGGCTGCGGTCGAAAAGAAAATAGATGAAATAAATCAGACTGATAATAACCAGCATTCCACCAACTATACCCAGGTTAATAATTACCATGGTCTGTAGGTGCATCCTGCTACGGTAATTGGCCATTGCAGCATCATGGTTATTGGTGTACAGGCTGAAAACAGGCAGCGGGCTATAATAATTAGAAACGTAGGGCAGACCTGGCTGATAGGCCAGTCGCACGGCTATCAAATTGTCGCCGGGTACAAGTTTAATGGGGAGCGGTTCAGTAGAGGGCAAATAGGCGACCACCTTGCCCGGATCAGCGCTAATAGTTCCGTATCTTAATATTTGTTTGCCATTTAAATAGACCTCTGAAGCTGTATACTGCACGATCCAGGCCATCAGCTGTTTGGCGGCTAAATTGCTGTCGGCCCGGATATGAAGCCTGATCCACCCGATGCCCGATTTATGAAGTTCTTTAAATCCCAGAACATCCTGCCCGGCATCTATTCTTTTCCATTTGGAATCGTCAAAATTAACTGCCGCCCATTTCGGGTCATCACCCGCCTCAAACTTCCATCCACTTAAAATGGTATCCTGTTTTGAAAGTTTATTTAGTTGGAAGACCGGCGCGCCCTGAGCGAAAAGGTTAGACATCGAACAAAACAACAGTAGCACAGAAAGATATATTCTTTTCATTATAATGGCTGGAAAATAGTAAACGATGTGGATCCATTCATTAAGTCGCCAAACCCTATCAGACCGCAATACTTATCGGCTACCCGGCCATAGATTATGGCCAATCCGTATGGCAACCGGAATCCATAAATGATCAACTTATTGCCTGCAGCCACTTGGCTTTTCAAAAGAATATCATCGAAAATTGAAAAAAACCAGCGGCGTTTCATGAACCAAAAGAGGCGAGTTTAATTGTGATGGTTTAAAGATAGAATAATCAAGTTGAAAATCAAGGGCTTAAATATCTTATCTCATGGAATTTAGACTGCCCCCCAATGGTTGCAAATAACCGGCATTAACCTACTGACAAAACCCTGTCACCATTCCCCAACAAGATAATTACGATATTTGAATATGCCAAAAAGCATAATAATCATTTTCCGGAAAGACGACTCTAAATTGCCTTTGATCTGAAAAAAAAATCGGTGGGATCGCTTAGCAAAATAGTTCTGCTATCGGTGCGATCAAAAACCAACTACTGACAAAACAGCGTCACCACCCAAACCAACAATTGTCCCGATATTTGAATATATCAATCAGCCGAATCAAAATTCGCAGAGCTATTGAATTTGCAGAATACCTGTGCTTAGGTTTTCAATCCCGTTAAAATTTTCACAAAACGAGTCTATCGGTGTAATCGCAATTCCATCGGTGTAATCCCCAAAATATGACTTATAAAATATACCTGTACGACACGGAGAGTGATACCATTGGCTCCGGACCATTATCATCAAATGCTATACAATTGCAACTGCAGGCAGCGAACGGCCAGGATGTTGACATCCACATCAGTTCGGCCGGCGGGAGTGCTTTTGATGCCATTGCGATATACGACCAGCTGAAAAAATACCCCGGAAAAGTAACTACTTATGTTGATGCCCTGGCGGCCTCGGCTGCATCAATAGTAGCTATGGCTGGCGACCTTATAGTGATGAGCAAATATGCTCTGTTGATGATCCACAAACCGATGGTTGGCTCCGGAGGTAATGCAGACGAATTACTGAAGGATGTGCAAATGCTGAATGTGGTGCAATCGCGCCTGGCGCAGATCTATATGGACAAAACCAGGATGGACAGCCAGGCCATTAACAATTTGATCGATTCCGTTACCTGGATGACGGCCGAACAGGCACTTGACCTCGGTTTTATCGATCGGGTAGACAACTATAGTGAACCGATCAGCAATAGGCTTATCATCCAAAACTACACAGATTCGGCACCGCTCGTTTACCGCCAATGCATCAACAAAATCTTAAATAAACAAACAGACATGAATTTAGAAAACAAAGAACTTATCGACCGCACCACCTCGGTACTTGATAAGGTTATGAACTTTTTCAAGAAGGTGGTTAACAAGCAAACCATAACCGATAAAGGCACATTACACCATGCTGGTGAGCTGCAGGAAGGTTCTGAAGTTTACCAGGACGATGACCTGAACCTGCCGGCACCAAACGACACCTACACCAGTTCATCGGGCAAAAATTTTACAGTTACTGGTGGTAAAGTGCAGCAGTTAAGTACAGAGGCTGATGCTGACGAAGACGATAACAATCTCCCGGAAAATCTGTTCAACGGTAAAAACAAAACAGTGGTAAAAAACAGGATTCAGGCTGTAATGGCGAAACTAAATGCGCAAAATGTTCTGCTGGCTGAAGCGAGAGCCGCACTCGAAGCAGCAAATTTGCAGCTGAACAAAACACGGGAAGAAATTAAAAACGAGATCAGATCAGATTTCAGTCCCGAAAACTCCCGCCGCAGCAGCAAAGCAAAAACCGAATCCACCCCCTTCTTCGCGCCGAAAACCACCCTGGCACAAAACGCTGTTAAGAAAGCTATTTCAAGGTAATAGTGGGAGTGGCAATAGCAG
>Ga0164297_10001138_pt1 | contig 29092 bp, 22 predicted proteins | sample GEODES058metaG_FD_113539 | JGI IMG/M metagenome (GOLD analysis project Ga0164297, IMG submission 113539) | Dystrophic lake water microbial communities from Trout Bog Lake, Wisconsin, USA - GEODES058 metaG | ecosystem: Environmental > Aquatic > Freshwater > Lake | place: USA: Trout Bog Lake... | reverse complement strand
TCGGACCCGAGCTCATGCGATTTCCTTTGGGACGATCAGGACTGAGTGCGTCTTTCCCCCATGCACCGGCAGAAAGGGATTCAAAGAATGCAGATGGATCCACACTTCACTCGTATGTTTCGGAATTCGTCACCCGAAGTTTCATGGTCACCTACCAAGACATCCCGAAGGGAAAACCTGGACCGAACCTCAAAACGGTTGGATCCTATGTTTTGAGTGGATTTCATGCGACGGGCATCAGAACTTCATCATTCATCGCAGGTAACAGTTCAGGAGAACGCAGTGACTTTACGATTGGTACCCAGGCAAAAGGATCACTTTTGGTCTATCGACTCAAAAATCGCATCCTGACCTTACTTACACTGGCACCCAGAGAAGTCGAAGACTCAGGCACGGTGAAACGGTTCTTTCGATCCGTAAAGTAAAGGGAATTTAGGCGATGTGTCTCAATCGATTACAGCTACTATTGCATCCGCTCACAGCCGCAATCTCATCTGACTTGGCGCTTCCCTCGCGAGGGGAAACGTACGAACCAGACTTATAGACGCTTACTCGGTTTCGCGCACAGTTGATTGGAATCACTCAGGGTAGATCATCCACTGGCACATCGCCTTGCCAATAGAGTAACTCACCCTATGTTTTGAACTCAGTCGTCGTTTTTGCGTCATAGATTTTCATGACATAAAACCTTCGACTTGTCCATGAATTCGGCGTTTGTCAAGATGATTGTGCGGCGACGCGCGGTGGCCCAACCCAAGATTAGGCCCTCTTGACGAGATGAGAGAATTCTTGGAAGCCATTGGAATGGAGGTGCTTCTCGTGTCTTCGGTTTGGTTCGGGACAGCCAACTGAAGTAATCGAGAACGCGCCGCCGCAATATCTCCTTAGTCTGTGGTCAAAGCGCCCCTTTAACACTGACAAAAAGAAAACGCTCCAAAGCCTTACGGCTAGGGGGCGTTTTCGTATTTTTTGAGAATGGGTGCTTTTTAGCTTAGAGCCGCATCACCCTTTTCACCAGTTCTGATCCGAATGGCATCACCCAGCGGATATAAGAATATCTTTCCGTCACCAACCTCCCCGGTGCGAGCCGCTTCTTGAATGGCGGTCACGACAGAATCCACCTCGTGATCGTGAACCACCACTTCCAGCTTATATTTGGGTGTTAGGCTCAAGGTGTACTGAGATCCTCGATAGGTGTGGGTGATCCCTTTGGATTTGCCCATGCCCTTAACCTCAGTTACTGTCATCCCAGAAATATCGAGGGCATGAAGCGCGTCTTGAACGTCCTCCAGCCTCTGCATGCGAATAATCGCTTCTACTTTAACCATGTATTGATTCCGTTAGAGGTTATATCCCGCTTCACCGTGCAGTGCAATGTCCAAGCCCATTGCTTCTTCCTCTTCTGTCACTCGAACGCCAGTGACTGCTTGCGTGAGCTTCATCAGAAGAAAGGATCCAACAAATGAGAAGCTGCCAACTGTAACCACGCCAATCACTTGGGTAACGATCAAGCCAAGCTGACCATGATTCGACTTCAAAGAATCGCCAACGGCTGGATTTATGGCCGCTGACGCCAAGAAACCGGTTAGGATTGCGCCGGTTGCCCCTCCAATCCCATGCACGCCGACCACGTCAAGTGAATCGTCAAATTTCAGCTTGTTCTTGATTCCAACCGCAAAACAACATAGCGATCCCACCAGCAATCCGATTAGGATGGCGGGCATTGGAGCAACATAACCCGCAGCTGGAGTAATTCCAACCAGTCCCGCAACCAGTCCAGAGGCCGCGCCTAGAGCCGTAGGCTTACCAAAGTGAAGCTTTTCACAGATCAACCAGCCGATCATGCCCGCAGCCGCAGCCAAGTGGGTCGCCAAAAATGCTGACAGGGCCACATCGTTCATCGCCAAGGCCGAGCCGGCGTTAAACCCGATCCAACCAACCCAAAGAAGCCCAGCACCCAACAAAGTTGTGGTGAGGTTATTGGGGAGAATTGGATCACGATGTTCCAAAGACTTTCTTCGACCAAGGGCGATACACGCTGCTAGTGCCGATGAACCGCTCGCCAAGTGAACGACGGTCCCTCCCGCAAAGTCTAGAGCCCCTCTGGAAGCCAACCAACCGCCTGGGTTCCAAACCCAACAAGCAACGGGCGCATAAATCAGGATGGACCAGAGCGTGGTGTACAAAACATATCCGCTGAACTTCATTCGCTCGGCGATAGATCCCGATATCAAAGCCGGTGTGATGATCGCAAACATCATCTGGAACAGCATGAATACACCAGCGGGAACAGTTCCAATGGGAGTGGTATAGGGGTAGGCCTCTTTCATCGAGATCCCATTACCGAATAGGTATTCGAAGCTTCCGATTAAGCCATTTGTCGTCTTGCCGAACGAAAGCGAGTAAGTCAAACCACCCAGACGACGCTTACGATGCCCATCATGACGAAAGAGTGCATCATTGTGCTGAGGATGTTCTTTCGCCTGACCATTCCCCCATAAAAGAGGGCAAGAGCCGGGGTCATCAAAAGGACGAGGACCGATGCTACCAGAACCCATAAGGTATCCGTCTTGTCTATTATGGGTGCTTTGGCGGAGTCTTCGGCCGCTGCCATTGCAATGCTAGAACATGTGCCCAAGAGGACAGCTAAAGACCGTCGCACGAAGGGAGTTTGAATAAGTTGAGGTATCACCAATTTTCCGAACGAAGGTGTACCAGAACAAACTTATAACTTGATGTCTCAGCCTTATATTTTCGCAAGGAACCAACCTGGCAATTCATGCAGCCAATGCAAGCCTATCCGGCAAGTTCAAGTTCACCAAATAGCTCTCTTAAGCCTTGAATACAGTCAGAATCAAGGTGCAAATTTGCACCGTCTTCCATGATCTCAAACACTTTTTCCATTGGAAGCGCTTCACGATAAGGCCGTTTGGCAGATAAGGCGTCGAACACGTCAGCGGCGGCCAAGATTCTCATTTCCAGGTCGAGTTGACTGGCATCCAATCCGCGCCAATATCCTTTTCCGTCGAGTCTTTCGTGATGGTTAGCGGCGATCTCCGCCATTCGAAACTGACCTCGGATTTGACCGAGAATTTCAAACGTAAATCGAGGATGAAGTTTGACTAGTGCGAATTCGTCGTCACTCAGGCGACTCGGCTTGTCCAAGATTGAATTGGGTACACCCAATTTACCGACATCGTGTAGAAGTGCCGCTCGACTAAGTACAGTTTTACGCGCATCTTCGATTCCAAAGAAGTCGGCCAATGACATTGAGTAATGGTGGACCCGATCAGAATGTTCGTAAGTAAATGAAGACTTGGCATCTATGACGGTGGCAAATGCTTCGGCTACCCGGTCAATGTCGGTCAGGGGCCTTGTTAGGGCGGATTCAGGCTCACTCAAAGGAACCGCTCCACCGGAGAGATGGGTGGACAACGATTCCCAAAGTGCGTTGCAATCGGTGGAACAAATTAGCTTGACGAGGTCTGGATCGAACCATTTACGCGATCGCGCTCGAACCATATCCAATCCCGATTGAACTCCGAAACTGGCTACGAACACCTCAAGGGTCTGTGACAGGCAGAGGATCCGCGCTAGAATTGGAATTTCCTCACCTTTCAAGTGTGCGGGGGAACCTCGTCCATCCCAGTGTTCATCCAGCGACTGCACTGCATTGGCCGTATTTTGATCAAATCCAAGTTGGCGAGCAATTGCTGCACCCCGATTGCACCGAGCCGCTGTCGCTTCGTCCATCGCCTTTACGGGCGATCCTGCCATTGCCGCCATGCGTTGGAGCCTTTCGACGATGCCTGCGGCTTGGTTAATCGTCCCGATTGCGTACTTTACTGATTCGAATTGGTTCGACCAGTCAATCGTCTTCACCTTCCTTTTGGCGAGGAACTCATCACCACCAAACATTTTGTGAATTCGAGCTGAATTGGTTGAGCAACCGACATCCTTGAGAAGGGCCGCATAAAACAAGCTTTCTTGAAGCGATGGTTCGAGCTGGAGTTCTCTAGCGATCTTCATCGCCAGCATGGAAGTTCGAACAGCATGTCCTCGGGGTTGCCCTTCTACAAGATCCAAGGCATGGCTAAGTGCAGCAAGAACTTCACCAGTAGTTGCAATCTGTTCCATCGGTTTTAAGCCCCGTTGCCGTCCGTACGTTTAATCTACGCATCACTGGCGAACTGATCCGCAAATATACTGGATACCTTCCAATCCTCATCGACCTTTTCAGATCGATGAACTGCGTTATAGACTCATTACCGTATGAGTTATTCCAGGCCAAGGAAGTCTTGCCAAAACCGTTCCAGGCAACCGACAGATTAAGAATTGAGGCGTCCGGTAAACCATGGACTTGAGAATTCCGAAGATTCCTTCCACACTCTTAGGAAGGCGAAGGGGCCTTTGGGCAGAGTCGCCGGAAAGTCGAATAAGAAGGATTTGATATGGCGACATATAATGCCGACGCACTGGAATACCATGACAACGGTCGTCCCGGGAAGATTGAAGTTGTTCCCACCAAGCCTTGTCTCACTGCCCGAGACCTCTCCCTTGCCTACACCCCAGGTGTAGCTACTCCATGTTTGGAGATCGAAAGGGACGAGCACCTTGCCTACCGATACACCAATAAGGGCAATCTTGTAGCGGTTGTCTCAAACGGGACCGCCGTTTTAGGATTGGGTGATATCGGGGCATTGGCGGGCAAACCAGTTATGGAAGGCAAAGCGGTGCTGTTCAAGAGATTCGCCCAGGTCGATGTCTTTGACATTGAGCTGAACACCAAGGATCCTCAAGAGATTATTCGAGCTTGTCAGTTGCTTGAACCCACTTTTGGTGGGATCAATTTGGAAGACATCACAGCGCCCGATTGCTTCATCGTCGAAGAAGAGTTGAAGCGAACCATGAACATCCCCGTTTTTCATGACGACCAACATGGAACGGCGATTATCTCTGGGGCCGCCCTGATCAATGCCTTGCAACTGACCGGAAGGAAGATCGAAGACACGGTAGTTGTTGTGAATGGCGCTGGCGCTTCGGCCTTGGCTTGCGCGCGCTTCTATGAATCACTCGGTATCTTGCGGCGGAACATCACCCTCGTTGACACCAAGGGCGTGATCTATACCGGTCGTATGGCTGGAATGAACCCGTACAAGGAGTACTTCGCAAGAGAAACCACTCTCCGAACGCTTGAAGAAGCGCTTGCCGGTGCCGACCTATTCTTGGGATGCTCCGTTGCCGACGTATTGTCCGATGAGATGCTTCGCTCGATGGCTCCCAATCCGATCATCTTTGCTCTTGCCAATCCAGATCCTGAAGTCACTTATGATCGCGCCAAGCAGGTTCGCCCTGATGCGCTGGTGGCAACTGGTCGAAGCGACTTCCCAAATCAAGTTAACAATGTTTTGGGCTTCCCGTTCATCTTCCGAGGAGCATTGGATGTTCGCGCTTCCACGATCAACGAAGAGATGAAACGAGCGGCGGCAAAAGCACTTGCAGAATTGGCTCAACAGCCGGTTCCGGAAGACGTGACCATGGCCTACGGTGGCAGCCACTTTGAATTTGGGCCGGATTACATCATTCCCAAGCCGTTCGACCGCCGACTTCTTCATGCAGTCTCGATGGCGGTTGCAAAGGCAGCCTGTGAAACCGGAGTTGCTCGGGAGCCGATTACCGATTGGGACTCCTATGGCGCTCGACTGGATGCGATGACCAGCAAGTCCGAGATTGTCATGCAGCGTGTTCGTACGGTCGCACGACGTCGAGACCCTGTAATTGTCTTTGCTGAAGGCGAAAACCCCAAGGTGTTGGATGCCTGTCGAATCGTGCTTCAGGAAGGCACTGGCAATCCGATCTTGCTCGGGAATCGCACCAGTGTGCTGGCGGGAGCTCAGCGTATAGGCATCACTGAAGATTCGATTCAGATTATTGATCCCAACGACTCTCAACTGTGCGATGCGTTGACAGAAGAGCTTCTCACCGCCGGCGCACGTGATGGCATAACGGCCCTAAAGGCTCGCCGCCTGATTCATTCGCCTAGCTACTTTGGGATGATGATGGTGCGGCTCGGATTGGCAGATGCAATGGTCGTCGGAGCTGATGATAGCTATGGCGATTCAATGAGGCCACTGCTTCCGTTGATGGAAACCAAGCAGGGTACTCGTCGCGCAGCGGGCTTCCATGTGATTCTCATTGAGGGCAAGGTTTTCGTTATCGGCGATACGACGCTGAATATAGATCCTACTCCAGAAGGTTTGGCAGAGATCGCTTTACAAGGCTCTGAGCTGGCAACAGAACTGGGACTGCTGCCGAAGGTCGCCCTCCTATCCTTCTCGAACTTTGGAGAGAGTCACCACCCAAGGGCAAAGAAAGTCCGTAAGGCTGCAGAGCTCTTGGCATATCACTATCCGGATCTGATTTGCGATGGTGAAATGCATGGTGATGTAGCCGTTCTGCCTGCATTTGCCGCTTTGAATTTCCCGAATAGTAGGATTCAAGGGGATGCCAATGTGCTGATCTGCCCGGATCTCGATTCCGCCAATATCGCCTACAAGCTGCTGGCTTCCATTAGCCAGGGATCGGAATTCATCGGTCCAATTCTGCGCGGGTTGAAGCACTCCGTGAGCCTGGTTTCGTTCAATTCGTCGGCACGCGATATCGCCAATCTGGCCGCGTTCAGCGGAGCCGGTGGATCGAAAGGGTAAGTGCATTGTTCGATAGGTTTCAGTAGCCGATGTCGTTCTCTTAGGTTAATATTGCTAACGACTGATTGCTAGTCTTGGTCATGCCAGAGTGCAAACCCATGTATTTGCCCCCAAATTCAGTGAATAAGGACCGGATCCTCACCCTCAATCCCTCTCCACCAACTCTTTGAGATTGGCAGAGAGGGATGACGCTTTACCACCCGGTATTCAAATTTGGGAACTCCTACTGCCTGGCGATCGGTTGAGAAACGGGAAACACGTTCCCCTCTCTACTATGTTTTTGGCTCTTGCCAAAAAATAGTGGAGAGGGGTCAGGGGTGAGGACAAATCCGGAAAATTAGCGATTGCTTATTGCTTTAAATGTCTGAGACAAAAGCATTTGACGGTTTCTGGGAACCTATGCCAATTCCGCATTCTCCCGCTGTTTCTTGTCATCTAGCTCGTCCCGGAGGGACTACGCGAAGGAGGCGTCTAATGGGTTCGTGGTTTCCACTTCATGGTAAGCGTCCAGTTTGATTCAGCGGTGATCCAAGGTACCAACCAGACCTGATTTCGCTCGTCGTTTCAGGACTGCCGGACCTTGACGAAGTCGTTCGATGGAATTGAATAGTTCTGAAAACGGACATTTTCAAGCAGTTCTGGATACGTATCGGCTCATTCCTAACCTGCTTTTCACCTTTGTTCGATGCCATAACTGGCTTGCGTTTAGACCGTAGCCCCAGCGGGGCGAGCTATATCAGGCCGTGGTTTTCACCCCAACCATCATAAGCCCTAGCAGGGCGACCTAAGCCGTCAGATAACAAGACACCACAAGGTCGCTACGCTCGCATTTGGACACAACACAACTACAGATTAATCGGCCAGAACTGCGAATTGTCCTTTACTGGCATTCTGCCCATTCTCCCCTTTCCCACCCTTCCGCCCGTTCCCGCGTTCACTCGACAACGCGATCAACGAACGTGACTGGCGTGAACTTGTCGGGCATGTGCGTATCGTAAACCCCATGTGGCGACAGGCACCAGGCCGCTTGAACCTGCTCCCTCCCGAGTTCGAGCTTTTGGAACCGGCCAAGAAACAGATTCCAGATGTCGCCATCCGTTGGGGGCAATGACCGACCATTGGCTAGATCCTTCATACCAGCCCAAGGGAATACCAACATGGCCGTCCAACCTTCGCTTGGCTCTGAACGATCATTCAGTTTCCCTTGAATGCTCACTGCGGTCTGCAAACCGGGGAAATCCCAATCCAAGAATGCCCAACGAGTTCCTCGTGGATTCGTCCCCTTCCAGAAATGATCTTCCGTTCGATCAAAATTACCACCGAAGGTATACGCCTCGCGGTCGAGCAAATCAAACTCTGGCTTTTCAAATCGACTTCCCCGCTTGTAGGCGTCACGCCAGATGAAGAAGACTTCATAAACCGTATTCAAAGCGTTCAATTCGAATTCGTAATAACAGTCTCCACCATCGATGAACACCTCGATATCGTTTTCACGAAAGATCAGGGAGTCTCGCTCGGTCTGAACGGCGTTGGGATACGGTTCCTGAACCCAAAACCCTATATACAGGTTCGTGTCGTCCCATAGAACTGCTGTTCGTGTATCCAATAAAGCAGGATGGCCAGTCGCCATATCGACAAACCGCTCAGATTTGGGAGCAGACTGCCAAATGGAATCAGAAAGAGCCCCGTCTAGTGACAGAGGCTTGGGGGTTCGGAATGCTGTATAGGAAGACACTTCGAACCCAATTTACCCAGCCTCTAGCCTGAACAACACGCTAAGCTTGCTTCAATAACTTGAGTTTGACCCGATCGAAAAGGACAGCCATTAAGAGAATGGTTCCAGTAACCACCAGTTGATAGAAGGCGTCAATGTTTCGGAGCCGCATCACGTTTTCGACGATTCCCATAATGAGAACGCCAACCACCGTGCCACTCATCGTTCCGATTCCACCGCTTAGCGATACTCCACCCAAAACACAAGCTGAGATCGCCTGAAGTTCAAGCTTTTCACCGGCATTGTTACTCGCAACAACCAACCGGCTTGCGGAAACGATTCCGGCAAAGGCAGCGGCCATGCCTGACAAAGCAAAGATGGCTATCTTAGTTCGGTCTACCCTAATTCCCGCCAGAAGGGCGGCCTCTTTATTGCCACCAATTGCCAGTGTGTTCCGGCCGAATACGGTGCGATTCAACAAGATTCCGAACACGATGAAGAAACTCACCATGATCCATATGGGGAGCGGAATCGAAAGGTAGGTTTGGTTGCCCAAGAAATCAAATCCCGGCTTGGCCGCAGATTGAGGAGTGCCGTGACCGAGAATATTGGTAAACCCACGGACGATCTGCATCGTCGCCAAAGTTGTGATCAATGCGTTGATTTTGAACTTGGCGACAACCGTACCGTTGATCAAACCGACGACAATACCAACCCCAAGCGCAGCCAGAACTCCCATCCATAAACTACCGGTGGAATTTCCAATCAGAACACCTACCATGCCACCCAAGGCAAAGGTGGAACCAACCGAAAGATCAAAGTCGCCAGCCGCCAAACAGAAGAGCATGGTGCAAGCAACGACTCCAATCGAGGAGACTTGGAGACCCAAGCTGATCATGTTGTCTTTCGACATGAATTGAGGGGCAATGATGTAGGCCGCCACAACGACAACAAGAAAAACAAAGATCATGCCGGACTGGGCGATCATCTGCTTGAAGTTCACGCGGCACCGCCTTTTGGTAGTGCCAGCGATAGGAGCTTGGGCTCGGTAGCCTCTTTCGTCGGCATGGAGCCGGTAATTCGTCCTTCACTCATAACAAAAACTCGGTCACTCAGGGCTAGGATTTCGGGTAGCTCACTACTAACGAAAAGCACTCCAATCCCCGTCTTCGCAAGATCGCGAACGATCTCATAAATCTCAGCTTTGGAACCAACATCGATTCCTCGAGTGGGCTCATCCAGAAGAATCACTCGAACCCGCTCACTTAGCCAACGAGCAAGGATCACCTTCTGCTGATTCCCACCACTCAGGTTGGAAATCGGTGTGTTGGGATTCGCAGTCTTGATTCGCAGCTTGGCAATAAAGTCAGCGGCGTTCTTCTTTTCTGCACTGGTAGCAATCCAGAACTTAAACTTGGCAAGGCTTCTTCGGATGCTCAGGTTCAGGTTCTCGGCGACGCCTAGCATGGGAACAATTCCTTCATGCTTTCTATCTTCGGGACATAAGACCAAGCCACTTTGAATCGAGCTGACGGCCCCGTTGCGTCGGACCAGTTCCCCGCCAATCAGAATTTCACCTTTCTTACCGAGATAAATCGCTTTGAGAAGTTCTGTTCTGCCTGCTCCAATCAATCCGAATATCCCGACGATTTCGCCCGCTCTAACGTTCAAGCTTACGGGTTCAGCCAGGCCTGGACCTGAAACATCACGAAGTTCGAGCAAGCTCTCTCCGACCGGTCGATCCGATTCTTGCATAGCTGCCGCAAGTTCACGTCCTACCATGCGATTCACGATTGTCTTGGCATCAACGCCCTCCATCGTGGCAAACGTTTCGATATGCTTGCCATCTCGAAGGACCGTGCACGCGTCACACAAGGTCGTGATTTCATCCATGCGGTGCGACACATACAGAATCGCCATTCCCCGCGCCTTGAGTTCGTTGATCAAGCCAAATAGAGTTTCAACTTCGCGGGCACTAAGGCTACTGGTTGGCTCATCAAAAGCAATCACTTTCGCATTGCGAGTCAGGGCCTTGGCGATCTCTACCATCTGTTTTTGGCCGATGCTGAGAGAGCCCAAACGCGTGGACGGATCTACTTGCAAACCAACTCGAGCGAGCGATTCCTTGGTCTTGGCCCTTAGCTCTTTGAAATCAACAAAGGGCCCTTTGTGACTGAAATGGCCAAGCCAAATATTTTCGGCAACCGACATCTCTGGGACCAAGTTCAACTCTTGGTAAATGACGGCCACCCCACCATCCAGTGCATCGATAGCGGTTTTGAATTGGCATTCTCTGCCGTCAATTTGAAAGCTGCCCGAATCGGGCCGATGCACTCCACTCAATGTTTTGAGCAGAGTGCTTTTGCCGGCTCCATTCTCACCGCAAAGCCCATGAACAGAGCCAGCGGCCACGGTGAACGAAACATCCTGAAGGGCCTGAACACCGCTAAACCCTTTGGAGATGGATTGAAAGGTCAGCACTTACTTGAGCGGGACGCCAGCCTTCTGCATCGCATCCTTGTAGTTCGTCTTATCAATGATGGTGCCGTCGGTGTAAGTCTCAAGCGGGGGCTGTGTGCCATCCTTGATCCACTTCTGCATCAACTCGACAGTGTGTGCACCATGAATCTTGGGCTGCAGAAGGACCGAAGCGAACATACCTGTCGGTTGTCCTTTCTCCCACTCACCTGCGGCGAGCATTCCATTGATACCGACGCCAATGATCTCCGTTGGAGCAATGCCTCGATTGCTAATGGATCGAATTCCACCCAGAACACCATCGTCATTGGAGCTGAAGACAACCCACTTCTTGAATGTTGAGTGCGCTGTAAGGACGGCGTTGGCAGCGTCACTTGCGCTTGCAATATCCACTGATCCGGTCCAGGGAGCTTCGAAGATGTTGGCAGTCTTAAATCCGTTTTCGGTCAATACCGACTCAGCACCCTTTACGCGCTGTTGTGCGGTTTCCAAGTTGGGAGCAGTGATTGCCAAGGCACCCACTTCTTCAGGCTTCCATCCGCGCTTCTTCATTTCGTCTGCGATGGCCTTACCGACCTGCTTACCAATATTGGTGGCGGAAATTCCGAGGTGAGGAATCTCCGTGATCGGGTTCTTGTCGCCGCCGACCAATCGGTCGTCCACGCTCATTAGCTTCATCTTATGTCGATCGGTCGCAGCCTTGATCGCGGTACCAAGCTGGGTTTCTGGCGAGCAAATGATGATGCCTTGCACGCCGTTGGTGGCCATCGTGTCGATGGTCTCCAAAACTGCAGTTCCATTGAGCGCTTCTTGAACGGTCAAATCGACGCCAAGTGTTTTGGCCTCTTCTTTGGCGAAGTTGGTCTCCGTCTGGAACCAGCTATCACCCATCGACTTTACGATGAAGCCAATCTTCACGCCACCGGCCGCTTTCGTGTCTCCACCGGTTCCTGCAGCAGGCTTGTTACCCGCATCGGCAGTCTTGCTATCTGTCCCAGAACCACAACCGACGATCATCATCGCCAACAAGGCAAACGCGCCAAGCGCAAAACTTTTCTTCATAGTCATTATCAGCAACCTTGCTTCAAGCTTAACTTATTCTGCTAACGCGCACCACTGATCGCAGGCAGAACGATTGCACGGTTTTACCCCGTGATCCTAAAGTGAGGCTAAACGAATCCACCGTCTACCGGAATATTCACAAGAACCGATCAGCGTTTAAGCTTGATCATGCAGACTCCATGCCTCGGGACTTGAGCGGTGAACATATTCGAGGTAGGTCCCAAATCCCTCTGCCGCCAAAGATCCCGGACTTTTAAGTTTCCAGAAAGGCCTAGTTGCTTAAGACTCACCGTTACTGGGCCAGGCTCATCGCCGAGATTAAACAAGCCGACGGCAGTTCCTCCATCTTCCAATGGGCGTGCCCAGACTTCTGTTTCTCCAACTTTAGCTACCCTACGAGCGGCCTTAACCAGAGCATCTTGATCGACGGCCAGAATCTCATCGTTGGTCAACAGGCTTAATGTGAACGGATCAAGGTGCGAAATGTCTCCACTAAGGATTAGCGGAGCAGCGATCAAGCTCCAGAAGGAAACTTGGGTGTATTGCTCACTGGGTGTAAAAGGGGATGGCTTAAGCCTATCGCCTTCACCAGCCACGCTACCCAAAAGCAAATAGTCAGGATCATTAAACGCTCCAGGTCCGGCAAATCTCTCCAGATGTTGCTTGTTGTACAAATCAAAACCATCTTGGAACATGGTGTAACCAACGCCAAGATCACCCGCGGTTCTCCAACTATGGCCTCCGACCGCTTTGCCCCATTTCCAGACGTCTCCCATCCCGTACTGACAAAGATTGAGTACGATGTCCCGATTTTGCAGCTTCAGGAGACCACCCATCAGTTGGTAAGGTTTTTGAAGGCCAGCAACACCACTTACATCTTGGTGATAACTACACCAGTCGTACTTGAGAAGATCAAATCCCCAATCCGAAAATGTCTTTGCGTCTTGAGCCTCATGGCCAAACGCACCTTCAAATCCAGCGCATGTAGTCGGTCCGGGCGAAGTATAGATTCCGGCTTTCAAACCCTTCGAATGAATGTAATCGGTCAGAGCATTCATATTCGGAAATTTCGAGCTGGGGATCAGTTTGCCCTTCTGATCGCGGGTAGGACCTCCAACGATTCTGTCTCTGCTACCGGGTACACGCGCCCAGCAATCATCGATGTCCACATATTGCCAGCCATGCTGGATCATGCCAGTTTTGACCATTGAATCGGCAGCTTGGCGCATGATCGTATCGCTGACCCTTCCGAGCCAGACGTACCAACTGTTCCAACCCATCTGTGGGGTTAGGGCAATTTCATCGCCACTCACGATCTTGAATTTGCGTAGTGCTTTTCCGAGCCGGTTAGTTGCGATGAGTTCAACTGGATAAGTTCCCTTCTTGGGAAGAGTGCCAGCAATCATTCCCGTTTGGGGGTCGACGGCAAGTCCCTTTGGAAGCCCTCTCACCGTCACCACCATTGGCCGCTGACCGGTTACGGGAACTGTATAGAGGAACGAATGGTTGGGTCGCCCACCCACCAAACTTGGGCCATTGATCTTTGGCTTTGGTGAAGGCGGTGGAGTCAAGATATACGGTTTCTCAATCGGTGGAACGAATGCGGTAGGAGCGGTACCACTGTATTGGATACTCGCGTCTGCCCAATCGCCATGATCGTAGTCGATCCCATCCCCTGCATCATCGACCACCAAGCTGAGCATCTTGATTCCTTTAAGTGATACATTTGCTTGCACAGGATCCTGATGCCAACCCATTTTGGGACTCTTCCATAACTCCTTTCCATCTCCAATTAGGTGAAAAACGACGCTGGCTCTTGCCACCTTCGCGTTATCATCCACTCCGCAAAAAGCGTGAAAGCTGGTGGAGGCACCATAGAGCTTGATCTTGAAAGTTGAGATGGCATGTGTACCAATTCCACTCTCAAAGGAATGCCCGTTGATGGAAATCCGTGTCCCTGTCACCGACTGATTCTTCATGGCATGCCCCCAGCCTTGATGAATCCCGGATAGGTCGAGTTCGGATAAAGAAATGGCCGCAGACTGAGTGGCCAAGAGAGCCAATGTAAGGAAGCTCATGGTGTATCGGCCAGATTACCAACTTGCCGAGGTTATTCAGTCGGCCGATCTGTAAGCATTTGAAACAGTCGAATCTCCTCAGGATCAAAGGGCGTTCCATCTGGTCGAAAAAGATCGTGGAACCATAATTCGGGTTCAGGAGTGCCAGCTTCTGATCCCCAAGGATAGATTGTCTGAGTCTTCCCGTAAACCAAACCCCAGATGATGCATCCAACCCCTTTCTCTTTGAAAACCATCAAGTTGTTCTGAACGAGACTGCCATGGGTCCTGGCCATCCATTCGGTACAGATCACCGGGCGGCCAAGTTCATTGAGTTCGTCGAGAAACACTGCCAGGTCATCGGCGGGGCCGTAGTGATGGCAAGTAATCACGTCAGATTCAGCCAGTTGGTATTCCGCAACTTCAGCTCCTGCTGGTTCACGGTTGAATTTGCCGGATGATATGGGTTGCGAAGGAGTCGCTTCTCGTACCCATGCGAATACTTCTTTGAGCAACGGGAGCGCCTGATTCGCGGGCTCGTTATAGACATCCCACATGAGTATGCGGTCGTCGTTTCTGAAGTATCCGACTACATCCAATACATAGTCCCTAAGCGCCGGCCAAGTTGTCGGATCAATTTCAGAATTCGCGCCGGGTGACTGCACCCAACCGCAGTTGTGAACTCCAACTCGAGTTTCAGGTTGAGGACCAATTTTGGGCTCTGGATTCCAGCAACTATCGAATAGCACGAACATCGGTCGAATTCCATGGCTTGAGGCAATGTTCAAGAAGTGGTCGACCATGCTCTTGAAGCCATCCGGGTTCTGATTCCAGGCAAGATCGTGCAGATAGACCCTCACCGTGTTCATCCCAATTTGACTTGCCCATCTTAGTTCTCGGTCGATTGTGACCGGATCGAATGTCTCTGCCTGCCACATCTCCAACTGATTAATCGCCGTGCTTGGAATGAAGTTACAACCAACAAGCCACGACTGCTTGGCATACCAAGCATTGGCTGCTTCGGAGGACATTCGAGTTGCATGGGTGGGCGAGTTCATCGGTCCATCTTACTTTAATGGTTCTAACTTCAAATACACTCTCCTTCGCCGAATTACAGGTCAAATTCGGCTCGCCTTAGCACGGCACTTGGACGTCAAAAGGGTTCCCAGCTTATACGGTTTTTGGGCATTCACATCATCCCGCTCATTCAGCACTTGGCGAAAATCAAAGAATCAGTCAGAATCAGCCCAAATGCCACTTCTTCACCTGCTTTTCTTGGCACTCATGGGTCCTAGCTCGATGCACCGCACTTCCAGCGATTCCCAGTGGCAGCCAATGGGTCTATCGGGTGGGGGGGCACTTTTCAACCCTGCCATCAGTTCGGCTGATCCAAGTGTGATGATGTTGAACTGCGATATGAGTGCTGCTTATATCTCGCGCTCATCTGGTGGACATTGGGACATGATCAATGGGCAGCAGCTCCGGTCCAATACTCGCTGTCGACCTGCTTTCCACCCGACAGATGCCGCCGTTATTTTTGCGGCGAACGGGGGTTCAGGCTTAGCGGTAAGCCACGACTATGGCGCCCATTGGGATGCTATTGGTGGTCTAAAAGGCAGTTTGACGGGAGACATCGTGATCGATGGCGGCAACGCTTCTCGAATGCTCGTTGGCATTGGCAGCGATGTTTGGCAATCCATCAATGGTGGGGAGACGTGGCTTCCTTGTACTGGTATCACGGGCGAATATATAACGGGCCACTTCGATCGAACCACACCCAACGAGAATCGAACCATCTATGTGGCAACAACAACCGGAATCTGGCGCTCTGATGATGGTGGTCAGACTTGGGGATTGCGAACAAGTGGCTTGCCAACTTCCGACATCAAGTCATTTGCAGCTGGCACCAATCCGAACAAGAAAGTTTCCGTGTTATATTGCTCTGTGACCACGACCTCTGGCAGGAGAAGAGTGGAGGGAGGAATTTATCGTTCCTTTGACCGGGGGGAATCCTGGGAATCGATCATGGGACAGGGCCTCAACCTTGATATGGCTCCCTTTGATGAATGGGCGATGGGTCCCGTTGCTCAGTACCGATTCTTGGCAACCAGTGATGCCGATCCAAACTGTGTATACGCAACCAATACCAATACAGGTGTTCCGCCGCCTCACCATGCCACAGTGTTCGTTTCTAAGAATTCAGGTTCGACATGGAGATCTACTTTCCAGGCTGACCCAAGATATCCGGGATTCAATGTTGAACCCGATTACATGGTTCATTCGGATGGCCAGTTTTATCAGGATATCCTGAACATTAGCGTCGACCAAGGCAACCCCGACAATGCGATCGTCACAACGGGAGGCTCGTGTTATACGACTTCGGATCATGGCGAGAATTGGAAAGTCGCCCACACTAAGATCAGTGACATCGCCAATACCATCGGGCAGGCTTGGCTCTGCAATGGCTTGGTTGTCACGTCAACTTGGAACTATGCGGTCGATCCCTTCGATAAGAAGCGACGATTTATCTGTTACACCGACCTTGGTTTTGCCCTCTCTGAAGATAGCGGAAAATCATGGGTTTGGTGGCCAGCAAAGGGACGGGCCCCCTGGCGAAACACCTGTTATGAACTCGCTTTTGACCCTGCATCTCCTGGACGGGTATGGGGAGCATTCTCAGAAATCCATGACATTCCCAATGGCAATATCATCTGGGGAAACCACAACGATGTCGGGAAAGGTGGCATTTGCGTTAGTGACGATCATGGTGTTCATTGGCGTCCCAGTACTCAGGGGCTACCTGTAGGTCCAGCAACAAGTATTGCGATGGACCTACACAGCCAACCAGAAGGCAGGACGCTATATGCTGGGATTTACGGTTTTGGTGTCTATCGATCAGACAATAATGGTGGTTCTTGGGAGCCCAAAAATCTGGGTTTGGGGACAGACAATAACCGGCGAGTCTGTAGGGTGATTGTCCATCCGGATGGAACCATTTTCGCATTGATCACGGCACATATGAAGCAAAGCTCGTTTGCCTCAGACGGGGTTGGAGTCTACAGTTCCTCCGACCGTGGCGAGCATTGGAAATGCATCACCGAGTCACACCCCCTCTTTTGGCCAAAAGATTTAACTGTTGACCCCAAAGACAGCCGAGTAATTTACGTCGGAGCCGCCGATGCCCGAAAAGATCAGGCGGGGGTTTGGCGCACGAAAGATGGAGGGGCTCATTGGAATTTGATCTTCCAAGCAGGTCCAGAACACTTCGGAGCCTATTTGCATCCAGCCCACCCTTATTGGATCTATGCCACGTTGACAGAGGGCGCTCCCGGACCCGGACTATGGTTGAGTAAAGATGACGGTCAAACTTGGAAGTCGTTTTCTGGCTTGCCTTTCACCAATATCCAGCGGGTGGTTCCTGACCCAGACGACCCAAAATCGATCATTGTCACCACTTTTGGTGGTTCCGTTTGGAAGGGTCCTGCTGACGCTGGCGATTAGCTAGCATTCCAAGTGCTGGCTCGGCCAAGATGAAGGCAGGTCTACCACTGGAGGCCGGAATCAAGTAGGAAATCATCAATGAAGCGGATTGCAAAACTCTCGATCATGCTCGCCACTTTATGTGTGGCTGGCGCCATGTTGTCACCTCAAGCACAGGCAAGTACTTCCACCAAGAAAGCTCGAAAGATGAATATCGGGCTGGAGCTCTATACCGTCCGTGACGCATGCGCAAAGGACTTCCCGGGCACTCTCAAGGCAGTAGCAGCATCTGGCTTCACGGGCGTGGAGTTCGCGGGTTATTACAATTACTCGGCTCTGGATCTCAAAAAGATGCTGGACGAGGATCACTTGAAGTGCTACGGTTCTCACACGCCGCTGGACGCACTTTTGGGAGACAACCTCAAGAAGACAATCGAGTTCAACAAGGTTTTGGGAAACAAATTGATTGTCGTGCCCTGGATTCCAACTGAACGAAGAAACACACGGGCAGCCATTCTGGAAACCTGCAAGTTGTTCAACGATCTAGCAGAGAAGTTGGCGAAGGAAGGAATCACACTCGGTTACCACAACCACATGGATGAGTTTAAGCCGATTGACAATGAGACCCCTTGGGACATCTTTTACGGTAACACCAGTGACAAGGTAAAGGTTCAGTTCGATATCGGAAATGCGATGGCTGCTGGCGCTCAGGCGGCACCATATCTCAAGAAGTTCCCTGGTCGAACCATCTCCATTCATGTGAAGGATCATTCAGCGACGAATCCTGACGCCTTGTTAGGGGACGGGGATGAGAATTGGGCAGACACGATTCCTTTGCTGAAAGGGAATGGCGCTATCAAGTATTTCATCATCGAGCAGGAGTCATATCCAATCCCATCGATTCAGTGCGCGGCAAAGTGCCTTCAGAATTTCCATGAGCTGCTGAAGAAATATTAGTAATGAGTTCCCGTTGATTCCCGTGCGATCTCTTCGCCATTACTCGAAGAGATCGCTTAAGAAGCATGGGATAGTTGATCCGTTTAGATTTCCTTTATGGTGTCCTAAGGCTGACAACGACTCAAATCTATGCAGTAGGAATTCCACCACAGTAGAGAGCAAAGCGATATTGAAAGCTACCCATTAGAGAAAGTCTCTTGAGACGGTTTTTGGGTCAGTTCGGCTATGGGCTTGGGAGTAGTCGTATGCTCTATTTGCATTCAGCCCTAATTCCACAGATACCACTCATCGTATTCAACCTCGTTCTCGTCAAGAATTCTGCGCAGCTCAGATTGAAAGTCCAATCCATGATGATGGATTTCTTGATTGACGATGTACCGTCTGACGATATCAAGTTCACGCTTCCCGACAGAAAGAACGGCGTAGCCACCTTGCCAAGCGAACCCAGGTAATCCGAAATCTTGATCCTTGATCCAAGAGCTGCTTCCGGCTTTTAGCTGTGAAATCCAATTGGACACCGTAATCGTACGAGAAAGGCTACCAAGTACGTGTACATGGTCTTCGACGCCCCCAATTTCCAAAGCTGGGCAACCGTGACTCGCGGAAATTCCACCGATATAGCGGTGCACCCGCAGTCTAGTTTCTTTTTCGGCAAGAAAGGGATGCCGATCCTTTGTTGAGAAGATGGCATGGACATAAAGAGAGGATAACGATTGAGCCATTGCGATAATGAGATTCGACGTTGTTCAGCCAATTCCTCGTCGCGACCTGTCAGGTCGCGTGTTTTTTACGGCATTCGCTCGACCCAAGGCTAAGCCTTGGGCTATTTTCGCATGGCCCTACAGGCCATCCGAGCAAACACCAGGAATATCAACACGGTTGATCACACCCAAACCCGTTCGATTAATAGGTTGTGCTAGGCGCTCAATTACTAGGGAATTGACAACAGAATCTTAGCCTAGTTGTCACCGATACATCTTGATAAAGAAAGCCAAGAATCTCGGGGATCTGTGACCTGAAAGGTCACAGCGAAAATAGCCCAATCCCGTTAGGGTTGGGTACGGGAAAACCCAAAAAAAGGGCGAGCTGAAAGCTCGCCACGAGAAATGAAGACCGGTACCAAACCGACAACCTACTTTTCAGGCTGATCGTAGCCGGCCAATTTCCTGACCCAAATATTTCGGAACTGAAGTGGGTGCGAGGGGCCGTGATCTTGGAGGAACAACGGCATCTCATCGGCAATCTTCTCGTAAGGCTCAACTGCAGCATGGGCCGTGATTCCGTTCAACTTCTGATGGTTGTGGACAAGAACGCCGTTGAACATGACGGTGACATAGGCAGGAGATACGACCTTATCGCCTTCCCACTTGGCCGCCTCAAAGAAAATATCATAAGTCTGCCATTCGCCCGGTTTGCGCTGAGGATTTACGAGTGGTGGCCATTGACCATACAGAGCACCTGCCTGACCATCGGCATACGTGGGCGCCTTGTAAGAGTCCAGGACTTGAACTTCGTACCGACTCTGCAAGAAGACTCCGCTATTGCCTCTTCCCTGACCACGACCGGTAACGTCCGCAGCCTCTTTCCATTCAATATGCAACTGACAATCGCCGAACTTCTCTCTCGTGTATAAGTTCCCGGTACCACCAGCGACCTGGATCGTTCCGTTCACCAGCTTCCACTTTGGCTCTACTGGAGTTCCATTTTCATTGTTCTGTGGGTACTGGCACCAATGAGAAAGATCCTTGCCGTCGAAAAGGACAATCGCGTCGGAAGGAGCATCACCCAGTTTCTTGCCAGGAACGACGGCATTGGGATAGGGGCGATCTACATCATGAACGTGCCACTTCTGGCCGGGAAGGATCGGTGTGTCGCGGTATCCATCTTTGTGAGCTTGAAACACAAAGGCGAAACTGCCACAGGCAGCCAAGGTACCAAAAACGAAAAGGGCAGTCTTGCGTGCGGAACCAAAATTCACGAGCGCCAGACTACCCTTACCCTTATCGAGAATTCACTTAGAAGTTGTGTCGGTTGACTCTAACAGAATACGAAAACCGCAAAACGGAGCATCTGATAACCACCATCGACTCTTCGGAATCTGAGGATCAGTCGCCTGCCACTTTGGCTCGAAATACTTTCGGAGGGATGGATTCAATGCGCTGGCGTCGTCGCGGAACGATCCACCACAAATTACAGGTTTGCCTGACAGGTCGGTTGCCCATTCACCGGTGTTACCGAGCATGTCGTATAGACCAAGCTTGTTGGGTGCTTTTTTGGCAATGGGATGCGTGGTTCCATCGCTGTTTTCATTTGTCCACTCGTGCTTTTCAATCTGCCCCTTGTCTGCTTTGTAGGCATCACCCAAGCCTTCGCGGCAAGCAAATTCCCACTCTGCTTCGGATGGAAGCCGGAACTTCATCTTCGTCGTCTGGGCTAACCACCTGCAGAACATCGTGGCCGAATCGATACTCAGATTGATTGCAGGATAGCCATGGTGTCCCCATCCCAAGTCAGGCAGGATGTAGCTCTTACTTGGACGAGCGACCGCATCTACGGGAAATACAGTCTGATCGTACGGCTTGGAAGAAGGTCCACTGGCGGTAAATACGTCGTAGGCTTCCCAAGGGGTCTCTGTCTCAGCCAGATAGTATGAGGGGAGTTTGACCTCTTTATCACCGATCTTTATCGTTCCGCCCGCGATCGGGACAAATTTAATTTTGACCACCGAATTAGGCAAAGTCAGCACGTATGGCTGATCAATCTTTGGAGTAGAAGTTGGTTGAGCCAGTGCAGTGACCGGCATCGCTAGTAGAATTCCCAGAGTTAACATGATGGATTGGAACGGAACAAAAGCTTTTCAGTTGGTTAGGCGCCTGCTACCAATGGTGATGATGACGTCTGGTTTTGCGATAGGGTTCGCCCAAACATCAAACTCGCAAACGAACAAGCTCTCCCGTTTTACCTTCACGGAATATCACATGGGGAACGATACGCGGATCGTTGTCTATGCTCCAGACCAAAAAACTGCCGAAGACGCCTGTTCGGATGCATTTAATCGGGTGGCTGACCTCGATTCGATGATGAGCGATTATCGAACTAATAGTGAGCTAACGCACCTCTGTGAGCAATCTGGTGGTGCGCCCATGAAAATCTCGCCTGAATTTTTCTTCGTTCTCCAACGAGCCCAAGAGGTATCGAAGCTAACTGATGGCCTCTTTGATGTTACGGTTAGCCCAGTTGTACGGCTTTGGCGCAAGGCTCGAAAAACTGGAAAGTTGCCCGACCCTGTAGCTTTAGATGCAGCTCGAAAGCTTGTTGGCTATCGAAATCTTGTCTTAGATGAAAAGGCTGTTACCGCACGTTTGACTAAGAAGGGTATGCAAATTGATCTGGGAGCCATTGCCAAGGGCTATGCCGATGATGAAGCTCAAAAAGTCCTCAAAAGGCATGGCATCACTTCCGCTCTGATAGAAATGGGTGGAGATATTGTCGTTACCGACGCTCCTCCAGGTGAAAAGGGTTGGAAGATTCTTGTTCCAAACGCTGAAGAAGGACAGGGACCGGCAGAAATGGAACTCTCCAACTGTGCGATTTCCAGCTCAGGAGACACTGAACAGTTTGTTCTCATTGGAGGCGAGAAATATTCGCACGTAATCAATCCGAAGACGGGCGTCGCCCTTCATCAGGGAGTTCAGGCCACCGTCATTGCCAAGGATGGCATCACGTCAGATTCCCTCTCGACGGCAGTCACCTTGGTGTCTAAAAAAGGAAGAGCCCGGATAAGCAAGGCTTACCCGGGCGTGAAGCAGTACGTTCGGATTCTTCCGATCAATACTCGCGCTTCTGGTTGATTCCCGGCATCGGGACCGGATAGCGTCCGTCGGCTCCTGGCATGAGGGGGCTGTCGTCGCTAATTGTGGAGAGCTTGTCCAGATTTGGACCGAACTCGTGGTCGCTGGCCAAGATCTGATCGTAGGTGATGATCTGCCCAGTGTGTGCCGCCATACGACCCATGCTGGTAACCAAGCTAGCTTCAACGCCGCGTTTGACTTCGTTGTACGGCTTGTTGTTTCGGATCGCAAGAATTAGTTCATCCCACTCGTTTTGATAAGGGTTGCTGTTATCCTTGGACTGCCAAACGGGCTTGCCGGTAGTGTTCTGACCGTGGAAGATCGCCTGAGGGCCACCGTAGTCGTTTGCACGAGCCGCGATCGCGATTCCCTTGGTTCCGTGAACGTAGCTGGAGTAGATGCCTTCAGCACCGTTAACGCAGCGACCGTCGAAGTACATCTTGGTACCGTCAGCAAAGGTGTATTCGACTGAGTAGGTGTCCAAGTTCTGATCCACAAACGTGTGGCCTTGCTCGTCCTGGCGATAGTGTCGACCACCAAGTGCTTGAGCACTGACCGGCCAAGCATTCTTCATCCACGACAGATGATCAATGTGGTGAATATAGAAGTCGCTGAAACAGCCACCGCTTGCCCACAAGAAGCTGTGGAATCGGCGAATTTGATATTCCAAGTGAGACATATTGTCCGGCTTGGGAAGCGACTCAAAGTAGCCAGCGGGTCCGTGCATTCGGTAGCCGCGCATAAGTAAGATTTCTCCAAGCTGTCCGCGCTGAATTCGATCGTGGAGCTCTTGCATACCCACGGAATGGCGCGACATCAGTCCAACGCCACACTTGAGGCCCTTTGCCACGGCCTCTTCAGCAAGCTTGAACATCTTTCGGCTCGTTGGTCCATCAACGGAAACTGGCTTTTCCATGAAGACGTTAAGTCCCTTGGAAATGGCATAGGTGAAGTGGACCCATCGGAAAGCTGGTGGGGTGGTGAGGATGACTACATCCCCAGGTCGGAGGCAGTCCATGGCGTGCATGTAAGCATCAAACCCGATGAATTTTCGCTCTTCAGGGACATCCATCTTGTCTCCGATGCTGCCTTTCAAGTTGTTAAACGAACTGCTGAGACGATCTTGGAACGCATCCGCCATCGCAACAAGCTTGATCGGGCCGCTCTTGGTGGAGACAGCGTTGACGGCTGCACCACTTCCTCGACCACCACAACCAACGAGGGCAACCTGAATCAGATCACTTCCTCCTGGGTGGACGTTTGGCAGCGGGATGCCGCCTAACATGGATGACGCAGCAAGGCCACCGGTGGCCTGCAGAAACTCTCTTCGCGACGGTGCATTAGTCTTATCGGTGCTCATGATTGCTAGCTCGCTCACATTCTAGTAAGATCGACTCGGGAATAGAATACTTCCCGTTTGCATTTTTAGGGGTGAACCTTTGGCAGAACTTAAGCATGATGATAATTGGACGCGCCGGCAATTCCTGGTGCGCACGGGCGCAGCAGCAGCTGCAGGTGCGGCCGCACCGTTTGCAAGACTCGCAGATGCGTCTCCGTGGAAGGGGGGGTCCAAGTCCCCGAACGACAAGCTGGTCATTGGTTTGATCGGCTGCGGCGGCATGGGAGCTGCAAACATGCGCAACCTGATGCAGTTTTCTGACGTTGAAGTGGCGGCACTTTGCGACGTCGATGACAACCGCGTTCCGGGTGACTATCGAGACGTCGAGAAGAAATACGGTCGCAAGCCGGATGTATACAAAGACTATCGAAAAATATTGGATCGAAAAGATATTGATGCGGTCATTGTCGGTACACCCGATCACTGGCATGCTCTCAATCTGATCCATGCCGTGGAAGCAGGTAAAGACGCATATTGCGAAAAGCCACTGTCGCACGACATCGCTGAGGCCGTAGCAATGGCAGCAGCGGTAAAGCACCACAAGAAGATCGTCCAGTGTGGAACGTGGCAGCGTAGCACCCACGAATTCACCAATGCGATCGAATACATTCGATCCGGGAAATTGGGCCGTATCACGCTCTGCAGAGCATGGATCAATGATTCCTTCCGGGCAGGCAGAGTGAAGCCCACAGAGCCTCCCAAGGGCCTTGATTACGATATGTGGGTGGGACCAGCTCCCTTCCTACCGTATCAATCCAATCGATGTCACTGGAATTGGCGCTGGTTCATGAACTTTGGTGGTGGTCTCAGCACCGACTGGGGCGTCCACATGATGGATATCGCCCTTCTCGGCATGAGCAAAGACCAAGATTTGGTTATGCCAAGTTCAGTCTCTGCCGTCGGTGGTCAACGAGCCATTCTGGATGACGACCGAACTGCTCCCGACGTCATGGAAGCGATCTACGACTTCAAAGACGAGGGCTTCTCCATGCACTGGGCAATTGGTCAGGATCACCCAGACAAGGATGGTCACGGTACCGAGTTTGTCAGTGCCGATGGCCGAACGCTTCGCGTATGGCGCGGTGGATGGAAGATTCTCGATCCAGGCGGCAAGGAATTGCCCAAGGAAGAGTTCGAAGCACCACCCAGCCACTGGAGAAACTGGGTTGATTGTGTCAAGGATCGAAGCCAGCCTCGGGCTCACCTCGGTTCAGTTGCTCAGACAACCATCGTTTGCCATCTCTCGAACATCGCTCTGTACGCAGGCGAAACCGTTCGATGGGATAAGAAGAAGATGGACATCGTCGGTAAGGCGGGTAAGAACACCCAGCAGTACAAGCGAGCCTATCGCAAGGGCTTCACCTTGCCGAACTACAAGCTCGTTTAGGACTGGAGGACAAGATCCTCATCACCTGTCCCCCTTCACCGCCAACTCTTCGAGGTTGGTAAAGAAGGGGGACACTCCGTCTCTTAGGCGAAACTGGGATTCCGCAATTTGGGAGATCTTAGGATTCATTAAAGCTTTCCACCTGTGTCGCTATCTGTCCGGTCCCGTCTTCCTATGGAGGGCTAGGATCATTGGAGTCTGAATTAGCAGGTGCAGTTCGCTTGTATTTCAATTCAATACGCCCGGTTTCTGGAGTTCCTTCACTGTAAAGAGTGTAAGCGCCATTCTTGGGCTCATAGTGAAATGGAGCGTTCACAATGGGATCGAATCCTGCACCGTCCCTAGCAAATTCAGAAAGCTTCTTGGGCAAGAATCCGTTTTGCCATTTGTACTCGATGACCTGAGCATGGAGCCGAAGAAGCCGTAGCTGAATGCGTGCCTTTGCAACCGCAGTCGCAAAACCGATCTTCGTTTCTTTCCCCATCAGGAAATTTACAAATTGAAGTGCCAAACCTGAGATTGAACGATCGTTAGTTCCTGGAATCGGGTCGGGACTTCGGTCTCTAATTACCCAACCAGTCTCTGGACCCTCGTAACGCTTGATTTCCTCGTTTAAGCGATCATCGATCCCGCTCAGGATCAGGGATTTCAACTTGGCCTTATCATCGGGTGAGAGGTTATAAGGCTTGGTTTTGTCTTTACGACCCTCCATGTCATCCAAGAAGGATTCTGGATGATCAACGACTTCGTCGAGTACCGACACAGACGCGTGGGCTTCTTCCCGAAGCAGTTGAGACATGGGGACGGGTTGTGCGATAAGTTGCTTCGTAGCCCGATCAATATCCATCGCATCCGATTCCGATAGTTGTGATAAGTGCAAGTTGAATTCGGCCAAGATGATCGACTGACAGGCGATCGACACCAGGCACCCAATTCTAGTGGTCGTACAGATCTTTTGACTAAATTTGAGCCCTTCAAGAAGGTCTTTCACCGCCAAGTCAGATCGACCATCGGCAAATTCCAAATAGGCGTGATTGGCATCGGCTTTTGCGATGAGTTTGAATCCTGCCATCTCGGGAAAAATCGTAGCGAATGTGATGTTGGAATACGGGCTGACTACAGGCTTTAGGTTGCCTTGCTTGAGCCAATGAAGTGCGCCCCCGTACCGCTGATCCTGTACTCTCCTGACCTGTAAATCGGTCATGTCCAATGAGACCCCTTCTGGACGATCCGGCTCTGATTCTTCCGAAGCCATGCTTTGCGATGGTGGGCTTGGTTTGGAACGACTTGCCAAGTAGCTCCGCCATTGCTCGTAAGCAACCCAATGGCTGTCCTTGAGCACATCAACCGCCTGCACGTACTCCTCGTACCCGTTGGTGCCGCTCGGTATCGGAAAGAGCCTGGCATACACGGACCCTTGAGTTTGGGTCAGGACGGCGGCTAAGGCACACAAAGAAAAGATCGCCATGACGTAATGACGTCATGGCGATCCCAATTTATCCGAACCTCTTGTTTAGAAGATTGAATCGGGGAAGTAATAGTCCTTCGCGTTGTCAGGAGTGATCAAGTCGATATCGATCATGACATGACGAGGAACGTACTTCTTGGCATCGGCCTTGCCTGCTCTAAGCATTCCGGCAGCGGTCTGAATACCAAATGCGATCATGGATGGCGGATAGGTGATGTCAGCCGGGAATACCGGATCTTTGTCCATAACCCGCTTGACGATATCCTTCATGCCGGCTCCGCCGAGAATCCAAGTGTTCTTTCGGCCTGCGCCCTTCAGAGCAGTCTCCGCCCCTAGAGCCATGTCGTCGTCACTTGCCCAAATCGCATCGATCTGCGGATTCGAGACAAGCATGTTCTGAACAACCTTCTCAGCCTTCTCACGGTTCCACTGGCCGCTATCTTCAGCGACGATTTGGATACCCGGATTGGCCTTGAAGACTTCCTTGGCAGCATTGACACGGTCGGTGTTTACCGTACAAGGAATTCCTTCCAGAACGGCAATCTTGCCCTTTCCACCGAGTTTCTGAACCATGTATTCAGCAGACTTGCGACCAAATGCCTTGTTGTCTCCTTCGATGAAGAAGTCAGCAACCGGCTTGGTGAAGCCACGATCGACGTTGACGATCAGGATGCCCGCATCGTGCAGCTTCTCCGCAATCGGAGTGATCGGAGCGCTCTCAGTACAGAGAATGACCAGAGCATCTACTCCCTGGGTCTTCATATTCTCCAGGTCAGAAATCTGCTCGTTAGGCTCCTTGGCATCCTTGATAATCCACTTGATATCAGGATTCTGCTTGGTTGCTTGTTCAGCCCAATACTTAACACCAGCCGTCCAGCCGTGGTCGGCAGCCGGAATTGAAACACCGACCGTATACTGCTTTCCAGCCTTACCGACGGTAGCAGCTCCACCATCTTTGCCTGCGCCAGCATCGGTACCCGACTGACAACCGGCGAGAGACACGGCAGCAATGCCGAGCGAAGCGTACAAGAACGCCTTTGATCTATTCATTTTCTTTCTTTCCTCTTTGAATCAGCACCGCGACCAAGATGACAACGCCTCTAACCAGTCCCTGCCAGTTGGTGTCGATATTCTCAGCCGTAATCATATTCGAGATCAGAGTCAAGAGCAAGACTCCGACCACTGTTCCCCAGATGCGTCCCTTTCCGCCACGAAGGCTTGTGCCTCCGATAACGACTGCCGCGATCGCATCCAATTCGTAATAAAGGCCGACCGAACCGGTTCCGACCGAGTTCATTCTGGCACCGACCATGACCGAAGCGACACCCACAAGAGCTCCCAAAAGCGTAAACACTGCAAGTCGAACGGTTTGTGTATTGATTGCGGAGTACTCAGCAGCTCGCTGATTGGCACCAACTGCGATGATGTATCGGCCAAACCGGGTCTTGTTGAGTAAGAAGCTCATGAGCAAGGCAATCACGATGAATGCAACGGCGCTCCAGTAAAAAAGAACCGGGCCGCCGGATGCATCCTTTGCAAACGGAATCGCAACGCCTCCGAACCCAAAGTCACCCAAAGCCGGAACTTGAGACCGAATTTCGCCTCCATTACCGAGCACCAAGGCGATGGAACGGAACCCAGCCAATCCGCCCAAGGTTACGACAAATGCTGCCACTCGTCCGTAAGCCACAATCGCACCATTTATCAGTCCAGCTAATGCTCCGATAACAATAGCGCTGACGCTTGCCAGCAGGATGGCCATGGTGGGAGACATCCCCGCGCCAAATTTGTTGACAACCAGAATACAGACAGCACCGCAAAGTGCCGTTAGGCTTCCCACGGAAAGATCGATGCCACCCGCGATGATCACCAGCGTCATTCCGAGGGCAATCACACCAACCGAAGCATTTTGACTGACCAAATTGCGGAGGTTCTCAACCTGCAAAAAGGTCCCGTGGTGGCGCATCGCGTTGTAAACAAACAAGACCACCAAGGCGACAAGGGCGCCATATTCACTTAAGAAATTTGTTTTTTTCAATGTGCCTCAACTCCGGCGGCAAGGTGCATGATAGCTTCTTCGCTCAATTGTTCCTCTTCCAGCTCTCCAACAATTCGGCCCTCGCGCATGACAAGCGCACGATGACACAGCCCGATGATTTCAGGCAATTCTGATGAAATTACGATGCAGGCCATGCCCTCAGAGGCCAGCTTTTGGATGATCGTGTACATTTCACGCTTGGCTCCGACATCCACACCTCGAGTAGGCTCATCCAAAATGAGAACTTTTGGTTGAATTTCTAGCCACTTGGAAATCGAAATCTTCTGCTGATTTCCTCCACTCAGGCTCGAAACGGCGGCGTTGAGGTCACCCGCTCGAATATCCATATCGGATTTCCAAGTTTGGGCTTTGTCTTGCTCCTTCTTACCGTTAATGGCAAACACGCCGTAATCTCGGAGGTTGGCCATCGTGATGTTCTGAACCGAACTCAGCGAAACGTGCAAGCCGAGTCCCTTACGATCTTCAGAAACATA
>Ga0164297_10001135_pt1 | contig 29265 bp, 28 predicted proteins | sample GEODES058metaG_FD_113539 | JGI IMG/M metagenome (GOLD analysis project Ga0164297, IMG submission 113539) | Dystrophic lake water microbial communities from Trout Bog Lake, Wisconsin, USA - GEODES058 metaG | ecosystem: Environmental > Aquatic > Freshwater > Lake | place: USA: Trout Bog Lake... | reverse complement strand
CCTCATCTACCGCGTCGCCATCACTCCCGATGCAGACGCTCCCGGCGCCGGCATTGAAGGCGTGCCGCAACGCCATCGCGTTGAAATCGACATGACCCTCACCTCGCCCGGCTGCCCCGCACACCAGCAAATCATCGCGCAGGTGCAGAACCGCCTCGCCGGCATTGAAGCCATCAGCCGCACCGACGTGAAAATTGTCTGGGAACCCACCTGGGGACCGGACCGCCTCACCCCCGCCGCCCGCAAACAACTCGGCATCTAAAGCCGCAATTTGCAGTAGAATTCCTTGTTCCACTCATTTGAATGAAAGGGCGTTCTATGCGAAATTTAATTTCTCTCTGCCTTGCAGTTCTTCTGCTTCTCTTCTCTGCAACCTCGCTACAGGCGCAGCTGCAAGTGCCGACCAAGCCCGCCACCACGCCGCCCGCGCCGCCGGTCCCGCTCTCCAGCCTGCCGCAGCAATCCACCGCACTCGCCGGCGTGAAAGATCCAAAAGTCATTCTGCAGAATTTCAAGACGATGTACATCAGCGCCTACTACGCAAAATATTTTGACGCTGCGCAGCTCAAGGCAGACTTTGCCCAGAACCCCGACTTCGCCAAACTCAACATCACCATCGTCGATGACTCGAAGCTCGCCGACACCATACTCACCGTCGGCTACACCTTCGCGTGGGACTTTCCCTTTGAGTTGAAATTTCAGAACACATCTGTGATGTTGCTGGCAGGCAAAGGCGAAGGCCCATTTTCAGGCCCCGCTGGTGCAGCCGATGTAGTGAAGAAATTTGTCGCGCTGATGAAGCCCTACCGCACACCACCAGCAACTCCGGCGAATTAATTTCGCTGACTTAATCCAGATCGAAATCCCGCAGCGGCTTGCCCGTGTCGGGGGTCTCTTTCGCCTTGCGCAGCGCTTCTTCGAATTTCTTTTCCAGCAGGTCCGCCGCGTTCTTCTGCGCGTCCACACTCTGCCGGAAAATATTCTCCGCGCGCTCGCTTGACTCGCGCATCGCCTTCGCCGCAGTCTCCAGATCTTCAAAGGTCTTCTTGCGCGGGGCCGGCGTGTGCGCAATCACCGCGCGCGTTTCCGGATCAATCTTCAGCATGGCGCCGCAATCGGGGCAGGCCACTTCAATCAGTTCCGGCTTGTTCTTCGCCATGGTCGTTCTCCGGGAACATTCTATCGCGGCTACAGCAGAATCACCTTGTGCCCGCCGCAAACATCGCCCGCCTGCTCCACCAGCAACTGCGCCAGCCCGTCGCCGTAGCGCGCCACAAAAAACGCGCCGCCCACCACGCGCTCCTGCAACGTCTGCTGCGGATACAAATGCAGCACCATCTGCGCCGAATGTTTCGCCAGCGAATTTTCCTTCTGCACTTCGAAATTCGCCGCCATCTGCCGCAGCCGGTTCATCTGGTAGCGCATCTTGTTCGCCGCCACTTCTGCCGACCGGCCAAGATTTTCATCCAGCGTCTTCATCCACTCGGTCAGCGCCGTCAATTCGCCATCCAGCGCATTGCCCGCGGCAGCTAATTTCCGCTTGCCTTCCACCGGCATCGCGCGCGCACCCAGCCGTTGTCCCAACTCCGCCTGCGTCGTCATCACTTCATGCAGCGTCAACCCATAGCGGTCCATGATGTGCGCGATTGCATTTTCCACCAGCGTTGCAGATAGCCGCGGCAGCACCGGCGTCGTCTGCCCCAGCAACTTCGCATACGCCACCTGCGACTGCGCAAAATATGCCATCTCCGCCGGCCCACCGATGTACGCCGTCGTCGGCAGCAGCGTGTCCTGGAACACCGGCCGCAGCAGCGCATTCGGACTCAGCCGTTCCGGTGCCGTCTCCAGAATCTTCAGCAGATCTTCGGTCGAATAATTTTCCGTGCCCGCGCGCCATCCCGCATCCACGCGACGCAACGCATTGCGCGCCCCGCTTTTTTCGTCGATAAGAAACAGCAGGCTGCCATTCTCCACCGCCGTCACCTGCGCGTGGAACCCCGCCGCCTCCAATGCCTTGCTGCGTTTGCCAATCTCCGCCTGCAACTCCGCCGCGTGCGTAATCGCACCGCGCAGCGTCTCCGCGCCCAGCGCGTGGAACTCCCGCGTCGCCGCGTCAATCAGGATCAGCCCCTGCCCGGCAAAAACTCCCTGCAGAAATTTTGCGAAGGCATCGGCAAAACTCGCGCCCGGTTGGTACGCCGCGTCCAGCAACTCGCACACCGGCGCATGACCCAGCAAAAATTTCGCCTGTTCCAGCGCCGCCGTCACTGCCTCGCCCAGCAATCGCCTTCCCACCGGCACCGCCGCATCCGCAGCGTTCTCAGTTACCGAAAGTGTTTCGACAGAATTTTTTTCCAGCAGCGATACGTGACTCACTTCCGCAAAGTCGTGGTCCTCGCTCGCCAGCCAGAATATCGGCACATGCGGCTTGCCGGCTTCAGTGGCCTTCTGTGCCAGCTGCACCGCCGTCGCCGCCTTCAGCAGCGTCAGCAGCGGCCCGCCAAACAGCACCACCTGCTGCCCGCTCACCACCGCATCGGCGCCCTCGCGCAGCCGAGTGATGTTCGCCATCACCGCCGCATCCGCACCCCACGCCGCGTTCTGCTGCTCCAGCAGGTCGGCCAGTTTCGCGCGATGCTCCGCACTCAATTTTTTCGTTTTGGAATTTCCCAGCCACGCATCGCCGGTCGCCGCCGTCGGGTAACACTCCCGCAACAGCGACTTCGCCGCCGCATCCAGCTGCGCCCCTTCGCCCACCAGTGCTTTGTACAAAGCTGTGGCGCCGGGAATCGCGTTGATTGGAATACACTCTGGCTGCATCGGTCGGTTGTCTCGCTGTTTCCTGCTGGTCTACGTTGGATGCGCCGCCCACCCTGCACGATGCGGTAATCCCATCATTTTTGCCGGCGCGGCTCAAATTTCATTGGCTGCTCAATTGCCTCTACGATGTTACCGTAGCTGTATGACACCACGGAAACCCGCTCCCGCCTCCGCAAAAAAATCCTCCACCAAAGCACACATCTTCAAGCGCACCCTCGCCTGGAAAGGCAAAGTTTTCTCCGTCTATTCTGAGGACGTAAAAGAACCCAACGGCATCCGTTCCGTGCGCGACGTCATCCGCCACAACGGCTCAGTCGTCATCCTCGCCGTCGACGAATCCAAAAATCCCAAAGACCCGCTCATCCTCATCGAGCGCCAGTACCGCCATGCCGCCGGCCAATATCTTTTTGAGCTTCCCGCCGGCCGCATCGACGAAGGCGAAACCGCCCTCGCCGCCGGTCGCCGCGAACTCATTGAAGAAACCGGCTACCGCGCCCGCCGCTGGTCAAAATTAGTCCGCTACTACGCCAGCCCGGGCTTCCTCGGCGAATCCATGCAGATTTTTCTCGCCCAGGGCATCTATCCGGGCATCGCCGAGCCGGAAGCTGATGAATCCATTGAGGTCATCATGATGCCGCTCTCCAAAGTCCTCGCCCTCATCGACCAGGGAAAGATTCTCGACGGCAAGACCCTCATCGGTGTCCAGTACTTCGCCCGCCATCGTAGATAACAAGAAAAAAATTCAGAATATGGCCGCATTTCCCATCGGCCATATTCTTCCATTTTCAGCATCTTATTGATTTTTCATTACTTAATAAAATTTACAGCTTCGTAAAAAATTAAATCTCACCCCTGCCTGCATGAGCAAACCATTTATTAATTTCCATCATCTAACGCTCTGTGTGGGTTTCTCTTTACCTGCACACACCACAAATCAGGAAGGTCCCACGGTGTCTCAGTACAAAGGTAAGGTCAAGTGGTTTAACAACGCAAAAGGTTACGGCTTTATTGGTCGTGATGATGGTCCCGACGTCTTTGTCCACTACAGCTCGATTATTGTGGATGGCTATAAAAGCCTAAAAGAAGGCGATGAGGTCGAGTTCGACATTATTCAGGGGCAGAAGGGCCCGCAGGCCGACCAGGTCACGCGTGTCCAGCAAGCTGTCTGATCTCTCTTCGACAGGCACCGTGCAGGACGCCTTTCGCAGACCGACGTAGCTCTCGATTCGTAGTTGGACCTTGCAGTACGACTCATGGTCTAACCAGCCGCAGAGTTCGGCACATCAACCCGCGCAGCTATGCTGGTGGGAGCATCTCTACTTGCGCCCGTAAGCAGTTTCATCTGTTACGTCGCTTCCCGCTTCCAAATTCACGATAGTATCGTTCCCCGCGATACTATCTTTCACATGGATAATCACACCATTGCGCATCTGCTGGAAGAGACCGCCAGCCTGCTGGAAATCGGCAACGGTGATCCATTCCGCATTCGCAGTTATCGCCGCGGTGCGGAAGCCGTCGAGCAGGCCACCGCGCAACTGGCCGAACTCGCCGCCGCGCCCGACGCGCAGAAGCGGCTGATGGAACTGCCCGGCATCGGCAAAGGCATGGCCGCCAATATTTCAGAAATTGTTTCCACCGGCCATCTGCAACTGCGTGAAGATTTGCTCAAGCAGTACACGCCCACCATTCTTGAACTGCTGCAGCTCCCCGGTCTCGGCCCAAAAACCGTTGCCCTGCTTTGGGACTCCCTAAAAATCGGCGACGTCGATTCTCTTGAAGCCGCCGCCAAATCCGGCAAACTCGACGACCTGCCGCGCTTCGGCTCCAAGCTCGTGGAAAAAATTCTCAAAGGCATTGAAGACCATCGCCGCCACAGCGGCCGCTTCCGCATCGACGTCGTCTCCACCGCTGCGGATGAACTCGCCCGCGCTCTGAAAAAAATTCCCGGCATCACCACCGTCACCCCGGCCGGCTCAATGCGTCGCGGTCGGGAAACGGCCGGCGACCTCGACCTGCTCGTCACCGGCCCCGCCTGCGAGGAGTCCAAGTCCGCCGCCACCGCAAACAAAGTCGCCGCACTCGAACAGGTCGCGCATCTCATCGCGCACGGCACCAACAAAGTCAGCTTCCAGCTCGCCAATAATCTTCAGGTCGATGTGCGCATCCTGCCGCGCTCCAGCTACGGCGCCGCGCTGCAATACTTCACCGGATCGAAAACGCACAACGTGGCCCTGCGCCAGCGCGCCCTCAAATTCGGTTACACGCTGAACGAGTACGCCCTCGCCCGCATGAAAGATAATTCCGTCGTCGCCGCCGCCACCGAAGAAGAAATTTATTCCGCTCTCGGCCTCGACTACATCCCTCCCGAACTCCGCGAAAATCTCGGCGAAATCGAAGCGGCAGAAAATCACAAACTCCCCAAACTCATCGAGCAGAAACATATTCGCGGCGACCTGCACATGCACACCAACGCCACTGACGGCAACAACACCATTCTTGAAATGGCCGAGGCCGCCGCCGAACGCGGTTACGAATACATCGCCATCACCGACCACTCAAAAAATCTCGCCATGACCAACGGCCTCGACGAGAAACGCGCCCTCGACCACATCAAACGCATCCGCAAAGTGGATAAGGACCTCGCCGGAAAAATCCGCGTCCTTCCCGGCATCGAGGTCGACATCCTCGCCGATGGCGCACTCGATCTCGACGACGCCGTGCTGGCCGAAATGGATATCGTCGTCGCCAGCGTGCACACGCACTTCAACCAGCCCGCCGCGCAGATGACCGACCGCATTTTGCGCGCGCTGGAAAATCCGCACACCCGCATCCTCGGCCATCCCACCGGCCGCCTGTTGCTGCGTCGCGAACCCTTCGCGCTCGACCTCGAAGCCGTCCTCCGCCGCGCCGCCAAGCTGGGCGTGGCCGTCGAACACAACGCCGCTCCGGAACGCCTCGACCTGCGCGACCGCGACCTGCGCCTGGCCCACGAACTCGGCTGCAAAATCACCATCGACACCGACGCGCACCACACCACCCAGCTCGACAACATGCGCTTCGGCATCCCGCAACTGCGCCGCGCCTGGCTCACACCCGCCGCCGTGCTCAACACCCTGCCCCTGAAAAAACTTCTAACCGCACTCCGCCCCAAGCCTTAAAATTAAATTCAAGGTGATGTATGAGTGACGGCCGCGAAGAACGGGAAGAACGCGAGAAGCGTCGCGAGATTGAAGAACGCGAGGCCCGCGAAGACTGGCTCGAACGCAAACGCTTCGACCCCGCCGAACCCGAACGCCGCGACTCATAATGAATTTCGCGCAAGAAAAATGCGGCAGGATTTCTCCCGCCGCATTCTCTTTTTCACTTCGCCAAAATTACGGCGCTGTAATCGTCGGCGCGTTCTTCGGCGTGGATAGATATCCGCTCACCTTGTTCTTGCTCACGTTGTTCACCACGATCTCATACAACATCGGGTCTTTGCCGGTGTAGAACTGCATCGGCTCGTCCAGCGTCTTGTCCTTCTTCTCAATCTTCTTGTCGTCCGCGTTCACTTCCAGCGTGAACTTCGAATGTTTCTCGTCCGACTTCTTCAGCTGCAGGCTAATCGTGGAGAGCAGCGTCGGCTTGGCGCCCTTCTGCAGTGTGAACTCGAAATACTTGCGGTCGCCCTTGTGTTCCAGTTCCACCAGCTCGTCGTGGTTCTTGGCAATCAATCCGCTCATCACGCCGGCATCGCCCATCACGCTCTGCAGTTGCGTCTTGGTCGCGGCCAGGTCCTGCTTCACGCCGCCAACGTCGGTCTTCACGCCGCCCACATCGGTCTGCACCGCACTCACCTGGTTTGACACCGTGCTGATCTGCTGGTTCGCCGCCGCCTGCTGTTTCTCCAGCTTGGCGGTGTCTGCGCTTTCGCGCCGCATAATTTCCTGCGCGCGCGCTTCAATCGCATCCTGGCTGGACTGGCTGGTCTGCTCCACGCTCGCCGTCAACCGCGCGTTGGTCGCGCTCAGTGCGGAAGATAGGTCCTTGTTCTGCTGCTGCGAGAGCACCAGGCTCCGCTTCGCTTCATTCAACTGGTTCTGCAGCGAATAGCTCCATCCCAAGCCGCCGATGGCTGCGATTAGCGCCACCGCTATCGCGCCCAGCAATGCGCCTGAAATGCTACGACCTTCGTTGCCGTTTTCAAATTCACTCATGGCTTCTTTCTCCTGGTTTCTTTCTTCGTTTCTGTTAAGTGGGACAACTCATTCTGCACGCTGCAACCTGTACTGCGAATGCTTCAATCTGCGGAGACTACCGTTTTCCTGCTTCCTCTGCAACTGCCTCTGCTGCAATTTTTTCAGCTGCCTGCAAATTCCCTCGCTTGCTCCCTAACTTGCTCATAGCTCTCTGCACGCTTCTATAATTAACTTCGTCGAGGTATCCGTAACCATGCAAAACAAAAATCATTTTGATGTCTGTATCGCCGGTGCTGGAATTATCGGCCTCACCCTGGCCATGGAGTTGAAGTCCCGCGGTGCCAGTGTCCTGGTCCTGGAACAAGGTCGCGCCATGCGGGAAGCCTCCTGGGCTGCCGGTGGCATGCTGGCCGCACTCGATCCTGCCAATCCGCCCTCGCTCCAGCCTCTGGCACATCTCAGCCTCAAGCTCTATCCGGAGTTCCTCAATCGCATCTCCGAACTCTCCGGGCATCCGGTACGCATCCGCACCGCCACCACTCTGCTTGCCAGCCTTGCCGATAACGTGCCCGCGGCGCTCAGTTCCGCTTCGTTCCTTTCTGCCGGGGCAGTGTGCCAGCTTGCACCTGCGGTAGATCCCGGCCCGTTCCGTTGGGTGCTGCTGGATGAGCCTTCCCTTGACCCCCGCGACCTATGCCACGCCCTGCCCGTCGCGGTACGAGCCATGGGAATAGAGATGCGGGAAGAGACGGCATGGTTGTCCACCCAGTCGCAACAAAATCGCGTCACCGGTAAACCCTCCGTGCACATAGAGACAACCGCCGGCACCTTCCACGCCCGCGCCATGGTCCACTGTACCGGCGCCTGGGCCTCCAGCGGCACCACCACCATTCCCGCGCTGGCAGATGCTCTGCGTCCCCGCAAAGGCCAGATGCTCTGCCTGCGTCTGCCCGCCGATACCGACCTGCGTTGCGTCGTCCACGCACCCGGCGTCTATATCGTTCCCCGTGGCGATGGCCGCGTCGTCATCGGTTCCACCATTGAAGATTGCGGCTTCGATAAATCCGTCAGCGAATCTGCACTCACTGACCTGCTCGCCCGCGCCGCGCGTCTGGTTCCCGCACTCACCCGTGCCACTGAAGTCGAGCGCTGGGCCGGCCTGCGCCCCGGTTCGCCCGATGCTCTGCCCGTCATGGGTGCCATCGACGGCGCACCCGGCAGCTATATCAATGCCGGCCATTTCCGCATGGGCCTGCTGCTCGCACCCGCATCCGCACGGCTGATGGCGCAGCTTCTGCTCGGCCAACCGCCCGACCTCGACCTAGCTCCCTACGCCCCGCTGCGCATTGCCGCCAGCTCGGCCGCCTGAACCGGTCGCCAACTCAACGTGAATTTCAACCCGTCGCAGTGACAACCCATTCCGCGCTGCGCTATAAACAAAGAACAAATAATTTATCCGGTTCGTTCCCGGTTGTCCCGGTTCGTTCACGGTGGAGCTGAAAAACCATGTCAACTACTGTCGCCCCCACCAAAGGTCTCGAAGGTATCATCGCCGCCAACTCCGGCATCTGCTGGATTGATGGAGACGCCGGCGTTTTAGCCTACCGTGGCATTGACATCCATGAACTCGCAGTCCGTTCCACCTTTGAAGAAACTGCTTACCTGCTCATCTTCGGCAAGCTCCCCACCGCCGCTGAACTCGCGGAGTTCACCAAGCACCTCGCCGATGCCCGCGAGATTCCGCCCCGCATCCAGCACGTCATGCGCAACCTGCCGCCGACGACAACGCCGATGGAAGTTCTCCGCACCGCCGTCTCTTCCCTCAGCGCCTTTGACGTCGATGAAAAAGACAGCAGCTATGAAGCCAACATCCGCAAGAGCTATCGCCTCATCTCGCAGGTTTCCATTCTCGTCGCGCAGTTCGACCGCATCCGCAAGAACAAGCCCATCATCGAACCCAACCGCAACATCAGCCACGCCGCCAATTTCCTCCTCATGCTGAATGGCGAGATGCCCACCGAGACCGCCGAGAAGACCCTCGACCTCGCTCTCGTCCTGCACGCCGAGCATGAGCTGAATGCCTCCACCTTCGCCGCGCGCGTCATCGCCGCAACTCTTTCGGATATTCACTCCGCCATCACCGGCGCCATCGGCGCGCTCAAAGGCCCGCTGCACGGCGGCGCCAATGAAGCCGTCATGGTCCTGCTGAAGGAAATCGACCGCACCGGCCGCGACCCCATCGAGTACGTCCGCGAAATGCTCGCCGCCAAGAAAAAAATCTCCGGCTTCGGCCATCGCGTCTACACCACGGAAGATCCCCGCGCCACCCACCTCCGCAAAATGTCCGAGCAGCTCAGCAAGGGCCACGAGCAGGGCAAGTGGTTTGAAATGTCGCAGAAGATTGAAAAATTTGTGAAGGAGGAAAAGAAGCTCAACGCCAACGTGGACTTCTATTCCGCCTCCACCTACACCATGCTCGGCATCGATGTGGACCTCTTCACTCCCATCTTCGCCGTCAGCCGCATCGCCGGCTGGGTCGCCCACGTCATCGAACAGCACCAGGACAACCGCCTCATCCGTCCGCGTGCCGAGTACGTCGGTCCGGCCTATCCCGCGCCCTACATCCCCATCTCCGAGCGCTAAATCAATCCCGCATCATACGTCCCCTGCCTGCAAGGCATAAAATGCAGACAGGGGATTTTTCATTGTCACGCATATACATGGACGCCAACGCAACCACGCCTCTGCTGCCCGAGGTGCTCGACACCATGCGTCCGTACTTTCTTGAAAGTTTCGGTAACGCCTCTTCCATCCATCAGGTAGGCCAGCAGGCCCGCGCCGCTGTGGAACAGGCCCGCGAGCATGTCGCCAACCTCATCCACTGCCGCCCTGCAGAAATTGTTTTCACCTCCGGCGGCACAGAGAGCGACAACCTCGCCCTCTTCGGTCTGCTTGAACCCGGCGACCAGCTCATCACCACGCGCATTGAGCATCACGCCGTGCTCCACTCCGGCGAAGCCCTCAGCAAACTCGGCGTGCACGTCACCTGGCTCGGCTGCGATGCCCGCGGCATCATCTCCGGCGACGCATTGCGTGAAGCCCTTGAATTTGAAATCTCCCCGGGCGTTCGTCCCCGTCGCCGTCTGGTCAGCATCATGATGGCCAACAATGAGACCGGCGTCATCCAGCCCATCGCGCAACTTGCCTTCATCGCGCATCAGGCCGGCGCGCTCTTCCACACCGATGCAGTCCAGGCTGGCGGAAAAATTCCCATCGACATCCCCACCCTCGGCGTTGACCTGCTCACTCTCGCCGGCCACAAGATGCACGCCCCGCTCGGCACCGGCATCCTCTTCGCCCGCCGCGGCCTGCAGTTGAAGCCGCTCTTCCACGGCGGCTCGCATGAACGCCGTCGCCGTCCCGGTACGGAAAATCTTCCCGGCATCGTCGGCCTCGGCCGCGCCGCGCAACTCGCAAAGGATTGGCTCGCATCTTCCGGTGACGACTCCGGCCCGGAAAAACTCGCCGCACTTCGCGACCGTCTCGAGCAGGGCGTTCTCGCCGCCGTTCCCCAAACCGGCGTCAACGGCTTCGGCCCGCATGGCGAATTCGTCCGCCGCGTCCCCAACACCGCCAACATTTATTTTGATCATGTCGAAGGCGAAGCCCTCGTCATCGCGCTCGACCTCAAGGGCATCTGCGTCTCCGGCGGCTCCGCCTGCTCTTCCGGCGCCGTCGAGCCATCGCACGTCCTCATGGCCATGGGCCACACCGCAGACCGCGCCCGCGCCAGCCTCCGCTTCTCGCTCAGCAAACTCAACACTGACGCTGATGTCGACAAGCTGCTCGCCGTCCTGCCCGACGCCGTCGCCCGCCTCCGCCAGCTGTCGCCCAAAGCCCAGCAGCAAACCCTCCGCCGCGAAGCCGACGCTCTGGCGTAATCTCATCCTCGCAGGACTCAGCAGCATCTAAACTAGAACTATGGCCGCTCCCACAGCCAACCCGCAGCACACCCCCACGCCTGTCAGCGGCACCATCGCCGTCGCCATGTCCGGCGGTGTCGACTCATCCGCCGTCGCCGCCATCCTCAAGGCCGAGGGCCACCAGATTGTCGGCCTCACCCTCCAGCTCTGGAACCAGCGCCGCCTGCGCCCCGAGGCCGACGGCGAACCCGAGGCCGTCACCGGCCGCTGCTGCTCGCTCGACGATGTCTACGACGCGCGACGCGTGGCCGAGCAGGTCGGCATCCCCTACTACGTCGTCAACCAGCAGGAGCGTTTCGAAGCCGACGTCATCCGCCCCTTCGTCAGCGAGTATCTCGCCGGCCGCACCCCCATCCCCTGCACGCTCTGCAACAACCATCTCAAGTTTGATCAGCTGCTTCTCACCGCGCAGTCCATCGGTGCAGACCGCATCGCCACCGGCCACTACGCGCGCAATGAATTTTCCCCCGAACGCAATCGCTGGATTCTCATGCGCCCCGCCGACCACGCGAAAGATCAAACCTATTTTCTTTTCGGATTAACGCAGCACCAGCTCTCGCGCACCCTCTTCCCGCTCGGCCATATGACCAAGCCCGAGGTCCGCATCCGCGCCGCAGAACACGGCCTTGCCCTCGCCGCCAAGCCCGACTCGCAGGAAATCTGCTTCATCCCCGACGGCGACTACAAGCGCTTCATCTCCGCCTATCTCGCCGAGCAGGGCGAGCAATTGCCGGACACCGCCGGCGATATGGTCGCCCCCACCGGCGAAATCCTCGGTCACCACGATGGCATCCACAACTTCACCGTCGGTCAGCGCAAGGGTCTCGGCGTCTCCACAGCGAACCCGCTCTACGTTCTTCAGGTCGATGCAGCCAATCACCGCATCGTCGCCGGCAGTGAAGACGAGCTTCTCTCACACACCCTGCGCGCCCGCAACCTGAATTGGATTTCCATTCCCGCGCTCACCGCACCCATGCGCGTGCAGGTAAAGATTCGCCATCGCCATCAGCCCGCCTGGGCCACCATCACCGCCACCGCTCCCGATGAAGTCACCGCCCAGTTCGACGAGCCGCAGCGTGCCATCACCCCGGGCCAGGCCGCAGTCTTCTACCAGAACGACGAAGTAGTCGGCGGCGGCTGGATTCTATGAAAAATTTTCGCGCATAAAAAAAGACGCGGCCATCGCCGCGTCTTTTTTCTGTTCCCTGAAACTTGCTTCTAGACAAACATGTCTTCATCTTCACGGGTATGGGCCTTGCGACCCTTGTTCCGCAACACATCCAACCCCGTGCGCAGACCGCTCAGCAGTCCATTCAACTGCCGCATCGGGGCCAGTATCCCCTCCTGCAATGCAGCCACCGCGCGGTCCAGCGTAATCATGCCGGCGCCCACCATCTCGTCCAGCATCACAATCCGCTTCCGTGCGCGCGTGGTCACTTCGTCCACCGTCGCGTGGATGTTCTCCGCCTGCTTGCGCAGCAGGTGGCTCGCCTCCAGCACATTGCTGGTAATCACGCGCACCTTCGGCCCGGTGTCATCCAGCAGAGACCGCGTCGAATCCAGAATCGGGTTCAGCTTCCCGTCCAGGTCCTCCAGCAGCTCCACCACTTTTTTCTGTGTCTTATGCGCGCCCAATGCCATCGCCAGCAGGATGAACGCCTGCATCAGCACGGCCACCACCAGCACGCACAAAAATGCCAGAATCAACGTGTCGTTGTTTGCGGGCAGTGAGAATCCACTGCCCTGCAGCATCAATGCCAAGCCTGATGTCATCATTCGTGCACTTCCTTTGCCCAGGCCTTAAGAATGCGTTTCAGTTGTTGTTGAAGTGTAGGCTGTCTTACCCGCTTCCACCGCCGCAGAAACACGTTCGCCCTGCTCGTGTAGAAACCCACGGCTTTTGTCCACGTACTGGCTCCACTGCGTCTTGCCGCGATCAATATATTCCTTGCCGCGGTCCACATACTCGTCCAGATGTTCGCGTCCGCGCTCTACAAATTCGCCGGCGCGTTCTTTCGCTTCGCGTGCCGTGCGCGCAATTTCCTCGCGCGTCTCTTTGCCCGACTTCGGCGCATACAACACGCCCAGCAATGCTCCCAGGCCAAGGCCCGCCAAAAACCATCCAGCGCTCAGACCACTATCTTTCTCTGCCATAATTATTCCTCTTTCTCATGAAATTTGTTCAGTGTTGCAGCCGCTCTCTGCGGCTCAATCCCTGTACGTTAGACGCGGTCGAACCGTTCCGGGATGCCAAATTCTTCTGCCCTCTGCATCAATTCCTTCAGCAGCAGACAATCTATTGTCCATCAAATTTCACCTCACAGCATGGCCATCGCACAATTTCCTGTGGATTCCCCGCCCGCTTCCTCCCGCTCTCATTTTCGGCAATCCACCCCGCCGTCCCCGCCATCGCCCCCTACCCGCGCAATCAGAGTAGAGTGGAAATCAGCAGGCCTGCCTGCATAGATTTCGCATACGATTCATCGCCGCCGGTCCCCACACATCTCCGCGGCAGAAGGAAAACACCGCTCGATGACGTCGTCGCCATCCCCGTCCGGACCAACCCGTCCCGCCGGCTGCATCACCTTCACCATCAATGCGCACCTGCCCTGGGTGCTGCACCACGGCACCTGGCCGCATGGCATGGAGTGGCTCTTTGAAGCCGCTGCGGAAACCTATCTCCCCCTGCTTCGCCTCTTCGCCCGCTTGCATCGCGACTCCATCCCGCTCGGCTGCAACCTCATCCTCTCGCCCGTCCTGCTGGAGCAACTCGCGCACCCGCTCTTCCGCGCAGAATTTCCCCGCTACCTGCAGCGTAAAATCGACGCCGCCCGCGAAGATGAATCCTACTTCGTCACCACTTCCAGCCCCCGCCTTGCCTCGCTCGCGCAACATTGGCAGCTGGTCTACACCCAGTTGCTCGCAGAATTCCAGTCCCTCTCCGGCGACCTCATCGCCGCCTTCCGCTTCTATCAGGAGCAGGGCGTCGTCGATCTCCTCACCACCGCCGCCACCTACGCCTATCTTCCGCTGCTCTCCACCGATGAAAGTCTGCGCGCGCAAATCAAGACGGCCATCACCGCCCACACCCGCCACTTCGGCCGTTCACCCCGCGGCTTCTGGCTGCCGGAGTGCGGCTACCGTCCCGCATCGGCGCACCGCATCGGCATCGAACAAATCCTCGCGGAAAACGGCATCCAGTTTTTCTTTGCCGATACCCACATGGTTGCCAACTCGTCCCGCCGCGCTGCTCAGCCAATCGACATCGAACTCGAGTCGCTGCAATCCCAACCCGCGCGTTCGCTCTACCAACCCTATCTCGTCGATGGCGAGTATCTCGCCGTCCATCCCGCCGTCGCCGTCTTCGCCCGCGACCCGCAAACCGCCAGCGCACTCTGGAGCAGCGACACCGGCTACTCCACGCATCCCGCCTCGCTCAGCTTCCACCAGAAACGTTGGCCCGGCGGCCATCGCTACTGGCGCAGAGAAAAATCCGACGGTCAGCTGCAGCCCTATGATCCCGCCGCCGCCGCTTCCGCCGCTTCACTCTCAGACGAATTCCTCTCGCTCGTCGCACAAACACTTTCGCCCATCCTCAACACCACCGCGCCGCCCATCCTCACTGTCTTGATGGATGCCGATCTCCTCGGCCGCTGGTGGCATGAAGGCACCCTCTGGCTTGAAGCCGTTGCCCGCGCCTTCGCGCACCAGGCCGCGCTCCCCTCAACAGAAAATCTCATCGCTCCCATCACCGCCGCAGAATATCTCCGCCGCTATCCCAGCGCCGGCCATCTCTCCGTTGCGGAAGGTTCCTGGGGATCGCACGGCAATCACCACGCCTGGCTCAACTCCGACACCGCCTTCACCTGGGAGGCCATACACGCCGCAGAAATTTCCCTGCGCACGCTCACCCGCTCCTCGCATCCGCTGGCAGCGCGTCTTGAAGCCCAGTTGCGTCGTGAATTTCTTCTGCTGCAATCGTCTGACTGGCAATTTCTCATCACCACCGGCGCCGCCCGCGAATACGCCACCACGCGTTTCACCGCGCACCACAACCGCTTCCGCCAGTTGCTCGACCTTTGCCAAACCAGCTTCATCGCCGGTTCAGACTCTGTTGCCCAGGCTGAAAAAATCCTCGAAGAGTTGGAGCACACCGACGGAATTTTTCCCGCCCCCGCCGACTAGCGGCAACGCGCCGCATTTTGTCGCATCCTATATAGAGTGCCCGTGAATACAGAATTCCAATCCACGCTTTCCCTCCCACACGCGCAGCCGCGAAACCCTCTGCGCCTCTTCAGCTATTTCCATCCCGTAGTTGCTTTCATTCATCTCGCCAGCCTCGACGCGCCCATCATCGCCGCTCTCTGGTGCCTCTTCTTCGCCGCCACTGCGCACATTGCTCTGCCTCTAACCGCGCCGCTCTTTTTATTTCTTTGCGTTTGGATTCTCTACATCGCCGATCGTCTCTTGGATGCACGTCCGCTCGACGCCCGCCAGCCGAATGCCCCCCGCCTCGAAGCCCGCCATCATTTCCACGCCCGCCACGCCCGCGTTCTGCTCGCCTGCGTCGCCGCCGCCGCACTCGTCCTGCTGCTGCTCATTCCGCGCCACATGCCTTTTCCAGTTTTTCGTGAGTATCTTTCTCTCGCCTCTCTGCTGCCGATTTATTTCCTGCAGGCCCATCGCCCCATAAAATTTTCCCGCCGCTCTCCCTCGCTCTTCTCCGCAAAAGAAATTGCCGTCGGCCTCTTCTTCGGTGCCGCCACCATCGTCCCCACCTGGGCACGTTCTCCGCAATCGCACGCCTCGCTTCTGCCCGCCGCTGCTCTCTTCGCCGCACTCTGCTGGCTCAACTGCATCGCCATTGAAACCTGGGAGTCCCAACCGCACTCCTCACTTCCCCGCGCAGCCGTCGCCATCGCCATTCTCAGCGCAATCATTTCTCTCGCCGCACACCCCGCCCCGCTTCGCTACACCGCCATCGCCTGCACTCTCAGCGCTCTGCTGCTGCTCGCCTTGCATCACGCCCGCCATCGCTTCTCGCGCCTCACTCTACGCATCGCCGCAGACGCAGCCCTGCTCACCCCTCTGCTTCTTCTCCCGCTGCTTCATCTCAACGCATGAGCAACGCGCCCAACTTCAACCGCATCGCCCGCGCCTATCGCGCCCTGGAATACCTCACCTTCGGCCGCCTGCTCGAGCATTGCCGATTTGCTTTTCTCCCCCGCATCGCCTCCGCACATCGCGCCCTCATTCTCGGCGATGGCGACGGCCGCTTCCTCGCCCGCCTCATGCAGCAATCCCCCACGCTCCATGCCACCGCCGTCGACGCCAGCCCCGCCATGCTTCGCTTTCTCGCCAACAATTGCATCCGCCTCTCGCCCGACGCGCTCACTCGACTCACCCTCATCGCCGCAGACATCCGCACCTTCAATCTCCCGCCAGCCTCGCCGCAGCAATTCGATCTCATCGCTTCACATTTTTTTCTCGACTGCCTCACCACGGATGAAATCTCTGCACTCGCCTCCCGCCTCGCACCGCACCTCTCCGGCAACGCACTCTGGCTCGTCTCAGATTTTTCACTCCCCGACAATCCCCTCCTCCGCATTCCCGCGCGCCTGCTCATTCACGCGCTCTACCTCGCCTTCGGCTTTCTCACCGGACTTCGCGTCCGCCATCTGCCGCAACATCGCGATGCTCTCGCCGCCGCCGGCTGGCATTGCGTCTCGCAAAAAAAATTCGCCGGCGGTCTTCTCTTCACCGAACTCTGGTCCAACTCCGCCACCTGACCTCGCTGCCCTGAAATTCTGAATGTTACAATTACGTTAATTTCTTGGGCTGAACTCCACCATGAATCTGTATTTCCTCCGTCATGCCAGCGCCGGCGTTTGCCGACCCAATCCCGTTATCGACGCCAAACGTCCGCTCGACCGCGACGGCAAACAGTTCTGCCTGCAGTTGGCGCACGTGCTCAACGGCATGAAGCTTCAGTTTGATTTAATTGTGTCCAGCCCCATGAAGCGCTGCATGCAGACCGCGTCCCTCGTCGGCACAGAAACCGCCTACGAACGCAGCGTGCAAATCGAGCCGTCACTCGCGCCCGGCGGCAACCTCGCCGCTTTCCGCGCCATGCTTGACTCACTGCCCCCGGTGGAAAATGTACTCATCGTGGGCCACAATCCCACTCTGACCACCTTCCTCGGCGCAACAATATCCGGCGCAGTGGGCGGCCGCATCGCCGGCATCCGCCTGCGCAAAGGCGCTCTCGCTCGCGTCGATACAGAACGCCGCCCGCCCACACTCATGTGGCTGCTCGACCCTCGCATCGTTCGCGCTCTTTACTTGAGTTCCACCAAGAGTTCCCGCCGGAAGACTTCCAAAAAGTAGTCGGCTTCTTTTCGCAGCGACCACATCTCCAGGCTCGCTCCCGTTCGCCCGGGCGTCAGCTGCAGCACCACTTTGCGCGGATACACCATCGGCTTTACCCGCAGCACATCGCTCGCGCGGTCCTGGTTCAACGCCACCGCCAACCGCAGCAACACTACCGCCCGCACCAGGTTCGCGTGCTCCTCCGCCGGAATCAAACGCATCATCCGGTCCATCGGTTCCGGCCGGCTCTTGCCCAGATATCGCGCTATGCCCGCCACCAGCGCCCGCTGCTCTGTCGTGAATCCATAAATTTCCGAGTTCGCCAGAATATATTGCGTGTGCCGATGATGTCCCTGGTGGTTCATAAACTTTCCCACCTCGTGCATCATCGCCGCCGCCTGCAGCCAGTGCCGGTAATCCTCCGGCAATTCATGCACCCGCTTCAACGAGTCATACAGTTGCGTCACATGATGACGCACCGGCTCCATTTGCTTCGGCTCCACGCCGTACTTGCGGCACAACTCAATCACACTCACCCAGCGGTCCGCCTCCAGCCTCTGGTGTGCGGAGTGGCTCAGGTCCGTCTGCGCCAGCATGCGCGCCAGCATTCCATCGCGCAGTCCCAGCGGCGAATAGCGAAATCCCTTCAGCTCAAAATGTTCCAGCAGGTCGGCATACACCTGCGCGCCGCCCACAATGATCTCCGACCGCCGCGGCCCAATCCCCGGCATCGACGCACGCTGCACGTTGCTCATCTTGCTCAGCTTTGCCGCTAGCTTCTGCACGGCCTTCAGCGGAGCAAATCCCGGCACCACTGCCGCCCGCGTCTTCGCTCCCAACGTCTTCGCCATCGCCAGACTGGCTTCCGTCAACGCACTCGCCGTTCCTGATGTCGCAATCACCAGCGCCACCCGCGGCCGTCCCAGCTTGCGTTCCGCCTTGCGCAACTCCCGCGCAATGTACTGCCGCATGCTCGCTATGTCCTGCCTCGTCGGCGGATCATTCCGCAGAAATTCCTGCTGCATGCGCACCGCACCCAGCCGCGTGCTGATGATCTCCCGTATGCGCCCGTCTTCTGATAATGTGATTTCGCAGCTGCCGCCGCCCAGATCAATCAGCAGGCAACGCCCGCGCCCGCCGCGTTCATGCGTCACCACGCCCAGGTGGATCAGTCGTCCCTCTTCCAACCCGGAGATGATTTCCACCTCCCAGCCCGTCGCCGACTTCACCCACGCCAGAAACGCCTCGGAGTTTCGTGCATCGCGCATCGCGCTGGTCGCCACCACCCACACGCGGTCCGCCGCATGCATCTGCACCGCTTTGTGGAAACGCTTCAGCGCGCGGATTGTGTTCGCCATCGCTTCCGGCGACGCCAGCCCGCTCTCAAACACGCCTTCGCCCAGCCGCACCACTTCGCGGTCCTCGTGCAGCGTGTGCAGCCGGTGCTGCACCACCCGCGCTATCTTCAGCCGGCAGCTATTCGAACCAATATCAATCGCAGCAAAGGTCGGCATCGCGTTCGCACACTCTCCCTTTGCAATGTACAACCTCACATCGCGATTGAAAAACATTTTGTCTGTTTGGAAAAATTCAGCAGGTCTTCAACCGGGTGCTTCATCCATCGCTTCTTTCGCAATGGATGGGATATGCGAGCAAGGCACGCATTGCCGCCGCATTTCCTGACCCCGAATCCCTAGCCCCTACTCCCTGCTTTTTTCATCCGACCCTCGGCCTCAAGCTCATACACTTCCCCGCGCCAAAGAATCTTCCGTCCCGAATAACTCATCGCCCAATACAGCGCGCCCAGCAAATCCCGCAGCGGAAACAACAACACCGTCCGCCATAAACTGTATTCGCGCACCACCAGCGCACCCACCAGCGCCGCCTGCAGCATCCGCCCCGCAATCGCAAACCCCAGCAGCCACGCCGCCGCCGCCCAATGCCCCAGCATCGCCGCACCCGCAAACGCCAGCAACCCGAACGGCATCGCAAATGTCAGCACCGTGCCAAAGTGTCCCTTCGGCCGAGAAAATCTCGTGCTCTTCATCCACCGCGCCTGGTGCTTGATGGAGTCCATCAGCCCGTGGTTCAAAATAATGTGGTCAATCACGTGCGCGCTCAGCAGCAGCGTGTCTCCCTTCGCCGCAATCCTGTCGCCCAATACAAAATCATCCGCACAATATTCGCGCAGCGTTTTCATCCCGCCCATTTCTCGCACACACTCGCGCCGCACCGCCATCGTCGGCCCCAGCAAAAACCGCACGCCCTCCATCCAGTTGGCGATGACCACCCCGCTCGTCATCTCCACCGACATGCCCACTCCTTCCAGCCGCGCCCAGAAACTTCCGCCCTTCGCACCCAACCCGGGCGCCACACCGCGATACAAACAAGTCACCCCGCCCACCTTCGCATCGCGGAAGGGACTCACCACCTCGCGCAAATATTCCGGCCGCACCTTCACATCGCTGTCGCTGATCACAAATATTCCATGCGTCGCCGCCAACTCCATCACTTCCAGCGACTGCACTTTCGCATTCGCACACGTCGGCTCGCCCGCCGTCAAAATCTTCACCGGCACCTGCGGATATTCTTTCGCCAGCCGCCGCGCCACCTGCAGCCCCGCGTCCGCCTCGTTCCGCGCGCAGAAGAGCAACTCAAACTGCGGCACGCCATCCACCGAGTAATCCTGCTCAAAAAATCCCCGCAGATTTTCTTCGAGTCCCGGCTCGTCCCCATGCAGCGGCTTCATCACACTCACCGCCGGCAGATACACTTCCGCCGCGCACTCGGCCACCATCGCCGCGCGCTCCCGCAAAAATTTCCGCAGCCCCACCAACAGCAGGCCAAGAAACACCGTCGAAGTCAGCAGCCCGAACAGCCCCAACCCCAGCAGTGCCCATCCAATTGTTGTTTGTATTTGCATCGTCCGCGCTTAGTCTACGCGATGCCCGCGCCCCTTGCAGACGACTTGCGCCCTTACGATTTTTTCTTCGCGGCCTTCACCGGTATTGTCTTCGCTTTCGGAGTCACCACTTTGGGAATCTCCACCCGCGGCGGCACAATCACCGGCCTGCGCAGCGGCACCAGTCCCGGCCCCGATCCCTGCTGCATCCGGCTCAGCATCTCCGTCCGCACGTAGTCCACAAACCCCTGCATCTGCCGATTCATCTCTTCCATCCGCTCGCGCATCTGCAACACAATCGCAATGCCGGCAATGTTCACGCCCAGGTCGCGCGCCAGGTTCAAAATAAATTCCAGCCGCTCCAAATCCTCATCGGTGTACAACCGCGTGTTGCCTTCACTGCGCGACGGCCGCAGCAATCCCTCGCGCTCATACAGCCGCAGCGTCTGTGGATGAATCTCGTACATCTCGGCCACCGCCGATATCATGTACGCCCCCGCCTTTTTTCTCTTCGTCGCCATAGGCTTATTCCGAAATCATTACATCTTCAATATGTATCGTGATGCGCGACAACAGTGATTACTGATTCAACTCGTCCAAAACTCCATCCGAACTGTTGTATCCGTGTTCATCGGTGTAATCCGTGGTCGGCCTTTTTCTCTACACCTTCGCAAACAACTCCGCCCGTGGGTCTTCAGGATTCAATTTCCCAAACTCCCGCAAAATTTCCTTGCTGCGTTCGTCCTGCACCCGCGGCACTACAATCTTCACTTCCACAATCTGGTCGCCGCGCAGCCCTTCATGCGCCGCACTTGGCACGCCCTTCTCGCGCATCCGCAGCTTCTGCCCGGTCTGCGTTCCCTGCGGAATCTTCACCTGCGTCTGTCCGCCGTCAATCGTCGGCACATCAATCTTCGCGCCCAGCGCCGCTTCCACCACCGTCACCGGCACCGTCACATGAATATCGTCGCCCACGCGATGAAAGACCGCATGATCGCCCGCCTTAATCACCAGATACAAATCTCCCGCCGGCCCGCCATGCGCTCCCGCATTGCCGCGTCCCGCCAGCCGAATCCGCTGTCCGTCGCGCGTCCCCGGCTTGATGCGGAACTCCACCGTCTCGCTCTGGCTCACCACGCCCTCGCCGCCGCAATTGCCGCAGTGGCTCGCCGCGCGTCCCGTGCCGCCGCACTTCGGGCACTGGATGTTGAACTTCATCCGCCCGCCCATCTGCGTCACTTGTCCGGTGCCGTGGCACTCCGTGCACTCGCCGCCACTGCCGCCGGCCTTGCCCTTGCACACCGGACACACCACGTTCCGCGTCACCGGCACCTTCACCGTGCCGCCGCGTATCGCCGTCCAGAAATCCACATGCACCTGGTACTCCAGGTCGGTACCCGGCTGCGGGCCCTTCTTTCGCCCGCCCGTAAAGATTCCGCTGAAGATGTCGCGAAAACTTCCGCCGCTCTCCTGCTGCTGCGCACCGCGTCCGCCGCCGGCAAAATCAGAGAAATCAAATCCGCCAAAATCAAACGGAACTTCCTGCGCACCGCCGCGACCACCGCCGCCGAATCCGCCCGCGCCATATCCACCCGCGCCCGGATGGAATCCGCCGCCATACCCGCCCCGCGCCGCCGCTTCCGCCGCCGCAGGATCAATGTTGTCGCTGTAGAAACCAAGCTGGTCGTAAATCTTCCGCTTCTTCGGCTCGCTCAGCACATCATTCGCTTCGGAGATTTCCTTGAACTTCTCCTCCGCCTTCTTGTCATTCGGGTTCACGTCGGGATGATATTTGCGCGCAAGTTTGCGGAACGCCTTGCGGATCTCCTCCGCCGTCGCCGTCTTCTTTACCCCGAGTATCCCGTAATAATCTTTCTGCTGTGTCGTCGCCATCGTTCCGTCTGCCTGCTTACGCCACGTTCTGCCGCGTTAAGGTTTTGCTGCGCGGCATCACTTCTTTGTTGATTTTCGGCAGCAACCGCTTCTTCGCTACAGCCAGTTCGTACGCGCGCTGCATGTTCACCCAGAAGTCCGCTGTCGTCCTGAAGTATCTTCCCAGCCGCAATGCGGTGTCTGTCGTAATCCCGCGCCGCTCATTCACAATTTCAGAAATCCTCGTCGCCGGTACACGCAACGCCAGCGCCAGCGCGTTAATGGATAATCCCAGCGGCTTCATAAAATCTTCCCGCAGAAATTCACCGGGATGAATTTCCGCCAGCATGTCTTTTTCAGTGCGAACAGCCATATCGGCTCCTAGTGGTAATCCACAATTTCTACGTCCCAGGCGTCTTTCCCGTCCCAACGAAAGCAAACCCGGTACTGGTCATTGATGCGAATGCTGTATTGCCCCGCGCGGTCGGCCTTCAACTTCTCCAGATGATTACTGGGCGGTTCGCGCAAATCTTCCAGGGTCTGTGCAAAATCTATGGCGCCCAGACGGCGTGCGGCCCTGCGTGCAACATTGCCGAATTTTCGGCTCTTTCCGCTTATGAAGACGCTTTGTGTCTCCTCGTCCTTGAAGCTTCGTATCACAGCAGCTCCGTATCACAGTAGCTCCGCATCACACGCCCAGCGTATCACGGATGGCGTTATACCCGCTGCGGTATAACGTCAGTTCCAAACCTGCTTCGCTTCCACCGGCTCTATCCTGAAGAACTGGTCCGGCACCGCCCGCTGCATCTTCTGCACAAACGCCTCCGCCTCTTCTTTCGAGTGGAAGAGCATGCTCGCATACACCTCGCCCGCCCGAAGTTGTTCACATATCCATACTGTCTCGGTCATCTTGCTCTCCTCTCGTCCGGTTAGTTACAGCAAAGGCAGAACCGAAGCCCTGCCTCTGCCACCGCTCTTCTCTTCCCTGCTCTTGCGTTTGAACCTGCAGTTGACTAGCTCTTCCTAAGCCCTAGTCCCTAAACCCTGCTCCCATTACCGGTTATCGCCTTCGCTATGAATCACGTTCCGCGCCTTCCGGTCCGCCAGCTTCGCAATGTTCCGCTCCGCCACTTCGCCCATCGGAACTTTCAACTCGCTCGCCAGCGCCGCCACATACCAAAGCACGTCGCCGATTTCCTTCACCAACTCGTCGCGGTCCGCCGGCTCAAGTTTTGCTGCGCCGGTAATTCCTTTGTTCCGCCACAGCTTCTTAATCTTGTCCACCGCTTCGCCCGACTCACCCGCCAGGCCCAGCGCCGGATACAACAAATTATTGCCGCGGTCAGGATAGGCAGCGGTCGTTCCCGCTGCCTCCTGGTATTCATCGAAAGTCATTCAGGTCTCTCACTATAAAATTTTGCAGAAGCGCGGCAGTCTCCCACCGCGCCCCTGCTTTCCGCCGTTCGCTCCTGCGCGCAAGGCGCGCCGTTGCCTGGACGGCCAGTCCTTATTTCTTCTCCTCGACGTCCACGTACTCCGCGTCAATCACGCCTTCGTCCTTCTTCGCTTCCGGCTCGGCCGCTGCTGCGCCCTCTGCCGGCGGCGTCGCTGCGGACGCTTTGTACATCGCCTCGGCCAGCTTGTGGCTTGCCGCCGTCAGTTTCTCCTTCGCCGCGTTCAGCTCTTCCGGAGTCGGCGTGCCTTCCAGTACTTTCTTCGCCTCGGCCAGCGCCGCTTCCACGTCGCCCTTGTCGGCTGCGGTCACCTTTTCGCCGGCGTCCTTCAACATCTTCTCAATGTTGTAGACCAGCGAGTCCAGCCCATTGCGCGCTTCAATCTCATCGCGCTTCGCCTTGTCCTCGGCGCTGTGGGCTTCGGCTTCCTTCGCCATCCGCTCCACTTCGTCCTTGCTCAGGCCAGAGGAAGACGTAATCGTAATCTTCTGGTCCTTGCCCGTCGCCGTGTCCTTCGCGTTCACATTCAGGATGCCGTTCGCATCAATATCAAACGTCACCTCAATCTGCGGCACGCCACGCGGCGCCGGCGGTATTCCGCCCAGCTTGAACTTGCCCAGCGTGCGGTTCTGGCTTGCCAGCGGACGCTCGCCCTGCAACACGTGCACCTCAACCTCGGTCTGCGAGTCAGCCGCCGTTGAAAACGTCTCCGTCTTCTTCGTCGGGATCGTCGTGTTGCGCGGAATCATCGGTGTCGCCACGCCGCCCAGTGTTTCAATCGCCAGCGTCAGCGGAGTCACATCCAGCAGCAGCAGATCCTTCACATCGCCTGCCAGCACGCCGGCCTGCACCGCCGCACCAATCGCCACCACTTCGTCCGGGTTCACGCCCTTGTGCGGTTCCTTGCCAAACAGCTGCTTCACAATCTCCTGGATCCGCGGCATACGGGTCTGTCCGCCCACCAGCACCACTTCGTCAATCTTGCTCGCGTCAATGCCCGCATCCGCCAGCGCCTGCTTGCTCGGCCCAATCGAACGCTGCAGCAAATCTTCCACCAGCTGCTCCAGCTTGGCGCGCGTCAGTTTCTTCACGAGATGCTTCGGTCCGGTCGCGTCCGCCGTTACAAACGGCAGATTGATTTCCGTCTCCATCGTCGTCGAAAGCTCGATCTTTGCCTTCTCCGCCGCGTCCTTCAAACGCTGCAACGCCATCTCATTGCCCTTGGCGCGCAGGTCCAGGCCTTCGTCCTTTTTGAACTCCTCAATCAGCCAGTCCACAATTCGCTGGTCAAGATTGTCGCCGCCCAAATGCGTGTCGCCATTGGTCGACTTCACTTCAATCACGCCTTCGCCCACTTCAAGAATCGAAATGTCAAACGTGCCGCCGCCAAAGTCATACACGGCAATCGTCTCGTCCTTCTTCTTGTCCAATCCGTACGCCAGCGCTGCCGCCGTCGGCTCATTCACAATGCGCTTCACGTCGAGTCCCGCAATCTGACCCGCGTCTTTTGTCGCCTGCCGTTGCGCGTCGTTGAAGTATGCCGGCACCGTGATCACCGCCTCGGTCACCGTCGTGCCCAGGTAATCTTCCGCCGCCTTCTTCAGCTTCTGCAGAATCATCGCCGAGACCTGCTGCGGGGTGTATTCCTTGCCCTGCGCCAGCACGCCCACGTGGTCGCCCTGTTGCACCACTTTGTACGGCACCATCTTCATCTCTTCATTCACTTCATTCGACCGGCGGCCCATAAAGCGCTTGATCGAATACACCGTGTTCTCTGGATTGGTAATCGCCTGGCGTTTCGCCACCTGACCCACCAACCGCTCGCCGCTCTTGGTAAACGCCACCACAGACGGAGTCGTGCGCCCGCCCTCCTCGTTGGCAATCACTTTGGGCTCGCCGCCCTCCATCACCGCCACCACTGAGTTGGTGGTTCCCAAATCAATTCCAATAATTTTTCCCATCGCCTTGTCCCTCGCTCATTTCTCGATTTTTTGCCGTTCCCGCTGCCGCATTGCCCTGCAGCCTGCTCCCGGCCCGTTTCCTGCAGAATCTCTCACGCCGCCCCGCCAAACCGGCCTCTGCAGCCGCCTTCCGGGGCAATCGTTATATCCATTCTCCACCTTGAGTGACTTATTGTCAAGTCTTCTGCTACTACTTGCATCTATCATTCTAAGTTTATATTTATGTATGATTTACAGAATTCCCCATCGATCGCCTCTTTTGCGATGAGTGGGACGTAACCATGCCCATACCGCATCCACCCGCCGACGATTGGTACACTGTCTAAAGACACCTTCTGATCGGCACAACTAACTCTATGTTTGAAAATCTTTCTGACAAACTCCAGCGCGTCTTCAAGACCCTTCGCGGCGAAGGCGTCCTCACCGAAGAAAACATTTCGGCCGCTCTCGGAGAAATCCGCACCGCGCTCCTCGAAGCCGACGTCAACCTCGACGTCGCCACCAAACTCATCGCGCAAATCCGCGAGAAGTCTCTCGGCACCCAGGTCCTCACCGCGCTCTCGCCCACCGAGCAAATCGTAAAGATCGTCAATGACTCGCTCATCGACCTCCTCGGCCGCGACACTGCCAAATTTAAATTCGCATCGCAGCCGCCCACCGTCATTCTGCTCGCTGGTCTGCAGGGCGCCGGCAAAACCACCACCGCCGGCAAACTCGCCGCGTGGCTCCGCAAAGGCGGCCATCGTCCCATGCTCGTCTCGGTCGACGTCTACCGTCCCGCCGCGCGCGAGCAACTCAAGGTCGTCGCCAACTCCATCCAGGCGCATCTCTACGAAGGCAAAGTCAATGACGATGCCGCCGATTCCAAACTCGTCCTTCGCCTCGCCAAAGAGGCCCGCCGCGAGGCCGTCATCACCGGCTGCGACATTCTCATCGTCGATACCGCCGGCCGTCTCCATCTCGATGACTCGCTCATGGATGAAATGGCGCAGCTCAAATCGCAGCTCTCGCCCACAGAAATTCTCTTCGTCGCCGACGCCATGACCGGCCAGGACGCCGTCCACTCCGCCAGCGAATTTCATCGCCGCCTCGCTCTCACCGGCATCATCCTCACCAAGATGGATGGCGATGCCCGCGGCGGCGCGGCGCTCTCCATCCGCCAGGTCACCGGCGCGCCCGTCAAGTTCATCGGCGTGGGAGAAAAGTCCGACGCCTTCGAGCCCTTCCATCCCGACCGCATCGTCTCGCGCATCATGGGCGGCGGCGACCTCGCCACTCTCCTCGAACGCGCGCAGGATAAAATCGACTTCAAAAAATCCGCCGGCATGGCCGCCAAAGTTCTCTCCGGCGAAGGCTTCACCCTCGACGACTTCCGCGAGCAGCTACTGCAAATTAAAAAACTCGGCTCCATGCAATCCATCCTGAAGATGATGCCCTCGGTCGGCCCCTTCGCCGGCATGCAGCAGGCCGCGGAAGGCTTCGACGAAAAACAGTTCACCTATATAGAAGCCATCATTAATTCCATGACCCCGCGCGAACGTGCCGACCATGAAATCATCTCCGGCTCGCGTCGCAAACGCATCGCCTCCGGCTCCGGCACCAGCGTGCAGCAGGTCAACCAGATTCTCCGTCAGTATGCGCAGATGCGAAAAATGTTCCGCGCCATGGGCAAGGGCGGCAACATGCAGCGCAAGCTCATGGGCCAGATGTCCGGCATGCAGAAATTCGGCCGCTAACCATGCCGCCCATTCTTAACGCCCAGCTCGTCACCAAACAGTTCGGCGCCAAGCCGCTCTTCAAAGACATTTCCATCACCGTGCAGGAAGGCGACCGCATCGGCCTCATCGGCCCCAACGGCGCCGGCAAATCCACCCTGCTCGCTCTCCTCGCCGGTCACGTCGAGCCCGACTCCGGCTCCCTCGCCGTACGCAAACGCGCTTACACCGCCTACGTTCCGCAGGACTCGCGCTTCCCCGCCGGCATTTCCATTCGCCAGGTTTTGGAGCAGGCCCTCGCCCACGCAAAAGTCAATGAGTCGGAACGCGACGGCCGCCTGCATGAAATCTCCGGCCGCACCGGCTTCACCGATCTCTCTGCAGAAGCCGCATCGCTCTCCGGCGGCTGGCGCAAACGTCTCGCCATCGCGCAGGCCCTGCTCTCGCATCCAGACGTCATGCTGCTTGACGAGCCCACCAACCACCTCGACCTCGCCGGCATTGAATGGCTCGAGGACCTAGTGCGCAACGCCTCCTTCGCCACCGTCACCGTCAGCCACGACCGTTACTTCCTCGAAAACACTTCCAGCGAAATCATCGAACTCAATCGCATCTACGCCGAAGGTCTTCTCCGCATCAAGGGAAATTTTTCGCGCTTCCTTGAGGACAAGCAGGCGTATCTCGAATCGCAGACCCGCCAGCAGGAAAGCCTCCGCAATCGCGTCAAGACGGAAATCGATTGGCTCCGCCGCGGCCCCAAAGCCCGCACTACTAAATCCAAGGCACGCATCGACTCCGCCAATCAACTCATCGGGCAATTAGCGAATGTGGATTCCCGTACCATCGTCAACTCCGCCGGTATCGACTTCGCCGCCACCGAACGCAAAACCAAACGCCTCGTCGAATTTGAATCCGTCACCTGCGCCGTACCCGCATCGCCCACCGGCGAACCCGGCCGCACTCTCTTCACGGATTTAAATTTCATCCTCACCGCCGGCAGCAAAGTCGGCCTCGTCGGCCCCAACGGCAGCGGCAAAACTACGTTCCTGCAATTGCTGCGTGGCTCGCTCGCGCCCGTCACCGGCACCGTCCGCCGTGCCGACGCGCTCCGCCTCGTCTACTTCAGCCAGATGCGCGAACTCGACGACACCGTCACGCTTCGCCGCGCGCTCGCGCCGGAAGGCGACTCGGTCAACTACCAGGGCCGCGTCATCCACGTCGGCAGTTGGGCCACGCGTTTTCTTTTCTCCGGAGAGCAGCTCAATCAGCCCGTAAAAAATCTTTCCGGCGGCGAGCGCGCTCGCGTCCTCATCGCCCGCCTCATGCTGCAGCCCGCAGACATTCTCCTGCTCGACGAGCCCACCAACGACCTCGACATTCCCACCCTCGAAGTCCTTGAAGAAAGCCTGCTCGATTTTCCGGGCGCGCTCGTCCTCGTCACCCACGACCGTTTCCTGCTCGACCGCGTCGCCACCACCGTCCTCGGTCTCGACGGCAATGGCCACATCGGCCAATTCGCCGACTACACGCAGTGGGAGCAGTGGCAGGAAGAATTAAATTCCGCGCCTGCCGCGAACACGCAGCCCGCCACGCTTGCACAGGATTCCGCCGCACCGCCCGCTGCAAATAAATCTGCGAAGAAAAAACTTTCCTACAACGAGGCCCGCGAGTTCGCCACCATCGAGCAGCGCGTCGAGCATTCCGACGCCCGCCTCGCCGTTGCCCGCGACGCCATCGAAGACCCCTCCGTCGCCACCAACGCCGAAGCCCTCCAGCAAGCCCTCGCAGAACTCGAAGCCGCCCAGCACGAAAACGACACCCTCTACGCCCGCTGGGCCGAACTAACCGAAAAAGCCGGCTAATCTTCCGGCCAGCACTTCACAGGATTTCCAACCGGCCTGATTCGCGGCTTTGGATAAAATGTCACTTCTACCGGATAGGCAATCACAGAATTGGCAGTACCCGAATCCGGAGGTGGATAGTCTTTGCACACCGGCATCGGTGCTGACTT
>Ga0164297_10001132_pt1 | contig 29327 bp, 29 predicted proteins | sample GEODES058metaG_FD_113539 | JGI IMG/M metagenome (GOLD analysis project Ga0164297, IMG submission 113539) | Dystrophic lake water microbial communities from Trout Bog Lake, Wisconsin, USA - GEODES058 metaG | ecosystem: Environmental > Aquatic > Freshwater > Lake | place: USA: Trout Bog Lake... | reverse complement strand
TCGCTCAACCACCTGTCTTACTGCTTCAGATTTAAACTCCTCCGCAAACCGTTCCTTTGCCATTATTACCTCCGCTATGTTTAATTAAACTATAACGGTGTCTACCGTAGTGTGGGAAGTCCAAACATTTGATGATCTCGTCATTCCTGATGAATTGAAAAATAAATTCAAGAAAATGCATGACACCCAAAATTTAATGAATATGATTTTTCATGGGGCACCTGGCACTGGAAAGACATCCACAGCAAAGATTTTTATAGCCAGTGATAAATTCGAAACGATAATTATTAACGGATCATTGGAAACAAGTATTGATAAAGTTCGCGACACAATTGATCAATTCACCTCTGCTTTGTCTTTGAGAGGACTGCCAAAACTTGTAGTAATTGATGAAGCAGATTTTTTATCAAAGTCTGCCCAAGCAAGTTTAAGAAAACTTATTGAGGATAGATCAGACAATTGCCGATTTATTTTTACTGCAAATAACATTGAAAAAGTTGATAAAGCACTTCAGTCGAGGCTATTGCCGATATGTTTTGATTTCGCAACTTCAGAATATAAGATTTTATTTCCAGATTTCAAAACACGCTTAACAAATAAAGTGATAAAAACATTTGGTGAAATTGACACTATCGAGCTAGATAGAATCATTAATGGTAATTTTCCTGACTTCAGAACGATTGCTAACAAGATTCAACATAAGTTTTATTAGTTATTTCGATTAATCTATTTGAAATATTTTTATTCATTTCCTCCCTAGAACTAAGTGAGTATAAGGATATACGAGGATATTAAGTGACACAAATTCGACACAGTTTTTACTTAATATGCTCAAAAATGTTATACTCGCGCGTTCAACGCATTATTCAGAGAACGAATCTTAATTCGTTGATAAGAAAGGTTTTTTACTCTGTCTAAGGCAAAGCGCCCGTAGCTCAGCTGGATAGAGTATTGGTTTCCGAAGCCAAGGGTCGTGGGTTCGACTCCCGCCGGGCGCGCCACATCTCAAATAAAAAAGCCGTGATCTTAGATACACACGGCTTTTTTTATTACGTAAATTTAAACTCAATTCCTTCAAAAATTTATGATCTAAAAATACTTAACGCTTACTAAATATCAGAGCAGCCCTATTAAAATAGATTCAAATAAAGCATTGGCAACTAAAATCATGAATAAATAATCATTCAATGTATTAATTATGAGTTGATTCTGAAATCTTATCCATAAACGCAAATAAGACACCTGATAAAATCAATGTAAAGTGAATGCCAACCATCCATGCCATTTGGGTATTGCTTAAATGTTCAATACCAGCAGTTGATTGGTGAACAAACGCTTTCAATAAGTCAATTGCAGAAATCGCTACAATAGAGCCAATAAGCTTCAACTTAAGGCCAGAATAATCAACCTTACCCATCCATTCAGGCCGGTCTTCGTGATTCGCTACATCAATCTTAGAGACAAAATTCTCGTATCCACTAAAAATAACCATAATCAATAAATTTGCGACTAGAGTAATGTCGACCAAACCTAATATAGACAACACTACTTCTTGTTCTGGGGCATATACGATATGAGAAATAATATGGATAAATTCTTGAGCAAACTTAACTAACATTAATCCCAACCCACCGACTAGACCAATATACATTGGAGCAAGCAACCAGCGGCTTCGGAACATCAAATCCTCAAGAATTTGCTCAATCAGTTTCATTCGCTTCCCCTTAATTGTGAGTAAATATTTTATTTATAGTGGAATAAACCAGTAATGGTCAAGCAACAATCCAGCAAACAAAGCCATTAAATAGATAATTGAATAACGGAATGTGCGCTTAGCCAAATCATCCGAATATTTGCGATACAAAGCAACAGCATAAGACATAAAACCAAAATTTAATGCTAATGAAATCAGGCAATATATCAAACCGCTCATTCCCAATCCAACTGGCATCATAGCAACGGCAAACAAAACGATTGTGTACAACAGAATATGTTGCCGAGTGAATACTTCTCCATGCGTCACAGGCAACATTGGCATACCGACCTTTGCATAATCTTCTCGGCGATACAGCGCCAAAGCCCAAAAATGGGGTGGCGTCCAAGCAAAGATAATTAAAAACAAGATCAAGGATTCTGGGGATACAACATTATTTACTGCCGCCCAGCCTAAAATTGGAGGCATAGCGCCAGAAGCTCCGCCAATAACAATATTGAGTGGCGTCGCTGGTTTTAGAAATACGGTGTAAATGACTGCATACCCCAAGAAAGTCGCAAATGTTAGCCACATGGTCAGCGGATTTATAAATAAATACAAAATACCTAACCCGATCACGCCAATAATACTAGCAAAAATAAACGTTTCTTTTGAACTCACTTGACCTGTAGGAAGCGGTCTGCCACGAGTGCGCGCCATTCTCGCATCAATTTCTTGTTCAATTAAACAGTTAAAAGCGGCGGCGGCACCTGATGCTAAGCCAATTCCTAAAGTAGCTGCAATTAAAATATCAAGTGGCACCATATTGGGCGTCGCCAAAAACATCCCAATAATCGCAGTAAATACAATCAGCGCTGAAACGCGAGGTTTACATAGTGGAAAGAAATTCTTAAACCTAATCTTAAAATTCTTTAATGGATTGATGGCTACTGCACTCATCAATAACTCCCTTTTGATAACTCGGTAATTTTGGAGTTGACCACAACAATAGTAATCAATAACAAGGCTGCGCCCATATTGTGACCCACTGCCAAAGCTAGTGGTAAATGTAAAACAAGATTGCCAATCCCTAAGCTAATTTGCACAAAAAGTAAGAGAATTAAAAGCACGCCGAACGATTGTAATCGAGTGTTTTTGAGTAACATAAGGCCCAAGATACTCAAATAAATAAATGTCACCAGTGCACCCACACGATGTGTCCATTGAATAGCGGTAAATGCAGCCAATTCCAATGGCTGTCCTGTAGCAGTTAGGCCTAATTCACGCACCCAATGGAAAGCTGTATAAAAGTCCATTTCAGGCATCCATTCGCCGTGACATGTTGGAAAGTCAGTACATGCAAGCGCCGCATAGTTCGAGCTCGTCCACCCTCCCAAAAAGATTTGGGCAAATATAACGAACACAGCACCCCGAATCCAAAAGCGCACAAGATCAGAATCAACAATACGTCTAGAAGGGCTACCAAAATGCCTATGTGCAATCCAAGTCAGAATAGCCAATGTCGTCATGCCCCCCATTAAATGCAATGAGACAATCACAGGCTTAAGTAACAGTGTAACCGTCCACATACCAAGCATGGCCTGAAATCCAATCACAAAAAGCAAGACTGTTGGCAATAGAGGTGAAACGCTTATATGCCGTTTAGCACGCCAACCTAATAGACACAACGACAATACCAGCAACCCCAAGGTGCCAGCTACATAACGATGCGCCATTTCTTTCCATGCCTTATGGGTTTCGACTGGTTTGTTTGGATAAATTAGTTGCGCATCAGCGATTGCTGTTTGACTTTCTGGAACAGTCAGAGTGCCATAACAACCAGGCCAGTCTGGACAACCCAATCCTGCATCAGATAAACGAACGTAAGCACCTAACACCACAACACAAAGCGCCAAGACTGTTCCCAACAACGCGATGCGCCTAAAAAATGTGAATGAAACTAAATTTTGCATACTATCCTGCCCATGAATATTTCAACAAACGCACCCAATCCTTGCGCATATCAACTGGTTTTACGTACGTTGAGTAGCTCAACATCAAATTACCTAGTGGATCCACCATAAAAACTCGGTCACTGGTATATGCTGAAATACCCTTTAAATCAAATTGGCTAGCTAAAGCGGCAACATCGGCGCTGGGTTTATTAAGGATAATTAAGTCAGGATACTTTTTTTGCAAATCGCCTAAATCTAGTTGATTGGTGATCAAAATTCGCTGTAAACGATTCATATCTTTTTCTAACGAGGCATGAATTTGGCGTATATCGTGTAATCTTGTTTGACATACAGACTCACATTTATCAGCAATAATCACTGCACTCCATTTATCGTGCCAAAGAATTTTGGACTCAACTGTTGAATCCGCAATTTTTATATCTTTAAAAGCATCAGGAAGTTTAATAGGCACAACTGGCTGAATCAAATCACCGTAGCTTCTTCCGTGTGGGTGCCAATCAAAACGATACATTGCCATCACCAAGAATAAAGGCGCCGCAAAGAAAACCATCAGAGCTAGCAAAACCAAACGACCTTTGGTTTGCTGGGTTTTTTCTGAATCGTTATCGTTAATTGAGATCTGATGATGAACTGACAATTTATTTTCCACTTTAATTAATCGACGCTTAATTGCCACGCTTAAAACTAACAAACAGATAAATCGCAAAGGCTGCAAAAGAAAAGCCAAACCATTGGTAAGCATACCCTAAATGCATTGCTATTCTGTCATCCGGCCTAATCCAATTACGCACAAATCCCCCTGGATTCTCTGGGGACATTTTAATCACCACAGGCAATAATTTACTAGACACTGCTTTAGCATAAAGATCCATATCCATATTTTGCCATAAGGTCTGCCACTTTCCATTTGCTACTTGCTGAGGACTTAAGGTATAGAACTTCTTACTTGGTACCCAAATTTGACCTAATACCTTTTGAGGGCCTTCTGGGACATCCACTTGAGGCAAGTCTGTATGGCTATCTGATGCGGCAATCCAACCTCGGTCAACCAAAACTAACTGTTCTTTACCATCAATCTTTAGTGGGGTAATTACATGGTAACCAGCCGTTTCACCCTCCACTTGATTGTCAAGCAAGATTTGATATTGCTTGACATACTCACCAGACACCTCAATTTTCTTATAACGAAGGGCCTCAATATTACTAAAGTCAGCAGGCATGGCCTCTGGTTGATGTGAAACACTCGCATCATATTGAGCCTGCAGTGCCTCCTTTTGTTCCGCTTTGTTGTACTGCCAGAGACCAAGTTTAATAAATAATGGTATACAACATAAAGTGACCAATGTTCCTACAAAAGTAGGTCTAAATTTATTAAGCATTTACTAGCCCGAAATTAAGATGAAATTGCAAATTAACGATATGAACCGCATAATGAAAATATAACGATACTGGAGAATAATATGCTTATAAAAATTGCTATCATCCTAGCACTACTTATGATTGTCTTTAGCTTATTTTCAGCTTTATTTTATTTAGGCAAAGACAAAGGTTCTGGCGAGAGAACCGTTCGTGCGCTAACCATCAGAATCTCATTGTCAATCGTGCTTTTTGTACTTTTGATTACTGGTTACTATTTTGGTCTGATTGGAAGCAACGCTCACCCTTAAAAATTAATCTTCTATGCAACAAAAAAGGCGACACATTGTGATCGCCTTTTTTACTAGTGTTTAGGCATTACAACCAATAAACAAATACAAATAAACCTAACCATACAACGTCGACAAAGTGCCAATACCAAGCAACGCCTTCAAAGCCAAAGTGGTGGTCTGCATCGAAGTGACCCTTCATGCTACGCACAAGAATAACAATTAGCATCAATGTACCTAACATCACATGGAAGCCATGAAAACCTGTCAACATAAAGAAACTTGCGCCGTAAGCACCAGAGCCTAAAGTTAAGCCCATTTCTGTATATGCATGATGATATTCCACTGCTTGGCAAGCCAAAAATGAAATACCAAGTGCTACTGTTAAGAATAAACCAATCACTAATTGTTTACGGTTGTTTTTCAACAACCCCCAATGTGCCCATGTCACCGTTGCACCTGAGGTAAGCAAGATTAGTGTATTGACAGCTGGTAAACCCCATGCCTCCATCGGATTCAAATGACCAACAACATAATCCTTACCCAAAACAACGCCACCAGGTCCAGCTGATGGCCACGAGGCAACGAAGTCTTTATACATTGTGAAGTGTGGGTCGAAAGATGCTAATTCTGGAATTGAAATCACACGCATAAAAAAAAGTGCTCCAAAGAACGCAGCAAAGAATGCAACTTCAGAGCAAATAAATACAATCATACCTACACGAAACGACTTATCCTCCCATTTTGTGTAAAGTCCATTTTGACATTCAGCAATTACGCTACCCATCCATTTAAATATCATGCCAAGAATAACCAATGCACCGGCAATCATCATTCCCTTTCCTGCTGGGAAATTATTGATATTAAAAATGAAGCCCGCCGCTAATGCCAACAAACCTGCTGACAAAATGACAGGATAAGCGACCGGATTCGGAACATAATAATGATTGTTATGTGTTTGTGAAGACATCCTTGTTTCCTTTGCACTATTATAATTAGCGTTTATTTAGTTAATTTTACTTGCTTGCCTTTTAACTTCGAGCAATTACAAGCTCCCTAATTCGCCGGCTTTACTGCATTATAAAATGCGTAAGACAACGTTACCGCTTTTACATCTTTTGGTAAATCTGTACTGACATAAAATCTTAATGGCATTAACTTAGTTTCACCTGCTTTAAGCTCTTGCCTTTTAAAACAAAAACATTCAATTTTTTTAAAATATGGAGAAGCTAGGCCAGGACTTACGCTTGGCACTGCCTGCCCAGCAACAGTCTCATTAGTATTATTCTTAGCAACAAAATTAACTGTTTCAATTTTCCCCGGATGTACTTTTATACTCGGCTTCTCTGGATTAAAATTCCATCCCAAACCGGGCATTACACTACTTGTAAACTCAACGGTTACCCAGCGAGTTTCATCCACGTTATTACTAGCAACATCTGCTGTTGCATTCGTCTTACCGTTTAACCCTGTCACCGTGCAAAGCACGTTGTACAAAGGCACTAATGCAAAACCAAATAAGAGTGCAGCAAAAACAATCCAAAGCAGTTTAAAACCTAACTTTTTATTATTTTGCTTTCTTTTTTCGTTACTGTTCACTACTTCCCTATCCAATACATGGCAAGGAAATACCAAGCTAAAGCAATTCCAGCAAATAGCAAGGCCAGCTTTTTACTGTTATTTTTTCTTAGTTGTTGATTTTTATCCATCTTACTAGGGCCGCGCTTATAGCCCGGCCCTACCTCAATAATTAATAATAATTACTTAACAATCGGTTGTTCAGTAAAGCTATGGTATGGAGGTGGTGAAGGCAATGTCCACTCTAGCCCCTGAGCTCCATCCCAAACTCGGTCAGTTGCTTTTTTACCACCACGAGCACAACTCACAATGTTATAAACAAATATAAGTTGAGACAAACCAAGCACAAACGCAGCAATTGTAGAAATCATATTGAACTCTGCAAATTGCAGTGCGTAGTCTGGAATACGACGTGGCATACCAGCAAGCCCCAAGAAGAATTGTGGAATGAAGGTTAGGTTGAATGAGATTGCAGTTAACCAGAAGTGCAATTTACCCAAACGCTCATTAAACATATGCCCAGTCATTTTTGGAAGCCAGTAGTAAACCCCTGCCATCACGCCCATCATCCCACCTGCAAATAATGTGTAATGGAAGTGAGCTACCACAAAGTATGTATGATGATACTGAGCGTCAGCCGCAACGTCAGCGAGCACCAATCCTGTTAAACCCCCAATACCAAAGAGGACAATCCAACCTATTGCAAACAACATAGGAGTTTCAAAGCTTAATGAGCCTTTCCAAATTGTTGCGATCCAACAGAAAAATAATACAGCTAAGGGCAATGAAATTGCCATGGTGCTATACATGAAATATAGCAATGCAGGCACTGGCATACCTGCAGTAAAGAAGTGATGAGCCCAAACAACAAGTGCTAATGCACCAATTGCCCATAATGAAACAACTTGTGCTTTGTAGCCATACATTGGTTTGCGGGAAAATGTTTGAAGAATTTGTGGCATAAAACCCCAAATTGGCAACAATACGATATAAACCTCTGGATGCCCAAAAAACCAGAACAAATGTTGGAACATAATTGGGTCGCCACCACCAGCAGCATCAAAAAAGTGCGTACCAAAATGACGGTCTGTTAACAACATTGTTACTGCACCAGCCAATACTGGAATAGTTGCAATTAACAAGAAAGCCGTTACTAACCAAGCCCATGCAAACATAGGCATCTTCATTAAAGTCATACCAGGCGCACGCATATTAAGGATGGTAACTATGACATTTATTGAACCAAGTACAGATGAAATACCTAATAAGTGGACTGAGAATATTGCAAAATCTACACCCATACCACCCTGAACGGATAATGGTGCATAGAAAGTCCAACCAGTAGCGATTGCTCCATCACCAATACCAAACAACGCCAACGTGAAAGGTAAGGTTAAAAGAATGGCGGCTGGAGGCAACAACCAAAAACCCCAGTTATTCAAGCGTGGCAAAGCCATATCAGGCGCACCAATTTGCAAAGGCAACATCCAATTAGCAAAACCCGTTGCAGCAGGCATCAAGGCTGCGAAAATCATCACAAGCGCGTGAACGCCAATTAACTGGTTATAAAATTCAGGCTTCATCAATTGCAAACCAGGCTGAAATAACTCTGCCCTAACAGCAAGAATCATTACTCCGCCAACTAAAAACATGATCAGTGAAAATGTTAGATACATCGTACCGATATCTTTATGATTAGTAGTCGTTAGCCAACGCATAATGCCTGTTGGATGGTCATGATGCTCGTCATGATGTGTTACTGTTGTAGAACTCATCTTTCTCTCCTTAATGCTACTGATATGCCAAATGTTTAAAAACGTAGGTATTAAAAATTTAAAATCAAAGATCTATCGTAGCGCTTTGACTTGAGCAGGCTGAAGCATATCACCCACTGCATTACCTAAGCCATTACGCTCAAAAGTAATCACAGATGCAATATCTGTATCATTCAATATAGCTTTCCATGCAGGCATTACGCCTTTACCGTTAAATACACGATCCAAATGACCATCTTTTACTAATTTACCTTCAGCATCAAAGATTGGACCAGTTGCAATTTTACTTCCGTGTAATGCTGGAAATGTTGGTGGTAAGCCTTGACCTTCAGCTTGGTGACAAACTGCACAGTTTTTGACATAAACTTCTTTACCATGCGCGACCAACTCTTCTTTTGTCCATGTTTTATCTGCACCAGCTGAAGCAGCTGCTATTTTAGTTTTTTGATCTGCAACCCATTTTGTATATTCTTCTGCTGACACAGCATCCACAACCACAGGCATAAAGCCGTGACCTTTGCCACAAAGCTCCTTACATTGTCCACGATATGTTCCTGGTACATCTACACGAACCCATGTTTCACGTAAGAAACCAGGAATTGCATCACGAGCTGCACCGAAAGCTGGTACCCACCAATTATGAATCACATCAGTAGATGTTAAAAGAACACGAACTTTCTTACCCACTGGCAATACCAAATGGTTATCAACTTCAAGAAGATAGTCTTGACCCTTTTCAGCCTTATTATCAATTTGATCTTGTGGTGTTGTAAGGTTGCTTACAAACTTAATACCTTGCGCTTCACCATCCATGTATTCATATTGCCAGCGCCATTGTGAGCCAGTGATTTTGATAACCATGTCAGCATTTGTTTTGGTATCTTCCATCATCACCACACTATGATAAGCTGGAATACCCATCAAAATGAAATCGATATAGAGCAAAATCGCAAATGGGACCAAAGTCCAAAGCACCTGCGATTTGGTGCTAGGACCTGTAAATGTCGCAGCTTCATGGCCTTTACTTTTTCTATGATTCACAATTGAGTAAATCATAATACTTAGCACAACCAAGAAAATAATCATCACGATGACCATGAACTTGTTATGAACGTGCAATGTGTCAGCCGCCATTGGCGTTGCTGGCATCGGGAAATTCCAAGTAAATTGAGCATGAGCAGCTAATGAAAACATTGCCAACATCATCCCAAGCCCAGCTTTTTTAAGAAACTGCATCACCATACTTACTCCCAAAATCTGGTTAAAAAACAACTCCAACACGCTCTTTTAATTGTTTAGCAAGATCTAAACGCTGATCATTTGTCATATAACAACGACCAAAATCTATTTCTTTGCCATGCGAACGGAGCAACAACATTTGATCGCCACTTGGCGTAATGCGCAAAAGCACTTTCGCCCAATAACGATTAAAAACCATTAGACTGACGGATTTGTAGCGTTTTTTTTCCACCGAAACTTGATCGCCAACAATCACGATGCTTTCATAATCTTGCGAGTGACAATGGATGTAGTAAAAAGCATACCCAATCCCAATCAGCTCCAAGCCAGCAAAAGGCAATACAAACCACGCACCAAGCAAACTAAAACCAATCGCCACAACCAATGAAACTGCGGCAATAATCGTTACAGCATAGACTCTGCCTTTTGCTGTTAATGAGCTATTGGGCCGAGCAACAATTTCAAAATCTGCTGCAACGTGATTCAAAGCCAGCCTTTCTATGCTTTAACTTAGAAAAGTCACATAAAATTAAAGCGTTATCTCAGTTACTCTTTGTAATTAAATTATTACATGTGTAACAACTTAGTTACATTTTGGCTAAATTATCATAATAACTAATGAAACTCAAGTTCAAAACACACAAAAGAACAGGTCTCATGTGAGCAAAAAAAGCACGCCTACTGTTTGAGACCTTCAATCCACTTTGAATAAACGCTAATCGCAACTTTATTTAAACTCTTCACTCTGCATTTTAAATCTCTTTTAATCTCTTGCACTTGTTGAACTGCTGGACTATTGCTTGATTCCAACAACTCCCCCGCTCCGACTTTACACCAAAGATTTACCATATCCTCGGTCATCTCAATATGACACTGAAATGCAAGAGCACTACCTAACTGATAAGCTTGATTTCGACAATACTGACTTGAAAGCAAATGTCTAGCACCTTGAGGAAGATCGAATGTTTCACCATGCCAATGAAAACTCTCAAATGCATCAACTCCAAACAAATTATTTGTACTTTCTCTACAAGTGCTTTGCACCACGCCCCAACCAATTTCCTTAACGGGGTTTGCGACGACTTTTGCACCAAGCGCCCTACTGATGAGTTGACCACCTAAACAATGGCCAAGGACTGGAAAATTTAATTCCATTGCCTGCCTTATCAATTCAAGCTCTTTAGTTATCCAAGGCAAACTATCATTCACTGACATCGGCCCACCCATCATAACCAAACCACTATAGTTAGCTATATCAGAAGGGAGTGTATCTCCTTTATCTATGCAAACCATGCACCAAGGAATTTCTCTTTGATCTAAAAAGGTGCCAAAAAACCCTGCACCCTCTGAAAGGGCGTGCCTTATCACTAATACCGGTTTCATTTCAATCCATTCAAGAAAGTTAATACTTAATCTAAGAACCGCATCTTCCGCCACAGTTTACAGCTGTGTATTTTAGAAAAAAGCAATCTACATGCCATTTTTAAATAGCATATCGATTAAAAGTGCATTTGGTCTAGTTGTTGCTTATTCAACATCAAACAAATGTTTTTGATGGAGTTTGAAATGGTCTTCAACTATGAATTGATGATGCAAGAAAATATAAAGTACCTTGCGCATTTACTAGACAAGGCCATCTTGAAAAAAGATGGTGAAAAAGTTTTTAATCTAATCAAAAGCATTCAACACAAAGTTGAAAGTATCAATGTTAAAAGTAAGAAAAAATCCAGTGAAGGCCTGATGGAGATTTTGAATACCCAAACCTCCAATCAAATTGTTAGTATCGTTCGCTCTTTTAGCTACTTTATTCATTTATTTAATATCGCAGAGGATTTGTACGCTCAGCAGTTAAGCAGACTCACAGAAGATGAAGCCTGCGAGGGCAAACTCGCATTTAGCATTGCAAAAATCCTAGAGAATGAAATAAGTTTTGAGAGGATTCAAGCTTTTTTCGAAGAAGCTTTGATCTCGCCAGTCCTTACGGCCCACCCTACAGAAGTTCAAAGAAAGAGTATTTTAGAGATTGAGGATCAAATTGCCGAACACATGGCTAAGCGGGTCACACTAACTTCAAAAAAAGAAATTAATCGTCATGACTTAATTATCCAAGGGCTAGTTTCAGCGTTGTGGCAAACAAGAATCTTGCGCTTCACCAAGCTAACTGTATCCAATGAAATTGATAATGCGTTAACTTTTTATGAAAAGACTTTTCTAAATGCAATTCCTGAAATACTGCAAGACCTAGAACTAGAGGTTAAACAGATCATTCAAAAACCAGATTACGAATTACCAAATTTTCTTCATATGGGCTCATGGATTGGCGGGGATCGAGATGGCAACCCATTTGTAAATTCAAGCACATTAGCGACGGCATTTGATAAGCAGTCTACAAAGGTCCTCCATTTTTACTTAAATGAAATTAACAGCCTTGGCCGTGAACTTGCCGTCTCTTCACTCAGAGCAAAAATAAGTGATGAAGTCATTAAATTAACCAAGTGTGATCATCAACTGTCACATCACCGAAGTGATGAATACTATCGTTTGGCGTTAAAAAAAATCTATATGCGGATAATGGCCACTAAAAATGTCATTACGGGAGAATTTGGGATGACGCACGACGAGTGCAAACCTTACTCCGAAGCACAGGAGTTATTAGTAGATTTAAATATCATCGCGAAATCTTTAAAGCTGAATCAAGGCGAGGATATGATTTACCCTCGTCTTGGCAAACTAATTAAAGCAGTTGGCACATTTCAATTTCACCTTGCAACCGTTGATTTAAGGCAATCGTCTGACGTACATGAACAAGTAATTGGCGAACTACTAATGAAAGCAGGCTTTGAGTTTGAATACTCAAAACTAAATGAAGCTAAAAAAATAGAGCTACTTTTATCTGAACTTAAACAACCTCGCCTGTTGTTCTCACAATTCCAAAGCTATTCAGAATTAGTCCAGTCAGAAATGGATATTTTAAATAGCGCTAGAGACATACGCAGCATTTTTGGCAAATATGCTATTCGTCATTACATAATTTCTCATACAGAAACCCTCTCAGACTTATTAGAAGTTGCAATCTTGCAAAAGGAAACCGGACTATTAAGAGGCGTTTGGGGCTCTGCAAGAATTGAAATGGATCTCAATATCGTCCCACTATTTGAGACCATCACAGACTTAAGAAATGCCCCTTCGATTATGGGTGAGTGGCTAAGCTTAATGGGAGTTCGCCATCTTATTCGTTATCAAGGTAACCAACAAGAAGTGATGCTGGGTTACTCAGATAGTAATAAAGATGGGGGGTTCCTAACCTCAAATTGGGAGCTGTACAAAGCCGAGATTTCACTTGTTGAATTATTCAACCAAGCAAAAGTAAAACTTAGGCTTTTTCACGGCCGTGGCGGGACTGTTGGTAGAGGCGGAGGCCCCTCTTACGATGCAATACTTAGCCAACCTCACGGCACAGTAAATGGCCAAATCCGCTTGACTGAACAAGGCGAGACTATTGCCAATAAATACTCAAGCGCAACAACCGGCAAACCTCATTTAGAGACATTAATCGCTGCTACAATCGATGCAAGTTTATTTCCTCAAGATGAGCTAGTAACCAGAAAAAGAAGATCTTACGAAATCGTCATGGAAGATTTCTCAACTTCTGCGATGACAGCATACAGGCATCTAGTTTATGAAACACCAGGATTTGCCGACTACTTCTTTTCTGCCACGCCAATTAGTGAAATTGCCCAATTAAATATTGGTAGTAGACCAACTTCTAGAAAAGCCACACAAAAAATTGAAGATTTAAGAGCAATTCCTTGGAGCTTCTCATGGGGGCAATGCCGTTTACTATTACCGGGTTGGTATGGAGTAGGCTCGGCGATTGAGAACTTTTTGAAATCAGGCAATCTAGCCACAAAAACTGAGCTGATACGCGAAATGTATCAAGAATGGCCTTTATTCAAGACACTTATTGCAAACCTTGATATGGTGCTTGCAAAAACCGATTTGGTCATTGCTAAACAATACTCTTACTTAGTCATAGACGAGACATTAAGAGAAGAGATTTTTATCAAGATAGAGCGTGAGTATTTAAAAACAATTAATGCAATTAATCTTATTATGAATACGGACAAGCGCCTTAGTAGCAATATCGCATTGGCCAAGTCCATTCAGAACAGGCTGCCTTACCTCGACTCACTCAATTATTCGCAAATTGCCTTACTTAAGAAATATCGGCACGGCGAAGCAACTGAAGAAACAAAAATTGCGATTCAACTTTCAATCAACGGCATCGCATCAGGTTTAAGAAACACTGGCTAATTAAGGGCAATCAATCATGGCAATTAGAGTGGGTATTAATGGATTTGGCCGTATTGGGCGCATGGCACTCCGCGCGATTATGCATGAATTTAAAAACATTGAAGTTGTTGGTATCAACGATCTACTTACTCCGGACTATCTGGCATATATGCTTAAATATGACTCTGTACATGGACGTTTTAAAGGGGATATCTCAATAAAAAATCATACCCTAATCGTTAATGAAAAACAGATTAGATTGACGTCAGAAAAAGACCCTGCGCTACTTGATTGGAAAGCTCTAGATATAGATGTAGTGCTGGAATGCACCGGCATATTTTTAACTGAAGAGTCTTGCCAGAAACACATTACCGCAGGGGCCAAAAAAGTTGTGCAATCAGCCCCAGGAAAAGACCAAACACCTATTTTTGTTTATGGCGTTAATCATCAAATGTACCAAAATGAAGCAATCGTTTCGGCAGCTTCATGCACTACGAATGCATTGGCGCCAATTGCCAAGGTATTAAATGATAATTTTGGTATAAAGCGCGGCTTGATGACGACTGTTCATGCCACTACTGCATCACAAAACACTGTTGATGGACTATCAATTAAAGATTGGCGGGGCGGAAGAGGCATTTTAGAAAACATTATCCCATCATCTACCGGCGCTGCGAAAGCAGTTGGCAAAGTCATACCAGAACTAAATGAAAAAATTTCAGGTATGGCTTTTCGCATCCCCACCTCAGATGTATCCGTAGTAGATTTAACATGTGAGCTTAATAAAGAAACTAACTATGACGAAATTATCGCCGCTATGAAGCAAGCTGCAAGAATTGGGACATTAACAGGCGTACTTGGCTTTTCAGATGAGAAAGTCGTATCGACTGATTTTCGAGGTGAAAGTTACGCTTCAATCTTTGATGCAGGAGCGGGAATTATGCTAGACACAACGTTTGTAAAAGTAGTGGCTTGGTATGACAACGAATATGGCTACACATGCAATATGATGAGATTAGTTGAGCATATTGCCAAATAACTCATCAAGATATTCAAAAGCGTAATACTTACTCAATTTTTTCAGTTTCCGCGTAAAACCAAACAATTTAAGTCGGAAGCGGACGTCATGTGCCACAGAATGTTTGATAATTCAGGTCAAATTCTGCGCTAGCTCCATGAAGATACTTCTCATTGCTCGGCATTTGATAAGGTTTAGAAAGCACTTGTAAAAAATCATAAAACGGCTTCATGTCTCCCTGAGTAGCTTTTACCAACACCTCTTCAACCAAATGGTTTCGTGGAATAACGATTGGATTATGACTATCCATCAATGCGGCGGACTCCTGGGGTGATTGAGATTGTCGTGATAAACGCTCATGCCAGATAATTTGCCAATTTTTAAAACCACCATCAGAAATCAGCGAACCGTCCAACACTGTCGGATTCGCAAGGTTCCTAAATGTATTTGTATAATCAGCTTGATGCTTGTACATCAACATCAGCAAATTATCTATCAATGCAAGGTCTCCAGGTTCTTCATTAAAAAGCCCTATTTTCTTTCGCATTGCATTAAGCCAATAGACTCTGTATTTAGTTTGATATGTATTCAAAGACTCTGTGGCAATCAGAATAGCCTCTTCATGCTTTTCTGCAATCAAAGGCAAAAGACTTTCAGCAAATCTTGTCAAATTCCACTCACCTACTATGGGTTGATTCCCAAATGCATAGCGGCCTTTTTTATCAATTGAACTAAATACTGTCTTAGGCGAATATGCATTTAAAAATGCACAAGGACCATAATCGATCGTTTCGCCAGCGATACTCATATTGTCGGTATTCATGACCCCATGAATAAAACCAAACTGCATCCACTTAGCGATCAATGCAGCCTGCGAATCTATGACCACCTCCAGCATCCTAATATATTGATTGGGTTGATCTTTTAAGTCTGAATAATGACGACTGATGGTAAAGTCAGCCAATGATTTAAGCACATCTATATTATGAATCGCAGCCGCATACTGAAAAGTTCCTACTCGAATATGGCTAGCAGCTACCCTGGTCAAAACAGCCCCTTCTAAAAGTGAAGCCCTGTAAACTAATTCGCCGGTAAGCATTACCGCGAGGCTGCGAGTGGTAGGCACATCCAAAGCGTGCATAGCCTCGCTCATTAAATACTCACGGAGCATCGGACCCATCCCTGCTAATCCATCACCAGAGCGTGAATACGCAGTTGGACCAGCACCTTTTAGTTGAATATCAACTTTTTGGCTATTTGGAGCTGTATGCTCGCCTAGCAATATTGCTCTTCCATCCCCTAAATTATTAAATCCGCCAAATTGATGACCAGCATAAGCTTGCGCAATAGGGTAAGCACCTTCTGGAGTCACTTGACCTGAAAAAAAAGACCAATCAGAGCCCTTAAGTTCCTCAACACTTAATCCAAGCTCAATTGCTAAATCTCGATTAAAAATTAGCAAGCTTGGTTTTTTGAATCCTTGGGGCTTTGCGGGAGTAAATAAAATTTCAGGTAGTCTGGAATAAGAGTTATCGAAACAAAAGCCGAATTTATCTGGAGTATGATTATTATGAAGATTCATATAACCATAGTTTACTATTTTAGTAGGTTATTGTTAACCCCAAAATAACTAGCCGCAGCATTAAGCATTGGCTAGTTGAACCATTATTTTAATGATTAATTACATCTCCAAACAAATCTTGCCAAAGTGTTTATTGGTTTCTTGGTATTGAAATGCTGACACAATATTTTCTAGAGGAAAGACTTTATCGACAATTGGGCGCATGCCACTGGTATCAATTGCTCTAATCATTTCTTGCTGCTGTGTGCGATTACCAACAATCAAACCTTGCATACGAAGCTGCTTAATCAAGGCTGTCACTATAGAAACATCACCGCCCAAACCTGTTAAAATACCTATGACTGAGATATGCGCTCCCACTCTAGCCGCCAACATAGATTGATTTAAAGTTGCAGGGCCGCCGACCTCAACAATATGATCAACACCTCGACCACCCGTAATTTCACGTGCAACCTCACCCCAATTAGCAGTTTTACGATAATTAATCAGATGGTCAGCGCCTAGCGCCTTTAATTTCTCTAACTTCTCATCATTTGACGAAGTGGCAATCACAGTCGCACCGGCCATTTTCGCAAACTGCAAAGCAAAAATTGAGACTCCTCCTGTGCCTTGAACAAGCACAGTATCACCTGGTTTCAAATGATCATCCGACATCAGTGCACGCCACGAAGTTAAAGCTGCTGTGGTCAAAGTTGAAGACTCAACATGAGTCCATCCTTTAGGCGCAAGTGTGAAAGCATCGATTGATGCGGTAACCGTCTCACGTGCGTAGCCATCTACACCGTCACCTGGCGTAGTTGCAAAACCTTCAACCAAAGGCTCACCTGCCAACCACGTCGGGAAAAAAGTACTTACTACATGGTCTCCAACTGCAAACTCGGTCACGCCATCACCTACTGCAATGACAACACCTGCACCGTCTGCCATTGGTATACGGGATTCAGATGGCCCCCACATTCCACTTACCACTGCAAAATCATGATAGTTAAGAGAGTTAGCATGAAGTCGAACAGTAATTTCACCGGCTCTAGGATCTTTGAAATCACGAGTGCCAATTGTCACCTTATCGTAACCACCTCCAGCTTGAAGAATAATTGCTTTGTTTTGCATAACAGCCTCCTCTAATGTAAACATTTTTGCTTGGAAAATTTTAATTCTCATTATTAATAAAAACAGTTTAATTAATCCAATTGAATTTTTTTAATAGCGTAATAAATTATTTTTATAATTAACACGCTTACCATTCAGAATATAATTTCCGAACATATGAAACAAATTCTTGTATACGCCGATTCACTCTCATGGGGCATTATCCCCATGTCACGCAATCGTTTTGCATTTCATCAGCGATGGCCTGGAATTCTTGAACTTAACTTGAAAAATAAAGGAAAGAATGTGCGCGTGATTGAGGACTGCTTAAACGGTCGTCGAACAGCATATGAAGATCCTATCAAAGCAGGCAGAAACGGACTCGTCGGATTGAGTCAACGAATTGAGGTTAATTCACCGCTTTCATTGGTAATCCTTATGTTAGGCACCAATGATTTTCAGGCCAACCATGACCATATAGCTCTTCATGCCAAAAATGGTATGCGATCACTCATCAATGAAATTCGAAATACCTCGCTTGAGCCCGGCATGACAAAACCCGAAATACTCGTGATCGCACCACCACCAATCCTAAAGGCGAAAGGTGAAATTGCAGCCAAATTTGAGGATGCCAAAAAAAAATGTATTGGACTCGCCGATGCTTACAGAGATTTATGCAGTGAGCTTAACTGCCTTTTTTTTGACGCGGCCACAATAACGACCTCAAGCAAGGTTGACGGGGTTCATTTTGACATTGAGCAACATTTAAACTTTGGCAACGCCATTAGTAGTTTTGTTCATCAAACTTATTTTGATCAATAAATCCACATTTACTATTAACAAGATATTTAATTAGCGCCGTGATTGAGAGTAACAAAGCGACATTGAGCACTAAGCACATCGCACTAAAGTGAGCAGGAATCTGACCATTGAAAAATTCATGCATTATCGTTTTCGTTTTCGTTTTACTAATCAAGTTTTACAATTCTAATATTGTTTCACATGGCCAAACTCTCAAATCCTTAAGATAATCAGAAAGCTCAGCATGATGACATTTTTCGCACAATGGTTAGCCACGTCCATCTCACTTTGGGCGACTTCTTTCATATTTGAAGGAATTAAATTCCAGTCTCTTGGGTCCCTTGTTGTCTCAGCATTAATACTCGGATTTGCTAATAATTTGATTAAACCACTATTAATTACATTAACCTTACCTATCACCTTCTTTACGTTTGGATTCTTTTTACTCGTCATTAATGGTGCAGTACTTTTGATTGTAAGTTCTCTAGTTAGAGGATTCACCATTTCCAACCTTAGCACCGCGATATTAGCAAGCATTGTCATTAGCATCATTAGCTTCTTAATTAAAGTGGCGATTATTGGTGACGTGATAGTTAGCAATACCACAAACAAAAACCCATGGATTTAAGCAAACAAATGCTAAAACCCTATCTCATTCAAACGCTGAGTCAAAATGAATAGCCAACCAATAGACCATGAGTTAAACCTTTACATTCCTGATCACAGATTTTGAGCTTTGCAGGATGTGCCTTGCCATTTTTTAGTCAGTTGATTTACAATTAAAATAGTTGACTAGTCAACTATTGACTGCAATTTTGCAACAGGAATTAAATTGATCTATCAACCAAGCACCTTCAAACCAGATGAAAGTATTTTATTTCTTATCTCCAAAAATCAACTAATGTTTGAGCGAATTGCGGATAAGCGTTTAGAGCAGTTTGGGGTTAGCGCATCCCAACTGAGGGTAGCGATGCTGATCAAGCATCTAAAATCTCCTACTGCATCGCAACTTGCTACGACCATCGGATCTAATCCAGCTGCAACAGTCAGAACTCTAGATCGGTTGGAGAAAATGAAATGGATCAAACGCATCAGATCAACAAAAGATCGTCGGATCATCAACCTCGCGATTACTCCAAAAGCTAAGGAAATTGTTGAACAACTAATGCCTCAGGTATGTGAATTCTTGAACACTTCACTCTCTGGTGTAACCTCTAATGAATTTACCACTGCACAAAAAGTATTGGGTATCATCGCCAAAAATCATCTCAATATGCTCGAAGCCATGCAGGACCCCCAAGTATGAAAAACTCTCTACCCTTTTTAATTGCTATTCTCCTTACAGCATGTATGACTGCGCCAGTAGACCAAGTGCCGACATTAAAACCTTTAGTGCAAATTGAACCAAAATTGAGTGCAATTGATGTCAACATTGACTCGCAATGGTGGAAGCAGCTAGAAGACCCTCAACTAGAATTTCTAGTAGAAGAGGCACTAAAAAATGCCCCCGATATGGCACTTGCCAAACTGAGAGTAGAGCACGCTCAGCAGCAGGCGAATGCCGAACGAGCAAGCTTAGGGCCTAATATTGCGGGCAACTTACAAATTAATGAGCAACGTCTTTCAAAGAATTATATTTATCTTCCCAACATGCCAGCGACAACAAGCTATGGCCTAGTAGGCGCATCCTTAAACTGGTCACTCGATCTATGGGGTAAACAGAAGAAAGTTCTTGAGGCTGTGAACCAAGATATTAAAAGTAAAGCTTATGATTTTTCGTTCACGAAACTTTGGCTATCCTCCACCATAGTTCAGGCTTATATCGATTACGACATCGCTTATCAGCACAACAAAATTGCATCAGAATCACTTGCTGCTCAATCCAGACTTAGTTTTATTGCGAAAGAACGCTTTAAAGCTGGCCTCGTTGATTACGATTTAGTTAATCAGCGACAAATAGCGCTTGAAGATGCAGCAATGGCACAATTAAGAGCTGTGCAGATAATGAAGATGCAACAACATCAATTGGCTGCATTAGTGAATCAAGGACCAAGCTGGGGCGAGGCTTTGAAAGCGCCTCATCTCCATTATCAAACCCGAGATTTACCAGAGGTAATTCCTGCCAGCTTAATCGCAAGACGCGCCGATTTACAGGCATTACTCACAAATATTCAGATGTCGCAGCTACGTGTAGACGCGGCAAAATTAAGTTACCTTCCTGATATTAATTTACAAAGCTTAGTGGGTTTGCAAGCCTTTAATCTAGCGCATTTATTGGAGTCAAATAGTCGTCAATACAACTTAGGACCAGTTTTAAATCTACCCATTTTTGATAGTGGTGCAATTGCTTCAGCCATTTCGGCTCGTCAGATAGAACGCAATCAAGCAATCTATACCTATCAAAATGCTTTAATAACGAGCCTCAAAGATTCAGCCGATGGCATTTTGGCGGTGAACACGTCAGCACAGAATTTAATCCAAGCTAAACACTCAGAAGCACAAGCAGATTCTCTTTATGAAGTTGCGCAACAAAAGAGAAAAGCGGGATTGGTGGATGATGCAATAGTCTTAGATGCACAGTTGCAATACCTAGTAAATAAACAGCAGTCATTAGAAGCTGAGCATCAACATATGCATGATTACGTGGGCTTATTAGTTAGCCTAGGTGGTCCGATTGAAAATGAACTAGCCCATTAATTATAGTGAGAATGAATAATGACCATAGAGCAAATAGCACAGCCATTTAACAGAAAAAAAGCCTTCAAAGTTTTTTTTGGCTTAGTAGGGTTAGTAGCGGTTGGCTTTGCCATTTATTGGTGGAAATATTTAAATCATTTCGAGTCCACTGACAACGCCTATGTTGCCGCGCCACAGATTCAAGTCTCTTCACAAGTAGAAGGAACTGTCTCTGCAGTTCAAGTAGTAGAGACACAGCAAGTCAAAGCTGGCGATGTACTCTTTAAAATCGACCCTACAGAAGCTGAGATTGCTTCGCATATGGCAGATGCAGCCCTATTAAATGCTTATCGCGCCAGTCGTTCAGCGATTTTGCAAGCGAAGCAAAAAAAAGTGGAATTGGAGAGGATTGGCGAAGATCTTAAACGTCGTCAATCATTAAAGGGTGAAGCAGCAGTCTCAGCTGAAGAACTTAACCATTTACAGAAAGAGTATCAGGCAGCAGATAACGGATACAAAGAAATGCTTGAGCTCTCAGATGGTTTAGTAGAGCTTGCTACAGCCACACGTCATCCAGATGTTCAAAAAGCAAGTGCGGCTGCTAAGCAAGCTTTTATAACCCTTCTAAGGACTGAGGTACTCAGTCCCGTCGATGCGGTAGTTGCTAAACGTAATGCCCAAGTAGGCCAGCGCGTAGCGCCAGGCTTGTCACTTGCAACGCTTGTAATGCTAAGCGATAGTTGGGTCGATGCAAACTTCAAGGAAGATCAACTAAGCAATATTCGCTTAGGCCAAAAGGTTGAATTAGAAGCTGACATCTATGGCAGTAAAGTCATGTACACCGGCAAAGTGGTAGGTTTCTCTCCCGCAACAGGTGCAAACATGTCACTCCTACCCGCGCAAAATGCAACTGGGAATTGGGTAAAAGTAGTTCAGCGCTTGCCAGTAAGAATTGCAATTGACACTAGTCAGCTCAAAAAAAATCCATTACAAGTTGGTTTATCATTGAGCGTGCGAATCGATACCTCTAAACAGGAGGGCAGTGCATTAACCGCTGCAGAAAAAACTAACATTACTGCCACCCATATTTATGATGAGCAAGCTAGGGAAGCAGACCAGCATGTACACCTCATACTTAGCCAAGCTAATCAGCATTAAATATGACACAAGCCTCAAGCAACGCCCCACTTAATGGCGTCAAACTCATTTTAGCGACCCTAGCCTTAGGCTTAGGATCGTTTATGAATATTTTAGACATGTCGATTGCCAATGTAGCACTGCCGACAATTTCAGGAGACTTTGCGGTCACACCGACGCAAGGCACATGGCTTATTACTTCTTACGCAGTAAGCGAAGCGATTTTTTTACCACTTACAGGTTGGTTATCACGCCGTTTTGGTGAGGTTCGCCAGTTTATTTTTGCAACCTTGATGTTTACGCTAGCCTCTGTATTATGTGGACTTGCACCCTCCTTTAGCATGTTACTTTTCGCACGCGTCTTGCAAGGAGTGGTAGGTGCCTCAATGATTCCACTATCACAAGCCTTAATGATGAAGTGCTTTCCAGCCAAAAAAGTCGGACTCGCTCTTGGGATTTGGGCAACCACCACAGTTTTAGCACCAGTCTTAGGCCCACTTATTGGTGGCTGGCTTACTGACAGTTATAGTTGGCGATGGGTGTTTTATATTAACGTGCCATTTGGTATTGCCTGCGCCTATTTAATGTATCGTATTTTTGGGGCACCCAAGCCAGTAACGAGTAAAGAAACAATCGATATTGTAGGCTTAATTTTATTAATCTTAAGTGTTTCTACCTTACAAATTATGCTTGATAAAGGCAGTGAACTCGATTGGTTTTCTTCTTATTGGATTAGCGGACTTGCTATTATTTCTTTTCTATCCTTCGGAGCACTTATAATTTGGGAGCTAGGTGAAGAACACCCAGTAATTAATTTGCGCTTATTTAAGCGAAAAAACTATGCAATTGCTGCCCTTTGTCTTGCTATTGGTTCCTTCGCGTTTTATACCTATGTCGTTGTAGGTCCCTTGTGGATGCAAACTCAACTCGGATATACAGCATTAACGGCTGGGCAAGTCATGGGTTTTACAGGATTACTTGCTCTGGTCTGCGGCCCGGTTTTTGGTGCGAATATTCACCGCATAGATGCCCGCCTCATTGCAACCTTCGGATTTCTAATAATGTCCTATAGCTGCTTTGAAGCAGCATTATTTACAACGCAGGTAGATAAAGCCACGCTTATTTTAGCTCGACTCTCTGTGGGTGCTGGAATCGCAGGATTCTTTATGCCATTAACAGCCATCTCAATGTCACAGCTTAAACCGCATGAAATTGCCGCAGGGACTGGAATGACCAATTTTCTAAGAAATATTGGCGGTAGTGTAGGGACAGCGATTTCAACTACCATGTGGGGAGATTATGCCAATCGATATCACGCACAAATGGTTGAGCACATCAACAATGGAAACCCACTCTATCAAGAATTCTATAGTATTGCGAATCAAGCGGGCATAAAAGACGGCAGTGTATCCATGTTAATTGAACGGTTAATTAGCTCGGAAGCTTATTTACTCTCTACCAATCACGTCATGCTGATGGCGGCAATGGTGCTACTACTACTTGCTCCAGTCATTTGGTTAGCTAAGCCGCCGTTTACCTCATCTAAAGGCGCTCATTGATCAGCAAAACAGAAGATTTTTTCTTCTTTTTGACTCAATATATTTAGTTTCAACAAGAGAATATCAGGAGCAAATTGTTAAGACGACCTTAACAATACTAGAATCCTCTTGACTGATTTGATGATTAAAGCCCAGACTCTTCATTAAGTTAAGCATGTTGTAATTAGTACTTAGCACTTCACCTTCAATTCTTTTTAACTTCTTTGACCTAGCAACTTCAATCAAAGATCGCATTAACTTTCTTCCCAATCCTTTACCGGTCATCTTGTCGGCAAGAACTATAGCAAACTCGCAAGATTCTCCATCCGGATTAATACTAAATCTACATATTCCAAGTTCCGATGGGGATTCCGATTTAGTGAGAGCAATAAGCGCTATTTCTTTGCTGTAATCCATTTGAGTAAATCGGACAAGCATTGTTTCAGTAAGCTCATGCATACTATTCATAAATCTAAAATACCTTGATTCCTCTGATAACTCACGCACAAAAGCTTGAATCAACTCAGCATCTTCTGGACGTATTGGCCGAATAGTCATCATGGTGCCGTCTTTTAAATAACAATGCTTAATCAAATGTGTAGGGTATGGATGTATCGCCATATGGCCATAACTTGATGTATTTGGCAGATAAGGCTCAATTACAAATCGTGCGTCGACAGCTATTACTCCCTCATCGTCGGCAATAAGTGGGTTGATGTCCATTTCTTTAATTGATGGCAATTCACACACCATCTCTGAAACACGAAGCAAGACATCCTCTAACGCTTGCATATTAATTGGTGGTTTATTACGAAAACTTCCTAAGATTCTAGCAACATGAGTATTCTCAATTAAGTCTTTTGCCAAAAAATGATTAAGTGGTGGCAATGTAATTGCTCTATCTCCCATGGCCTCGACCGCACTGCCCCCGGCACCAAATGTAATTACTGGGCCGAATATTTGGTCTGTCATCACGCCTATTAGTAGTTCACGCCCATTGGGAGATATGATCATAGACTCTATAGCTACTCCATCGAACGATGCATTAGGTTTGATATTGGCAATATTTTTATGAATTCTTTGAAATGCTAACTTAACCTCTTCTGCATTCGTTAAATTAAGTTGAACGCCCCCTACATCCGTTTTATGTGTGATATCTTTGGAGTTCACTTTCATTGCAATAGGAAAGCCAAGTTGTTCCGCAATTAATACTGCTTCATTTTCGGAATAAGCAATCATGGTTTTCACAATTGGTATATGGAAAGCAGCAAGGATTGATTTCGATTCCATCTCGCTTAAAACATAGCGATGCTCCTCCAACGCTTTTTCTATAATTAATTTTGAATATTCAATATTTGGCTCAACATGACTAAAAAGTGGACCAGGCACTTGCATGAGTAAGCGTTGATTGCGGTAATAGTCTGAGAGGTGTGCAAAGACCTCAACAGCTGGCTCTGGTGTTCGAAAGTATGGCTTCTTTGCTTTTGAAAATAATTTACGTGCTTCGGCGACCTGCGTCTCACCCATCCAACATGGGAATAATGGCTTTTTACTGTTTTTCGAAAGCTCAATCACAACTTCTGCTGACTCTAGTGAGTTTGTCATTGCTTGCGGAGTAAGAATCACTAAAACGCCATCTACATTAGTATCCTCCAAACAGGCTTTCACTGAATGATAATAACGCTCGCTCAGCGCATCTCCAACAATATCGACTGGATTTGAATGAGACCAATGAACTGGAAGGTGCTTATCAAGATAGTTAACCGTACTTTCTGAAAGGGTTGCGATATTGACCCCTAAGTCCGCAGCACGATCTGCCGCCATTACACCTGGGCCACCACCATTTGTCACAATTGCCAAACGGTTTCCTGTTGGATGGAATCCACAAGATAGCGCCTTAGCAGCGGTGAATAATTGGCTGATGGTTTGCACACGAACAACACCTGAACGCTTTACAGCAGCATCGAACACATCATCAGAACCCACCATGGAAGCTGTATGAGACATCGCCGCCTTAGATCCTGCAGCATGCCTTCCCACTTTAACTAAAATCACTGGCTTTATACGAGCTGCTGATCTAATTGCGCTCATGAACGATCGAGCATTTCGAATGCCTTCTATATAGAGCAAGATACTTTGAGTTTCACTATCCGAAACTAGGTAATCTAAGATTTCTCCAAAATCAACATCGGTCGAAGATCCCAAAGAAACCACACTGGAAAAACCGACATCATTACTCTTTGCCCAATCCAAAATTGCCGTACAAAGGGCTCCTGACTGAGAAACAAAAGCAATATGCCCCTGATTAGTACTACCTTTGTTAAAGGTCGCATTAAGCCCTATAGATGGACGCATAATCCCTAAGCAATTAGGTCCAATGAGTCGAATATTGTATCGCTTAGCATTTTCCAATAAGGCCTTCTCTAAAGAAAGGCCTAGCTCACCAGCCTCGCCAAAACCTGCAGTAATAATGACAGCAGCCTTGACACCATGTACGCCACACTGTTTGATAATCTCTGGCACTGTGTATGAAGGTGTGGCGATGATTGCCAATTCAACTAATTCTTCTATATCAGAAATTGATCTATAAGCCTTTTTACCCTGAACCTGATCGTCTTTAATATTAATGGGGTAAAGTGAGCCATAAAAATTACTAGTCAATAGATTTTGGAAAACAATTTGACCAATCGAATCGATTCGATTGCTTGCACCAAAAACAGCAACAGACTTTGGCGAAAATAGTGGGTTCAAGTAATGTTTATTCATCTTTATATCTATTCTGACATGCTATGATGATTTAAGTTAATTCATTTATATTTTATGAACACTGCTTACATTACACATCCGATGTGTCTTAAACATGACAACGGCCCAGAACATCCGGAGTCTCCAGTCCGCATCCATGCGATTGAAGATCAACTTATTGCTTGTCGATTATTTGATTACCTCTCACATTATGAAGCACCTCTTGCTACTAGGTCGCAATTATTAAGGGTTCATGATTCTGCATACTGTGACGAACTGCATAAAAGCATTCCAATTGAAGGATTAGTGCATCTTGATAACGACATCACCCTTAATCAATACTCTTATGAAGCTGCCCTTTATGCAGCAGGATCTGTAATAAAAGCTGTTGATTTAGTAATCTCTGGTGAGATAAATAATGCATTTTGTAATATACGACCACCTGGGCACCATGCAGAAAGAAGCCATGGAATGGGTTTCTCTCTATTTAACAATATTGCTGTTGGGGCTGCACATGCACTTGAGCACCATCAGCTAGAGCGAGTCGCGATATTAGATTTCGATGTTCATCATGGTAATGGAACTGAAAATATATTCCATGAAGATTCTCGTGTATTGTTTTGCTCATCATTCCAACACCCCTTATATCCATATTGCGGATCAGACACAGTTAACTCTCATATCATTAATGTTCCTTTAGCTGCAGGGACATCCGGAGAAGAGTTTAGAGAGGCGATTACCAAAGCCTGGTTGCCAGCACTCCATAACTTCCAACCTCAAATGATATTCATATCAGCAGGTTTTGATGGTCACAGAGAGGACGATATGGCAAGACTAGAGCTAAGAGAAGCTGATTTCGCTTGGGTTACTAATTTCGCAAAAGAAATTGCAGAAAAGTATGCGTCTGGAAGAATTGTATCCGCGTTGGAGGGAGGATATGCCCCTAGCGCACTCGGCCGAAGCGTACTTGCACATATTAAAGTATTAACTGGACTCTAAAATAAACATAGTGTACAAGATCCACATTTGGTACGCTTTAAATTTAGTTGCGCGCTTGGCCAACGTGTCCAAATCTCACGAAATTACGAAAGTGTCTCTAGTATAGATTTAATATAAACTTTCAAGGTCCAATCTAAATGTAAGCAATTAAAATGATAGCACCATATTTATTATTAAAATCCATCCACATCTTTGGCGTCATTTTGCTACTTGGTAACCTTATCGTAACCGCTTGGTGGAAATTAATGGCTAACAAAACCAAGAATCCAAGCATTATTGCATTCGCGCAACAACAAGTAACATTAACGGATTTTGTATTCACAGCTCCAGGTGCTTTATTGGTAATTTTCGCTGGTGATTACATGGCATACAACTCGATATCTAATAGTTGGAGCGTTCAATGGCTAACATGGGGGCGCTGTCTATTCATCGCATCAGGGATAATTTGGCTAACAATTCTAATCCCAACTCAAATCAAACAAGCACGATTAGCAACTAGCTTTGTAAACAGCAAAACAATCCCAGATGAATATTGGAAACTGAGTAAACGCTGGAATATATTTGGAACGATTGCTGTTTTACTTCCACTAATTAATCTCTATTGGATGGTATTTAAGCCAACTTGAACGGAATGTGAAATCGATAAAAATTCAGGAATATAAATAATGCTAATTATCACATCAGCCTTCGCTTCAGTTTTAACATTCATTTATATAAAGCTAGCTTTGAATGTAATTTCACTAAGGGGCAAGAATCAGATATCACTTGGTAGCGGAGGAGTAGATGAACTTGAAAGAGCTATTCGCACCCACGGTAACTTTTCTGAATACGTCCCTATCAGTTTAATCCTGATGGGGTGCTTAGAACTAAATCATGCACCTTGGTGGTTAGTGAGCATTTTTGGCTTAAGTCTAACCATCGGGAGAGTTTTGCATTCTTTAGGCATGACGGATTCAACCCAAAACTTCACCAGACGAATACTAGGAATGAAATTAACACTAACCACCCTAGTAGGATTAGCATGTTTAAATCTAGGCTGGTTGATATTTAACTCTATTTAGTAGAAATAACTTACTCAATCTTTGAACGTTTTATAATCAAAATAGTTTAATTACTTTTAACTGCTCATATTGGAAGGAACAACCTTAAAGGGGACAAGCAATGTCCACACAAACAAGCAAGCTCAACACAATAGATATTGGCATTAATGACATAGATCGCCAGGCAATTGCAGATGGATTATCCAAACTACTTGCTGATACTTACACGCTCTATTTAACAACACATAACTTTCATTGGAATGTGACCGGCCCGATGTTCAATACGCTTCATGTAATGTTTATGGGGCAATATACAGAACTATGGAATGCGGTTGATCCAATTGCTGAACGCATACGCTCATTAGGGCATTTCGCACCCGAGGGTGTAAATAATTTTGTGTAAACGTCATTTTGCAGGAAACTGCGTTTTTCAGAAATGGAATAAAAATGACGACACAAAAAGCTTTACCCAACGATTTAATCGATAGCCTGCTATCGAATT
>Ga0164297_10001131_pt1 | contig 29331 bp, 25 predicted proteins | sample GEODES058metaG_FD_113539 | JGI IMG/M metagenome (GOLD analysis project Ga0164297, IMG submission 113539) | Dystrophic lake water microbial communities from Trout Bog Lake, Wisconsin, USA - GEODES058 metaG | ecosystem: Environmental > Aquatic > Freshwater > Lake | place: USA: Trout Bog Lake... | reverse complement strand
TGGTGTGGGCCTACAGCTGGAAGTAGGGCATAGCGCCAATGGTGCCGCTGCACTGCACATCACCGATGGCCAGGCGCAAACCTTGATTGCCGATGGCCTGAGCTTTGTAGCGCATGACCATGTAATACTTGATGATTCAAGCAGCTCTCATGGCTCACATCTATCGAATAGCCTCAAGGATATTGAGTCACTTCATATTTCACAGGTGCAGGTTTCTGATGGCTCTATCATTAATGGTGTAGAGCATGTTACCGTTGATTTGGGCGCAATGGATCTGTCAAGTAAATCCTCTGTTGATGCCCTTGTAGCTTCCTTACCAGTGTTCACTCTAGATCCAGTGGAAACCGTTAAGGGCGCTAGCGCTTTAGATGTCACGCTCGACATCACTCCAGTTCAGATGAATGAGCTTTCTTCATTGGAAAATTCCAATCCAGCAATCTCAGCAGAATTGATGGATGCATTGAGTGCGGCAGGTATTACGACGCTTGATCCAGCAGTATCTCTAGAGCAGGCTCTTTCCCAGTCAGGCGACTGGATGCACTTGAACCTGGCTACCGAATTGCATAACGCTGGCATCCACTACGAGGTTGACGTCACTGGAAGCAATAACCTTGGTGCACCTGAGAGTCTTGATCTGGCTCTAGATAAGGAATTGTCTAGCTTGGTGAATGCTCATGATATGACTGCTGCACAAGCGTTATCCACTCACGATGCATTAGCTGGTCTTGAGTTATTGAGTAAATATACTTCTGCCGATAAATTTGGTGATCTCTTACATGCACTGACTGCATCTGGTGTTAGCGACTTTGTGGTAGCAAGCGGTGATGTTCAAGTAAGCGATGATCTAGCAGCGGCTCTGGTTGATGCTGGTATGTTACAGGCCTTGCCATCTGCTAACCTGATATTGGATGCAAGTGCTAAAGTAACCGATAACTACGCTCACCTTGCTACAAGCCTCAAAGCAATTTCTGATTTGGGCGTACATGGTATCGATGTTGGTCATGCAAACCAGCTCTATATAGACCTTGGTTTACCAGCTCATGATGCAAATGCGATGGCAGATATTAGCCACTTGCTTGGCTCTCTTGATCCTGCTAATCAGGCGGTTGATCTTGTTCACAACCAAGATGGTCATAACGTTGGCATCTCCTTGGTTATCTCTGGCGATGTTGCAAGTGCAATCAAGCAAGCCGGTGGATTTACTGAAAGCGATATGTTGCATCTTGAGCACTTGGGCGTCAGCGAGATTGCAGTGGTCGATGCAAGTGCAAATGCCAACGCAAGCGGAATTATTAGTCAAGCTGCAGTAACTCAGGCACACGTTCCATTGCCAGAGGTCAAGCTAATTGGCGCAACCGATCCTATGTATGATGAGCTGCATAAAGATCTTCCTCATCCAAAATAATGAGGCAACTGTATGAATAATGAAGATAAAGATCTAGCCAACCAAGCTGCCAAGGATGCAGAGGAGGGTCTTGCTGGGGGATTTGAACAAGAAGAAAAAGCGCCTCAGGCAAACCAAAAGGGGCCTGGCGCAGTTGCACCTAGCGGACGTAAGCCTATTGAAGCGGTATTGCATGATTGCCGTAGAACTTTTTACCTTGCCTTTGTATTAACCGGTATTGTCAACATCATGTCTATTGTCCCGATGCTCTACATGATGAATGTAATGGATAGGGTGATTGCCCCTCGGAGTGGGGTGACCTTGGTTTCTTTGACGATTCTTGTCGTTGCGCTCTACATCTTTTGGTCGGCAATGGAGTGGATTCGTAGCCGACTTCTCGTTCGTCTTTCTTTGCGTCTGGACTGGGATCTGTCTGCGGATGTCTTTGATGCCTCTTTTAGGCGTTACGTTGGGCGTAAGAATGTCAATGTTCAGCAGTTGCTGGGAGATTTAACTAGTTTGCGCCAATTTTTAACAGGTCAAGGCCTGCTGACTTTGATCGACACCCCCTTTGCAATCGTCTTTGTCATTATTGGTGGAATATTCCATCCCTATCTCGCAATTTTTGCTTTCGTTGCTTCGGTCCTGATGCTTCTGGCAACCTACTTTACCCAAAAGGTAACTAGTCCAGTGCTAAAAACAGCAAATGATGCTAACGCAGAAGCTTCTCGCGTGGCATCCAATAGCCTGCGTCATGCAGAGTCGACTTTGGCACTCGGAATGATGGCCTCTGTTCGTCAGCGCTGGTACAACCAACACCATAAATATCTCCAGCATCAGGTTAATGCTAGCGAAGCCGCGGGCCTCATGGGCGGAGTGTCAGGGATACTCTCCAAAATGCTGCCTTCCCTCCAGATGGCTTTGGGGGCATTTCTAGCAATGGAAAACCTGATCACCGGGGGTATGGTGATGGCGGCCAGTATGCTGATTTCAAAATCTGTTGGACCGATTCAAAAGCTATTGGGAAACTGGAAAGATATTGTTTCAGCGCGGCAGTCATATGAGCGATTAAATGCCCTATTGATTTCAGATGAGAAACGTCAAAGTCAGATGCAGCTCCCAACGGTGACTGGTCATTTATCAGTCGCTAAGGCCTCGACAGTTCCCCCGGGGCATAACAAGGCGGTATTGGTTGATATTAATTTTGAAGCAAAACCAGGACAAGCGATTGCGGTAGTCGGTCCAAGTGCCTCTGGAAAAACCTGTTTAGTCAGAATGCTTATTGGGGTATGGGCTCCAGCACGTGGCTCAGTGCGTTTAGATGGTGTGGATATTTCAAGTTGGAATCACGACGAATTTGGCCCACAAATTGGTTACGTACCTCAGGAGATTGAATTCTTCGATGGCACCATTGCAGAGAACATCGCCCGTCTCGGTGATATTGACCCTGAGAAGGTGGTTCAGGCTACAAAGCTGATTGGAATGCATGAAACAATTTTGGAATTTCCCAATGGCTACGATACCGAATTGGGTGAGACTGGCTTTGTACTCTCGGGCGGACAGCGCCAGCGCCTTGCAATTTGTCGGGCGTTGTATGGCACCCCTAAGTACATTGTGATGGATGAGCCAAATGCCAATCTTGATGAGGTGGGTGAGTCCGCCTTGGCGCAAGCCCTGACACACTTAAAAACACAGGGTTGCACTGTCATCATTACAACCCACCGTCCCCGTTTGGTAGGCGTTGCCGATAGCCTACTTGTGCTGCGCAACGGCGCACAAGTAGGCTTTGGGCCTGCGGAGGAAATGATTAATGCCGTACGCAATTTACAAGTAGTAGCGCAAAATAAGCCCGGTGAATCTGCTCAAGGTCCAGTTCAAGATGTTGTCCCCAAGGAGGCGACAAATAATGCGCCCGCCCATAATGCGAACGTTGCGCCCCAAGCGCAAACCCTGAAAACCGAGCCGACTCAGGCTTCTTATAGTACGGAGATGCCTGAGGTGCAAAAGCCTGTAACGCAAACCACTTCCAGATTAAATGGTAATAGCGAATGAGTGACCAAGATACATTAGCCATTCCAGAGGGCGATGAAGAAAAAAATCAAAAGAAAGCTAATGCCCTGGTAGTCCAATTTCGCGAGTTGGATAAGAAGGCGGAGGGTTGGATCAAGGCCTGGAACCCTTACCACCCCGATGTTATTCGCTATCGTCCAATGGCCTCGATTGAGGTTGAAGAGTCGAAGATTCGCAAGTTTGCCGCTAAGTTTTTTTTAGGGGCGTTCGGGATCTTTTTGGTATGGGCTTTTTTTGCGCCAATTGATGCCGGTGTCTCATCAAAGGGGACCGTCATGGTAAGCGGTTATCGCAAAACCTTGCAGCACCCTACGGGCGGTGTTATCCAAGAGATATTAGTGAAAGATGGCGAAGTTGTGAATGAAGGCGATGTCCTCATACGCATCAACCCCTTGAAGGCTGAAGCTGATTTGTCTCAGGCTCAATTGCTTTATCTGGGTGCCCTTGTTTCTGAAGCCCGCCTAAAGGCGGAGCGGAGGGGCGATAAAAAAATCACCTGGCCGGATGAGCTCGCTAGTTTCGGTAGCGATCCCCGGGTTGAGGAGGCAAAAGGAATACAACAAAAACTCTTTGATACTCGACGCACTGAGATTGGTGAGGTGCTAAGTGGTAGGCGTACCCAGTTGGCTACCTTAGTAGAGGAGTCCAAGAGTAACGCCACCCTAGCGCAGGAGGGTTATGTCTCGAAGGCGCAGGCCAACCTAGTTTTGCGTCAAAAAGTAGATGCAGAAATGCAGTTAAGTCAGATGGAGGCTGCCTACTATAAGGACATTGATGGCCAATTAGCCCAGATTCAGCAGACTCGGGATGCGCTCAAGGATAAGTTCCAGGCGGTCGCATTTGATCGTGATCTAACCTCAATCAAGGCTCCGGTCACCGGTACCGTCATCGGCTTGAAAGTTAATACCAAGGGGGGTACGGTTACCCCAGGGCAGGTTCTGGGTGAGGTTGTACCGTCTGAAGCTTCTTTGGTGGTAGATGCCGAAGTGCCCCCAGATATGATCGATAAGGTATCCCTGGGCCTCAATGCGGATTTGCGTTTTACCGCATTCAACCACAATACAACACCGGTTATTGCCGGAAAAGTAACCGTTGTGGGTGCCGATAAATTGCCTCCCGCACCAGGCGAGCCCAATAAAGGGGATTTTTATTTGGTTAAGGTGGAGGCAACCAAGGAGGGTCTTTCTGAGTTGGGGGATCTGAAAATCCAACCAGGTATGCCGGTCGATGTCATATTTAAGGCGGGCCAAAGAACCTTTATAAGTTATTTGCTTAAACCTTTAAGCGATAAATTTGCTAGGGCATTTAAGGATTAAAATCTCCTTTGATAATTAAGACTCATTATGTTCATGCGGTGTGATATGGCCTCAATAACTCAATTTAAGAATCCGATATAAGATGATAAAGATGGCTTTTCGAGTCAAGATGTTTACAGCTGTCCTGGCGGGTGTCGCCATTATCCCCGCGCCAGCCTTTGCATTGGATTTAGTTGGATCATTTCAACTTGCCAAGGACGCCGACCCTGGGTTTCAGGCCTCTAAGGCTGATAAGAAGGCAACAACCTCCCAGGGTATTAGTGGGCGCCTCTCTTACCTGCCCAATTACATGTATTCCCGCCAGCAACTCCCCAGCTTGGTTGCCCCAAACCTGACGCAAACAATCACCCAGCCGATATTTAATGCTGCCAGTGCTGCTCAAGTAGCGCAAGGTGGGCCAACCCTGACCCTTGCAGATTCAACCTTCCAGTCAAAAACCATTGATTTGGCCAAAAGAACTTTGGATGCTGTTAACCAGATTGTGTTGGCTACTGAAGCGATTAAGGCCAACGATAGTCAAATTAATGCACTCGAGAATCAATCCAAGGGCGCACAGCGAAAGTATGAGTTAGGTCAGGGAACCGTGACCGATCTACTGGATGTTCAAGTCAAGTTTGAGCAAGCAAAGGCAAACGACCTTACTCTTAAGGCTACTCTGAAGGGTGCAAAAGACCAATTTTTTGCTATTACGGGTCGCGAAGCAGAAAAGAGCGACTTTATTCTGCCAAATAAGCATGAAAGTTTTAAGCTTGACCCGCTCGAGGCCCTATTGGAAAAGGCGGATCAAGATAACCCGGACAATATTTCAGCAAGATCTAATGAAAAAATCGCTAAGTACAATATTGCTAAGATTAGCGGTTCCGTATTGCCGACCGTGTCTTATGTCTGGCAGAAGACGAACTACAACGGCGTAAACTCAACCAACAATGGCTTAGCTTTGTCCATTCCCTTAGACGCCAACAGCTATGCAGACACCTACACTGCTGTAGCGCAATACGAGTCAAGTTCAAGCAACCGTTTGCAAACAGAAACGCAGACGAAGGTGTCAGCACAGCGTCTTTATGCTCAAGTTGAGGCTGGCCTTGAGTCACTTAACATCAAGTGGAAGGCGATGGATACGGCACGCTTGAGCGTGATAGCCAACCAGAAAAGCTATGAGGCAGGGGTGAAGAGTACAACCGATGTGCTCATTGCGATTCAGACCCTGTATCAGGCCAGGAACGATTACGCGCAAGCGGCTACCACCCAAGCAACTAACTATATGAATTTACTGTTAGTTTCAGCGGAAGATCCTGATCGGGCAGTTGAAAAGACGCAGCTTTTTTTGTTTAGAAAATAGCTCATCCTAATCCAATAAAACTTTTAACGAGACATGTTATGGCGCAAGCAGAAGAAAAAATTGCATTTGTGAAATCAAAGGATGATTTAGGTCCTCGCATTAAATACAATATTGAGTCCGTAAGTCGGATCGGCGATGCCTTTTTAATTAATGGCTGGATGGTCGATCCTGACGAGCAATGCAGAAGTATTCTGGTTCGAAAGCTAGCCGGCAAACGTGTTGCCGTTGCGCAATTAACTTGGGTGCGGTTTGCGCGCAAGGATGTGGCCGATGCTTTCCCAGGTTTGGCTAAACCTGGCGATCTACATGGCTTTGCTTTTGTCACCACCGAGTTCCCCGACCCCGATGATGCAACGAAGTTAAACATCAACTTGCTGACCAAATCAGGTAAAGCCTTCGGGGAGTTTATCGATGTGCGCGAGGTGAACTCGTTTGATGAGGCTATAACTCAAGGGTTTGGAACGATTATTGCTCCCCCAGTAAATCTGGAGATTTGTAAAAAATTATTTGCCGCCATAGTGGAGGGGGCGCTGCCTTTGAGGAAAGCAGCCACGCTGCTTTCGCTAAATCAATTCGGATCACCCGTATCTAATCCAGAGCTGTCGATCATTATTCCAATTTATGGAAATCTAGATCTCATGCAGTACCAGATCGGAAACCTCATTAACTACGCCAGCCCGACTACAGAGATTGTCTTTGCGGTTGATGATCCTAATTTAGTTAATGGCGCACTTCGCTTGGGTCAAAGACTTTCGGGTCTTTTGAATTTAAGCTTTAAGGTCGTTGCACCCACGCGCAATTTGGGATTCTCGGGCATCAATAATTTTGCCTCACAGTATTGCGAGTCTAGAAATATTCTCTTCTTAAATTCGGATTGCTTCCCAGTGCAAGGCGGATGGGAGGAGAAAGTAGTTAAGGCTCTTGACGAGAAAAAATATGCCATCATCGGCGCAAGACTTTTATTCATGGATGAAACCATCCAGCACGATGGTATTGAGTTTGAGAGTAAGATCGATTTACCGGGTTTTGTGCTAAATGCGCACCCAAATAAAAGCCTGCCAGCAAAAATAATCAAACCCAATTCCACTAAAGAGAAGAGTACTTGTGTAACTGCAGCCTTTATGGCAATTCGCAAGGAAGTCTTTGATGAGCTAGGACATTTTGATGAGGGCTATATCCGCGGTGACTTTGAGGACACCGACTTATGTTTGAAAGCCATCGATGCAGGTTACAAGATCGGCATCATTCGTGATCAAAAAATATTTCACCTTGAGCGACTCTCGCAAAAAAATGGCATCGATAATTTCTTAAGAAATAAGATCACCCTAACGAACTCGGCACGCCAGTCCACCAAGTGGGAGGCGCTCCTGTCTACAAAATTACCATTGATTGAGAATATCTAATGAAAGTCCTTGTTATTTCCCATGGCCATCCCAAGTTCTCTGCAGGTGGTGGTGAGGTTGCAGCTTACAGTATGTACTCCGCTCTCAAGGATGCGGGCCACGATGCCAACTTCTTGGCTTGGAACAATAATGCCAACGCTGGTGAGATGGGTAGATCCATTGAGCAGATTACCGCTACCGAATGGCTCATTTCAACAAAAACTGAGCATTTCACATTCTCTTCTTTAAATGAAGAGGCGATTAATGCATTCAAAATTATGCTTGAGTCCCTCAAGCCTGATGTGGTGCACTTTCATCACTTAATTCATTTGGGTATAGAGCTGCCTAGGCTAGTGAAGTCCATCGTTAAAAATGTGAAAGTTTTCTTAACTTTGCACGAGTACCTATTTATCTGTGCCAACAACGGCCAGATGATTACAACAAAGGGTGAGCTTTGTTATGGCGCAAGCCCTGCGGCCTGTAGCCAATGCTTCCCTAAAGTTACCCCCGAGAGCTTTTTTATGCGCGAGGGCTACATTAAGAATTGCCTGGCCTCTGTAGATCATTTCTTCTCTCCTAGTGAATTTTTAAGAGAGCGATATATTCAATGGGGACTTCCCGCAGAAAGAATTACGCACCTTGAGAATATCCTCGATTTAGATGTGGTGGCCAATAAGAAGGTTAAACCTGAGTTGATTAAAGAGTTCGGATTCTTTGGTCAAATAAATTACTACAAGGGTCTCGATATCCTGTTAGACGCCTTTGCTATCATGAAGAAAACTGCTCCTGAGGCACGATTGCACATCAATGGTCACATGTCTGAGATTAACTCTCCAGAATATCGAAAGCTGCTTGAGCAAAAGATCCAGGACCTAGGAAACTCTGTCGTTCTCAATGGGCCTTATACAAAAGAAACCCTCAAGGCCAGAATGGATCAAGTAGGCTGGTTGGTGATGTCATCTAGATGGTGGGAGAACTCACCGGTTGTTATTCAGGAGGCTTGGGCCAATAAGGTGCCCATAATCGTCCCAAATATAGGTGGAATGCTGGAGGGTGCTCAAGTCCAGATTGGTGGGGTAGTTTACGAGGCTAGAAATGTAGAATCCCTAGCCAAAGAGCTTACAGAGGCTTCAAAAATGAGGGTCTCGGAATACGCTCCCTTGATTAAGGGGTTGCCTAAATATAGCGATAAGAAACCATTTGCAAGATTAGTTGATATATATAAAAGATATAATTAAATGAATCCAGTATTAGTCCAAACACTAGGTAGAACTGGCAGCACTCTGCTCATGAATCTCCTAAAACATATAGATGGTCTGTATGTCGCAGGAGAGTATCCGTTTGAGGAGCGGATTATCACTTATTTATATAGGTTGGCAAACTTGCCCTTTATTAGGTCAAACTCTATAAGCTCTAATCTATGGAATCATGAGTCCACCTTGGGGCCTTGTTCTTTGATGGGTCCCTATTTGGGCAAATTCGATTACTTTGCTAAAAATGAAAATTTAGACTCTTTATTTAGATCTATTTGGGAAGGGTTTTGTCAATCCGAGGAGTTTCGTGGCTATAAGTATTACGCCGAAAAGAATCCAAGCTCTACCTCACCCGAGATTACTAGGATCTTAGGGGCCAAAAACATATTCTTAGTTAGAGACCCAAGGGATCAAATACTCTCGATACGAAATTTTGATAAAAAGCGCGGGTACTTGGGCTTTGGTAAAGGCTCCGAAAATAGTCTTGAGGGTATTCAATCAATTTGCGATAGCTGGAAATACTTATTTTTAATTTTTCAAAAAATGAATAAAGAAAGTATAGTGGTTAAATATGAAGATTTAATATTCAATAGAGAGTTAGAGTTAGAAAAAATTGGCCAGTACTTAGGCGGCAAGGTAAACATTGATGATTTTCTTCAGGAGAATCAATCGTACGTTCAGAGGCACTCAACATCTAAAAGTGATAAAGATTCTGTAGGGCAATGGAGGGCTGGTTTAAAAGAGGTTGAGATTGAGTATATTAATAAAGAACTTAAGACATTTAATGATTACTTTGGTTATTAATATAACTTTCAGATCAAAATTCGAATAGTCCTAGAGAGCAGTCTATGCTCAACTCCCAAATTAAATCGCTACTCCCTAGACTTCATTTAAATAATGAATTTGATCGGCTTTCAAAGGCTATTGAGCAGCTATCATTTGTTGATGCTACAGACTTCAGCAAGGAGGATTGCCTACTTATTGGTACTAAATATTTAGAAAAGAATGAATTTTCATTTGTAGAACTATTTCTCCTTGGCTATATTCAATCTAAGCAAACTACTGCAGATGAGATTATAGGTTTAATAAGTTCCGTGACCGGACGACTACCAATAGAAGTTAATAGAAGATTGATTGATGCTGCTATTAAAAGGCACCCCTTCAAAAAGCAGATAATTGCATTAGGGATTGCTGCTCAAGCTGATTCGAAAGATCCGAGCAGAATGCTTGAGATGTTGCGAAAAAAAACATATGCAGGAAAGTTGGACCAGGCTGACTATCTTATTTTGATAGACATTTTGCGATCAATGAATATTACACTGGGATCTTTTTTTAATTCCGAGAGAAGTAATGAAGGCATACGAAAATTAATGGTGGTTAATGCCTTCTCAAAACTCCGGCCTATTGGCAATGACTGTCGTTTAGGATTTCTTCAGAGAGATCTTGGTTTTGAACCTCTCGGCTTATTCAGGTGGGCATCAATTCCTCTTGAAAATATAGTTATATTGATAGAAAAAAACTTTAATAACTTTTTTGCATATGAAAATTTATCTTTAAGATATACAAAACATCACCATGGATTAGAGGAATTTCTAGTTGTCGATAATCGATGGAATTTTGTCTCGCACACTTTCATGTATGACGAGGATAGGGATGTTATTTTAAAAAAAGCCCATGCACACTATAGTTGGTTAGCTAGAGCATTTTTAGAAGGTTTGGAAGATTCCGGACAAGTCTATGTATATAAAGCAGACCCACCAAAACCCAGGATTGATTATTTAAGATTACATAATGCTTTGTGTAAATTTTCAAGCAAAAAATTAGTCGTCATTGAAAAAGACTCAGATCAAGATGTGTCAATAAAGGAAGAGCTTAGTGACGAAGTATTATTGATTCGGCTCCCTGCAAATGATAGCTATGCTGTCTGGGAAAAAGCAATTTATGATAATTATGAGTTTATTGCAAGTGAATGGATTGAATGATGAGTACTTTTAATCGTATTGTCGAAATTTTTCAATTTGTTATGGAGGATCCAGAATTAAGTCTTAATTTAAGTTCTTCTCCAATTGATATTAATGGCTGGGATTCATTTAAACACGTGCAAATAGTAATGAGATGCGAGGAAATTTTTGATGTTAAATTTAAAATTTCTGAAATCGAGAAAATAAAAAACATATCTGATTTAGTATTTCTAGTAGATAATAAATTACTCACGTAACTCACAAGTAAAAATTTTCTATTTGAGAGTTGATGAAGTTTAGGAAAAAATATAGATGAGCTTTCAAATTTTTAGTGATATCAGGATTAAACCCTTTGATCATCCTATGGTTCATTTTAATGGAGGTGTTTTATTGCCTAACTCTTTTCCAGAGTTGAGGCATTTACGATATAACCATCCCGTGGATAAGCTTCCATCCGAAGGTAGTTTTAATAATTATGATTCAAATGCGTATAACTACGTCGGCCCCATTTACCATGATTTTGGGCATACCCTAGCAGAATTCGTTCATAGAATTATTCCTAGCCGCCAGCTAAAAAATGGACTGCCAAACCTATTTATAGCCACTGTCAATAGCCCAAAAAAGTTTCTTGATTATCCGGATTACATATTGGAAATATATAAATTTCTGGGGGTTAATGAACTAAATAGCACAATAGTATCAACACCAACCACTGTGAAAAGTCTAACAATGACTAGTCAGGGAAGTAACTTGGGTTGGGGTCCATCCGAGGAGTATTTAAAGATGCTAGGAGAATACTCTATTCCTAAATTAAATGAAATTTATGAGGGTGAGAGTAGGTGGGATTTAGTTTATGTTTCGAGATCATCGTACCGTTTAGGTAGCTATTTGGGTGAAAGCTATGTTGAAAAATTTTTAGAAAATCAAGGTTACTATATTTTTAAGCCAGAAAATTTCTCCTTCAGTTTTCAGATGGATGTCTACAGAAAGGCTGATAAAATTATTTTTACCGAGGGCTCAGCATGTCATGGCGTAGAGCTCTTAGGTAGAAATATTGGTGAATGCACCTATATTAATAGAAGAGCTAGTCATAACGAAATTTTCAAAAGAGTATTGAGTCCAAGAGCAAGTAAATTTAACTCGCTAAACAATAATTATTTTCTTGGAAGTTTACAAATAAATAACGGCAATCTTATAGAGCGATGTGGCATTACACTTTTCCATGAGGAATCCCTCAAGTGCCTTCTTAAAAATTCCTTTAATTTGATTAATTTAAAGTGTTATATTGATGCAGCAGAATTTGATCTGCAACAGTATATAGATATGTTTTCTGATAAGTTGACTGACGAACTTGAGGTTATTGCAAAAAAGATGGTTTTCGATTTTAAAGTGCTTGTAAATAAATTAATAAACTCATGCTGATTTTTCTCCAATTTTTATGCCTATAAATTTCCCAGAAGAATTTCATGCTGATGCATACAAACAATTTAATCAAGATTTGAAATCACTTAACGATATGGAGCTTCGTGCTCATTTCGATATTCACGGAAGAAATGAGGGGCGACAAGCAAATCAAATATCCAATCGGAAAGCATTCATAGAATGTATCCCAAGCGGATCAAAAATTCTTGAAATTGGGCCTTTTCATAGACCCATAACTTCTGGTGCAAACATAGACTATGCAGACTACTTAAGTAGGGAGGCCTTAATTAAAAGGGCTGAACAATTAAATGTCCCACAAGAGAGTTATAAAAATATTCCGGAAATAAAATTCGTCTTGGGGGGGATGGAGTTAAAAGATATAAGAAATGATTATGATGTAGTTGTTAGCAGTCATTGTATAGAGCACCAGCCTGATCTTATTGAGCATCTGCTTCAGGTCCAAATGTTAATCAGTAAAAAAAGAGGATTTTATTTTTTGCTAATTCCTGATAAAAGATATTGTTATGATGCATTAATCTCAGAATCAATAATTTCAGATGTTTTAGATGCGCACTTCGACAGCAGAAAAAATCACTCCCTAAAAAATGTAATAAGTTTTTATGCCCTTCATACTCACAATGATCCCAAAAAACACTGGGCTGATAAAGGTAGGATAAATGCATTTCCAACCCCAAGCACCGAGAGAATAAAGCTTGCCTTAGATCATTGGCAGTCCGCCCAAGGAGCCTATATTGATGTTCACGCCTGGCAGTTTACTCCCAATTCTTTTGCTAAAATCATCAAACTACTAAATGATCTGAAGCTCATAGATCTTGTTGTCGACAAAATCTATTCGACAAGAAGAGATACTTGCGAGTTTTGGGCAATACTAAAATATGATGTTAAATAATCCTTTGACATCCATCTTTCTTATAGCCTAAGCAAGTTCAGTACATTTTTTAGTAAACCTTCTTCCTTGCTTTCTGTAGTCGACTTTAGTATTACCTCAGCAGTATCCGGTCTCTCATATGGTGAATCAATTCCCGTAAAGTTCTTAATCTCACCATTTCTAGCTTTCCTATAGAGCCCCTTAGGATCTCTTTTTTCACATTCCCCTATCGGGGTGTCAACAAAGATTTCAAAGAATTCCCCGTCTTCGAACTTACTTCTAGCTAAATCCCTATCTTTTTGGAATGGGGAGATAAAGGTAACGATAACAATTAGCCCGGCATCAACCATGAGTTTTGCAACTTCTGATACACGTCGGATGTTCTCAATCCGATCTGCTTCGGTAAAGCCTAGATCTCTATTTAATCCGTGTCTAACATTGTCGCCATCAAGAATATAGGTACGCTTACCCATCTTGTAGAGTTCTTTCTCAAGGGCATTGGCGATGGTCGATTTTCCTGAGCCTGAGAGTCCTGTAAACCAGAGGCAGACAGGTTTTTGTTGGTTGAGGGCGCTACGAGCCTCTTTATTAATCTCAAAGAACTGGTTCTGGATATTCTTCGATCTGCGTAGTTCAAACAGAATCATCCCGGCACCAACAGTACCATTAGTGATGCGGTCTATGAGAATGAAACTACCCGTCTCTGAGTTTTCTGTATAGGGATCAAAAGAGGTTTCTCGGTCGGTAGAGAGGGTGCATACCGAAATCGAATTAAGATCCAATTGCTTTGCAGCCAGATTCTCAAGGGTATTTACGTTTACTTGATGTTTAATATTGGTGATGGTTGCATTGACAAGCTGTGATCCTACCTTGAGCCAATAACTACGGCCTGGAAAGAGAGGTTCTTCGCTCATCCAAATAATGGTTGCCTCAAACTGATCTGAAACAGTTGCTGGTGCCTTGCTTTCAGAAAGAAGATTGCCTCTTGAGGCATCGACTTCATCAGCAAAAGTGAGGGTCACTGATTGACCTGCTACCGCCTTTTGCACTTCTTGTCGATTTTCAATAATCGATTTCACCTTGGTTTCTTTGCCTGAGGGCTGAATACGGATTTGATCGCCTGCGTGAATGATTCCACTGGCTATTGTTCCGCAAAATCCTCGGAAATCCTGATTAGGTCTGTTAACCCATTGCACTGGCATGCGAAATGGTTTTTCTTGGGCCGCATCACGATTAATGGGTATTGTTTCCAATAGACCAAGCAGGGTGGGGCCGTGATACCAACTCATATTCTGCGATGGATCAATGATGTTATCGCCATGCAGTGCTGACATAGGGATGGCAGTAACATTGGGGATGGAAAGCTGTTTAGCAAATTCCAAATAATCCGATGTAATGGAATTAAAACGCTCTTGGCTGTAATTCTCCATATCCATCTTATTGACAGCAAGAATAATATTTTTTATTCCCAGTAAGGAGCATAAATAGGTATGTCTTCTGGTTTGGGTGAGTAGGCCCTTGCGCGCATCGACTAAAACAATGGCGGCATCTGCAGTTGAGGCTCCAGTGACCATATTGCGGGTATATTGCTCGTGACCAGGGCAGTCTGCCACGATAAATTTGCGCTTGTCAGTTGAAAAGAAGCGATAGGCAACATCAATGGTAATGCCTTGCTCGCGCTCTGCTGCAAGACCATCTACCAATAGGGCAAAGTCGATATTTTGACCTTGAGTACCCATCTTCTTTGAATCTACCTCTAATGCCTCTAGCTGATCCTCAAAAATCATCTTGGATTCATAGAGGAGTCTCCCAATAAGCGTGCTCTTACCGTCATCTACACTGCCGCAGGTGATAAATCGTAATAGAGACTTATGAAGTTGTTGATCTAAATAAGACTCGATATCTTTTTCAATGAGGTCTGTGCTGTATGTCATTAGAAGTATCCTTCCTGCTTCTTTTTTTCCATCGATGCGGCACCATCGTGGTCTATTACTCTGCCTTGTCGCTCTGAGGTTTTGGTTAATAGCATTTCTTGAATAATTTCCGGTAGGGTGGCAGCTTGTGATTCGATCGCGCCGGTGAGTGGATAGCAACCGAGCGTTCTAAAGCGCACGCTTTTCATTTCTGGAACTTCTCCAGGTGCAAGTGGCATGCGTTCATCATCCACCATGATCCAAGTCCCCCCCCGATTCACAACGGGCCGTTTTTTAGCAAAATACAAGGGAACAATGGGAATATTTTCTTGGTAAATATATTGCCAAATATCGAGCTCTGTCCAATTGGATATCGGGAAGACTCGGATACTCTGCCCAGCATTTTTCTTGGCGTTGTAAAGGTTCCACAATTCAGGTCTTTGCTGTTTTGGATCCCAGTGATGCTGTGCATTTCTGAAGGAAAAGATCCTTTCTTTTGCACGCGACTTTTCCTCATCGCGCCGGGCACCCCCAAAAGCAACATCAAACTGATACTTATCTAGGGCCTGCTTGAGGCCTTGAGTTTTCATGATATCGGTATGGATTTGAGAGCCATGAGTAAAGGGGTTAATACCCATCTCAATGCCTTCTTGGTTGCTATGGATTAATAAATCCAATTGATACCGTTGCGTCATTTCCGCTCTGAATCGATACATGTCTTGAAACTTCCACAGTGTATCGACGTGCAGAACAGGGAAGGGTAGCTTAGCTGGATAGAATGCTTTGAGAGCAAGGTGCAGCATCACCGCACTATCTTTACCTATCGAGTAGAGCATGACGGGGTTGGTGGCCTCAGCAACAACTTCACGCATGATATGAATCGACTCAGCTTCAAGTTGCTGGAGGTGGGTGTAGGCGGGCTTTGTATTGGACATTATTTTTTGACCTTGTTTTATCGGTGCCGGTACTTCGAATTGCTTTGTTTTTTCGTAATCTTCAGATGGATTTACGGGTAGAGCTATCACTTTTGCTGCGTTCTCCCTTAGCCAACTCGCAAATTTAGGGGTGTATTGCAGTCCAGCTATCATCAGGTGGCTATAGATACCTTGGGGGTATTGATTATGGAGGCACTCATAGAAATTCACATAATCGCCATCTTTGAGTGGGTAGGGGTAAAGCTTAAAAGCAATTTTATTTTTTGAGTCTCTCGAATACAGGATCGAGAAAGTACCAAGATTTTCAATTTTTATAGTCTTGTTATTAACAGCTAAGGTACTAAATTTTTTGGTGTCTGTCTTGGTGTCGAGTCGAACTCTATCCTCCGGCGTTAGCTTAGCGGTCATGGTGGCGAAAGTTTCCAATTCCCAGCCCCATTCACCCAGAATACTCAACGCTTTTCTCGTACTTACTTTTTGACCCATTTGACCCGAAAAAGCTTCTGCAAGATTTTCTTTTGTCCAGAGAGTAGGCCTTGGCAGTCCTTTTTGCAGAATGATGAGTTGGTGTTGCAGATAGTTTGTTGGATTGGAATCCTTGGTCTTTGGCGGTCTTCCGGCCTGACGAGCCCTCACCCCATCCCACCCCTTATCGAGATAAGCCTTATGAAGTCCAATAATGGTGGGTGCACTCAGCCCCGTTGCTCTTTTAATCTCAGCAAGGGGTTGCTCTTGCAAGCGCATTTCGACTGCAAGCCTCTTTGATTCTGGGGATTTGTTGCCTTTAATGATGCTCATAGGTATATTAAACAACAATATTATTTAATTAGTAAAGAATTAAATTGACCAATAATAAGTATTAGGTTTATATTGACGCAAAGCACAACCTTTTTGGGCGCCAAATGTATATTTTTTCTGGTTTTTTTGTTGGAATCCTAGTCGGCTTGACAGGTGTTGGTGGCGGGTCGCTCATGACGCCTATTCTTTTGCTGATTTTTGGTGTCGCTCCAGCATCTGCGGTCGGCACAGATCTTTGGTTCGCTGCCTTAACAAAACTTGTAGCTGGCGGTATTCATCACAAGAAAAGCTTGATTGACTGGCAGGTGGTAAAACGTTTATGGCTAGGTAGTATTCCAGCATCTGCCTTCATGCTCTACCTGCTGCAGGGTCAATATATCAATATTGATAAGCAATTATTAACTTTGGGGGTAGCCTCAATGGTGATTGTCACTGCCATAGGTTTGGTGTTTCAGTCTCAACTCCAAAGCTTTGGTAAACGATTGCGCATTAGTCACCAAGAGGCTTTTAAATCATGGCAACCATTTTTAACGGTCTTAGCAGGTATGCTTTTAGGGGCATTGGTAACCCTGACCTCTATCGGCGCTGGAGCTATTGGCGTTGTTCTATTGACCTATCTTTATCCCCTGCGTTTAACCCCGGTTAAATTGGTTGCTACTGATATCGTTCATGCAATTCCATTGGCGATATTTGCTGGCATTGGTCACTTATTCATGGGGCATGTTGATTTTGCTCTATTGGGTTTATTGCTTCTGGGCTCGGTGCCCGGCGTACTGATTGGTACCAAGCTTTCAAGCACTCTTCCTCCAAAATATGTGCGTATTGCACTAGCAATAGTGTTGCTAGTTGTGGGCGTGAAATTAATGCTTGGAGCCCATTGATGGAAATAACTTTTTCTGAGTTAGATATTGAATATCTGATTGCTGCTGTTGACGAAGCATCGTCTGCGGTAATGAAGATATATCAAGACCCTCAATTTGCAACATGGGAAAAAGATGATGCATCTCCACTAACTTCTGCTGATCTCATTTCAAATGAAATCTTGGTAACTGCGCTGGTGAAGCGTTGGCCTGATATCCCCGTCCTGAGCGAGGAGCTCTTAAATATGTTTGCTGAGGGTGAGTCTCCGTCAGCATACTGGGCCATTGATCCTATTGATGGTACAAAAGAATTTATTAAGCGTAATGGAGAATTTACGATCAATGTCGCATTGATCGTGGATGGCAAGCCACATCTGGGACTCTTAGCAGCGCCTGCACTTTCATTATTGTTTGTGGGTTTAGTGGGTAGTGGTGCAAAAGAACGTGAAGCTGGTAATTGGAAAGCTTTAGCGCCCATTCAGTCGATCGATATTAATGACACATCAAAACCGATTAGGGTTGCAGTAAGTCGATCACACCCCTCCAATGAGCTTAATGAGTGGCTAAAAAAGTTTTCACAGCATACTCAAGTGGCAATGGGAAGTTCTTTAAAGTTTTGTTTGATCGCACAGGGAAAGGTAGATTGTTATCCCCGTTTTGGACCAACTTGTTTGTGGGATACTGCTGCAGCTGATGCAATATTAAGATCATTAGGAGGCGGAATTTACCAATGGAATCCAGATATTGAGCCTATCATGCTGGATTATTCACTTCCGAAAAATTATCTTCACCCGTCATTCATAGCCTTTTAAGACCCCAGCAGCAAATATAATCAAAGTTATTAATACTAAACAACAGCAGTATTCATTCTTATATTGATTAACCCCTATCTTAAGGCCAAGGCGGTGTATGTTAGGTAAGCTATTTTTAAAAACCGTATGCGAGTATCCAAACAATATTGCGCTGTCTGTTGACTGTAGTAATCTCACTTATCAACAGCTCCATGAAGCGGCTATTGATTTTGCTAACCAGTTAGAATTTACGGAAAAACCTTTTTGCCTAATTCCTGGATCAAGAGAGCTTGAAGATTTCATAAAAATAATTGCCTGTTGGTTGTCGGCTAAGCCCTACGTTCCGCTAAATCCAAAGTTCTCTGATTATAGAAATGAGCAAATAATTTCTCAATTGTCTGAGTTAGATTGGGGGTCGCTACCTAACTGCGCATATATTATTTTCACTAGCGGAACCACAGGCGAACCAAAGGGGGTTCCAATTACATTTGAACAATTGGGTCACTACCTTTTGAATGTAAATCATATGGCTCAGACAACTGCTGATGATAGTGTGATGCAAAGCTGTGACTTATCTTTTGATGTATCGGTAATGCAAATGATGAGCGCCTGGGCAAATGGCGCCCGACTTGTCGTGGTTCCAACCCGCCAAATTTTGATGGCAGCGAGATACGCAGAAGACATGAATATTACCATCTGGAATTCCGTACCATCTGTAGCGAGCATGTCTTTTAAAGCCGGTCTACTAAGGCCTAATTCATTACCGTTAGTGCGCTTTGCTATTTTTGCTGGTGAGGCGCTCACCTCTTCAGTCGTAAACTTATTTAGGGCGGCCGCACCTAATGCGCAGATAATTAATGCATACGGCCCTACAGAGGCAACAATAACAGTTTGCCACTACAAGATCCCCTCTTTAAATTTTATAAATACTAATGCCCAGTCTGAGGAATTGATTGACCCAATACCGCTTGGGTTAGCAGATGAGGGTGTGCACTTAAAAGTCTTCGAATTAGATTCAAATAGTCCATCTACCAGCCTCGGAGAGTTATGCATTGGCGGACATCAGGTCACTTCGGGTTATTTAGATAGACCTGAGTTAAATCAAGAAAAGTTTTTTATTAATGACGGCGTGCGTTGGTATCGAACAGGTGACCTTGTAATCTGGGATGATCGTTATGGATTCTGCTACAAGGGCCGTACTGACCGCCAAATCAAGCTCAAGGGCTACCGTATTGAGTTGCAAGATATTGAATCCGCTTTACGTACCGCAGCAAAAACTGATCTAGTGTGTGTGGTGCCCTTTCCGGTGCTACCTGATGGATCGATTCAGGACCTAGTTGGCGTTGTCTCCACTTCCGCTCAGATGATATTTGATGAGGGGGCGATCAAGGGGGCGATGGCAGATATTTTGCCAAGCTACATGGTCCCATCAAAAATCCTACCAATTGATGAGATGCCCTTATCAATTAACGGTAAGGTGGACTTTAAGGCCGTGCAAAATTGGGTCAAGGATAGCCTTGCCTAATTGTTCATATAAACAAGAAAAAAAGAAGATCACTCAAAGTCCCAGTCGGGCTCCTCGGTAGAATCAACTTCAGTTTTTTGATTGATTGCAGGCTTTTGATTTTTTCTCAGATTAATCACGGTAATGAGCTCGGAGAGCTCCTTGGATAGCTGACGGCTTAGCGCATTTTGCTGGCGGTTGATTACATTCATCACCTCGATCCTGGGTATGCTGGCATCTTGCTGCAGTTTGAGGATCTCACTGTTTCGGGCGGCATCATCTGGGGTGGGCCTGAGGATCGTTTGATTTTGTGATGGGATGAACCCATCCAGTTTTTGCGCCACCAATTCTTTTGCTAGCTGGTACTGCGCATCCTCAATATCGGTCAGGCGCTTGGACTTGGTCATCGTGACTGCGACCCGCTCGATCATCAGGATCTCGGTAGGGGTCCGGGGTTGATACTCGCCAGTCAGACTCAAGACAATCCTTTCAAAGTAGGCGGCCTGTTTTTCATCGAGCCACTTGCGCGAGCTCAGGCCATGCTTAAACGCATTGAGCGAGGCGATTTCTTTTCCGGCTACTGATTTTGGTCCTGTTGATTTAGCCATGACGCATCCCAGTTGCTTGCTTATAAGTAAATAGAGAAGGGTAGATCTAATGCTTTGCCTACTCCAACTCCATCCCTATTATCTTAGGGGGATTACTTTAAAAAGCAAGCTCCCCCGAATCGATCTTGATCGCACCGGTATTTTCATTGCACGCTTGCTTAAGCAGTTTGACTGGTTAGCCTTTGCTTGAGGGTGTCGGTGCGACTGAACTTCATTGAATATGAGCGATGGCCTTGCGCTTTTGCCGCCAACTCACTTGAGGGGTGAGCATCTGCAGTGCACTCACCTGATGTATCTGACGGGGCCGCATGCTTGATTTCTTTTTCTTCTTTACTGCCCAAGATTTGGAGAGTTTTGCCAGGTAAGTGCGCGGGCTCCGCAGTACTGATGCCAAAGGCCAGTCTGGCGCACTGCTGCAGCACCCGGTGGCGCAGCATCCGCCGTGGCATGCTTTTCCAGAGCGGGTGATCGGCCTTGACCTCATCAAGGTACTCTCGCACCCGTATTGGTATGACTCGATCGCTGCGGTAGATGGTGCACTGCATGTACTGGGGGAGCTCGCAGTGATCGGGCGCACCCTCCTCAAACTCGATCCCCGAGAAGGCGGGGTGACGGTTGATTAACTTCATCCAGCCATCGATCGTGATGGCTGGGTAGGGCGCCTGCTTGTCTAGCCAAATGGTCAGCTCTCCGAGTAGTGGATCGAGTTGGTGGGTGATGGCCAGGTGCAATAAACCTAGGATGACTGATGGATCGATATGTGCATATGGCCTCATCCAGCAGACGAGCTCCTCGGTGTCGATGTTCAGTATGCTAGAGAGCTGCGCTACTTTCTTTGTCACAACAGGTGCCAACAGATCATCAGCCAAAAGAATATCGGGCTTTGGGGCGGATTTCATAATGGCTCCTGTTTAATCAGTAGGCTATCCTTAATGATTAAACGCCTTGAGTTGGCAATAGCGACCTGGTATTGGCCCGATAGGTCGGGGTGCTCATCGGTAAACTTTTTACTGTCAAACTTAAACGAGGGCTTTGGTTGCTTCCAGGTGGCAATCGTTTTTCCCTGCCAGAGTAGGGTTTCGGCGTCTTGCATCTCCTGCATGACCGCCTGCTTGATTTGGCTGATGCGCTCCTCACACTCCTGAGCGGTTTGATTGAGGCCTGGTAGCTCCTTTAAGAGCGCTAGGGTACTGTCTTTTAGTTCAATTGATTTTGATGCTGTTGCCTTGGGGTAAAGCAGCTTGCAGTCAGCATCATTAATTGGCGGAGGCGGTGTGTTGGTGAGCACATGCGCATGCCAAAACTGCACCGCTTTCATAAGCAAGAGTTTTTCAAGCTCAAGATCCTTATGGATGGTGTAGATTCGAAAGTCGCTACTACTAAAAAATACGGCAAGGTCCGCCCTGTAGCAACCTGTTAGCAATAGGTACCAGGCGCACTGCACCAGATAGCTCATGGGAACCTCATCGGTGCCAATCTCACCCCACTCATCCTTTGCAAATGGGTTAGCGGTTTTGCACTCGAGCAATACTTTGGCGTTGAGATTTCCATCTTCTCCATAGAGCGGGTAGTTGGGCTCTAAAACAAATCGATCAATGTGACCGGCTAAAAATGGATGCTCGGGGTGTAGGAAGGGCTCGGGGTGCTCGGCAACAGTGGACCCAGTTTGTTTGGCGTACTCCAGCGCAATAAATTCCTCTGCAAAGCTGCCAAAGCGCAGGGGCATTGAGTCGCGAATCGGTACCTCATGCCCCACCTTCTCCTGCCAGACCTGCAAGGGTGTTCGGAACCTAGACAGACCCAAGATGGCGCCGATATCGGATCCACCTAGGTATTTGGTGCGATCCCATGTAAAATCTTGATTAATAAGCATTTTTTATCTCCAATTAAGTATTAAATATAACGTAAATGATATATTTAATATCATTATAGGGTAATATAAGATTGATTACAAGTGGTCAAATTAAAGCTGCTCGTGCATTGCTAGGCCTGACCGTTGCTGAAATGGCAAAGAAGGCTGGTATCGGCTTTACAACAATGGTTCGTCTTGAATCGGCCGAAGGTATTCCCGCAGGTAATGTGAAGACATTGAATGCAGTAAAGACTTCAATTGAAGCCGCCGGCATTGAGTTCATCGGAACGCCCGAGTCTGGCGCCGGGGTGCGCTGGAGACATTAGCCCTAGCATATAAAAAGTATGTTTTTGCAAAACGAACCCCTACTTTTATTATGTAAATCAAGGACTTAATTTTTTCGTTTCGCTAAATTATTCACTCTAGGGTGATCTAACCACGCTCAGGGACTGGCTTAAGCCATTGCTTCTTGGGATTAAAGGACCGGTAAGCCAAGTAGATTCCTCCACCCTTGTTGGTAGTCTGGGAAAAAGTGTGGATGTCTGCCCAGATCACATGGCTCTATCAAAAATCCCTTTGACTCAGTGGGTGCCCTATCGATTATTTATGGCAAGGTCAATTTCAGGGCTGTTCAGGAGTGGATGAAAGGGCAGCTGGCCTAATCAAGCGTATGATTTTCATTAGTGATGATCAATTCTGCCTTTGATATCCCTTCAATCAATTTGCGCCTGCGCTATGACGCTGGCAAGTATCCCGATGGCAGAGAGTATCCCGCTGTAGATCAGTATCGACCCCTATCTTTATTGACTGCGGATTTACCGACCTTATTTCCCTATACAGGTAACGGAGACCTGATTCCACAACCAGAAAGATCTCGCCCCTTAGCAGAGATCCAGGTTGCCAATCTCTTGCAGATGATTGCTACAAATGATCCTTGGAAAGAAGTGTGGGTGAGCTTTTGGCGCGATCACTTTTCGGTCTATGGCTACGATGGTAGTGTGCGTGCTTTCTTGCCCCACTGGGAGCGAACAGTAATCCGGGAGCATTGCTGGGGCAATTTTCACGAGATGCTCTCTGCCTCTGCGCAGCATCCGGCAATGCTGTATTACCTAAACAATCAATCCTCACGCGCGGGCAGTGCTAACGAAAACTATGCCCGAGAACTTTTTGAGTTGCATACCTTAGGCCGACCTGCATATCTCAATAATTTATATGCACAGTGGCGCAAAGTACCAGGAGCGCTGACTGGTAAGCCCACGGGGTATATCGATGAGGATGTATATGAGGCCGCAAGGTCCTTTACGGGCTGGACTGTAGAGAACGGTGCAGGTATTGGTGGTGGGCAGACCTTGCCTAAAACGGGGCGATTTGTCTATGTTGAGGCATGGCACGACAATTATCAAAAGCGTGTGTTGGCTAGCGAGTTTTCACCATACGCTGGGGCGATGAGCGACGGAAATAAAGTGTTGTCCTTATGTGCCAAACATCCAGCTACTGCTCATCATATTGCCTATAAATTAGTTAGGCGTTTCATTACCGAAAAGCCATCTGATGATTTAGTGAGTAGTACTGCCCAGGTATTTATCCATCATCAAGACTCACCTGAGCAACTCACTTTAGTCTACGAGCACCTCGTTAAAAGTGCCGTTAAGTTACCGGTGCAAGAACGCTTAAAGGTGCGCTCACCCAATCGCCTAGTGGCTGCCTTTGCTCAAGCTGTCAAACTCAATCCCGTTTTGGATGAGGGCACGGTGCTAGGCCCCCTCAATCAAGCCGCTCCCGCTCTCTATAGTTGGCGTAGCCCCGAGGGGCCTCCTGATGCAATGCAATTGCAACTAACAGCTAGTTACTTACGCGGCCGAATTCAGTTGATGCAAGGTATTGCCGAGAACTGGTGGGGAACCGGTGAGTGGAACCCCTTTGATCAATTACCTGCTAAGCGAAGCTTTGGGCAGCTGATGGCCCGTTGGGAGGCTCCCTTGTTTGGAGGTCCTCGTCCAGAGTTATCCAGCGCCATTTTGAGTTCACAAAATACCAATCCAAATGATGTTGTCAATGATGTGCGAAGGGCGCGTCGCTTAGTAGGGCTGCTAGCGTGCGCACCATCCTTTCAGACAGAGTTGGCTTTACCAAGCCCCGCGCAATGGATGCAATCGTCTGGCATGTCAGGGGGGAAAGTATGAAAAGACGCAACTTCCTACAAGCTAGCTTAGCTGCTTATCTAGCATCACTGGGCTTGCCATTGATCGGTATCAGTGATGCTGCCTTTGCCCAGGAGTCTACCCAGAAAAAGATCGGAAATAGCAAGAACCCCAAGGAAGAGCAAAGTTTGGTGTTGCCTTCTTCGAGCGCGCCGCTCATTGTGGTGTTTCTTCGGGGTGGTGCTGATGGCCTGTCTTTTTTATCGCCACTGGATGACCCTGATTTTTTAGCAGCGCGGCCCCCTGAAATGCGTTTTGTTCCTGGTGGATTTAATGCCAATCCGATTCTGGCTGGAGGAACGCCACTGTATTGGCATCCTTCTGCCGAGCCCTTATCCCAACTGTATCAAGCGGGCAGGCTGGCGCCATGGGTCGCAGTAGGTTTTGGTGATGAAACCCGCTCCCACTTTGAGGCGCAAGAAATCATGGAGCGAGGCGTCTCCTCGTTGCAAAGTCTGCCCGATGCGCTCGGTTGGATGGCAAGGCAGGAGATTAGTCGTGATACTCGGGCTAATAACAAGATCAACAGCGGTCAATTTACTCTGCCACTATTTGCTGCCAATAACAATCAACCGCGCTCCATGCAAGGAGCAACGGAAGTGATGACCGTGAAAGACCTAACAGGCGGTATCAATTTTCCGGGTGGACCTGCGAGTTTCAAAGCGATTGAGTCTTTATGCCACGTAGAAAGCAGTCATGCAGTAAGTCCTTTAATGCTCAAAACTGCCAAAAATATTGATACGCTCAATCAATCATTCCCCAAAAATCCTGGTGACGGTAAAGTGCTTCCATATAGCAGTAGTGGGGCGATTGCATACCCCAACTCGGATCCAGCAGTTGGCCTGCGCTCAATTGCCCGTTTGTTGCAAGCCAAGGTGGGTCTTCAGTATGCGTGGGTCGATCATGAGGGCTGGGATACCCATGAATATCAAAATGGCCGTATCAGTAATTTACTGAAAGATTTGAGTGGGGCGCTGGCAGCCTTTGACTCGGATATGCAGGCACAAAAGCAAGCTTACTCACTGGTGGTGATGACCGAGTTTGGAAGACGTTTGCGCAGTAATCGAAGCAATGGTACTGACCACGGCCATGGTAGTTTGGCTTTTGTGATGGGCTCCAATGTTCAAGGGGGTAAGGTAATGGGTAGCTGGCCGGGTCTTGCCTCGGACAAGCTGGACCGCGGGGTTGATCTTGCGGTGACGACAGATTACCGCGAAGTCTTAAGGCGGGCAATCGCATGGTCCTGACTGCCACTAACCTCTCGTTTTTCTAATGTGAATACCATGCTCTCGCCCATGTTCTCACTCTCACTCTTGGCCTTGGTTCTGATAGTTCTCTGGCTGGGGGCGCGCAGCTATCGGCTCTATCAAGGCTTTCGAACTCAATCTGGACCCAGCGCTCAGCGTGTGAAGGGCTTGATGTACCTATCGCTTGCGTGGATTGGCTTGATATCGGCTGGCATTCATTACCTTGGCAAATAGACAGGATCTCTGCTCTAATTTGTTGGAGCTTATTTATTCATCTATTTAATAAAAGATAAAGAGAAAGACAAAGATGACGATTTTGGTAACGGGCGGGGCAGGCTACATTGGTTCGCACACCGTGGTGCAACTCCTAGAGGCTGGCAAAGACGTGCTGATCTTAGATAATCTTTGCAATAGCAAGTTGCAGGTGGTTGAGCGCATCGAAGCTATCACTGGGCGCAGACCATTTTTTATAGAGGGCGATGTGCGCAATCGATTGGTTTTAGAGGATATCTTCTCTAATCATAATATTGAATCAGTGATTCACTTTGCTGGACTTAAATCCGTTGCGGAGTGTGGTGTGAAACCTTTGCTCTACTATGACAACAACCTCAGTGGCAGCATTACGCTCGTAGAGGAAATGGCAAAAGCCAATGTGAAGTCGATTGTTTTTTCTTCATCGGCAACTGTTTACGGTGAACCTGTGTTCTTGCCTTACACGGAAGAGCATCCCCTAAAGCCTATTAATGTTTATGGGCACACCAAGCTGATGGTCGAGCAGGTGTTGCGTGATTTAGTGATTTCGGATCCAACGTGGCGCGTTGCCATCTTGCGTTACTTCAATCCAGTAGGCGCTCATGCTTCTGGGCAGATCGGTGAAGACCCTGCTGGTATTCCGAATAACCTGATGCCCTTTGTTGCTCAGGTTGCCGTGGGTAAACGTGAAAAATTGATGGTCTATGGAAATGATTACGAAACCAAGGATGGCACCGGGGTCCGGGATTATATTCATGTGGATGATTTAGCCTCAGGACATTTAGCAGCATTACGCTACTTAGAAAACAATCGCGGAGTAATCACAGTCAATCTAGGAACCGGTAACGGTACTTCGGTATTGGAATTAGTGAGTGCGTTTGAGAGGGCTAGCGGCAATGCCATTCCCAAAGAAATTGCCCCAAGGCGGTCTGGCGACTTGCCAGAGTACTATGCCAATGCTGTTTATTCCAAAACCCTCTTGGGCTGGTCAGCCCAATATGGGGTAGAGCGTATGTGTGAAGATACCTGGCGTTGGCAGAGTTTGAATCCTGAAGGATTTGGAAATAATTAGCTCGGCCATGCAATCTTGCCGACCTGAAAATATGCCATGAAGAATCCGGGGCTAAAAACGATTGCCGTATTCAAATGCATCAGAGGGTTGCTGGCTTTTAGTATTGGGCTTGGATTACTCTTGCTATGGCAGGGATCAAACAGTTCTATTGCAAACTACCTTCATGAAACATTACAGCTGAAATCACAAGATCCCTTTATTCAATGGGTATTCAAAAGTTTCGAGACGCTTAGTAAGGAAGAAATCCTCCTAATTTCATTGCTGGCATTTTCAATTGCCATAGTGAGATGGTTTGAGGGCTTTGGTGTCTGGCTCAATAGAACCTGGGCTGAATTATTGGCAATTGTGACTGGTTGCCTTTACATCCCGCTTGTAGTTTATGGGCTACTTAAAAGTTTTTCTTTTTTTTTGCTAGTAATTTTGATGTTAAATGTGCTGGTAGTGGTTTATTTATTGTGGTTCTTAGTTCAAAAACGCCAGGCGGCTAAGCTTTAGACCTTCCGAGTAATTTGACCCCCATATCAATCACAAAACGCCTATGCTCTGGAGTGCCCGCAAAGTTACTACCCTCAAAGAAGGGGTTGCGAATTGCCATCTGAAGAACGCGCACAGTTAAGCGCATCTCCTCCATAGACATCACCTTAAAGGTTCCGCTTTGGTCACGGACTTGGGCGGCCATGAAGGAAGGAATCAGTTCATCCAATATGGCGTTGTACATTTCTGGTGCCTTGCTGCGCTTGAAGTATTGACGAATAACAAGCTGAATGATTTTAGGATTTTTGCTGCTCCACTCATCTATCATCATGTGAGTCAGCGTGGTGATTAATTTTATTAATGGCTCTTTAGGATTATGGGAGTCAACTAATTGAGCAATAAATTTGAGTGCTTTTTTGCGGCGACGTAAAAATAACTCCAGAAAAACATCATCTATTTTTTCAAAGTAACGATAGATGGTGCCAACGGAATAACCTGACTTAGCCGATACAGCGCGTGCGCTCAGTAATTCAGCTAGCCCCTCATCAGATAATGAGCTAGCCGACTGCAAGATCTCGTCAACGGTTCGAGCAGAACGCTGTTGATCTGGCGTCTTGAGATGGGGGCTCTCGGAGTGCTTCATGTAGCAATTCTAGAGTGATTGAAAAAATAAAACCTGAACACTCATCTTTCTACTTAGAAAAATAGCCTGCAAAGGCATGTAGCCATGGGTTTTCTCATTGCTATCGAATATGAACATATCTTGCTCTCACCTGAGTGAATTTCTTTGTCAAAATCAAGGATAATTAAATTAATAGATTTCGCACCAATTTAATGCACTTTACTGCTGAAATTTTAATAATTTAATGCTAAATTTTGGAAAATTTGACATTTTTGGCATTCTATCTGGCATTTTTAATTACTGAGTTAATACAAGAATTTTTAAGATCAGCAACACATCTAATGGACTGGAGAGGTAAATGAGTGTAAAAAGGATTTCGGTAAGTAACGGCATTGGGTACTATAATGCTGGCCCGATAGATGGTAGTAGTAGCGTGTCAGTGCAGACAGTCAATTCAGTTGTTAATGATTTTGTTACCAGTGGTAAGTTTGGAGGGGTGGAAGGTTTGCCTGGGATTTGTATTGTTAATGAGGGCAAACTGACTTCTGCAATCGAAATTTTGCAACACAACAACAATGCTGTACTGTCTGTTTCGCTAGCTACAGGCAGTGTTGATGGTAACGGTAATCTTGTCTACGATGCTTCGGGAATGACTGTAGATCAGATCAATACACTTGCGAGTGGCCTCCACACGTTTGATGCGGCAAATGGATCAAGTCAGTTGCTCGATTCTGGCGGGACTGCAATTCATGCGCTGGCATTGACCCATGTGGATAACCTCTCTGATGCCATCAGCATCTTGGGGCATAACAATTCTGATATCGCCAGTGTCTCGCTAGCCTCAGACAGTGTTGATGGTAGCGGTAATCTTGCTTATGACGTCTCCAGCCTCGGGGTTGGTGACATCGAAAATCTAGTCGATAGCTTTAAAACCTACGATGTGGCAAGTGGATCTGGTCAGTTGCTCGATTCTGGCGGGACTGCAATTCATGCGCTGGCATTGACCCATGTGGATAACCTTTCTGACGCCATCAGTATCTTAGAGTATGACAACTCTGATATCGCCAGTGTTGCACTAGCCTCAGGCAGTGTTGATGGTAATGGTAATCTTGCTTATGACGTCTCTGGCCTTGGCGTTAGTGACATCAATACCCTCGCCGATAACATCAGCAGCTTCGATGAGAAC
>Ga0164297_10001129_pt1 | contig 29393 bp, 55 predicted proteins | sample GEODES058metaG_FD_113539 | JGI IMG/M metagenome (GOLD analysis project Ga0164297, IMG submission 113539) | Dystrophic lake water microbial communities from Trout Bog Lake, Wisconsin, USA - GEODES058 metaG | ecosystem: Environmental > Aquatic > Freshwater > Lake | place: USA: Trout Bog Lake... | reverse complement strand
TGTCCTCAGACCGTCTATATGCGTCTGTGAGACACGGATAGCCTCTCGTAGGGTCATTACCGTGCTGGTGGCTAGTTGGTTCCTGTAGCGAGCGTCAGCCGTTGCTACGGTGGCGTGGTCATCAGCGTGGTCAATGGTGACTTTTGTGCCCGTCTCAACACCTTGGGCACGGATACGAAGGCGCTCTTGTGCGAAGCCAACCTTGAAATCGGTTTCCGCTTGCGCCGCCTCTCGGGTTGCCTCGGTCAGTTGTGTCACAAGGCTATCCATGCGCTCCAACTCGGCTTCGATAGCCTCTTGAATCTCAAAGGGTGTTAGCACCTATGCCACTTTCAGTTGGTTGTAGAGGCTTTGGAACTTAGCGATGGTTTCGTTCAGGTCTTGCACGAAGGCGCTCCAACGATTCTCGAAGTTCTCATCGTCATCGTAGAGGTTGGTGTCAAGGTCAGCCTTGACCGCAATCTTGCGCATGTCCCCCTCATCAAACCAATTCAGTTCCCAAGTCTCTAGGCCAAACAGGGCGATAGAAGCAAGGGCAACATCAACCATTGAGGCTGGCTTGTTTCGCTTGGTGAACACATCAGTCGTAACTGCCATTGGATTTCCTTTCAATCAGTTGGATTTCGATAAATACATTTTCTCACATTTACTATGGGGTGTCAAATCCCATAGCCGTAACGCTCGGCGCATACAGGCCCAAGACCACGATTCACCGAAGCAGGAACGGTGAGACGGCGCAAGCAACACAGGCAGTGGTTGCTAGCGATGGCGTAAGCCTCAGCCTGATTCATAAACTCGGCACGAGCATCGGCAACAGAGCCGGTGAACAGCAACTCCGCACAGGCGATGACACGCTGGTTGTCACGGTGCGCCCGAAAGAATCGGAAGCCGTTAGGGGTGATGAAAGCAACATCTTTGTAGGAACGCTCATTGTCAGAACCCATGAGAACGCCAAGAGCCAACTGTCCATCGGCCCAGTTCGCACGAGAGACACGGAAAGTCACATGACCACCTTCACCATCGGCAACGGTGTAGAAGCCCTCAGCGAGTTCACGCATGGGCGCTGGGGCAACCACAGGGGTTGTCGTGCTAGCAGGGCGACCAGAGCCAACCTTGCGAGGCAGGGCGGTCAGCATGGAGATGAACTCCGATGCGCTTGCCTTGCTCATCAAGGCTTCGTAAGCCTTAGCCTGAACGCTGGTAGGGACAACACGCTGTTCGAGCAGAGCCTTAGCGAAAGCAATCTGCTTTTCGGTTGCTGGGGCGGTGGTTGTTTCCATTGGATTTCTCCTTGTGTCAGTTGGACTTCTTTACATAACCATACTACAGCATGGGTGTGACAGGGGCAAGTATCCCCTACGAAACAACCCCACCGGCGAGCAGGAATCCCGGCCCATTACCTTCCTCGTCTGCTGACGGAATCAGGCAAGTACCATCGGTAAAGATGATGACGAAGGCTGGCTTGTGGTCATAGCCTTCCCAATACAGTCCGTCTATTTCTTGTGAGGTGAGTGGGCGGATTGAGGCAACAGTCTTGCCAACAAACTCACCGAACTCTTTGGTGATGTAATCGGTCATGGTGGTCATGGTTTTCTCCTTGTCAGTTGGTTGTTAGGCGGTAAGTTCGAGTTCGGCTTGGTAGCCCAAGTCAATGTAGAGGTCGTAGCGAGGGAAGTTCACGATGCGACCATCGGGCAACTCAAAGCGAATGGTGATGGAACGCTCGTCATGCTTGCGATAGCCATCAACCTTCAGCACGAAGGCTGGGGCGTGAGAACCATCACGGCTTGCTCCGGTGTTAGAGAAGTTGGCTTCATAGCCACGCATGGGGATACCCAACTCGGCAATCATATTGTTTGCGCCGTTGCGGTAAATTTTGTTGGCCTTTACCTGTGGCGTGTTCTCGTTTACCTCAGTTGAGGAAACGAACATACGAGGGCGAGCGAGGTAGTCGTTCTTTTCGTAGATGCTTGCGCATGAATACCAACCCATAGGACGCTCACGGCCTACGAGGTGAAGCGTTCCCCTAGAGGTTACGAAGGTCACGCCGGTGATGTTGCCGACTTCATCAGTTGCGATGTGAGTGGGATTCAAAATCATTGCTATCTCCTATTTCGTATCAGTTGGATTTGCTTACCTATCAAGTATGACAGATAGTTGTGACAGTTGTCAAGTTTATTTGCGAACTTTCTTTACGCACTCTGGCCCGATGCCGAAACTCCCCTGAGAATCGGTTTCTTGGGTGGTTCCGAACTCATACCCATCTATGCCAACCTCGATGAGAAGGTAGCCGGACTTTAAGGGCCTGTTGCAAAGCAGGCAGTTGTTGGGGTCGCCACTATCAAAATATTGGGGGTTGGCGTTCTCAAACAGGTTGTAAGCCATTAGTAGGTGAACCCCCTGCAAGCCTTGCGGTTTGCCTCACGCTTCTTGTTGGGAATGCGGTTAGCCAGCCCACCACGCCATTCGTGAAGGGTTCCGCCATTGGCGAAGTGCTGTTCTCTGCGATTGCTTGCGCCTGTGATGTGGGTCTTTTTGCTCATGTATCTATTGTCGCATATAGTTGTGACAGACGCAAATACATTTCTAACATTTCTTTTTGTGAACTAGATTTCGGTACGCACCTCTAGTTGTGTCTCAATCCAAACACGAGCGCCACAAGACAGGGGCTTCTCGGGCTGATACACAATGCGAGCAACCTCGTTGCCGTCTTTGTCCACGATGATGGCGGTGTTGGCGTAAGTGTTGTCTTTGTAGGTCTTGACTGTTAGCACAGGGTCGGTTGTGCCTTTGGTGGCGTTACGCCGAATGTTGTGCTGATTGACATGAACGATAGTTTTCATGTCCTCGACCGTAGCCGATTATGAGTGGGCGTGATCGTCTGGCCCGTGGTGAAGTTCGTTTTCCAATCTAAGTTTCTTGAGGGCTGCTTCGGCTGCTTCTATCGCTTCCTCAATGTCCTCGAAACGCATTTGGGCTTCTTCCTCATCTTCGTCTTTAACCCATCTCTCTCCGACTTTGGTTCCCAACCAAGCGCCAAGGAAGTTGCCAATAATCAGAGCAACAATTTCTTTTGGTGATGTCGAGAGGGCGTACTTGGCAGCGAAAATCCAAAACAAGGCATAGAGGGCTTCAAAGGCTCCGGCGATGATGGAACGGTTACGAGCCTCGGCTTGCACCATGATGGTGGAGGCGATGTTGGCAAGCACAAAGCACCCAAAGGTGACAAGGACGAGCCACATCAGAGAATCATGTCCTTGACGAACTTGATTCCTTCGTAGTCGCTGGCTGAGGCGACATGGACGCCATCGTGACCTCGGTGGTGACGCTGACAGAGGACGACAAGGTTCTCGGCGCTCTCAACCCACTTACCAAGGGCGTCAGGATTGCCAACGCCGGGATACTGTCGTTCCAGCCATTCCAAGTTCACAGAGTTCATCAAGGCAAACTCAATGTGGGCGTGGTGGAGTTCCAAAGGCTTGTCCATCGCACACTCAGTGAAATCCCCACGAAGCACGCCAATGGCACAACGCCACTTCTCGGGGGCTTTCTTCCATTCCTTGTGGAGGTGATTGAAGTCCACATAGTTGGGGTCGCCTTCACGAGAGGTGTGGTCTGGGTAGCGCACCGTGTAGGAGTGGGTCATCTTTTGGAGGTGTGCGGGCACCATCTTGTCATCGCTCATAGTGAAATCATCTTTCGGGTGGGGCTTGGCGGGGCTTGTTGTGTCCCCCAAACTCAATGTGGCGGTCAAGCCGCTGCTCGGAGTTTTGGAAGTCGTCTTTCAGTTCCTCCATCATCGAGATGATGCGAGTGTTCTCTTTGGTGTTCCCGTCTTTGACTTCGGACAGTTGCTCGTGGAGTTTGTCCATGTCTTCTTTTTTGGCAAGGTTTTTATTCAGTTTGGTGAAACCACCCCAGAGAGCGCCGGTAATGAGAACAACGGCGAGAACGGTCTGCCAGATGTTGTAGGTGTTGGTATTGACTACTAGACCGACCACAATGCCCTCCAAGTGGTGATGTCAGTGGTGCCGTACCAGAAAGGTGTGACACCGTGTGCTTTTTGGAACTTGATAAGAGTGGCCTCGGTTTGGATACTGAAAATCCCGTCAACGCTCAAGTGTGCGCCGGACTTGTTGAGGCGAGCCTGCACCCATGCCACCTGCGTGTGATACGCCGTCTGGGTTTGCATGATGGGGTAGTTGGCAAGGGTTTCCACCGGACGGTGGTTGGCGAGATACCAGATACTCCCTTGACTGGTGGTTGGCCCCCACAAACCATCTACCGGAACGCCCATCAGCACTTGATACTTCTCAACCGCCTGTTTGGTCTGAACGGTGTATGTGCCCGTAATGCCCGATTTTGGAAGCAAGCCTAGTGAAAAAAGGGTTTTTTGCACATAATCAACAGTCACGCCAACGGAGCCGGGTGCGTAAAGCGGGGTTGGGACTGGGTGCTTCGGGGTGGAAGGCACAACGCCAGCACCTGTAATGCTCTTGAACCAAGAAGGCAAAGCGGCTTCCAAATCTGTGTAATTTCCGATGCCGGAAACAACGCCTGTCGAGGTGAACTGCCAGATTGTCCAGCCTTTCCAACCGCCCGGCACATTTGGAAGAGGCAACCCACAAGCCGACTGAACGGGCTGGTAACCGAGTGGGTAACCGGCAAGCCACAGTTTCCACTGCCCCAGAGCGGGATTGTCGCTCCACCAGTAGTAAGCGCCCGTGTAGATGATGGGCGTCTTGCCCGTGAGGGATTTCACTTCCTTGAGCCATGCTTGTGCCCAAGCGACATCATGGGCGGAAGATGAAGTTTGGGTTTCCATGTCAAGAGCGGGCGGAAGTGAGCCTTTTCCACCACCGTTAGCCACAAAATACTTAGCATCGGCTACGGGGTTGTCGGAAGGTTGGGCGAAGTCATAAGCGCCCCACGGCAAACCGACCTTGACGGAGTTTCTTACATCAGAGGAAAAGTAAGGATTGGTGTAATAAGTGCCTTCTGTGACCTTGATGTAGATGCCAGCCAGACCCCCTTTGACCGCATTGGTAAAGTTGATGGGGTGGGGGTTGTTTGATGAGATGTCCGCCATGTGAACCCAAGTCTTGCAAGCGGGCGTTGAGGCGCTAACAGGTTGGGCTGTGGTGAAAAGTGGGGCGCAGAATGAGGCTACGGCAATGGCAAGGCAGGAAAAAAACTTGGGAGAGCGCATACCAAAGATGGTATCGCTGGTTTGGAAAATCTAAGAGGTGCGAACCCTCCCCATAAGGTTGAGTTGAGGCTCCCAGACGCTGATTCTCAATAGGCTACGCACCCTATTCCGTTGCTGTGGGGTCATGCCACCTTGGTAGCCATATGGCTCATGGTAAACGGCCCACTCCTGACAAGGTTCCAAAACAGGACAGTTCTCGCACAACTTCACAACCTCATCGGTGAAAGTCTTGGAATCCTCAGGAAAGAACAGTTCTATCGGTGCTGATTTACAGTCGGCCTGTCCAATCCATAATTCACGGCTTCGGCTGTCTGGTCTTGGCATTGGTGGCGGTTCCTTTCGGGGGATTGGCTTTGGCCTTGATGCGATTGTGCCGTGCCTTCTGAACCCAATCACCATCTACCATGAGATTTGCTTTGAGTGCGTTGAGTGCGACCTCGTGGGGAGCAAGGAACTCCCTCACCATAGGCATCGGCGTGATGCGAGCAACAATTTTGTCGTCACCGTTCATGGTTTCTACGAGGTAGGTGCTGACCCTTCCATGATGCCTGCTGGTGTCCTTCTTGGCGCAATAAATGTAGGTGTTAGTTACCTCGTCCATGATGCGCTCACCTTACCTTTGGGCTTTGGTGATTGCAAGCCTATGGCAAAACTTTTTTTCTTGGCTCACCCGTAGATGATGTCATCAAAGATTGTGCATTGGAGAATGGCATCTGCGCTGATGGCATCTTGCTCGTCAAGGTGTGACAGGTGGGGGTAGCGGTCACAGACAATCTGGTAGCCACGCACCAAGTCGGACACCGTGAGGAACCCTTTGATTCCGCCAGCGCCCTCATCTTTGTCGGGGTCGTCAATCTCATAATGGAGACATCCCACCTTGTCATCATTCCCATCAATGATGGAGAACCTGTGCCACCAACCCCATATTTCGGGGTTGGCTCCCAAAACTTCCGACCACAAATCATCTGCATCTATCTCGATGGTGACTTTGAATTTCTCACCCATTAGTTGCCACCCTCGACTACGAACTGCCCTGCCATGAGAGCGTCAAAGTTCTTGTAGCCAATCTCGGCGGCAAGTTTCATGTCATCGGTGACGACGAGAGGCTCGCCTTCGGCATCTGCGAACTGAGGCTCGTAGCCATCGCAAGAGCAGGTGGGGCGGACATAGCCACCACGGTCATCTGAGTCGTGGCAACCCAGCGCATCAAACTCGGCTTCACCTTCGGGGTTCATGTTGATGTTGTAAAGGTGATCTGCGTAAGAGCAACCACAAATGCAGGGTGAGAGTTGGGTTTCGATTTCGGTAAACATAATGTCTCCTTGGTCAGTTGGTTATGTATCTATTGTAGGTGATGGGTGTGACTGCCATGATGATTTCCGTGTCAGTTGAATTTCCTTACCTTTTAATTGTCCCACACAGTTGTAACACTTGTCAAGTTTATTTTTGGAGTATCTATGTAGCAGGGTGTAGTTGAGTATGGTAAAGTGTTCTCCATGACAACTGATACCGAAACTAAAACCATCACGCTGTTTGCCTACGGAACACTCCGCACAGATGAGCCACTCCACAGTTGGGTTGAGGGAGAAATCCTTGCTAATCATGGAACGGCTGTGATTCGGGGCGCACGGCTGTATTACCCGACAGACCATCGCCACTATCCAAGGCTGGTGTTCACTCCCAATGTGGCAACCGACCACGCCGTTGGTGAACTGCTAGAGGTTCCGCTTGGCGAGCAAATCATCTCGATGTTTCAAATGGAAATGAACGCTGGCTACACGGTAAGCGAGGCTGTGGCGGTGATGCCCGATGGGACAGAGCGAGATGTAGTCGTGTGTTCTTGGAGCCACAACTACGGAGAGCCTGTGCCCAACAATGATTGGTGTTCAACTGAGCGAAAGGAGTGGTGGTCGTAATGGCTGACCCACGAAAGTATGCAAGTGCGCTTGACGACTTTAACATAGAAAGTCTGGCAAATATGTATAACCTTGACGAGAACTTTGTCAGGGGCATGAAAGATGCTGATTGGTGCAACTTCCTTGGCTGTCAGTCAAGCGAACTGCCCTATTACCTTCTCAAAGAGATTGATGAGTCCTCTGATGAGGACGACACCCTGTTTGATGATTTCGATGATGTGGTGTTTGATATTCAGGATTATCTCAACGAGCAGGCACGCAAGCCGATTCCGGCTAACACTTTGCCGGTCAAATCATCGCCATTGGCTCACAACTATTCCAAGCCATCTGCGTTTGCCAAAGCCAAGCCCAAAGCGCAGAAGGTTGTTCCCCATCACTTTGAGTTGGTGAAGTAATGGAAGAAATCAACCCGACTTCCGAACAGAACCTTGTGGCTCAGGGTTACTCCAAGTGCCTTGCGATGTGCATGGTTGCTCAGGCGTATAACAAAAATGTTAGCGAGGACGGAATGGTGACCGCTTTTGGTGTAGACCATGCTATTCGCCACTCGCTAGAGGAACATGGCTACAAGGCTGATGATGAGAACTTTCACACCCTTTACATTGAATACGCCGCCCACCTGTTGCTCAGCAAAGAAGTTGGCGAGAAATACGCCGTTGAGGAATACACGGGTCTAATCAGTTTCCTCGTAGGTATGGGTGTGGCTTCGACCATGAACCTGTGTTCTGTGCCAGAGGTAGCCGTAATACCCGAAATGCCCGATGACTTTACCGTGCCAGAATCATGGCTCAAGGAAGGTGAATAATGGCTTGCGCCTGTAATAACTCCAACTGTACGCAAAACCGCAAGAGCGTTCGATGCGGACATGGCTCTTACTCGATGTATGTGAATCACCGTTGTCGATGCGATTTGTGTCGTGCCGCCAATGCCAAGGTGGGGCGAGATCGTTATGAGGCTCATCGTCTGCCCAAGCCAGATGTGTGTGGTTGCGGTAATGCTGATTGCCAGCGCCGAACCCGACGCACAGTTGTTCACGGCCTATCGTGCTACTTCGCACACAAGTGCCGGTGTGCTATCTGTGTGCGAGGTATGCGTGAATACCAGCAGAACCGGCGAGCCAAGTTACGTCAGGCTAAGTCAGTCACAGCAACTATCACGCCAGCCACAATTGAAGCACCGGAAATGGGCGTGTTCGGGGAGAAGTTCCTTTCCGCATAGCGGACACTCCGAGAATACAGCGAAGCGACTTTCACAGGCTTGTGCTTGTGGGGTCGCTTCGTCTGTCATTCGGGGACAATCAAACCGGGCTTAATGATTTCTGCTGAGGCATAAGCCGCCTTCATGGCCTCGACATACCCCTCGTCAAGACCCTCAGCCAAAACGCTGACAATATCAACGGCACCACGACCGCTCACAGCAACAAGGGCTTGAATGGCACGGGCAAGCATTTCACGCTCGATGGCGTGGATTCGACGGATGGCATCAATGCCGACCTCGGTGGCAATAGCGGCCTGTTCCTCGTCGGTCAAGGCTTCTGGTATTTCGTCATTCATAGTTCATCCGTTCCAATTAAGTTGATGTCGTCGGTGGGGAAATTGTGGCTTTCAGCAAGGACAACCATAGACGCTCGCAGTTGCGCATAAAGGTCTTTGTATTTCTTCTTTGCCTCATCGCTGGTATGAACAACAAGACCCAACTCATCAAGGAGTTCAGCACAGAGGTCTTGCCAGAGTTCTCTTTGGAACACAATGATTTGGAATGTCGCCAACAACCCTTGTTGTATGCAAATGAGATGCTCAACTTCTTCGTCTAGGGGGTCAATAGTGAAATCTTGTTCTTTTTTGGAACGCCAGAACAAAGCCATCATCTGCCCCCATTCACGGCACGGATAATAAACTCGGCGGTTTCACCATCGGCGTTATTTGTAAGGGTTGCCACATCATTACCGTCAGCGTCAATCACGAACCAACGATTCTCGTCAAGGTCAAACTCACACGACCACGGAAGCGAGTTGGTCATAAAGGGATTCATTGCCAAATCCAACCACGGGGAACGGCTAGTGAAAAGGTCACAAGGTTCTTACCCTCATCGGGCAGAACTTCCTGCGAGAGAACGCCGATGGCCTCAGGTATGCCGTTCTCGTGTGCAAGGCGGAGTGCTTCCTCGGGTGCTATTTCACCACCCACAAAAGTCACCGTAATGGGCTTAGGGCTTACATCGCACAGCCACACATTGTTGCCCTCGAACCACGCCTCATCGCCCCAAGAGGCGCACAGCCAGCCGTTTTCACTACATAGGTGGGCGAGGTCGTCTATGGGTTGGACTGGGCCAATTGGAACTTCATGGGCAACGAAGCCTTCATCATCAAGACAGAGAAGGGCTATCTCATTAAGTGGTGATAGTTCTACGAGAACACGGGGTTGTGTCATAGGGTTTAGTCTAGCCCCGTTCTATTCCTCGTCTAGGTTCTTTGCTTCTTGTTCTTTTCGGTGTTCCTCGGCAAGCCGTCTGTCTACGATTCCCACAAGGTCGGCAACATCTTGAGTGTCTTTGTCCGAGAACTTTTCACCGGCACGGACACGCTTGACAAAATCCATCATGGGAATGCCAAGTTTGATTTGGCAGAACTGGTCAATGCCTGCCTTAAGTTCGTCTGTGGTGAACTCGGCTACGACATCATTTTCGCTACTTGCGGGTTCCACGGCGACCTCTTGCTCTACGAGCGGTAGGGCGCTGATAAATGGAACTGTCAACACTCAGTGTTTCGACATGGTGGGTGGGAATGATTTTTCCATCACGAATAGCGACAACGATTTGGAGCGCCTCCCAAAAACCCATAGCGAACTGATTGTCGGCATCGGTTCCCCGAGCCTGCGCAAGTCGGTTGTGGTGATTTGATTCGCTCAGAAGGCGGTAGTAAGCCTCGTCTAGTTTCTTGCCCATAGTTCTCTCTCCTTATCTGCGGTTTTCTGGCATGGCTGGTCTGAACTGATAGCAACAGTTCTTGTTGCGCCTGTTGTGCTGATAGCGAGTAAGACCGCACCTCACGCACAGTTGCGTTAGGGCTTTGTTCCAATCCCTACGCTTGCGGTCGTGGAGCCATGCTCTTAGCGACCTCACTTCTTGCGCCTCAGGGCGATGATAAGTCCAATAAAAAAAGCCATTACTGCTCTCCCAACACTCTTGCCAGAAGGCCCTCGGCATCGGTGGTGAACACAAGGCGCTGGTAGTGGCGCAACTGCTCAATGCTGTCCATGATGTCGTAGATGGCACGGTGAGGGTTGTCGTTGACCTTGATTTCCTTGATGTGGTCGTAGACCTTTGGCATCCAACGCTTCACCACAAGGCCAATAGATGAAACATCAAGGTTCTGGTGGGTGAATCGTGACATGAGGCGAGGCATACGGCTCTCCAACATACGGCGGTCATAGTGAACGCTGTTGCCACCAAGAATCAAGCCTGAATCCAAGCCGTTCTCGTCAAGCAAGGCAAGAATGTTGTCCTCAACCTGCTTCTGGCTCTTGGTTGCGCTGGGGAGTTCACGGAGCAAGCCTGATTCGGTATGCATCTTGGTGACATACTCACCCATACGGCGCAACTTGCGCTTAGGGGTCTTGATGAGGTCTTGGTAGAGGTCAATAACGCCAAGGTCATCGTCAGTAATCACCACGGCGATTTCCAACAGGGCTTCCTTGTCGTAGTCCAAGCCGGTTGTCTCGGTGTCTATCCAAACAATCATTAATCCTCGCTGAGTTGGAGTAAGAGTTCGGTGTTGATGCGTTCGTCACAGTCGGCGCAACGCAGGTTTTCCCAATACTTCGCACCGCAGTAGCAACTCACTACACCTTCTAGGTCGTAGTCTGTCACATTACGAATAGTGATGATGGTCTTGGTCATGCGATGTCCTCTGACCAAAGAACCGTGTAGCCGGTGTGCTGACCCTCAGCGTTTTCGCCAGAAGGCTTCATGCAGATTTCCCAAGCGGCCGTGTCGTTCTCGTCTTTGTCCGAACCCGTGATGGCGCAGAACAGAAATCCAAGTTCTCCGTCTACCGCTTCGGAAGCGATGAAATCAATGCCATAGATGTCTCCGCCAGCGATTTTCTCGGCGACCTTTTCTGCTTCTTTGAGGTTGATAACCATTTGGTTTCTCCTAGTCAGTTGGATTTCCTTACTCAACCAGAATACAGTATGGGTGTGACAAAAGCAAATATCTAGTGTGGATGCCAAAGTTTTCCGCTACGGAGAATGGGCTGAATGTCGGGGAATGGGGTATCTATCTCAATAACCTCAATGCCAGCCTCGGCAAACATAACATCACCAGTCTCTGTGGACATCTGCCACGATTCAATATGGCGCATCTTGTAGCGAACCAAGGTGCTAATGCCACATTGAATAATCGCTCGGGCGCAATCGGCACATGAAGCCCAAACGCTCACCATTGTCATGCCATCGGTAGGGACACCATAACGGGCGGCGTTATACAGGGCGTTGCGCTCTGCGTGTTCGACATAGTGATACTTGTCAGGTCGAACCCATCGCTCATCGGTGTAGGTAACACCGCTAGGGAACTCATTGACCGCAATGGTTGGTGGGGCAAGGGTACGAGCCTTGTCGGGGTGAACAAGAAACGCTGAGTTTTGGCTAGAGGGGTCTGGCGACATAAGGGCGATGGTGAACGCCACCTTCATCAGTTCGTCCCATGAGGGTGTGGTTACGGATTCCTCATACAGGGCCATAACTTCTGCTTCGTGCTGGGAGCAAGGTTCGAGGTCGCTACATTCGCCACATAGGGCTACTTTTTCCCAAATGGTCGTCACGACCCCGAACCCTACTACTTAGCAAGAAACAATGTAGGTGTTGTTGTGTTCCTCGTCACGGTTCAGGCCGATGACACGAGTTCCTGTGTCAAGCACACGCTCATAACTTTGGTGAAGGTGTCCATGAAAGGCCACCGTTGCGCCTGAAGCATCAAGGGCCTCACGAACACGCTCTTGGTTAGCCAGAGACTTCTTTGTGGCTTCCTTGCCCCAATGGGTCAGTTTGGCGGTGAGGTTCTCTACATTCTGAACGCCTAATGGAGCATCGTGAGACAAAAAGATGTCGGCTGGCCCTGCTGATAGTGCCTTCTCAACATCATCGTCCGTAATTAACTCCTGAGGCCACCATGAGATGCCCATAGTGCGGTGATACTTGTCCACGCTGTGTGCGCCCCCAAAGGCCCTGAAAGTAGTGTTGCCAATCTTTAGGGTCGAACCCCTAGGCAGATGGGTTACACGGCTCAGAATGGGTCTGAGGCCCGTTACAGGGTCAATGGGCAGAACCTCTAACTTGTCGTAGTTCTCGTGGTTGCCATCGAGCCAATAAAAGTCAATGTCGTATTCCTCGCTCAAAAGAGAAGCAAGGAGTGAGAACTGGCAAATGTCATCTTTGTCCATAGACCAACCAAAGCCAAAGTCACCACATTGGATAATGGTCTTAGCGCCCATAGTGACGGCATCGTAAAAGATGTCACGAAGTGCTGTTGGGTTGCCGTGAGTATCTCCGGCGAGTAGCACCAACTCAGCGCCTTCCGGCACTTCTGCTTCTGCGTCTGGGATAAGGGTAAAGGGAATCAGTTGATTTGTCATACCTCTACGATACCATACCCCCGTTTAGTCCGTCAAACAGAAGGGTGTGACATCGCCCACAATGGGTTCACAAAATGGCTAGAGTGGTGTTCGTGCGCATTGGGGAACTTCAAGAACAGGCATGGCGAACCGCTTTGTATCCATGGGAACACGAGTTCGCTCGGCAGGTGGGTATTGGTAGAACCAATCAGAACCTCAGCAAGAGCGACCGGCATTCCTACGACCCCTCCAAACTGATGGCTGACAACGAAATCGCCAACATTCATTCGGCGGCTGCTGAAATCGGAGCGTTTCGCCTTATTGGGGGTTACTGCTACAACGGCATTTGGCTACAACAAGACCATGAAAAATACAAAGAACTACCTGACGGCCTACTGAAAACCACAGAAGTCGAAGTCAAGTGGCGTCGAAGCGCCCACAAAATGCCGGTTGACCGCAAAGATGCCGACCGCAACCGCCTCGTGTTGTGGGTAGAGAGCCGATTGGCAAACTGTGAGTGTGAAGTGTGTTGTGATACCCCACCTCGTGATGAAAGCCGTGTGAGGCTGCTCGGGGGCGGCTGGGCTGCTGAACTTTGGAACTTGGGAACCTCATACAACGGCGACCCGAATCGGGTGGGGGTTCCCGCCGACAAACTCACCCCCATTTCACTACTATTGAGCCGTGACTAAAGGAACTTGCAGATGAAATGGTCGCTCCACATGATTGTCAGAGATGCCGAACACAAGTTGGGCAGGACGCTAGAAGGTGTCAAGTCTTTCATAGATGAGATAGTCATTGTGGATACCGGCAGTACGGATTCCACCATTGAGGTCGCCAAGTCTCATGGGGCCATTGTCTATCGCCACCCGTGGACAGATGACTTTGCCGAAGCCCGAAATATTGCTTTGGAACACACGACGGGTGATTGGGTTATGTGGCTAGATGCTGGCGATGTCCTTCCGCCAGAAACCATCAAGCGCCTCGAATGGGCTAAGGAACAACCAGCCATGGTGGAATCCGATAATCCCATCAATGTCATTTGGGGCAAGTTGCGTCGCATCACAGACGAAAAGAACAACACCATAATGATGGTGGGCGCACCTCGCATCGTTCGCAAGTCCTCAAACCCCAAGTGGATGTTCCCCATTCACGAGGAACTATGGGTAGAAAACCCCACAGCCATCTTGGACGAAGAGTTCATCATTGACGACCCTGAAGGCAGTTTGGAATCCGCCAGCGAGCGGAACCTTCGCATCATGGACAAGTGCCTCGCCGATGGGCGTGATGTCGAGAGGATTTCAGTACTACGCCCCCGTGAATTGGAACGCCTCGGCCGCTACACAGAGGCTGTCGAAAACATTGACGAAATCTACGCACTTCCCCTTGATACGCAGACCTTTGGTGATGCCTACCTCTTGGCTGCTCGGTGTTTTGCCAAGATGGGAAACGAAGACAAGGAACGAGAGAACCTGCTCAAATCTATTCTCCACGACCCGCTTCGGCCTGATGGGTTCATGCTGCTGGGCGATATGGAGTACCGCAAGGAGAATTGGAAAAGGGCTGCTCCGTACTACAGGGCGGCTAGTGAAATGAAGTCCGACATCCGTCGCAACCTTCCCATTGTGGAGCCGTTCTACACCTATGCCCCTTACGAGAAGTTGGGCTACTGCTACTTGGGCATGGACGAGGAAAAAGTTGCCTTTGAATACTTCCACCTTGCCATTCGACTGGCACCACCGGATGTTGCCGCCAATTTGAAGGACATGGTTCGCCAAGTCAAAGAACACATTAAGAAAACAAGGGGTAAGTAGTGAAAACACTTGGCCTACACATGATTGCCCGCAACTCTGAAGAAACGCTGGCGCAAACTTTGGAATGCGTCAAGGGCGTGTTTGAACAGATTGTTGTGGTTGATACCGGCTCTGAGGATTCCACTATCGAGGTTGCCAAGAGTTACGGCGCTGAGGTATACGAGTTCCCTTGGATTGACGACTTCAGTGCTGCTCGGAATGAGGCCCTTTCCAAAATCACCTGTGACTGGGCGATGTGGCTGGACACGGGTGACATCATCAAACCCCCAAGCGTCAAGGGTTTGTTGGGAATGAAGCACTCAGAGTTGTTCCAATCTGACAACATTGACCTCATCTGGGTTCCCATTAACCGCAAGTTGGACGACCAAGGCAACCCACTTTTCACTATGGTGGTTCCTCGCATCGCACGCATGAAAGCCAAGCCGATTTGGGAACGCCCCATTCACGAAACAATCACCACGACCGACCCACCCGCTCCCGACATCCGCAACGCCCTGTTTGACACGGTGGTGGTAGATGACCCGTACTCAGACCTTGTGGGCGGTGCTGTTCGCAACCTAAGCATCCTTGACAGGCTCATCGCCGAGGGTGACGATTCGGCACGCACCAAGTTCTACCGGGCACAGGAACTTCGTGACCTTGGGCGCACCCAAGAAGCCATTGACCAATGGACAGACTTCGTGACCACCAACCCACAGACTTGGGAGTATTACGACGCCTTGATGAATATTGGAAGGTGCTACTACAACCGCAACGATGAGGCGCTGGGGGACAAGACTAATGCCGCAGGGGTGTGGCTGAATGCCATCGGGCATGACCCCGACCAGCCTGACGCATGGTTCAGCATCGCCACCTTGTTCCACGAATCGGGACAGAAGGAAAAATCAATACCATTCTGGCGAGCCACGATGGACATGGTTTCTGATGCTGATGGTCGCCCACGCAACCAAATGATGTATAAGGACGGCCCATACGCCGCCTTGGCCTACGCCTATGTTGACCTCAACGACCCCGAGAAGGCACTAGAGATGTTCCGCAAGGCTAACAAGATTGCTGACGACAAGACCAAATGGAAAGTTCAGATTGGTGAACTCAAAGACCACATCAAGAATCTGAAAGCGAACGCACCGAAATAAGAACTGAACTAATTTCCTCTGCCGCCTTTTGGGCCGCTTTGAGGGTTTCATAGATAGCAACGGGGATTTCATCCTCGTTCACTGAGGTGCAGATAAGCAACTCATACATACTCCTATGGTCGGGGTCAAGCCAAAGAGATATGGAGTAGTGGTGATGGGAAAAGCGAATGTCTAATCCCTCCCACTCGTGAATGACCTCGGTGCCGTCCCAGATGTCACGACCTGTATCGAACCAATTTATGTGTGTCGAGTTGTCTGGCATTAAAACGGCTCGTCATCTATCAGCACCACAGGCTCCATGCCTTCGCAACTAATCGTAACGGTTCCTGTTTGCCAAATGCTGTTGCCTATCTCTCCCGAGTTGATAACGTAGTGTCGAGTCAAGAGGTGAAGCGCATCGTTCTTGGCCTGCTCCAAAGTTACGGCATGAACATCGAAGTATCTTTTGCGCTTACCAAGTTGTCCGGTAACAAGCCACCTCATGCTTTGCGCTCAACATTCCATACCGTAAATGCGGAAATGGCTACAGCAAGAACAACATAGAGAGCGAACCATACGCCAACAATGCGAGCGATGGAAGCCCAAAAGTTGAGGGTGGTGAAGTTCTTGACTGCTCCCAAGGCGATGACCGCCGAGAAAAATATGGCGAGCATATGAATGTAGGGCGTGTGTTCGTTGCCACGTTTCTTGGTGTGCTGGTTCTGCTTCATAGGATTCTCCTTAGTCAGTTGGTAACTCGGTCTGTCCATGATGCCATAGTTCGGGGGTCTGCGTCAAGTATTTTTTTCTTGCCTATTTCATAATGATTTGCAAGTGTCACAAGAATGTGAGACAATAGATGGGTTGCCTGAAACATTAGGTCACACAAGGGGTTCCGAGAAATGTTGCGGAATAACTTGACAGGTGTCACAGCCATGTGAGATGATGTTTGGGTAAGGAAATCCAACTGACAAATCAACCGATGAAAGGAGTGGACAGATGCCTAGCAACCGTCCTTCTCGTTACAACCGCAGTTCCATTCAGCGCAACAACGTTGCAACCATCGCTCGTCAAGATGAGGCTCTTGCGCTTCGTCGTCAGGGCTTGTCATACATCGAGATTGCTCGCCGTCTCGGTTACACGCCTAACGGTGTTCCTCGCCCACAGTCTGCGGCTGAGGCGGTTCGTGCCGCCGAGCGTCGTGAGGCTCTGAGTCTTACTCAGGGTGCTGTTGCTTCTGTCGCACAGAACAACACAGTTGCTTCTAGCGTTGTCACTAACGCTGTAGCCAACACGGTGATGTCAAACCGCACCTTCGGTGTTGAGGTTGAGTTCTTTGGCATCACGGCTAACCGTGCTGTTGAGGCTCTCACCAACGCTGGTCTTGTCGCTCAGCGTGAATCATACAACCACCATGTCGTTCCCCATTGGAAGTTCGTGACCGATGCTTCGGTTACGGGTCGTGGCACAGGTCTTGGTTCCGGCTTGGAGATGGTGTCTCCGATTCTGCAAGGCGCACAAGGCGTTGAGGACTTGGCTAAGGCTGTCAAGGCTTTGCTCGATGCTGGCGCTAAGGTAGACCGCTCTTGCGGTGTCCATGTTCACATCGGTGCTGACGGTATGACCGGCGCAGACATCGTGCGAATCATCGAACTCTACACGCAGAACAACACGCACATTGACACCGTGCTTGCTCAATCTCGTCACAATGCTTCGTTTGCGCAGAAGTGGTCTAACGCAACTATCGCAAACGCTCGCTCTATTCTTGTGAACGCTCGGAGCGTAAACGATATTCAGTCTGCTGTCCGAAACTTTGGTCGCTACTACACGGTCAATGTCACCTCTTACGCTCGTCAAGGAACTTTGGAGTTCCGTCAGCACCAAGGAACGGTGAACCCCGAGAAGGTTGTCTCTTGGGTCAATTTGCTTCTTGCCATGATGGAGAAGGCCAACGCTTTTAGCGACAGCGATGTTCAGGACTTCGGTTCTCTCGGTGGTCTGATGACCGCTATGGAACTCGATGACACCACCAAGGCATTTCTGACCCGCCGTGCTAACTCTCTCGCAGGTAGCCGGTAATCAGATAGACCATCTCACATTGGGGCTAGTTCGATTTGACAGGGCTAGCCTTAATGTGAGACAATAACTAAACAACCAACTGACCAACAAGGAAAACATTATGTGTGGTATCGCAGGCTTCTGCCTCAATAAAGATGACAACAAAATCAATGCTCGCAAGGTAAGCATGGCGTTGCTGAACCAAATCGTATCTCGTGGCGAGGACGCTACAGGTGCCGCTTGGGTTCAGTCTGACCGCAAGAGCAAGAAAGCAACCATCGCCGTTAGCAAGGCTCCGGTTCCGGCTTACCTGTTCGACCCTTATCTAAAGCAAATGCCAGAGAGCGCAAAGCGTGTAATCCTTCATACTCGTTGGGCTACGCAAGGCTCGCCTCAGAACAACCTCAACAACCACCCCATCGTGTCCGGCAAGATTGTCGGCGTTCACAATGGAGTGCTGACTAATGACCGTAATGTGTTCTCGCACCTTCGGGAACAGCGTCAGGCTCAGGTGGACAGCGAGGCGGCGTTTGCGCTCATCAATCGCACCATCTACTCACCGGCTCAGGTTCTCCAATCGCTTCGTGGGCGGGCCGCCCTTGCGTGGCTTGATGCTCGTGACAAGCGTGACCTTCACCTTGCCAGAGTAGACGGTAGCCCTCTTGCCATCGGCACAACTAAGGGTGGCTCATTGTTCTTTGCCTCAACGATGCCCCTGCTGGTCGCCGCCTGCGATGATGCGAACATTGACCTTGCGTGGGCTGAGGACATTTCGCCCATGACCTACATGAGGGTTCGTAATGGTGACATCATTGACCTCGATGACATTGGTCAGAGCATGAAGGAGATTGCTTAAGCCATGTCTAACGAACTACATGATGACATTATTTATGCCCCAGCATCAAGCACTTGGACGGTCAAGTGGGGTGACGAGGTAATCGTTGCCCCATCTGCCTTCGATGTTCTTGCCACTATTGGAGAGCAGTCATACATTCCTGCTGACCACAAGTATCCGAAGCGTGGTATCGCCTATCGAACTTTTGTTCAGTACCACATCATCATTGACGATGACCTGAGTGACGAGGCGTTCTTGATGAAGTTGGCGGAGTTCGGTATCATCGAGTTGTCGGTCAAGGGTCAATCCCCTGCCGATGTCTTGGAAGGTGCTGTCGAGTTCGCTATGGCTTGGCATGGAATCTCGACAAAGAAATAACTTGACACACCCATAAGAATCGTGGGACAATAGCAAGACAAGTAATCCAACTGACGAAAGAGAAAGAAATATGAACCGCATCGTATCAACCAATGAGAATGAAGTTCTCACACAAATCATGGAGCAAGCGAGCGTCATCGCTGATGGACTTCGACCCATCACCTACCTCAACATCTCAGCAAGCACGGGCACAACCATTGCCGAACTGCTTGACCTAGAGGCTCAGGGTGAGAGGGGTACTAGGCAGGTCACCATCAAAGTGACTGACCCATCGGACTTGTTGGCTCGGCTTCGCTCTTTGCGTGCGGAATCACAAGCACCTGTAAAGCGAATGATTACATCGTTCACCTCGGCGCTCAATGAGGCTGTGACAATCGCCCAGCGCAACCATGTCGCCAGCGTGGCCAATGAGACACGGGTTCTTGTGTCCGGTGGTTACAAACTCGTTAGTAGTGACCGCCCATTGTCGGGTCACTCCATTGGTTCACTTACTGACACTCACAACATCTTGACGAACTTCTTGCTGAACCAAGATGCTTCGGTTCGCATCAACTATGGGCGTTCTGAGGACGATGAGTTTGTAACCACCTTTGTAGGTTTGCCCAACTCTGTGTCGGTGACAACCAAGAGCCGTTTCAAGGCGTTGGACGATGGTCTTGTTTCCCATCGCTACCGCCACGAAATCTCAACTGCTAACAGGGCGGAGGTGGAGGCAAATGTCCTTTGTCGCATACGCCATAACCTTCGCAACACGGACAATGTGATGGTGAAGCGACACAATAAAACCATGAACGGCGCTGTGAAGCACATGGTCAAGTTTGTTCTCAGGGCTATCGAAATGATTGAGGCTGAGTTGGAAGCACGAACTGCTGACCTTGCCGAGAAGGGCTTAACCCTCGAAATCGCTTACGAGCCAATCGCATATGAGATTCCCGATGACTTCTTGGTGACTAGCACCGAGAGTGAAGTTGTCGAGACGAATGTTTGATGAGGGGGTGAATATGAAAACGACCACAAAGCAGATTGTTTCTTTGCTTAGCGGTGCTATCTCGGCTTCGCTGGCTGGTGACGACACAACTGCCACTCAGGAAACGGCACAGGCTCTGCGCCTTTTGGTGAAGTCTGACAAGCCCAGCGCCAAGCAAGGATACAAGGGTGTCAGGCGTGGGCCTCGGCCCGCTCTGAACACGGAACAAGTGTCCATGTTGGTAGAGCGTGTGAACAATGGTGAATCCATTGTCAATGTTGCCAAGCAACTTGGCGTGTCCTACGCAACGGCTCATCGCTACCTCAAAGTGGCGAAGGCTAGCAACTAAGGATTTTGGGGGGTCGGGTTCAGGCTCGGCTCCCCAAAATACTTTCTAAATAAACTTGACAAGTGTCACAACCCTATGGGATAATTTAGGGGTAGCGATAACCAACTGATTAGGAAAGAGGTGAACATGGAAACTCCGCTTTGGCAAGACCTCGCAGAGTTCAAGGTGTCAATGGAACGCCTGCCCAACGGCAAGTTTGCATGGGCCATTACTAAGACTGATGGTTCCATCGTTGCTAATGGTGATGAGTTCGGCATCGAGCCAGCCCTGACCGACTTGCTCTCGCACCTGAGAGACGAGATGGACGATTCGGCTATGCGAGTGCTGAACCCCTCATGGTTTATTGATGTGGACACGACGTTCACAACTATCGAAGGAGAGTTCTAATGGACTTTTACGAAGCACACAAGGCAATGACCGAAGTAAGAGGAATCTCTTGCGAGTGTGGGAATGGCTCTAACATTTTGTTGGGCGGATACTTCCCTAGCGACATCAATGGTGATGAGGTAGACCCCTTTGGCGGTCAATGGGAAGGTTTGTTCTCTTGCCCCGACTGTGAGTCGGTTTGGAGCCTGTCAAAAGAAATGGAAAACGCCTGATGAAAACCACCATCATCACTCACGACAATGACGAGTGGACTTGCAACTGTGGCAACACCTCTTACACCGATGGGTTCTATCCCTGTGACGAACAAGGTGTCGAGGTCGAGCCGGTCGAAGGCTGGGGCGGGCTTTATGTTTGCGCCCGATGCCAAAGCCTTCACGCCATGAAAGACAACGCCTGATGAATCAGCAGGAGAGGGATACTTACCTGTCATTCAATCCGGTGGGCGAGGGCTGGATGCCCATTGTCCGCAACCTTGACAAGCAACTGTCTGCCATTGACCCCTACTACACCATCGAACAGGTCAAGGAAAAGTTTGGGGGCTTGCGCTTCTACTTCACCACCGACCTCAACGAGCGCCATGAGGAAATGTTTGACTTCGTGTGGGCTGGCGAGAGGCTGTCTTTCCGCACCTGCGAGAACTGTGGCTCTACCGAGAATGTAAGAACCCAAAATCTCCGCTATTGGAAAAAGACCCTTTGTAAGAAATGCGAGGAACTGCCGTGAGAACTGCTGGTGATGTTCTAAACGAACCGTGTGTGTGCGGTCACACTAACGCCCGACACATTCATCAAAGTGAGATGGGCTACCCCTATCATGCTGAATGTAAAGAGTGCCTCTGTCAAGGCATGACGCCACAAGAACTTAAATCCGCCATTCATTAGTCTGCTCAAACCCCACAGGGCCGAATGACAAGGCCCGGCTTCGAGGCTTCTTGCCCTGTAGGTTGAGTTCTGTAAGCGCCCATACGAGAGCGTCAAGGCGGTCAGGTGACACCCTTGTGCGCTTGCCTTCCATAGGGGGAACCCATGAACACATCTGTTCTTCCAAGGCTGTGAATTGTGTTGGGTCGCCCATGTGGTGAACCCTGCCCTGCTCATAAAGGGCCACGATGGGTTCGGCACGAGATTTTTTGGAATGGGCCGCATTGGGTCGAGAGACGGGAATGTTTGGTCGTTCTGTCCGCAAGGCAAGGTCTAAAAGTTCTTGACCTTGGTTGCCTTCGATGACGACAAGGTTGGCGTTCCAACTGTCGAACACTTCGATTACTCGTTGCACCCATTTTTGAACCGAGTTCTTGTTCGTTTTTGCAAGGGTGGCATCTTGGAGAATGTATCCGTGCGCCGTGCAGTAGGGAGTTTGGCAAGTGTCCGGCTGGTGTGGCCCTTTGGCGGCAACGATGATTCCGGTTTCGTCAGCGTCCTCGCCCGATGACACCGATGGGTCAACCCCAACAACAATCTTAGTGAAATCGTCTGGGTCTACCTCAATCATGCGATCACTTCCGGCTCAGGCGAAACAAGAACGCCACGGAAAGGGTCAATCATCTCTTGGGTAAACAAAGCGCCGTCTACATCAGTCATCATCAAGCCTAACAACTCCTGTTGACCAATCCGAGTGCCTTCATAGGCTTGGAGAACACTCTCACGGAACGAGCCAGCGAGGTTGTCAAGGTTGTCGTAGGTCGTGCCGTTGGTGATGGCTGTCGTTTTGCGCTCCATAATTTCTTTGACAAGGCGCACTCGCTTGGGCGTCGTAGTGAAAAGGGCCTGTGGATGCTCGCCGAGGCGCAAACCAAGCATGAGGTTGTTATATGAGGTATCCAAAGAGTCACCCTTTATTGCGTCTGACCATGCCGCAATCTCGTCCCCCCATGCTGCGTCATGCTGAGGGCCACGAAGTTGGTCGGGTGCGGCGGCGGAGTAGGTGAAGCACTCTGCGCCATTGGCAAAGAGCAACCGGCGCTTTGTAGGCTCGTGAAGGGGCTTGGGGTGAGGGTCAGAACAGTTCATAATCCCACTGTCTCCCCAAATCATGACATCTCGGACATCGGCAGGGGTTCTGCCAATCAAAGCGATGCGCTTATAACCCTGATTCCAAACCAAGTCCAAGACCCATTCAGCACCACTTCTCGTTTTCCCAGTGCCTCTACCGCCCATGAACATCCAAACCAACCACGGGTTATCGGGGTCAATGGCTGGTGGGCGCTGAGGGGTTCGAGCGTGCTTGCAATAAGGCTTGTGTTCCCCGTCAATGGGATGCTCGCACCAGTGAAATCCCACATGGGGGTTGCCATCACAGTCGGCACGAGGGCAGTACCAATGCCTCTTGGGAGACTTTTCCAAAAGGTCAAGTTCTCGGTAGACAATGGCGAGTTCCTCTGGTGACAAAGCACCCAGAATGGTCGCACGGGTATCATTGTCCGCCGCCATCAGTTTGGCTATTGTGGGGTTCATGGTGTGCTACTTGTTGTTACGGAAAAAGGAGATGAGCAAGAAAACGATGACGCCGATTCCCGCCCCTTCCAAATAGGGCGCAACGGAGTGGATAAAGTGCTTCACCCCACTATCGTAGCCCCACCACGCAGGATTTCACTACCCAACGGCAAAGCCTAAGCGATTTTTTTGGAACGACCCCTCATCTGGACTAGGGTTTAGTCCTAACCCAACTGACTAACGCTGTGTGACTTGACAGTGTTTTCCAATCCCGCCTGACGAAAAGAAAGAATCGAACACATGACAACCGGCAGAGAACTTCGACAACGAGCCAAGGACGCTGCTATCTCCCTTGCCGAAGACGCTCCCCGTATCTCGCTTACTGAGGAACAAGACAACATGATTGATGAGTTCACTGAACTTCACTTTGACAACCAGAAGGTTCGCTGGGACATCATCAACTCCGACCCCAACAAGACCTATCGCCCACCGAGCGACATTAGGTGGAATCTCATGGCCCACAGAATCGCCGCAGAAGTAGGTGTGACAGAACTACTTGACATGGATTATCTACCCCGGCACAAGTGGCGTGAGAGGAAAATCCTTTCCAGAGATAGTTGTGGCTTCATTTGTGACACGGAACTTCGAGTAGAGATGCGAATACTTGGTGGGGCCAACGGTATCTACCTGAACCCCATAGATGTCAAAGAAGGGCGCATCGTTGTATGGGCTGATGTCCGCCTCATGGGGTGTGAGTGTGCCCTCTGTAACGATTCCAAACCTCGCCCAGAAACACGGGTGCGAGTTCTTGGTGGAGTAAGGGCCAGCCAAGAACTCTACGACCAAGGCAAGGTGATGACTTCTCACAAGAACGACGATGACCGCTTCTTGTCCGCCGATATGTTGCTCGCCCCTCACGAGATACTTGATGATGACGGCTACCCCCTCATAGAAAAAGACTTGACTTCCCTATAGGGGTTGGGGGTTAGAAAGTGAAGCCCTGATTGACCTAGAGGTTCTCAATCTCTGAGGTTGGTTTTGCTGGCACATAGAGTCCCCCACAGCCTCCCCCATGGGGGATTTGTGCTTTTGGGGGGTTGGCGAGCCTCACAGGGCAAAATAGAGGGGTCTGGTGACCTTTTGTGGCTCCGAGGGCAGGACTTGAACCTGCAACAAACGCATTAACAGTGCGCTACTCTGCCGATTGAGTTACCTCGGAATGGGACTAGAGGGGGGTTCGTATCAGATGGTTTATTGATGGGTATAAGTGGTTAGTCGGTTGCTCCGTGCATATTGGCAAGTCGCCATTCTCTAGCGGCTTCTCCGGCGGCTTCCTCGGTAGCGAACTTTCCAACCCAATGGCGTTTTCCCATGTAAGTTACTTCTGCTATCCAAGGGTTTTGTTTGGAGCGCCTGTCAAATGACACGCCTCGATAGTTGCTCCCCTTGCGCACCGATAGGTTGGCTTGGTTCTCTCGGTGGGTGACAATCCTTAGGTTGCTCTTGCGATTATCAAACCCATTGCGATTGATGTGGTCGGTGTCCATTCCTTGTGGCGTATTCATAATGAATCGGTGCATGGTTATTTGCTTGCCATGATGCTTAGCGCCCGCATATGACCTTACGGTGATGTGCCAACGCCCTACGGCAAGAACCCGCTCCAAGTCCTCAATGTCTATGAGCGTCTCGCCAACCTTTTGGTTGTAGCGGTTCCATAGGGGAACTGATGCCGTGCCATCTCCGTTGTTGCATTCCTCATGGGTGGGCAGATGGTAGGGCATGGGGTCAAAGACACGGCCCCGTGCTAGCGCCCTGAGCATATTTTTGCGATGGTTGGGGCATTCGGGAACCCTTTTGGCCTCTTGGTCACACCACTCAACACGGCACTTCATTAGTGGGCAATTTTTTTGAGCCACATCTGGTTGTTGCACCAGAGTTGCTCGTACTTATTCCCATAGACCCGACAGAAGGCGTCAATCGCCAACTTGGGTTGTAGGTAAGGCTGTGCTTCCCCATTCTCGTCTGGGTTCGCCCATGTGTAGTCGTCAAAGGCCAATATTCCCCCAACCTTGAGAACACGGTGACTCTCTACGGCATCTTCCAATACGGCTACTGCGGTGTGGTCGGCGTCAATGTAGATGAAGTCATACTCCGTGTCTTCTATTGGGAAGTTGGCGAATACCTCATAGGTCGTGCATTTCATTTTATAAATCCTTGCGCCATCATCTTGTCTCCACGGCTCTGTGCGCTCGTCATACTCCGCCTCAATACGCTCGAAGTTGAGGTTGGCGTGGGCGGATTCGTCCGGTGAGCCAGCCCAAGTGTCCACATCAGTCAAAGTTGACTTGGGGTGGGTAAGTAAATGCGTTGCAATCCATTCAGAAGCGTGTCCGGCAAAGGCTCCAAGTTGCAATACATGGATTTCACTACGGAACGGCACGTTGTTCTCATCCAAAGTGATGGCTCGGAAGTTGGCTTCGGCAGTTGCATGGAACCAGTTGGGGGTATCAGTCATGGAAGTGACGATAGCAGGGTTGGGTTCAGCGTGTAGGGATTTATTCTGGGTCGCTATAGGGGGGTTCATGTTGCGATGTTTTTCGTGGGGGGTGTGAGGCGACAGCCGCTTTACGAAAATCGCTAACCTTCCAAGATTCTGGGGGAACGGTTGGCAACAGCGTGGGTGACCAGCAGGGCACAGCGTGATTCCCGTGGCTGGCATCTGTATGTATACGCACAGATTGACTTGACAAATGATGCGTTATGTGTATATGTGTGGCTACTAAACCGTAGTATCGTTGGCGTTGAGTTGGGTTGAGGATGGCGTGTGGCCTGTCACATCTCGCCCCTATCGGCATCTGTGTCTGTCACTCATCGGCGTCCGTGTCTGTCCCTGTCCCCATCGCTTGCTCAACTTGGCTCATCAGTGCTTTGGGGTCTGGTTGCTCAGTCGTGTTTAGTTCCTTGGGGTCTAGTTGCTCAGTCGTGTCCACAACTTCTGCGTCCAACACCTCAGCAGTGATGGCTTCACGGTTGGCGAGCAGGGCCTCTAGTTTCCTTGTCACAGATTCGGCGCTGATTTCTACAGCACCTCCTTCGGCTCCCGTAATCTCATGCCTATCAACTCGACCCCATCGCTGAGTTGCTGTCCGTTCCAAGAACCACGCAGCCGCTTTCCAATCTTGTTCGCCTGCCTTGCGAATCTTCTCGACTGCCTTCATCTCGGACAGTCCTCGTGCTTTCTTTACTTCGTAAAACAACTTGACAAACGGTTGTTCCTCAGAGGTCAGTTCCCTGTCGTCTACTTCACTCAGGGCCTCACCCTTCTTTAGCCAGTTGTGCAGGCTCATCGTAGAGATGCCTACATAGTCACAGATAGTCGTGGCGTAGTTGCCCCAGAGGGTTGCGTCCACAATCTTTTGAATCATCTCATCGTTCAGGAGGGTCTTGCGACCTTGCTTTGCCATGAGAGTCAGTCTAGTTCTGTCTTAGTTGTTTTGCTGGGGGGTCATACTTGCGTTGGTAGTCCCTCATGGCCTTCTGACAGGGTTTGCATCGGCACTTGTAGTTCTTGTAGCCGTTGGCTGTTCCATGGGGTATCAATTCATGGGGGGTTAGGTATCTTTGGTATCTCTTTGTTTTGGAATACTCGGTGGCTGCTTTGGTGCAGAGGGGGCAACGGCATTTGTTTGAGAAGTAGCGATTGTGGTTTCCATGGGGGGGAGTATTGTTTCCCCGCTTGGGATTTGGATTTTTTGGTGTCGGTGGTCGCTTGCGTGTAGTGGGGGTTTTGTTGATGTCTGGCTTGACGGGCTTATCGTGGGGTTTGGCGCTCTTGATGGTGTCAATGGCTTGTTTGAGGTTCTCGTTCATTGGCTTGCTTGTGCCCGCTTCTTGGCTCGGCGTTGTGCTTGGTAATCTGCCATCGCTCCCCTACAGAGGGCACAACGGCACTCGTGATAGGTGTAGCCCCTGAGTTCGCCGTGGGGTATGTCTCCCCTGAGTCGCCAGCCTCGTTTGCGGTCAGGGGTGTCGCTTGTTATTGGCGCTTCTTTTTTGGCTTGGGCTATGGCTTCACGGAACTTGCTATTCATTTGGCTTTGTCCCCCTGTTGGGCTAGGCGATTGGCTTTTTGGCGCTGTTTGGCAATGGCTGATGCTTGGCGACATAGGTCACACCGGCATTTGCGTTTGGAGTAGCAGGTGATGGTGCCGTGGTTCCATTCGTGGGGCTTGGCTATCTTGCGGACTTTGTTCTTGGCTTCTTCGGCTCTCTTGGCTCGGCGTGCTTGGTTGATGGCCTCGGCGTTGGCTTGCCATCTCTCCCTACGGGCTTGGTTGATGGCGTCTCGGTTCTCGGCGTCGTACTGTTTGCGTTGGGCTTTTTCGGCCTCGGTTCGGGGTTTGCGGTTTCTGACTCGTGGGGTTTTCTTTGGCGTTGGGTTGGTCACGATGGCGATGGCGTCTTGGAGTCTCATATGCGAAAGAACGATACCAAATCTGTAGCCACTTCTACGAACTTTTCACTAGGTGTGTAGATGGTTTTTTTGCTCACGACCGGCGCTCCGGCGAAGGTCACGCCATCTACCCGAAGGGCGGTGTCTCGCTCGTGGTTCAACATGACGAAGTAAGTGTTGCGTAAGGGGATTGTCTCCACTTTAGTGAACTTGATTTTGCGATAGGCGAAGTGGACGCTCTTGAACGGGAAGTAGTCGCCTTTCCAATTGTGCTTGACCTCTACCTCGAAGGCGTATGGTTCGCCGTCCCGTTCTGCCAGAACATCAATCCCGTATTGGTCGGGGTTTACTCGGGGGTTGTCAAACCCGTATTCGTCAAGGTAGGTGATGAGTTGGTCTTTGGCGTTGTCGTCATCGTCATAGAGTTCCTTGTCGAAGGGCTTGGTGCTGGTCATGGTGGTCTTTCTGTAGGCGAGTCAGGTATTCACGGCAGGCTGATTCGTTCTCTGCCAAGGTCATACAGCCATACACCTCTCGGTTGTCGAGGTACATGGGGATTCCAAAGATTCTGAGGTTGTAGCAGAAGATGATGTAGTCGTAGCCGTTGTAGCCGTTTTGATAGGAGGTGGTAGTGAAAACATTTCGGCGGAGCAGGTAGGTGCAGTGGACGAGGGCAACTTGGAAGAGGCCGGTGGTGGTGCGATTGAAGATTTCATAGTATTCCGGCTCAAAGAGGTGCTGAAACTCTCCGTTACGGGTGTCGCCCACATCTAGTACTTTGATGTCGAAATTGGAATAGTTGTCTGGGTTGGCGGCTAGGGCGATGTGTTCATTGTCATACTTTTCACCATCTCCTACGGCGAGGCGCAGAAATGGGGCGATGACAGGTAGGTTTTGGCTGACGAGTTCGCTCAGGGTGTGGGGGAGAAGGTAGTTGTCTACATCGCTGACGAAGTAGAAGTCGCAGTTTTGCTCTGTGGCTACTGATAACCCTTTGTCTCGGAGTTTGCGAAGGACATTCAGGCGTTCTGCTGTCCAGTCGTGGTTGTCGGTGCCGGTGATGGGCCTGTCAATATCTTCGTTCTCGTATATAACCTTGGCATATTGGCTACCGAGGTCGGCGATGTATTGCTCAAGGATTTCACTACTGCGGTCATCGTTGTTGTTGGTGCGGATGTAGAGAACGATGCGGTCTTTGGGGTAGTCCCACTGCGCCATTGTCTCCAAGTAGAAGACGAGGGTCTTTTCCTTGTTCCGTGCCAGTAGGTGAACGAGGACAAGTGGTTTCTTGGGTTCACTCACAGGTCTTGAAGCCAAGTGACTCTGGTGGTGAAACGCCCACTGTTCCAATCAAAGTCTGGTTGGCGGATTTGGAGCATGATTTCGGCGTGTTCTGGGCTATTGGCCTCGATGTAGTGCTTCTCAAAGGAGCCTTCCATGCGAGCGTCATGTTCTACGAGGTAAAGAGCCTTGATAATTGCCATGTGAGTTACATCTCCCAGTAATCAGGTGATCGAAGTTTAGCCACCATGTCATCCAAGATTGATTTCATGCGGCCCATTCCTTCGTCTACTGCCCACATGGAAACAACGCAGTCGGCAAGTTCTAATTCGTTGGGGTGGATTTCACTAAAGTCGCTCACTCTGTCTCCTTTAGTGCAGCACGGCAGGCAGTCAATACGCCAAAAGGCATTTCGCCCCGCACGACTTCCTCGGCATCCTCTCGGGTGATGGTGATGGTCACGGTGTCGGGCGGTGCTGGGCTGAGGGTAATGGTTGCCGTTGTGACGTAGCCGCCGTGGTCATAATGAATCCATGCATAGCCACGGTCAAACCCTTTGATTACGCCATAAAGGTCGCCAATGACTTGCAC
>Ga0164297_10001128_pt1 | contig 29408 bp, 23 predicted proteins | sample GEODES058metaG_FD_113539 | JGI IMG/M metagenome (GOLD analysis project Ga0164297, IMG submission 113539) | Dystrophic lake water microbial communities from Trout Bog Lake, Wisconsin, USA - GEODES058 metaG | ecosystem: Environmental > Aquatic > Freshwater > Lake | place: USA: Trout Bog Lake... | reverse complement strand
GCAGGTGTCATGGAAGAGGCTTCCGCATGCTTTGCACTGGTGCAGACCCACGTTGCCACGAGAGCAGCCCCATACACACAGTGTGAACGGCGTCGGCATACGGGCAGAATGCTGATGCTCATGCTAGAATGCTTGCGAAGCGGCTGGCGGAGGGAATGCTAAAGCAATGCTAGCATACTGCGGCAAAGCCTAAGCCCAGGGTAGCTTTCGACGACGTCTATATCTCATCCACTAAGCGGCTGTCCTCGCGTCAGGGCAAGCAGCTGGGTGCGCACCCACGCTGCGCTGGGCCTCATGTCCGGCTGTGTCGCCAGCGTCGCCTGGATAATCGACCGTATCGATGGAGGCACGCGGCTGGCGAACACGGGCTGGTAATCAGCCGCCTCGCGGCTGACTAGGATCTGGATGGCCTTCGAATTGCCCTCCCACAGACGCTGACGAGTCTCCAGCGTCGCCACATCCGTCAGCGCCTGGTCGCCGCTGGCCACTCCCTCAGCACGCAGGCGGCGCGGAGCGTCATTGTCCGTGTTGATGTGCGCAACATCGTGGAGGATGCAGCCCAGGCCATAGACATCGATGGCAGGCTCGTTTGTGATTGGCAGGGCTCGTGCAACCTCAGGCGCGCAATACGCCGGCGTGCCTTTGCCTATGCGCGTGGTGGCGCCAGTGGCGAGGAAAGAGAGACCGAAGTCTGCAATCTTGGGCACTAGAAGCCCATCCAGCACGATATTTGCGCTCTTCAAATCGCCGTGGATGAGCTGCGGCGTGAGTGAGTGCAAGAACTCGACACCTGCAGCGACACCTGCAGCTAGCTCTAGTCGGCGTCGCCAAGGCAACTCAACAAGGCTCGTGCGCGCAAGCAGGTCTTTCAGGCTGCCAGCGGTGCCGAGCTCCACAACCAGCATCGCGGGTGGACCGACCACAAAGGCGAAGCAAGCCAGGATGTTCGGATGCCGCACGGAGGACAGCATCTCCAATTCCGAGAAGAAGGACGAGGTATTGCTGCTCAGGCTCTTGTCCGATAAGATGGATATGCCATCTGGCATGCTGGACAGGTTCTGAAGGCCAAGCGTCCGCGCGAGATCATCCTTGAACACCTTGACTGCGACGTGCGCCCCTCGCCACACGGCGCTGTACACGGTGCCCATGAAACCTGTGCCGCAGACCGTGCCCAGCTGCAACTCTGACGCGTCAACCTTCAGCAACGCTTTCCCAATGCCTTTGGGCTCAAAGCTTCCGCCAGAATCCGACACGATCTCCGTGTTGTTTGGAGAGTACGCTTTGTCAGAGCTGACGCAACGGAGGCGAGGGTTGCAGCGGCGCCAAGCGCCTCTCTCGCAAGACACGACCAGCGCGACCATGACGAAGAAGGCAATGACAGGCCCTGCAATCTCGCCGTTGGTGAGGTAGGGCCCATGAGGCGGGCCGGAGCACACGACAGCGCCTGCATGGCCAGCTGCGGTGGCGTTGGGGCTCACGCCGCCCAGGTCAACAGTGGTGAGGCCCGCAGGGCAGGCCATGCATCCGCCAGCACTGCCGTCCGTGTCATTGCCAGTGGCGCTCCACGTGTTTGCTGGGCACGGCCGGATGGGACAGCTAGCTTTCAGCGTGTAATTTAGCAGGTTGTTCATGTAGTCGTGGTTGTAATCAAGCAGCGCGCCCGTGTAAGTCCTGCTGCAGAAGGTGGCATCCAGGCTCAGGCCGCCTAATCCTGATCCACCCGAGCCAACGGATGCAACCCATTGGATGGCTGCTAAAGATGCAGGGATGGAGCCGTAGAGCTGGTTGCCGGACAGTTGCAAAGATGTCAACCCCGTAAGTGCGTTAAAGCTCAATGGAATGGTCCCGCGGAGCGAGTTACCCCGCAAATATAAAGCTTGTAGGTTTGTCAGGCGACCCATCTCCGGCGGTAGCGTCCCGGTGAGAAGGCACTCGTTGAGGAGCAGCGTGTTGAGAGCGGTCATGCTGCCCAGCCACGCGGGCAGCGTGCCTGTCAAGTTGTTGTACCCAGCGATAAAGGTTGACAGGCGGCGGTTGTTAGCCAGCTCCGCCGGCAATGTGCCGCTCAGGTTGTTGCGTTCCAGGTACACCCACGCAGCCGCCATGCTGCCCCAAGAGGCAGGTACTGAGCCACTGAATTGGTTCGCAGCAAGATAAAGGTAGTTGAGAGAGTTCCAACCGATGAAGGTAGGCAAGGGGCCACTCAAATAGTTGCCAGCCACGTTCAGGTATGCAATCGCGGCGTTTGGATTGGCGGGCAAAACCAAGGACCCCGTCAGCTGGTTTGCATGCAGGCTCACCGCAGTCAGGGAGGTCAGGTTGCTGAAGAGCCACGACGGCACGGAGCCGGTGAGCGCATTACCTGAGATGCCGAGCGTATTGAGGTTGGTCAATGCTGCCCAGGACGCGGGAATGGTGCCCCGCAGAAGGCCGCCAGGCCCGGATGGCCAGCAACCAGGTTCGGCATACGGCGAGCCGATGCCGCTGCCCGCCAGGAACGCGGTTTGGCAGTTCTGCACGTTCAACGACACTAAGTTGCTAAGCGTGCCGATGGACGCAGGCAGCGTGCCGTTCAAGCCGTTTCCAAAGAAAAATAGCGCTCTGATATTGCCATTTGTGTCACACGCCACGCCGGGCAGCTGCGTGCAGTAATCCACTGCCAACGAGTTGCTGGCAGCCAGGCTCCAGTTGGCGCCATAGCTCTGCCCGTTCGTGTGCCACGCGGTGATGACGCTGCCAAAGTTGATGGCGTTTTGCACACCGTCCGGGTAATCTATCCAATATTGAGATGGCGCAGTCCAGGCAGCGCCATTCGTGGTGGTGTACAGGTCTCCCAATACAGCGCACTGCGCCGCCTTGTTACTCGCCGCACAGGTGAACGCCTGAGCCGAGGGCGCGATGATAAGTGCGAGTGCAAGCAGGAGTAGCAGCGGGGCGAGCGGGGCGGACATGAACAAGGGGGCAAAGGCAAAGGGGTTGTGCTGCTGCCTCTTTTGGGTCCCGCTTCGTCCACACCACCTCTTGCGGGTGCCCCGCGGCTACCAAAACGTCAGCTAAAGGCGTCAACAGCAGGCTAGGGCGTCAAGGGCACACAGCGCCCCGGCGGGGCGGGTAGAACTTTGGTACTAGGCGAAAGCTACCCCGATCGCTTCCTCACCTCAGCGCCCTCCGCTGCAGCTCAGGTAGCACAGGCTGCGGGCAATGTCGGATGCGGGGGGTGCTGATGCCCCTGCACTGCCGAACAGTTTCACCAACATCACAGCCCGGTTTGGGCGTCGTGGCCAACCAAGCGTGTCGCTTGCAGGAGCAGCAGGCGTTGTGCGACACCATCACGACACAACTGCTGTGCCTGACGTCGCAGAGCGTCAGGCGTCAGAAGAGGAGGAGGAGGAGGAGGAGGAGGAGGAGGTGGAGGTGGTGGAGGTCGAGGCAGACGCCTTCAGCCCCGAATACCTGCAGCGCCTGCGTGCTGCACGGCCGTATAGCCATCGCCTGGATGATAACGCCGATGGAAGCACTCGAGACGGGGGCGCGCGCGGTGAGGGTGTAGAGGAGGAGGAGGATGAAGACGACGTTGACTTCCAGGAAGAAGACCTGGGGCTGCAAATAGCGTTAGCGCTGTCGCTCCAGGACGCGAATGGAGGAGGTCAACGCGACGCAGAGCCCGGCAACGAGATGGTTTCCGGCTTCAATATTCCGTCTGATGACGCGCTCCTGCGCTATCTCCTAGCGCGTGTTCGCGACACGCACCAGGGTGGCGGAGTGACGCATGACGGCATGCATGCGGAGTGGGTGGAGGAGCTCGATGAAGACCATGACGAGGAGCTCGACGGCGGCGAGGACCACAGCATAGGCGATCATCCTTTCATCGCTGAGCTACGACGTCAGGCAGCTGCTGACCGGGCGGCATTAGAAGCACAGCGTGTCGTTGCGCGACATGAGTCGCAGGCGAGGCAGAGCTTGTGGGCTGAACAAGATCGTGCGTATCAGGAGAGCGCCCGTGCTGATGCTGCGCGGGAGGCGGCAAAGGAAGCAGCTGCTCAAGCGGCAGAGGAGGCTCGTATGCAAGCGGAGCAAGCTCGTGTAGCGTGTCGAGAGGAACTGCTTCGCATCGGGGCCGAGCAGCGCGAGAATGTGCCTGTGGAGCTGCCACCGTCTGCAACAGATGTGTGCGACATCGTCGTCGATATCTCTGTGCCAGCTGCATCTCCGAGTCGCCTACGGCGGCGTTTCCATTCAGCCGATGCGATGAGCGGCGTGTACGCAGCAGCTCGAGCAGCATTGGTTGCTGCAGTGATTGAAGCCGCCGACGCTGCCGGTGATCGCACTGATCTACTTCAAGAGGCGCTCGCACTGGCACGCCCTGGTGGCATGCGTCTAGTTCTGGGCTTTCCGCCATTTTCGCCACTAGAGGACAGCACGGACCTGTCAATTGCTGAGGCCAAACTGCACAGCCGCGAGAGGCTGATTGCTCGAGCTGCAGACTCGGTGACACAATCGTGAAGTGTGAGCACATCAAATAGGCTAGCTCAAGCGCGGCGCCGAGGCGTCACCAGTCGGATAGACGAGTCTAGTAGTAGCGCTATGGCCTCTCAGTCTCAGTCTACCCCCACGCCACGTCAACATTAGTTAGGACGCTTCGCCGGGTCACTCGATGACATTACTCACGCCTGAGCAGCAGGCTCGCTTGGATGCCGCCGTGGCTGAGGCGGCTCTGAGTCGTAGCCCACAGACGAGCAGCTTCCTTGCAGGCCAATCGCCCGAAAAGGCGCATCGTGGTGTCTGCAAGGTCGGCAAGCCGCATAGCAAGCACCGCAAGCAGCCTGGTACGGGCACGCACTGGGGCAGCGTTTTCGACAGCACCCGGGAGCCAGTTTTCAGCATTGACGAGCGTGACCCGAACTATGACGAAGACGACGTCGCAGCTGTTTCTGCTGGCACGAGCACTTCATTCGCGGCCCGGTCGAGGGAGTCGCCCCGAGTGGATAGCGTTGCGCTGTACAAGCACTCTGTGGAGACCTTTCTTCTGGAGCTCTTCTCCACCGGGGACGTCGGGGCCGCACGTGTGGAGCTGCAAGAGCTTGAACAGCCACTGTATGGGCACTATGCGGTCAAGAAAGCGGTGCGGAAACAGTCGCCCACGCGGTGTGCAGTTGTGAGTCAGATAGGTCCTGACTTTGGGGAACGCCCACGTTGCTTGCAGGTGACGATGAGTCTCGACCACGGCGCTAAGGAGAAGGAGCTGTGCGCGCAGCTGCTCAGCGCCGCGTGTCCCCAGGAGTTGCCTCGAGAGCAGCTGGTCAAAGGCTTCACCCGGTTGCTGGAGAGTGCGCAGGACTTGGCGCTGGACGTGCCGGACGCGCCTGCACAGCTGGCACTCTTCATCGCCCGTGCAGTGACGGACGATGTGCTGCCCCCTGCGTTTGTCGCCTCGGCTATGGTGCGCCCTTGTTGTATCAGCCACTTCGCTTGTTGTACCAACACGGTGCGATCTTCACAGGAGCATCTGCCTGAAAATGCATCAGCTGCGCGTGCGGCATTGACGGCAGCGAAGGCTCATCTCGCTGCACCTGTGGCTGGAGAGAGGCTATCTCATGCATGGGGGGATCGCGCGGCATCCACCCTGGCGGATGCCAAAGCAGCAGTCGACCGCATCCTGGGCGAGTATTTCACGACTCGTGATGTTGGAGAGACGGGACAGAGCTTGCGTGACCTCCACGTGCCTTTCTTTGCCCACCAGCTTGTCAAGCGGGCGTTGCAATCTGCCGTGGAGCACAGCGACCGCGAGGCTGCCACTGTCGCGTTGCTCAGTCACTTGGCGGAGACAGGGGCGGTGAGCACCCAGCAGATGGGGCTGGGCTTCTCCCGTGCTGCAGAGGGGCTGGATGACCTGACATTGGATGTGCCTGATGCCCAGCAGCGGTGGGCACGCCTTCTCAATGCAGCGCGTGCAGCTGGCGCGCTGGGAAAAGTGTCCGCATTTGCCGCAGCGGCTGCTGGCGGCATCCATGACGAAACGCTGGTTTCCTCATTCAAGGCGCAATGCAGTGACATTGTCGCAGAGTACCTGGCATCCGGTGCAGTGGATGATGCGTGCGCACGCCTGTCGGAGCTACTGACCAGTCCAGCGGCAGCGGCTGTAGTAGCCTCCTCCGCCGGACAGTCCGTTGGCAGCGCGAATGGTTACGACGACGATATTGCACTCGCTCCAGGAGCCGTGTTTGTGAAGCGGCTCATCACACACGCCGCTGACCGGGGACCGCGATGCAGAGAGCTTGCAGCAGTGCTCCTGTCGCGTTTGGTGCCCCGTCCTTTGACCCGAGCGCATGTGGAGGCTGGCTTCATGCTCCTTCTCCGCTCCACCGAAGATTTCACACTGGATGTGCCGGACGCGCCGGAGCTGCTCCTCCTCTACATCCTGCGAGCCATCGTCGACGATGTTGCTTCTCCAGCGTGGTTGCGCCACGCAAAGATTTCCCTTGCCGGCACTGCTGGTGGTGAGGTCGCTCGCGCCGCAACAGCCGCGCTGAGTGCGCGCCATGTGGCGGAGCGCGCGTTGCGTGCGTGGATCGGACCTTACGGGGTAAGTGCAGCTGGCGTGAAGGGAGCAATGCGCGCCCTGTGCGCGGAATACCTCACCACTCTTGACGTGGATGAAGCCACCCGGTGCCTGCGCGAGCTTGAGGTGCCGTTCTACACCCATGAGGCGGTCAAGACAGCGTGCGTGACAGCAGCTGAAGCAGGAGACTCGGCCATCGCACCGATGAGCCGCCTCATTGACCACTGGGCAGAGACGGGCGCAGCGAGTACGCAACAGATGGCCCTGGGTCTGCGTCGTGCGGCAGAGGCTATGGATGACCTCGAGCTGGACGCACCAGGCGCCGCGAACCGCTGGAAGGAGATGACAGCGCAGTTGGCATCTGCTGGCGTGCACGTCCGGGGCGCCTGACAAACACAGACACCCGTTGCATGGAAACAAAACACAGACTGTATGGTACATTGTAAGGCGTGCATTCACAAAGCATGACGCTCGAGCTCGAGTGGTTTGCCATCTCAGCATCCGACGTCTGCGGCACCGCCATGCTGGCCGAGTAGCTCGCGGCGCCACTTAGAAATCTCTGCAGAGCACTGTTTGGCCGGCTGTACGCGCACAGAGCAGCCGTCTACGATGTTCAGGCCTCCGGAAGGCGAAGTGCACTTGGCTGCATCAGCGTCGCTCTTGAAGCGCACAAACACAAAGCTGGCGCCCTGCGGACGGAACACCTCCTCCACCTGGTATTCGACCACGCGTCAGTGGCGCGCCTTTGGCTCAGGATGAGGTGAATTGTGATCAACTCCACACAAGGAAGTTCAACAGGCTGTCCTTTGCATTGCAGCTTCGCGCACCGGTCCAAAGACACTACACGCAGCTTCCACCTGCGCGTTCGTGATCTCTGCGCTCAAGTCCAGCACCAGCGCCGGGTTTGGCGTCGCTTCCGCTACAAGCAGAGCGTGCTCGCCGTACGTGCTGTCGCGAGGCGACCAGTCCTTCACCCAGCCCGTCAGGTTGAGCGTCCGGAAGAAGTCTGGACCGCCGGATCCGGTCAGGTTCGTAAACGGACCGAGACGAGTGGCCGCCATAGGGACACTGTAGAGGGAGGGGCGATCACAACGTGACGTCGACCCCGAAGAATGACCCGGCAAGACGATACGCGCCGCACGGTGCGTCCTTTTAGCAAGCGAGAAGCGCTCGCGTGACGCGGTGCTCATCGCCTCTCTGGCAATAGGGTCAGTTTTCAAACATGGAAGCGCTCACTGTCTCTGACGCGCCTGCCATCTCCACTGCTCTCACCATGCAAAAGACGGTGGCAAAGAGTGCTGACAGCATAGCCGCCAACGGCGGAACACTGTATTTGACAGGTGCGTTTGACAATGTGCGTTGATGCATTCACTGCGTGCATTCACTTTGTCTGTCCACGCCCGCTGCAGGTGTACTTCACCGCGTCGACACGGTCGGCACCAATGGCCGCGTGTACCCGGCTGCGAGCTTCAGGCGAGAGGTGTATGCTTACGCCCAGCGCGCCGTGCTTCCTGGCCTTGCGCTGGGCGAGCTGGATCACCCGCCTGCCCACAGCACGCTTTTCCGCCACGTGAACGCATGCAACGCGTCTCACAAAGTCCTCGACTTGTGGTGGAGCACCGACAAACCGCTTGAGCTGCACGGTACTGTCCAAGTGCTGCGCTCAACGCAGCAAGGCAAGGCAATCATGCGTTTGTACTGTCTCTATGGCGAGCGCGTCTGCTTCGCCTCTCGCGCATGGGCAACACTAGTGCCTGATCCAAATGGCAGCGGTGTGGTCACTGTGTCGCACGATCTGCAGCTCATCGCCTTCGATGCCGTCCGCTGCGGCTCGCTGTCGTCGCCATTTGAGCCAGTGAAGGGACGCTGTGTCAGCGCGGCAGCGTGCAGCCTGCTCATGGCACGAGACGCGTATTGGCTCCGCCGAGGTGGGCTGGCTTTGTCCGGATGGCCGTACACAACCACCAAAAGCACCAGTGAGGCCGCACATCAGCACAAGGCTTTCACAGCCGCGTCCGCGGGTGAGTTGGACCGCCGCGCGTTGGCTGCAAAATGCCCGCAACTCGAACTGATGAGCCACGATGCAGTTTTCCGTAGCCAAGTGGCGGCAATGCTGCACATCCAGTTGCCGAGCACCGGCGCGCTGTTAGATGCAGACATCGCGTCGTGTGTGCTCGTCCACCTTGCTGAAAGCGTCGCCAATGACTTGTTCGGCGGCCATTTGACGATCCTGCAGATAGAGCTGCCAGCTGTGTTGCTGGGGCCATACCCTCTGCTGCGTTCCCGCACGCCAGTGCGTATTGTCCGGTACCGTGTTCCGCCGCCTGGCCTTACCTGGGCGCCAGCTGTTCATGCCGCGCCACCAATGTGCTTCAAGCCCCTGGCTGCGCTGCTGGGTTGTTGTGGCGGCAAGCAGGAGGCGGTGGACGCCAACACCGAGCTGGACAGCGACGACGACGATGCTGGCGTCATGCCGGGTGACATGTTCTTCGACGAAGAGGACGCGGATGAGATGCCGCTGCTGGATGATGATTGGGAGTGAGGAGTGAGGAGAACAACGAGAAACGAGAGTGTGTGAGGACGCGCCAACACAGTCATTTAAACGATGGAACGAAGTGAAGACCGCGCACCGTCTCTGCGTGCACTCACGGCGTCACACCCGCCGAGCTGCCTCCTCCCCGGCAAGGCCCACTGGCGGCGGCCGCAGCCGACGCAGCGCTGGCCGCAGCTTTTGCCGCTGTCTGCGCCACTGCAGCCGCATGCGTTGCCGTCCGGGTAGCTGCGATCACGATGTTGGTATCCAGCTCCTGGAACGGCATGGAATCTGAATCGCCTTCAACAGAGAACGCAGTGGCTGAGCTTCCCCCCCCACTTGCCTCCACACGGGCAGCAGCTGCCGAAGCGTCAGCTGCCGCCGTCGCAGCCTGTGCCGCTGCCTGCGCTGCCTCCGCAGCCGCCACCTGCGCTGCCGCAGTGGCGCGCAATACGGCTACAGCGGCAGGGCTGTTGCTTGGAATGCGGTTGCAGGCCCCATCTCGATCATCAGTCGTCGAACGCCATGCTCTAGATGACTTGCTTGTCTTTGATGCCGCAGCCGCAGAAGCTGCACCACTTTGCTGCTTCTGCTGCTGCTCCTCTTGCCGCTGTTGCTGTGCATCGTCTTCGGCAGTCTCGGTGGATGCCAACCAATCGGGTGCGCTGTTCTGAGGCGGCACATCTACCCATCCGGAGGAGGCATCCTCTGTGCCTGCATTCGCATCTGCAGGTGACGCATTCAACCAGCCGATGGGCTCATCCATGGTGCTCGGGTCCGCAGGAGTGTCATCTGATGGTTGTGGTAACACCGCCTGGCTCGCCTCAGTACCACTTCTAGGCGACGCAGACGCTGCCACATCCACTGCACGCCCCGCCGTCGGCAACGACGCTGTCGCGGAAGGAGGCGTCTGCACTGGTTGTCGAACAGCAGGAGTGGTCTGCTCTGCACCTGTGGGTGCTTGCAACGCCGGCAACAGTGTCTGTCCACCACTCAGATTGCGCCATCGCACTGCAGTCGCGAATGCGAGCGCAGCGACGAAGCCGGCGCCGAGACACGCGGCCACAAGGCGAGAGGCAGCGATGCGTCTCTGTGGTGCGACAGACGGCTTCTCCCACGTCGTGAGCGGCTTATCCGCCACATCCGCCTTTGCGCGGACCCAATCACCGATTGGTGTGGGTGTGGCGTCGCGCTGTGCGGCGCTCTGTGGAGCACTCTGAGCATGCGTGCCTTCATCGCCTCCCGTTTGCGCGTCCTCGTCGCCCCCACGAGCGTGCAATGGCCGCGAGCGAGTACCTTCGCGACTGCCAGCACTAGGGCGTGCGACTGAGGTCGTCGGGAAGCCGCGCAAGACAGGAAGTCTGGTGCCGCATCTGCTGTTATCTGTCTTGCGCTGATAGAGGTGGCAAGCACTCGAACGCCTTAGCCTAGGAAGCCAGTGACGCTGAAGCACTGTGCGCTGCATGCCCGCGGTCTCCATAGGCACAAAGAGGGCGACTCCACTCCACAACCGATGTGAATTTACGGGATCGCGCGCCCCAAGTGCGGCCTGAGCGATGTAAGCACTTGAAAGCGCCGCGCCGATAGTCCTGCGATGAGGCAGTTCCGTTAGTGATGTCAGCAGCGAAGTGACGGTTTCGAGGCCCCTCGCCAAAAGCGCGGCGAAGCAGCGGACAGGCGACAGCCTTGCCATGGGCGCCCTCATGAATGACATCGATACTGTTATATTCGGTGCGTAGCTTGCGCTGTCCCGAAAATCAACGCTGAGAGTGCTCACCTCTGTGTCTTTCTCGGCCCACCTCCATGCGCGCGTCGGGTCTCGTCAGATTTGGACGACTGCTTGTACCCACGGAGTTGCGGCATCGGGGAGTTGGTCCACGACCGCATTGTAGGCGCGTGGGGGAGGCAGGAGCAGTCTCAGTTTCACAGCCGCCCAAAGCCTGACTTCTTCACGCTCCTTCTTGCGCTTGTTGTTCAGACTATATGGTGAACAAGCTGGGCGTGTCGAAAGATACGGTGCACGAGCTGTGCTTGACGACGTACCACACCAGCGGAACGACGTTCGCAGGTCTCCTGGTGCGGGCAGGAAGTCGCTTGAGGCCGTGGTTGTGGGCACCTCACTTTTTCGGGAGCCGTTTTCTTACGCGCGCACCGTGCCTTGGAACAGAAAGCGGGGTACACCATAGACGCGGACGACTGGCACGCGGACGTGCACGGACGCCTGCGCTACGCAGAGCACTTGTCGCACGATGCGGAGCTGCGCAACATGCTGGTCAGCTTGCCTCAATACCACGCTGGCCGACTGTTCATCTTCACCAACGCGGATGACAAGCACGCGGATGCATGTCTCACGGCTCTAGGCATCCGGGATCTGTTCCCCAAGGCGCACGTGTTGACCTTCGAGACACTCCAGCGGTGTGCCGTCCAGCGGGGCTTGCCGCCAAGGCAGGTGTTGTGCAAGCCGCAACCGGAGGCATTCCAAGTTGTTCTCGACCTTATTGGCGCTCGTGCTCAGCGGACACTCTTCCTGGACGACTCCACAAGGAATGTGGCTGGGGCGGCATCGATTGGCATCCATGCAGTGCTCGTCGGCGCTTCGGAGCCATGTCCTGGGGCCATTGCTTCTGTGCTTGATGTGCGCCACTTGCATGCCGCGGTGCCGCGCCTGTGGTACGCACACGCAACAGAGGCGCCAGCGGAGGACGGGGACGTTGCTGCTGCGCTGGAGGCGGATGAGTTGGAGGCACACACCACGCGGGAAGCCATTGAGGTTGAATCATAGACGAAGGTATTACACGCGTTGGCCACGTTGTCGTCGACACTTTGTGCTCCTCGGCCATCCACTTTGTTAGAGAGCCATGTTCCAATCGCAATGTCCGCTACTTGGCGCTTCCACTACTGCTGATGCGTTCCGACCGCGAGCCCGGCGGTGCTCGAGCGCTGCGGTGCCTGCTCAGGCCCGCCTTCGGCCAGGCCGCCAGCTCCTACAGCGCAAGCACCGCGAAGAAAACATGCTGACAAACCGCGACGCGCTCGACTACTTACGAGAGATTGGCGTGGACAGAGTCGCGTGCATGGTGATTATGGCGAAGGTCCGTGGACGCCCCACTCATCCTGCGCCCGGCCAGCCTGCACTGCTCCAGTGACTGACCCGACTTCTCCGCCTTGCGCTTCCAGGCGAGTGAATACCTGTTCTACCAGAAGCATAGCGAGGGCGCAGAAGACGAGGACTGCGACACGCTGACCAAGGAGCAAGTCGTGGCTGTCGTCCAGTGGCTGCGTGACGCTGGAGTGCCGCCGTCGCAGCTGCCTGCCGTCGTCAGTGCACACCCTACACTTCTTGCATATGATGTGGAGACGCGGTTAAAGCCGCTGTCAGACTACCTGTCAGAGTTGGGCGTGCCAGGGGAGCGCCTTGCGACAGCGCTCCAAGAGCGGCCCAGCCTGTTGGGCCTGTCTGCGAATAGGAACATGCGGGTCATGGTGGACTACTTGCTGAGCACGGGCAAGCCATTGGATGAATGTGTCGAGCTCCTTTTGAGAAGTTTGTGAACTCTAGCAAGCCTTGCATGATCGTTTTCCCACCCCTGCGTCCTCTCTATGACGCGGTGAACACGCCACCGGCGCTCGATAGGCTTGGGTCCGCTCGCTTGCGACGCAGGAACTCGCTCGCAAAGGCGGCTGTGCGGTCATCGGCTCCGAGGTATGTGGCACAGTACTCCTGCACCTCGCCGGCGGACGGCAGTGTGAACAAGAAGTCCACAAAGGTGAGGTCGCTGCTGCCAGTGAGATGCTGCATCTGCTGCTCCGCCCACGCCTTGAACTCATCCGCGCGTGCCTTGGCACTCGATTTCTTGCCACCTTGTTGCTGCCCGCCGGCGGCGGCAGTTGCCGTGCCGGCACTTGTGCGCGCCGGCTGTGGCGTCACCGGCGCAATGACGGCAGCGCTGCGAGGCGCCGCCGCCGTGGTTGTCCCTGAACTTGTGCGGCTCATAGGAGCCATCATTGGGCCGCGAGCCTGGTTTGCTGCCAGGCCCGGGGAGCCGCCACCGGCGGAGGGAACACCGGCAGCGGCAGCTGCAGCCCACCCGCTCTTGGGTGCGGACACAGGCGGCTGGGGCATCATGCCAGGAGAACCAGGCATGTGTCCGCCCGTCAGTGGAGCGTCCCACACGCCACCTTGATCTACACCCGGCGCCGAAGCGCCACCACCCCAGACACCACCACCATTGCTGCTAGTGCGGGGCGCGGCGCCGCCGCCTGGCATACCAGGTGCTGCGCTCATGCGTTGAGCTCCACCTGCGGCGGCAGCAGCGGCGGCAGACGCAGCCGCCAACATGCTTGCGCCATCGCTCGGACGGCCTTGTTGTTGCTGGAGCGCCGCCTCACGGCGACGAGTCTCCTCTTCCTGCAAAATGTCCGCCAGACTGGGGCTGGGACCACCGATGGGTCCACCAGACGAAGCCGCGCGGCTGACACCTGCATTACCCCACGGACCTGCCGGCGAGCCGCCATTGGTCGCGGCGGCTGCCACTGCAGCACGAGCACGCGCTTCGGACGCCGCCTTGTCGGCAACTGCCCGGTGCTCCTCCTCGCGCTGGATGTCAAGCAGCGATGGCGCTGCTTGTGACGCGCCGCCGGCGCCAGCGGCCCCGGCTCCACCAGCAGGAGCCCCCCAAGCTGGCATCCGTGGTGGCGGTGCGGCCACCATGATATTCTGGCCAGCTGCGCTGGCTGGCTGTGTCTGTGCACCGCCTCGCGCTGCGGCCTGAGACGCCGTCGTCTGCGCAGTTGACGGAGGCGGGCCGGGAGGCAGTGGCGGTGCGCCAGGAAGAGGCGCCAGTGATTGAGGAGGAATTCCACCCACAGGCGCGCCACCAGCACTGCGCTGCTGCTGTTGCTGCTGCTGCGCGGCAGCCATCTGCGCAGCAACTTGCTGTGTCTGTGCCGCGTGTTGAGCTGCTGCCTGAGCGGCTGCTTGGGCGGCTGCAGCCTGCGCCGCTTTGGCATGGTATTGCGCTTCCGCTTGCTCAATGTGTTGCTTCACCGCCATTTGATCCCCTCCCATCCCCGCTCGGCCCATCGCCCACGCATGGGCTGACTGTGCTGCCGCGTGTGCGGTAGCTGCTTCCTTGTGCATCGCCATAGCCAGGGCGCGCTGCTGGGCTGCGGCATTGGCGGCCTGTTGGGCAGCAGCAGCGGCCTGCGTGGCTGGATCCCACGTCGAGGGATCACCCATTTGTGGCGGTGGAGGGCCGTTGCCCCAAGGCATGTGGCCTGGATGACCGCCGCCAAGGCCCAGGTCAACCGGTGGTCCACCACGTGCGGCGGACTCGGCCGCAGCCCAGAATCCTCCTTGCGGCTGGCCCTGCCCCGGCGCTGCACCAGGCTGGCCGCCGAGCTGACTCATTTGAAGAGCTTCGATTTCTTCGAGGCCGCGCATGCGCATGGCAGCAGCGCCACCGGGCTGCTGCTGGTGGCCTGGTGCTGGCCCCGCCATGTGTTGCTCAACCTGAGCCAGCGTGCGCATGCCAACCATCGCAGTCGGGAGCATGCCGTGTTGAGGAAGACCCGCTTGCTGCTGCGCCTGGCCAGCAGTGAGATGCTGCAACCAGGGCGGAAGATTGCCGTCATGTGGCTGCTGTGACGTCGCCTGTTGCGGCTGACCCACCATGCTGGAGGAGGGCATTGGTGCTGGCGGGAGTGAATGTGGCTGCTGCTGAGGAGGCGGCGGTGGCGCACTGCGTCCAGGCCAGCTGAAATCACCAGCCAGCCATCGGGGGAGGAGGTCGTGGAGCGGCATGAAATCGCCCCGGGAGGCGGGTCCCTCAGCGGGACGGAGCGGCAAGTCGCGTGGGAAGTAACCGCCGTCGAACCAGTCCAGGATTTCAGCGCTCGTGAACGGGCCCTGGACGGTGCCCTCCGGATCCATGTAGGACCACGCATCAGTGGGGGCACCCGCAGGGATGCCATTGCCCATGTGCTGCTGTTGCTGCAGCTGCAGCTGCTGGACTTGAGCGGTGCGGACAGCACTCGCGGCGAGGTCGTCGTCCTCGGGCACCTCCAGAGCTGCAAGCAGGCGAGACCGCCCACCTGCGGCAGCAGAGGCGGCAGAAGACGGAGCTGCGCCAGCACCAGCTCCGTGGGGCAGCTGTGCACCCACCGTCGTATGTTGCTGACCACCAGCTGACAACCAGCGTTCGCGGTCGAGCCCCACATGAGGGTCGGGTTGCCACGGCGGAAGGTGGCCACCAGACACATCTTCACGCGCCCATTCCGGGAGCGCAGAGCCAGATGATGAAGCATGCAGTGCGCTATCACCATGGCTCTCGTGCGGCTGCTGCGGCGCCTGCTGTTGCTGCTGTTTTGCACGTGTCCAGGAGCCATCATCGACGCCTGGTTTGAGCGCACCCCGCGAAGCTGCGGGGGGAGAGCCTGCACTGGCAGCAGGAACAGCTGTCCCAGTGCCTGTGAGTGGGCGCAGCGCCGCGTGGCCACTCGTGGCTGGAGTGTCGTTGTGCTGCGCGCCCCCCATACCCGGCGGGCCTGCAGCCCCAGCAGCGCCACTGCCACCAGCAGCTGTGATAACGAACTCCGCCATTGGGTGTGACGGTGTCATGACCGCCAGTGGCACCGCGTCTGGTGCTAAATCGTGGGGCAATTGGCTGAGAGAGCCGTTCGCCTGCATCGCGTCACGCACAGCCAGCAGCCGCGCCGGCGGGTACTTGAACCGCGCAGGTGGAGATGAAAACGGCGTGTATGCCTCATGATCAGCAGCAGAGTCGGCATGCTGGCTGCTGCTGCTGTGCCCATGCATGCCGTTGCTGCCTGGCGCACCAGGCGACGAGGACGCTGGGTACATTGGCGCACGGACACCTCGGCCGCGACCCAGAGAGAAGCCAGTGCGCCCTGGCTTGACGGGGCCCCCGCGGACAACAGGGGCCATGTCACTTGCGCCACCAAGGGCACCAGGCTGTGACGAGATGCCGCCTGCCAGCGCCGTCGACAATGCCCCGGGCCCGCTGTTTCGTTGAGGAGCTGCTCCAGCGGTGGAAGGTGCGCCGCCGCTGTTGCGCCAGCTATCCCTGTTGCTGCCTCCATAATTGCCACCTTCCTCCCCTCCAAGTGGCGTCCTATACGGCACCCCGTTGCGTGTGGCCACACCCGTGCCGCCGGGAGCAGCCGCCATGCCTGCTGGTGCGCCGCCGCCGCCAGCGTGGGGAAGCACGCCTGTTGCAGCTGCGACAGCCGGGACACCGCCAGGGCCAGCATCGCCGACCAGCGCAGTGCTTGCCGGATTGTTCCACCGTGGGTTGCTCACCGGCGCACCACGGCTGTTCCACTGTGGGCACAAGAGGAAGGAAGGAAGGCGGGTCAGCGTGCGGTGAGGGCTGTACAGTCAGCACCCACAAACAGGGGGCCCCAAGCGGCGGCGAATGCGACAGCAGACGCGACAAACGGCGCGCCCCGGGGCAAAAACACACAGAGGTGCGTCCCAGCAGCTTGGCAAGTGCGTGCGGTGGGCGCTAGAGGGCAGAGCCCCCTAGAGCGCGTCGGTTCCCGACTCCATAACTACTCCTCCTGGCACGCACCTCCTGCTTTCCCGGCCCGCCTTGGGTGTCCCACCCCCGGCCCGGCGGTCCACGCAGCTCGTCAGGCTTGCCGCCGGCCGTGCGTGAGGCGGTCTGCGGCGCAAGAGGCTGGCCGCCGACAGCTCCTGCAAGGGAGTCCTTCCAGCCCGCGCCGCCGGCGGTTGTTCGCCCCGGGTTCGAGTTCTGGCGCATGGCGCGAGCCTCGCCGGTGCCCACCTCGCGCTCGTCCTCACGCCACGCCCGTCCGCCGACGCGTGCCGGGTCCAGAGAGCTAGGACGCCACTCGGAGCCGCCCCCGGGCGGCCGCGCTGCAGCCGGCGGCGCGATATCTCGCGCCGCGGACGGCATTCCCAGAGCGGGCTTTCCGGCCTGCAGCCATTGCGGCGACAGCGTCGGCAAGGCTGCGAAGGAGAGAGTTGTCAGCTCGGTGTTCAGTGCTCAGATGTAAGCCAGGCGACGACGCCATGGTCGCGCAGTACCTTCGTCACTGCCCCCTGGCCTGAGCGACAGCCCACGCAGCGAGTCGTCGACACCTGGGCAACGCAACAGGCGTCTGCGTCAGCTTCCAACTGCGCACAACCCTGGCTCCCAAGACATGAGGCCACTCCTCCACGGAAGTCGCCCCGACACGCGTGCGAGCACGCCAGAGGACGCACGCAGTACAACGCTAGCGCCGGAGCTGTGTCGGACACGCCGTGGTCCCTTGGCGAGGCAGTTGCTTGCAGAGGCATTCGTTCCGCACCTTGAGACATGGTCCAGCAATCACGCGCTGTGGAGAGGGAACGTCTACGCGAGGCAAAACAGAAGGGGCAACAAAGAACAACACAGAAGGGGTTCCACAGACACGCGCGCGCTTTGGCGTCGGGGTTTACTCGACTTTCATGACGTGTCACAGCTTTGCGCTGCTTGCGGTCATCGCTGGAAGCGCGTCTGGGATCTGGAGCACGACTTTGCCCAGGCTCTTGCCGCTCTGCAGGTGCGCCACCGCGGCAGTTGCAGATTCAAGGCCGACAAAGAGTTCCGGATCGATGGCGATCGTCAGTTGACCGGAAGCATGCATCGACGCCAGTTGCGCGACATGGCGCCGGAAATGTGCGGCATAGAGAGGCAGAAAGAAGCCCACGCACGTCGCGGACTTAAACAACAGCGCGTCCTGCACTGTTGTCGGCGCCGCGCTCGGTGCCGCCCATCCGCTGGCGTAGCGAGACATGGCGCCGATGACCACGAGTCGGCCTTTAGGTGCGAGTGCTGCCAGACACGTGTCGAACATGGCCCCGCCAACGGACTCGTAGACGACATTCACGCCTGTGGGATGCTCCCTTTTGAGCACCGCTTTGACGTCCTCTGCTGTGTAGTCGATGACTCTTGCAGCTCCCAATCGCCGCAGGAGGTCCACTTTCGCAGGCCCGCCGCAAGTGGCAATGACGTAGCACCCAGCACGCGATGCGAGCTGCACTGCAAACTGGCCGGTGCCTCCTGCGGCTGCAGTTACGAGGACAACATCGCTGGGCTTGAGCTGTGCAGCCTGCTCCAAGGCGATGCTGGCAGTGAGTCCCGATGTCAGCATGGCGACTGCCTCTTTTGATGGCGGCAAGCCCGGGAGCAGCGCTTTCACCGGCTCATGGGCGTACTCCGCAAATCCACCATAGGACAGGGAGCCGACCACGTCGCCAACTGACAGCTGGCCTGCCACATCCGGCGCAACAGCGACGACGACGCCCACGGTCTCGAAGCCTGCTACAAAGGGCAGTTTCGCGGCTGCGGCTTTGGTGGTTCCGAAGTAGCGCCCGCTGCTGAAATTCACATCTGAGGCATTCACGCCGGCATAGATTCGACGTACTAACGCGTGTCCTGGCCGAGGCGTTAAATTTAACGCCATGGTGTCTACCCGGGTGGCCGCAGCGAAGTCGGATGAGAGCTTATGAATGCGGACACAGCTCTGAGACGAAGGCAGCGACTGCGCTGCCCAAGCCACCCAAGCCGGATGCCTCCGCGGCTGTTCTGCCGCCGTGAGATTTCTGCGTCTGCCATCCATGGGTGTGCCATCAAACGGGAAGCGCCAGTACCTCTGGATGCCCGGAGCGACCCATAAGCACTTGCCTGCATTGGTCGGGTCTGCGAAGCACCGCATCGCGGCATCTACCACTTGCGGCAGACTCAGCAATGGCTGCGTTTCGGGGAGCTTGCTGCGCATGCGCGCCACCATCGCTGTGTCCGCGTAGGCCGGACACAACGCACACACTCTAATCTGAGGTGCCAAGTGCGCCAATGAGCGTACAAGCTGCACGCATGCGCCCTTGGCAGCTGCATACACTTCTCCGCCAGGCACAGGGAACAGGCCAGCGGCTGAGGAGGTCACGACGATAGTGCCTCTTGCACCAATTCGCTTCCACCTTCTGACCGCGAGCCTGACACCCTCAGCGACAGCAGTGAAGTCCACGTCAAGGACATGACGCCACCCTGCGACATGCTCGTCATCCTCGTCTAGGAAGCTGGTGCGTTCTTCCACGCCAGCGTTGAGGAAGAGAGCGTCAGGGGAGCCGAACTTGCTGTAGTGAGTGTCAAATGCGGCTGCCAGTTGGCGGGCGTCAGTGACATCACATCTGATGAACTGCGCCTTCAAGCGTTGAGCCGTCTCGGCGCCAGCCCGTGCGTCACGGTCAGCTAGAGTGATGCCGCAGCCTCTCGCTGCGAAAGCGGCGGCTACGCCGGCCCCGATGCCAGCTGCGCCGCCTGTAATTAAGCATGAGCGGATGTCACTGAGCTCCATCGCCCCGTCGAACAGACCCGTGCGTTGTCGACGTGGCTTCACTCAGACGACCCCTCGATGGCGTCCACTTCTGCAGCTGGGGCTGCTTTCTTGGGCGCAGCACCAGCGACATATCGGCACGACGGTCGTGCGACACGACGCAGCCGCGCAGGCGCTGCCTTGCACACCACAGCACACGGCGCCACCACAGCAGCCGGAGCTTCGTTGAGGCTGCCGCCTCGAAGGCGGCACGCCGGCGGTGTTTCACGCCGGGGTGGTAGGGGCACATGCACTCGCTGTGTGGCTGTGCCGTCTCCCGAGAGCGCTGAGAGCGTGAGTGGGCGGAAGGGTGTGCTGAACCCCAAGGACGGGGATGAGCAGGACGAGATACAGCGCCTGCTGAACAAGCCCTACAAGTGGGGCTTCACCACCGCCATTGAGAGCGACACGCTGCCGGCGGGCCTGTCTGAGGACACGGTGCGCATAATCAGCGCCAAGAAGAAGGAGCCGCAGTGGATGCTGGACTTCCGCCTGCGTGCGTTCCGCAAGTGGCTCACCATGGCGGAGCCCAGCTGGAGTGACAACACGTACCCCGCGATTGACTACCAGGCGTACAGCTACTACAGCGAGCCGAAGCAGAAGGAGAAGAAAGCCAGCTTAGACGAAGTGGACCCAGAGCTGCTCGCCACCTTCGACAAGCTCGGCATCCCGCTGCTCGAGCAGAAGCGGCTTGCGAACGTGGCAGTGGACGCTGTGTTCGACAGCGTCAGCATTGCGACAACCTTCAGGGAGGAGCTTGGGAAGGCGGGTGTCATTTTCTGCAGCATCAGCGAAGCCGTGCGCGAATATCCGGACCTGGTCCGCAAATACCTCGGCTCCGTCGTCCCGGTGGCGGACAATTACTTCGCGGCGCTCAACAGCGCCGTGTTCAGCGACGGCAGCTTCTGCTACATCCCGAAGGGTGTGCGGTCGCCTATGGAGTTGTCCACGTATTTCCGCATCAACGCGTCGGAGACGGGCCAGTTCGAGCGCACACTCATCGTGGCTGAGGATGACAGCTACGTGTCCTACCTGGAGGGCTGCACCGCCCCCAGCTATGACAAGAACCAGCTCCACGCAGCGGTTGTGGAGCTGTGGGCTGGCGCTCGGGCGGAGATTAAGTACAGCACCGTGCAGAACTGGTACGCGGGTGACGCCTCCGGCGTGGGCGGCATCTTCAACTTCGTCACCAAGCGAGGCTTGTGCACTGGGGAGCGGAGCAAGATTAGCTGGACACAAGTCGAGACGGGGTCAGCCATCACGTGGAAGTACCCCAGCGTCGTGCTCGCGGGTGACAACTCCGTCGGCGAGTTCTACAGCGTTGCGCTGACCAACAACTACCAGCAGGCGGACACAGGCACCAAGATGATTCACGTCGGCAAAAACACGCGCAGTCGCATCGTGAGCAAAGGCATCTCCGCGGGACGCAGCCGCAACGCGTACAGAGGTCTCGTGCAGGTGCAGCCTGGAGCGACTGGCGCGCGCAACTTTAGCCAGTGCGATAGCATGCTCATCGGCGACCGGGCCGGGGCAAACACGTACCCGTACATCACTGTGCGTGAACCCAGCGCGGTGGTGGAGCACGAGGCGAGTACCAGCAAGATTGGGGAGGACCAGCTGTTTTATTTCCAGCAACGGGGGGTGCCTGTGGACCAGGCTGTGAGCCTCATCATTAGCGGCTTCTGCCGGGAGGTGTTCAATGAGCTGCCCATGGAGTTCGCGGCTGAGGTGAACCAGCTGATGAGCCTCAAGCTAGAGGGCTCCGTCGGATAGGAAAAGCATTCCACTAGACATTCTGATGTTTGCTCGCCACGCGCGTGGTGTAACCATTCCTTTGCCTCACAATCTTAGCGCGTGACTCCTTCACGTTCCGCGCGTTGGGCACAAAACGTACCCTTCGGGTGCCGAAGGTGACGGTGTAGCCCTCGACGGTCCCGTTCACTTGTGCCTCACTCGTGCACCGAGGAGGGGCCGAGCCACTCCCTCCACCGCTCACACAAGGGGTGGGTGCCTGTTGCGCTGGCAGTTTGCCTTTGCTGGCACACGTGACTTGTCCCTATGGACGCGCAGCAGCAGCGCCAGGGAAGCTTGTTGTAGCACCGGCGGACTGTCGTGACAGCACCTCGCTGCACGACCGCTTAGATGGAGTCCAACGGGGGCGAGGCGTCGCCTGGCGGGCCAGGGAGCGACCAGGCGGAGCCGCGTGAGGGCGTGCCGCCCACTCCTGGCGAGTCGCAGTATGTTGAACGCTCTCCAGATATGCGTTTCGGACGGGTGCGTCCTGCCCCGTTGCGTCGCGTCGCTTGCCTCGCGTCGGGGCGGCGCCAGGGCGCGCCGGCGGGGGACTTCAGGGTTCTGCGTGTTGTCAACACCGTCTGACCGCGCACCGTCGGGCGCACAGTACTCGGAGAAACTAGGCAAGGGCTCCTTCAAGTCTGTGTACGTGCCTGCGTGCTTTCCGGCTTGTGTGGGCGCTCCTGCCGCGCGGTTGACCGCCTTCGACTCAACCTGCCGTCGGCCCTGCTTTTCGGTTCCCGGCGCGTTGACGCGTTTCCGTCGCCACGCAGTTACAAGGGCTTCGACGAGGACGCGGGAATAGAGGTGGCCTGGAACAAGGTGAAGCTGCGCAACGTGGAGGAGAAAGCCCGCGAGCAGCTGGAGACTGAAGTGCAGCTGCTCGGCAAGTTGGACCACGAGAACATCATCCACTGCTACGGCTCGTGGACCACCACCAAGGAGGAGTCCGCAGACATGTGCATCAACTTCATCACCGAGCTGTGCAGCAACACGCTGCGCAAGTGAGTGCAACCCCCACCCTGCCCCTGGCCGCCATCAACAGCGGTCAAACTGCCCTCGACCCCCGCTTCGCTCCTGTGCTGACCCAGTGTGTCACCTCTGTCATCGCAGGTACTTCACCGCACACCGCAAGGTGAAGGTTGAAGCCATCAAGCACTGGTCGCGCCAGATCCTGAAGGGCCTTCACTACATGCACAGCCTCGACCCGCCCGTCATCCACCGTGACATCAAGCTTGAGAACATCTTCATCAACGGCAACAGCGGCCAGATCAAGATCGGTGACCTCGGCCTGGCAAAGACTGTGGACGCAAACATAGCGCCCAGTGAGCGCACAGCCACCTGCGTGGGCACGCCCGAGTACATGGCGCCGGAGCTGTACGACGGCGCGTATGACACCAAGGTTGACATCTGGTCGTTCGGCCTCTGCGTCCTCGAGCTGCTCACTCATGAGTTCCCCTATGAGGAGTGCAAGAACATGGCCCAGATTTTCCGCAAAGTGCACGCTGGCCAGCCGCCTGCGGGACTGGACAAGCTGAGCGACGGCGAGACGCGCGACTTTGTGGAGGCTTGCATCCGGCGTGACCCCAACACGCGACCCACTGCTGAGCAGTTGCAGCACCATCCGTTCCTGGCCCACAAAAGCGACATGACTCCATCCTCCTCGTCGTCGTCATTGGCACGAGATGCCAGTGGCAGCAGCGCGCACCTGTTGTCTCAGAACTCGCTCAGCGCAGTGAGCCTGCCACCAGGACCACCCCCAGTGCTGACTGCAGTGCCGGAAGAAGCAGCCGTGGAGACACCCAGCCATGCTGCTGCTGTGGATGGTGATCTTCATCATGTCGCCGCTGTGGAGACTGCAGTCTCTGATCTTGTTGGGGGAAGCACTCCCCCTGCTCAGCAGGCTGCCCCCCATGTGCAGCACTCTCGCTTGGCCACAGAGCCCAATCCGCTGGCACCTGACACCGTCATGCCGTCAACGCCGCCGACATCGCCACCAGCGCAGGCGGCGCATGTGCATGACACACCACCGACTGCAAGTGCTGCCCCTGTGGAGCCTGCACCTGGTGCTCCTCCTCTGCCGCCCGCGTCTGGCGGCAGCCCTCCGGCTGCGTTGAATGGCCACGGTCCAGGGAGCAGCAGCAGCGGCGCATTGGCAAGCGCAGCGAGTGCGCCCGACGACTTGGAAGGCGGCACATCGCTGCGTGGGCCTGGAGGGGAGGTTGTTCGCATCAAGGGCACCTTCGAGCCGGGAGCAGCCACCATTGTGCGCATGCACTTGCGCCGCATCGTGCCCGTTGCACCCACTGCACCTGGGGAGAAGCCGCAGACAACAAAGAAGTGGGATGTCACTTTCAAGTTCCACCTGGGGCAGGACAACACACAAGCCGTGGCTGAGGAGATGACGCGAGAACTGCAACTCGCTGCGGACAGCTTGCCCATCATCCAGCAAGCCATCCTGTGCGAAGTGCGCCGCCTGGTGGATGCAAACTGGCAGGACAATGCACCTCTGGCGGCCGTGCCTTCTGGCGAAGATGCGACACACGCAGCTGCGCCACCTGTGCCAGTGCCTAGCGACTCGGACTCACAGTCACGCAGCATGCCGCCAAGCTTGCCGCCGAGCGCGCCCCCCAGTGCGCCCAGCAGCCGGCCGCCGAGCCCCAGCCCAAGCGGCACAATAACGCCGCCTACGAACGCGACTGCAGCGCCACTTGGAAGCGGCAGCGCGCCTGGCTCCGCAGTCGCGAGTGGCCTGCCGCCGGGCGGCCTGCGCTCCTCTGGCGGCTCTCACCAGCAGCTCGAGAAGCTGGCTGACAATTTAGCGCGCGGGGTTGCTGCTGCATTCGGCACCTCTCCCACAGCGTCGGGGCCTCTTCCTCTGGGACAGCCTGTGCACCCTGTCATGATGGCAGCGGAGCTTGCGCCTGCACCAGTGGCTGTCCACATCCAACGAGAGGGCAGGAGCAGTGCGCCGCCCAGCGAAGGGCACAGTCGCGAGCCGAGCCCTGTATCGCCGACAGAAGGGGGACGCAATGCGGCCTTCGCAGGCACAGTAGGCGTGCCGAGCCACGACATCGGCGCTGGGCAAGACCCTGGCGATGGACGTGTGCGGAGCGCCAGTCTACGGCATTGGGTCAACCCTGCAGACAGCGCCGCCGGCAGCACAGCCACGTCGCTGCCGCCGCTTGCACAATCTGGGCAGCAGCAGCAGCCTCAGCCGCTGACAAGTCGCAATGTTGCGGCTGTGGTTCCAGTGCAAGAGGCTTCTCAACAGGTTGCGGAATGGCGAGCACAGCACGCTGTCGCAGTCCTTCCGCCTGGCCAAGTCCTGGCCGTGGCGGCTCAGCCCCCGATGGGGCAAGCATTACCCGCCCACATTGCCGTGGCCGCCAATGTGCACGTGCCAACAGTGCGGGATGACTTCTCAGTGCAATGGCCGGAGCCGCCGTCGGTGGCTGCATATCAGTTGGCACCTGCAGCTTTGGCTGGAGTGCCTCTCATCCCAGCGCGAGCGCTCAGCGGTGAGCAGGTCGGCGCCCCTGGTGTGGCTGTTGCAGCAGCGCCAGCTGCTCCGAGCATGACCTTCTCGGAGGTCAGCTCTCAGAGTGAGCTCAGCACCGATGATTTGGGGTATCACCGCAGTGGGGAAGTAGACAGCGCGTCAGAGATGCAGGCCCGCATGCAGCGACAGTCCATGCGTGCAGTAGCCGCCAGTACTGGCCCGACAAGCTCTGGCGGCGCCATGGTTCGGCAAGCGAGCCAGAATAGTGTGACTAGCAGCAGCAGCGCTGGCGAGCTGGCGCAGCTGTATGGGCAGCAGACGCCGGTGCCAAGCAGCAGTGGCGGGCAGTACTTGCAAATTGCAAGGCCGCCACCTGGAGTGACTGCGCCTGTCGGTGGCGTTCAATACGATGCCGCCGGTACAGCGACATCACCGCATGGTGCAGCGCATGCGCTGCCTGCTCCTCCTCTTCCTCTCGGGCAACACCATCATAGCGCCGAGTTCCATGGCTACACTGCAGGAACCCACCCTCCAAGCCGTCTCAGCGAATCCAACCGGGGCTCACATGACAGCCTTCCGGCCGTGGCTGCCGCTGCGGCAGGAGCACAACAGCAGCGCCCAGGCGGGCAGCGGCCAGCAGAGACTGCAGAGGAAAGGGCGGCGCGCGATAAAAAGGCGCTGGAGCAGAAGATTCTTCTTCTGAGCAGCAAGCAGCTGGTCGACATGGATAAGAGCAGTGAGACGCTGGCGGGCAAAGCCATGAAGCGTGAAGGCTCGTCCATGAGCGTGGTGGCGGCAGGGGCAGCTGTGGGGGCTCACATTGAAGGTCAGCCAGCGCGATCTACCCCGTCCAGTGTGCTGGGTGCATCTGGCCACCATGACCCGGCGCACATCCGAGCTGCCGCGGGCATGGGACCCGCTGGTGGCGCTGCGGCTTCAACCAGTGCTCATGCCCCTGTTGCGACCGCCCTGGGCGATGCGAGTGCTGCGGTGCACACCGCTGTGCCACCGCCCTTACCGCCGCACCCGCAAGGTGTCACTCCTGCACCCGGAGCGACAAGCGCAGGGGGTGCGCCGTCGCATGGCCCTCCCAGCTCGGTGTCTGGTGGGCCGCAGTCCTCGGGAATTCACCTCGCTCCGCCGCACCCGCCAGCCGGCAGCGCACCGCAGTAAGTGTTCGAAGGGAGGGGGAAACATGGGTCGAATGACAGACAAGCGGACGACACCAGAACACAGCCCGTCACATCTAGCAATTTTACACAGAGACGCAATTGCGCATCATTTCAGTAGCTTTGCCGCCTCCACCACGCATCTAGTTACCCCTACGATGCACCTGCAGACTGGGCGGCGGCGCATTTTGCTTCTGCTTCACGATGGCCATTGCGGCAGCCACCATGTCAGGCGTGCCCGTGATGCGCACCAAGCGCAGGCGGCCACTGTCCTCACCGTCAGCCTGCTCGCCGCCGTCATCCTCGCGGGGCGCAATCTGGATGCGCACTCCCGTCACAGACTCAATCTCGCGGACGGTGGCGCCACCGCGGCCGATAATGCCACCCACCTGGTTCTCCGGCACCTGCATCTCCACAGACGTCGTCTCAGCGTCATCCATGGTGACGTCCGCGCTTTGACGAGCAGGGCGGCCACCCGTGTGATAGTGGCCTTGCGGACTGTTACCCATCGGCGGCGGGGCGCCGTGGGAGTAGACCGGCAGCGGCCGGGTAAGCGCCGGGTAGTTGGGGTCGTCAATCATCTTGCTGGCCACCAACGCGGTGGCGCGCATCGCCTGTTCCAAGCTGCCGCTGATGGTGACTTCACGGTCAACCACTCCGTACGGCATGGCGTCCTTGCTGCTCACCTGGATGCTTGCGCCAGAATCCTCGATGAAGCTCTTCAGCGTGTCACCGCCTTTGCCCAGAATAGCGCCGCACACGGCGTTCGGTACAACCAAGCGAACGACAGTTGCTGAGCTGTCCACTGCCGCTGCGCCCGCGCGGCGAACCTGTGGGCTGCTTGCCAGCGCCGCGGCTCCATTTTCCTTGGCCTTGCCCAGGAGGAGGTGGAGCGCCGTGAGGACGACGCTGATGCTGCCGGTCATGAGCAGGATGCGTTCCTGGGTGCCTGGGAACGTCTGCACCACAGGTTGCGCAAGCCCCGGAGTGTACGTCAGACGCGGAGCGGTTGGAGGACCGCGTTTCGGTCAGGTACAGCAAGCACACACCTCGTTGGGGCGGGACAGCTGGATCCGAGCTCCAGATTGGACCTCGCACTCAGTGATCGTGCTTCCCTGCTTCCCCAGGATTGCGCCCGCTGCAGCGCTGTCCACCAAAAACCGCAAGGCCACCGCCTGACCGTTTGCCTGTGTGGTGTGTGCGAGACGCACGTGGAGTTTGCGGCGTGGTGAGCGCTCCGTACAGTGCCGTGGGGGGGTGGAGGTGGCTGGTACAGGCCAAGCACTTTGGTGCCCTGGCGCTACGCTCGGGGGTTCAGCCACACACCTCTGGTGCCGCCATGAGTGACGTGACAAGACCAACGCGCGAAGACTCCGTGCGAGTAGACCACAAGTCCTCGCAGGGGTATCCTAGAGGCCTTCTCTCATTGCGCGGAGACGCTCCCTCCACCCGGCGGGCCATTGGGCTGGCCACCAGCCGCCGGCGCGCTACCCTTGTTGATGACCACATCCAGCGGTACAAACAAATAGCCAGGCGGCAGTTTGCTGTTCGTCACCCGGGCTTCGCCGTCGCTCATCAATACCTCACGCTCCACTTTGACGGCGGCAGCTGCCGCAGACCCAGGTCCACCATCCTCGTCATCACCGCCAGCACCAGCGCCGCCAGCGCCGATGGGCGTGCGGCTGCTCATTTTGTTGCCATCGCGGCGTTTGCGGTCATCGCCGTGCGCACCGGCGCCATCATCGCCCAGCGCGCCCGTGGAAGAGCGCTCTCCTCTGCGACGCTTCACACGCACTGGGCCGTCCGCCCAATCAGGCAATAAACGACTAGCCTTCATTTTGGCAGCAGCAGCAGCTGCGGCCGCGGCGGCGGCTTGCTGTTGCACAGCCTCCGCTGGATGCGTCACTTGCAATGCTGCCAGCTCGCACGTGGTGGCACTCAGCAAGCGCTTCACCTTCTCTCGCTTATGCACCCGCTCGCACAACGTACGCAACTTCTCCAGTGTGTGCCGCATGGCGCGCAGCCGTGCCAGCTCCGTCATTGAGACGGACACCTTCTTGCCCTGCACCTTGACACTGAGCTTCAACTCCTCCCCACCAGCGGCAGCGGCAGCGGCAGCCGCCTGTGCCGCGTGTGCAGCGAAAGCAGCGGCACGGTCTCGATCTCGGTCGCGAGCCGCGGGGCTATGTTTGGTGCAATACACTCTGCGTGCCATGTTGTTCCGGTTCGGGGCGATGGTGCCCGCGGCAACAGCGGAGAGCAAAGCAGCTGGCGGCGCGCTCAGGTGAAGTCCTGCGCGTCGAGCACACAGGGGATGGAAAGACGAGTTGCACTGCGGATGCCCGCATGTGACGCATGCACCTCGTCGGCGGCCACATGCGCCACACCGCATGGCTGCACGGTGCGGCGGAATGGCGTCCAGGCCCGTGATGCTGCGGCACTCATCGCCAGGTTGGACACCACACTCCGGGTGCCACAGAGCGCATGCAACGTGCGTCCACCGGTTATCACCCGGGTTTGCGCTGCGCTTGAACGCGCCGCGCATGACCGGGCACAAGGAGCACGGCACACGAGCATCGAGAGCGTCACCATCACCAGGACGGCGCTCCCATCGTGGAGGCCGGCTCGGCGGCTTTCCCGTCTCCACCTCCAGTGCCTCCACCTCCCGGCACGGCCAGCACAGCCACTCATCTTCCGGCAGTTGTGCGACGCCGTAGCACTGCTGGTGGACGGCGATTTCGCATCGCTCGCAGAAAACGATCTCGTTGGGCGCTTCACTATCGCCATGGCCGCACACTACGCATAACGCATCCTCCTCTTTTTGAGCAGCCTCGACAAGGTCATCCACCAGCTCATGCGCCGCCCACTCAGCTGCAGCGTCAGCGAACTCGTCACCACCAGGCTGCATGCCGTCGGTGCCATCGAGCAGGCCCCAGCGCGACTTCGCAGCGCGCGCTTTTGTAGCACGCACCTCTCGCCAGGCTGCCACATCAGTAGCAGCTGCAGCGCGACGGGCGCGTTCCGCAGCCTCGGCAGCTAGTGCTTCAGGAAGAGGCGCAGCCGCTAACGCTGACAATCGCGCCCTGTTGGCGTACATGGCGCGTAGTAGGAAGCCTTGTGTGAGAAGCAGCTCCGCCGTTACTTCATCGCCGATGGCTGGTGCTGCTCGCAGCATTTCGCGTCGCGCGTCCATCGCCTCGAGGAACTCATCTGGGTTTGCAAATGGACCGTCGTCTTCACCGACGGCGTTCACACCACCTTCTTGCGCTGCATCTAACGCGGCAGGCGCAGCAGTGGATGTCGCACGCCGGGTGTGTGCCAGTGCAGCGTCGTCGTCATCGCCGTCAGCGTGCTTGTCCACAGCTTGTGGCGCAGCCATGGTCACGGCCATCGGCGCGGCCTCATCACCGCCGGCGCCTGCTGCATCTTCCCCCATGGTACCATCGTCGTATGCGGACCCCAGCGGCGTGC
>Ga0164297_10001127_pt1 | contig 29413 bp, 25 predicted proteins | sample GEODES058metaG_FD_113539 | JGI IMG/M metagenome (GOLD analysis project Ga0164297, IMG submission 113539) | Dystrophic lake water microbial communities from Trout Bog Lake, Wisconsin, USA - GEODES058 metaG | ecosystem: Environmental > Aquatic > Freshwater > Lake | place: USA: Trout Bog Lake... | reverse complement strand
GTCATCGTCACCACCGTGCAAGATGTCGAGGTAACTGGCTTGCTGGGCGAGGAACTTACGAGCCAACTTTGGTTGACGGTAGAGAAGGGCGCAGCAGTCGAGGGGTGCGAAGAGCCACTTGTGAGGGTCAACGATGAAGCTGTCAGCGTGACGCAGTCCACTGAACAGGTGCGCCTCGCTCTCGGAGAAAATACCGGCGCCACCGTAGGCGCCGTCAACGTGGAACCACAACTCGTGTTCGCGGGCGTAGGAGCCCAGACCCTCGAGGTCGTCAACGATACCGGCGTTCGTGGTGCCCGAGGTGGCCACGATGCCAATGATGGTTTCGGGGTTCGGATCGTTAGCCAGAGCGGCTTCCAGGGCTTCGCGGGTGAAACGGTGATCATCGGTTTCTACGAGGAGCGTGCCTACGCCAATAACGTGCAGCGCCTTGCCAATAGACGAGTGAGCGTCACTGGAGATGGCGAAGCGCAGGGTGTGTGGTGCCAAGTCCGGACGACGCAGACGCCCCATGTCACGACCCACCGTGAGGGCAGACAAATTACCCATCGTGCCACCCGACACAAAGACACCACCGGCGCCCTCGGGTAGTCCGGCCCGCTCGGCCAAGTACTCGAGGGCCTGGTTTTCAGCGAGCACCACACCCTTGGACTCGAGCCAGCTGGTGCCGTTCAGCGCGGAGCTGGCCACCACCATGTCCATCAAGATTGAGTTCTTGGTGGGAGCGTTTGGAATAAAGGCCAAGAAGCCGGGTGAGTCAATCGACACCACGGCTTCGGCCAGAGTGCTGGTGAAGAAGTTCAGAACCTCAACGGGGTCTTTCCCGTTAGGGGTGATGAAGCCGTCGAGCATTTCGCTCGAGACTGGAAGAAGACTTCCGTAGTCCAAGGGTGCGTTCATGCTCAGTCGGTGGCGGCAGTACTCGTACACCTGGGCAGCGAGTGATTCGTCAAGGGTGAACATATCTGGGGTCACAGCATCTCCTAAAAAAGGTCCCGGTCCATCGTACGCACTTGGGGTCCCCGCCCGGGGTCGGGGCTCTTTGGTGAGGCGAAGTAACATCCCTAAATGGCACTAACCCGCGTTGGCTACCTTGGACCCGTTGGCTCGTTCACTCACGAGGCCGTCAGCACCCTGCAGGACGTGGATGCGGTCGCTTTTGAGACACTTACGGACGTTCTCCAGGCCGTTTCGTCGGGCGACGTCGATCGGGGGCTCGTTCCCCTGGAAAACGCTATTGAAGGCACCGTTTCAGCCACTATTGACGGGCTGGTGTTTGACTACGACCTCATTATTGAGCGTGAAGTCGTCATCCCTATTCGACTCAATTTGCTGGCTCGTCCCGGCATTAGCGCCAGCGACGTGACCAACGTTCGCAGCTACGTGCACGCCTTGGCGCAGTGCCGTAGTTTCCTCCACGAACTCGGAGTCGAGACCACTCAGTCGACGTCAACCTCACAGGCCGCACGCGAAGTTGCCGAGTCACCAGAACCCTGGGCCGCGGTTGCATCAGCACTCGCCGGTGAGATTTTTGGACTGAACATCATTGCTTCGGACATTGAAGACCACCACGGCAACGCCACCCGTTTTGTGCTCGTTGGTCGTGAAGAAGTTGCTGCGCCCACCGGCCACGACCGCACGTCGATTGTCGCCTTTCAACACGCGGACCAACCAGGTTCGCTCTACGGCATCTTGGGACGCTTCGCCGCGCGTGACATCAACCTCACCAAGCTTGAGAGTCGCCCCACGAAGAAGGGGCTCGGGGACTACTGCTTCGTTATTGAGTTTGAGGGCCACGTTGCAGATGACGTGATCGCTGACTGCCTGGCAGACCTACAGACGCACATGGGCCGAATCAAGTTCCTCGGTTCCTACCCCGTGTCCGGTGACGTGGCGGAGGATCGCCGAGAAGAAATCTCAGAAGCTCGTCAGTCAGCCGCTAACTGGATTGCGTCGATTCGCTCCAACATTCGCTCTAAATAGAAAATGACCACTGGCCGAAACCAGTGGTCATTTTCTCCGCGGAGGGAGTGGGATTTGAACCCACGGTGAGTCGCCCCACGCCGGTTTTCAAGACCGGTACATTCGTCCGCTCTGTCATCCCTCCGTGGACGATTCTAGTGGATTTTCCGACTACTTCTTTTTGTGCAGTCGAGCGCGGCTTGGCGCATCGAGAATTACCTTGCGAAGACGCACTGATTTAGGGGTAACTTCAACGGCTTCGTCCTCAGCAATGAACTCCAAAGCCTGTTCCAGGCTGAGGGTCGTGGGAGGAGCAATCTTCTCAGTGTTGTCTGATCCCGAAGCACGCATGTTCGTGAGCTTCTTTTCCTTGGTGGGGTTGACGTTCATTTCTTCCGAACGTGCATTTTCACCAACAATCATGCCTTCGTACACTTCCACACCAGGTCCAACGAACAAGATGCCGCGCTGTTCAAGGTCCAAGAGAGCGTTCGCGGTGGTGTCACCACGACGGTCAGCCACGAGCACACCCTTTTGACGCAGGCGGATGTCGCCGAACCACGGGGCGTAGCCATCGAAGTTCGTGTGCATCATGCCCGCACCACGCGTTTCGGTCATGAACTCGGTGCGAATACCAACGAGTCCACGTGCTGGGATGCGCCATTCGAGGCGTACCCAACCGGTGCCGTGGTTCACCATGTCGAGCATGGAACCCTTGCGCTGTGAAAGCAGGGTCGTAACGGCTCCCACGAATTCTTCGGGAACGTCAATGGTGACGTGCTCGACTGGCTCGTGCTTCTTACCGTCGATTTCGCGAACAACAACCTGTGGCTTACCAACGGTGAGCTCGAAGCCTTCGCGACGCATTGTTTCAATCAACACGGCCAGCTGGAGTTCTCCACGGCCCTGTACTTCCCAGGCGTCGGGACGCTCGGTGTCCAGTACGCGAAGCGACACGTTACCAATGAGTTCCTTGTCGAGGCGGTCCTTCACCATGCGAGCGGTGAGGAGCTTTCCTTCACTACCGGCGAGTGGTGAGGTGTTAATACCAATGGTCATCGAGAGTGATGGCTCGTCAACCGTCAACGGCTCAAGAGCAATAGGGTTTTCGGCGTCTGCGAGGGTTTCACCAATGGTGATTTCTGGGAAACCAGCCACGGCAACAATGTCGCCAGGTCCCGCAGTGTCGGCCGGCGTGCGCTCAAGGGCCTTAGTAATAAAGAGTTCCGTGATCTTGGCGTACTCAATGGTGCCATCGACGCGGCACCACGCCACGCGCTGGCCACGGTTCAGGGTGCCGTTGTAAATACGGCAGAGTGCGAGACGGCCGAGGTACGGCGAAGCGTCCAGGTTGCAGACGAGTGCCTGCAGGCCGTGGCCCTCTTCGTATTCCGGAGCAGGAACGTAGTCACGAATGCACTCGAACAACGGCTGGAGGTCACCGGAGGTGTCGTCCTTGTTGGTTGACGCCCAACCCTGACGAGCTGATGCGTACAAGATGGGGAAGGAGATCTGCTCTTCGTCAGCGTCGAGGTCGAGGAAGAGGTTTTCAACTTCAGCCACCACTTCGTCGATACGAGCGTCGGGGCGGTCGACCTTGTTAATCAGGAGAACAACGGGAAGACGCTTCTCGAGAGTCTTGCGAAGTACGAAGCGGGTCTGAGGGAGCGGGCCTTCGGCGGCGTCAACGAGGAGGATAACGGCGTCCACCATGGCGAGACCACGCTCTACTTCACCACCGAAGTCGGCGTGACCGGGGGTGTCGATGATGTTGATCGTCAGGTCGTTCCAGGCCACCGCGGTGTTCTTGGCGAGGATGGTAATACCCTTTTCGCGCTCGAGGTCGCCTGAGTCCATGACACGCTCGGTCAGCTCCTCGTGGGCGGTAAACGAACCGGTCTGGCGCAGCATGGCGTCGACCAAGGTGGTCTTTCCGTGGTCTACGTGGGCGATAATTGCTACATTGCGGATGGAAGTACGAAGTGTCATGGCCTCTCTACGCTACTAGGGCCTGCGCAGTAGGCCTTCTTAGGCCGCAATTCGTGTGTTTTGACGCTGTTGGGCCACTGCGGTGCGCACGAGATCGCGAGCACCCGCACGGAGGTCACCCATGGCCCCGTCAACGGACAATAAGACGCCCGCATCAGGCCAAACCCCAATGATTCGAAGGGGTGCGACACCTCGTTCATCGGCCAGCGTGTCAATGGTGAGGTCGGCGCGAAGACCCGGGCCGGCACTCTTTCCGGGAAGTCCGGCCCTGACGCGGAGGAGTACACGACCGGTCTCCTTGGTGACAGCAATGTCACGGCGGGCCCGAAGCGTGGTGCGAGCACTGGCGACGTCATAGTACGCGTCAGTGGGGTAGAGGCTCCAGGAGCAGTCGAGACCGTGCGCTACTTCGCCCACCTGGGTCGCCCAATTGAGGGCCTCAGCGGTAACGAGCGACACCACGGCGTGAGCTACCCCGGCGAGCCAGTAGGCGAGTGAGCCGGGACGTGCGTAGCCAGTGGCTGCTCGGTAGAAGAGTTCGTCAACTTCGTCGCGTACGGCGTCGAGCAGTGCCATTGAGGGTTGGCGCATGACGCGAGCCAGAGCAGCGTTGCCAATGGCGCGCCGGGCGGTTTGAGGCGTCCAGTGAAAAGGTGACGAGGCTTTACCCGCTGACTCAACGCTCCAGGCGTCGAGGCGGCGGTGCTGCTGGGTTGGAATCGCGCGGAAGCGGGAAGTAAGCGAGAGGCGGTGGTCGTCGGTTAGTTGTGACGAGGTGGTCGGTGCTTCGTGAATCAGTCGACGAAGGGCACTGGGTGTGAGGCGGCGGTGGAGCAAAGTTGTCATGAGTTCTTCCACATGTTGTAGAGGGCGCCGAGTACATCGTCGACGCTGCGGGCGAGCATGGTGTAGTCCACGTCGTGAATCCACGTCTCACCTGTGGCGGTAGAGAAGGTGCACGTGCGAAGCGGCACGACGTTCGAGCGGAGCGTCTGCAGAAGAGCGTGGTAGCGCATGGTGCGTTCACTGTTGACGCCAAGGGGTGCGGTCGTCACGTCAAAGAGTGCCACTGATGCGTGGAGCGTCGTTGAAGAACCCACCATGAGGTCCACGACGTCACGAAGGACAACAGTGCCACCCCCCAAACGCTGCGCGGTTCGTACCGAAGTACGAGGCAACCACCGAGGAGGGACTGTGCCGAGCGCGCGTTGGAGGGTGACAAAGTGAGCAGTGACGTCAGTACGGAGCCGAGCCCGTTCGTCGCTGTCGAGGCGGGCGAGGTGGTCGAAGAGTTCCGACGTACGCACTTCGGCCTTCCACGCGCAGAGTGCGTCTTCAAAAGGGGTTGCGATGTGCGCACCCACGCTCAGTAGGCGCAGGAGCTGACTAACGAGCACGCCACGGATCTGCCCGAGCGGTGACTGATTGATATTGGTAGTTGCTACCTGGCCGAGTGACGTTGCGTAGACCGTGAGCGGCTCGGCGGGAACAGCGGTACCCAGAATCTCAAAGAGCCCGTCTTCGAGTTGTGCACGCAGTCCGCTGGCCGAGACCGTGTCGGCGAGGGGGCGAAGTGATGGCTCGCCACGGAGTGAAGCGATGATGCTCTGGGGGACTTCTTTGGTGAGGACTGCGGTTGCCATGGCTCTACTGTTGCGCAGCGGTGTGACACGACTTAACCTTGGGGCGTGTTCCTCACCATCTTCATTGTGTTTCTCGTAGCCATTACGGTGCTGACGTTCTTTGCGGTGCGCTTCGTCATTCGTCGCGACCGCCAACTACGTGCGGACTACCAGGCGCAACGCAGTGAGCAGGAAAAGAACAGTTAGTTCTCGGAGAGGCGCTGTTCGAGCTCTTTGACCGTTCGGTCGAGGTCGGCAATGGCGCGTTCGAAAATTGCGAGGCGTGCGCTTAGGGCCTGCTCCACTCGCTCGTCAACGCGAGCATCCACCTGAGCACGCAACTTTGAGTCAAGGGTCTCTACGAGTGGTTGGGCGAACGCTTTAAATCGACTCTTAAAGTCGTTGCCTTCATTGGACGTCGTCTCTTCACTCATGTCTTCAGATTAGGACTTTGGCGGTGCGCAGTACACACCAGCGTTGAACTGCAGCGTATTGAACTGCCCCGACCACGGTGGGTTCTTCAGGGTCGAGATCTCGGAGGACAGCGAACTGCTCGAGCACGACGCGTCAAAAGCAATGTAGCCACGAATATTGCTGCCTGATGTCCCCGCGACCTGCACCGGTCCACCACCACCGAAGGCCACGGCCATGAAGACGGGGAGCGACTGATTCACGAGTCCGTAGTTGCGGTACTCGGACTGCGAAGCGTAGACACCAGCGTTGAGTGACGGGTCGACGGAGGCGAGACCAGCGGCCCAGCCCTTCAGCATTGCCTGCCAGTACGTTGCGTACGTGGCCAGGGAGGACTGTGAGGCCCCATCAGGCGCATCAAGGCCGGAGTGGTTGTCGGGGTAGCCCTCGGGGTCAAAGATGACCCAGTCGGGCTTCAGTCCTACGCCGAGTCCGCGGTACTGATCAATCTGCGTAGCAACCCACGCTCCACCAGCAAAACCGTGGTTGTAGTAGGTCGTCGTGCTCTTCGCTTCATTGCTGAGTGGACCACTCACCGTCCAAAAGGAGAGCCACGTCACTCGCTGGTGGGAGTTGTAGATGGCCTGACCCAAGAGGAAGTCCGGTGACTGCGCGACGGAGTTTGTTGACGTAAAGCCAATCCACGGCGAGGACTGGGTGCCGAGGCCACCGGTCTCGGAGAGAATTGGCCAGCCGCTCGTGATGGCCTTGCTCCAGTCCGACGACGGTATTGCGTAGAGGCCAACGCCCTCACGTGGCGGGGAATCAACGCCAGCGGCGTAGAGCGTGAGCGCCGTACCAATAAATGTTCCCGTGACATTTTGACCCACGGTTCGAGCGGCACTGCCGCCGGTGACCGAGACGTCAGTCGCTGTCCAGCTGCCCGCTCCAATGGGCCCCGTAAGGGAGAAGAGGTCACCCCAGTTAGCGGCTTGGCCGGCCACGGTGAGTTGGGTCGACGAAGCGTTCAAGAAAATTGATCCGTCGAGTGGCGGCGCGGAGGGATCGACGCTAGATGTGTTCTCGGCACTCCACGACGTTGGTGGGGCCATGACGACGTGGCTCGTGAGTGACGAGGTGTAGCCAACGAGAGGGGTTGAAAAAATCTCCGCCGTGCCACTCGAGGTAAGCGCGGCGAGGAAGAGCGTGGTTGCGTTGCTCGAGACTGAAAGAGTCCCCGCTACCTTTGGCGCACCCGTCAGTGCTGTGACGTCGAGTCTGCTCCACGTCGACGATGTGGACGAGTAGATGATGAGGTCGCCCAGACTGTTAATAGCGGCGACGGCATCAGCTCCTCCCGGCAAAACAACGGGGTCACTCACCAGTGGCGTAAAGGTTGACGAGGTTGCTGGCACGGTTGTGGTCGTCGTTGAGGTTGTCGACGTGGTCGCAAGTGTCGTCGTCGTAGTGGGCGTCGACGTTGTGGTCGTGGTGGTTCCCGCTGGCTTTGTCGTGGTCGTCGTTGGACTCTTGGGCTTGGTGGTCGTTGTCGTAGGACTGGTGACGTGCACGGTCGTCGTCGTGGTGGGAGTGGCAGGGCGGGTGGTGGTCGTGGTGGTTCCCGAAAGGTTGAAAACGAACGTCGTCGTGGTGGTCGAGCCGGTCGATTTCACTGTTGTTGTGGTCGTGGGGCTCTTGGGCTTGGTGGTCGTCGTGGTTGGGGCTGAAGAACGCAGTGTGGTGGTGGTAGTAGGGGCGGGGGTTGAGGCCACGTTGCCGGTGGCGGCGATGACGTCGGTGGCTGCTGCGCTGACAACTGGTACGACGGAGGGCGCTTGCCACGAGAGGGTGTTGACGAGAACATGGTCGTTGGTGGACCGGTAGGCCACGATGGCCGATTCACCCGACACCTGAATGCTGGGTAGTCCACTGATGGCGGGGACGCGGTTCACTTCGCCAATATTGGTCACCGCGTACGGGTGCCACTCAGCAAGCCCGAAATGGTTCTCGAACGGTGCCAGCGCGTTATTCGGGCTCACCACCACAACGTCGTTGGACGTATCAAGGTAGAGCAGGTCGACGTTGCCGGCCGGGTCAAAAAAAGGCTGGGGATCAGACGCGGGTGCGGGAATGTACTTCTCGGTCTTGGAGATGTCGACGAACGACGTCGACCCGGTAGCGCTCTGTGTGAAGTACGCCAGGTCATTGGCCTGGGTGCGAAAGGCCACCACGCCTTCAGCTGCATTACTAATGGCGTGGGGGGCGCCGAGCATGGTGTTGGTCCCCAGTTGGCTGGTGAGTGAGACGGCGTTCCAGGGCAACGTACCGGCGCCGGAGTTAACGAATTGGTAGAGAGGGAGTCCCGCGGGAGCCGGCGTGGTAGCGCCATGAGACCACGGCGCCGCAAGAACGGTGCCGGCCACAATGAGTACCGCTACTAGGGCTAAACGCTGAAACTTCACTCGTGTCCTTCGTTGGGATACCCCAATAAAACGTGGACCTCCACCGTAGGCAGTCTAGAGGGGCACCACTTCGAAAAATGAAGGGTCGTGGTTACTACTTCGTAACAACTTTCTTGGTCGTTGACGTTGGTGAGTTACCCGTTGAGGACTGTACGCGAACAACGAGCGAGTACGTGTGCTTGTGCGCCAGACCCTTGACGGTCGTGGTGCCGCTAAACGTCGTGGGCAACGTGATCCAGGTCTTTCCACCGTCGACGCTGTACTGGTAGTCAAGGATGGTGCCGGTGTAGAGCTTCGTTGACTGAGCAACGGTGAAGGACACGGCACCACTAAGTCCCAGCACCGAAACAATGGACGGAGCGCCCGGTACGTTCTTGGGCTGCGTGGTCGTGGTTGTTGGGGGAACGGTTGTCGTTGTCGTTGTGGCGGTCTGCGAGAAGGCGATGCTCGTGGTGTAGATGATTGTCCCCTGGTAGGTGACTGACACCTTCACTGTCCCGGGGGCGGAGGAAGTGACGTTGAAGGCGGCAGCGCCCGACGCGTCAGTGGTGATGACGTAACTGGCCGCTCCTGATGACTGGCTGCTCGATGGGTCGTTGTCGACCTCCAGTGTGCCTGATGAACTCGTCAGGTTGACGGTGACGTGGGCGTTCGTGATTGGCGTGCCGTTGACGTCGTTGAGTGTTGCAGTGACGTTGGCTCCGGCGTCATCGGTCGTGGCGGTCTTGTCACTGGTGAAGGTGCTCTTGGCTTGCGAAAAGGCTGGTGGGCACAGGTCGGCAATGAACTGAGCGCTGGGACTACCGAGTCCCGAGGCCATGTCGTAACCAGCGGCGGCTTCGTAGTTTTGACCACCCGTGAGGTCGTTTGATCCAGTGGTGACGTCGTTGAATGCGGTGGCTTGGTTGGCGTAGAGCGTGGGGTTAATGAAGCCGAGGCGAGAGGAACCACAGTTCTCCGACGCGGTGGCCACGAGCGCACTGACGAGAGGCGCACCAATTGAAGTGCCCCCAACAACCTGCCACCCACAACCTGAACTGCCGGCCGGGCAGATGCCGTTCGATGATTCAGTGATGTAGGCAATGAAGCCACTCTCCTGCGAAGCAATCACCGAGAGGTCTGGCTCCATTCGCATGGTGTCCGACGACGTGATACCGCTGGCGTTCTGCCAACTTGGACGCGACCAGAGCGTTGACATGCCTCCACCACCGGCACTGCCACTGTTGGCACCTTCGTTCCACACAGTCTCGGTGAGGGGACTGATCTGTGAGACCAGGAGTCCACCAACACCAGTGACCCAGGGCTGTGAGGCGGGATCATCAGCCGCGACAGCATTTTGCGCACTGAGTGAAACATTGCTGTCACCCGAACAGTCGGTAGAGCCGGAGTCGCCGGCCGCCGAAATCACCGTCTGACCTTGGGCCGCCATCTGCTCGAAAATCGGCAGTTCGGCGGAGGGGTTACCGGAGGGGTCGAGTTCACACTGACCCCACGACGTGCTCACGATCGAGGCCGAGTTGTCGTCGGCAATCTTCTGGTACTCGTCGGTGGGACCCGTGCCGCTGTCGGCGGTTTCGTAGACCTCGAGTGCAGCGCCGGGAGCCAGTGCTCCGAGTTCCTCGACGTCCATCGTTGCCTCAATAGTGCCGTTACCGCTGAGCGACCCTATTCCTGAAGCGGCACCACCGTCAACGGGAATAGCGGTGATGGTGGGTGAGATGCCGTAGCACGAGAAGTAGCTCGACACGTCGGCGCTGTCGTAGGCGGCGAGTTCGTACAGAGCCACCGTCTCACCGGTGCCGTTAATGCCCTTGGCCCAGTAGGGGGAGAGGTTGTAGAGCTGCGCCTCTTGCTGCACGTTGTACCCGCTGCCGTCAGTTTGCGAACTCGGCACGTTCGCGGTGGGAGATCCCGTGGCGCTGCACGTCGAGGGGGCTACGGGCGTTGCCGCGTGAGCCGTCTTCAACGACGTTGAGTCTGGAGCGATGGCCGAGAGACCTGAGATTGCCGTGACCGACGACGCGAGGTCGGCGGGGAGTGACGCACTCGACGTCAACGCTGCGACCAGCGTGCCCGGAGCAACGCGCACTGAGGCGACGTGCGCGTCGAGGGCTCGACTAATGGCGGGGGTTCGTCCGGTTACCTTCATCGTGACGTGACTGGTGCTGAGGGCGCTGACCGTGAGACCAAAGCTCTCGAAGTACGACGTGAGGTTCGCGATTGACGCCGGTGTGGCGCCGAACGTGGCCGCGAACGACGTGGGCGTTAAGAAGTGGTGGTAGTTCGCCGACGCCGTGTTGTAGAGGCTGGCAATGAACGCCTGCTCCGCCTCAGGGTGTGCTGACGCCAAGGTGACGTCGAAGGACGTCGTCAGTGGGGTGTTGGTCAAAGTGGCGGAGGTGGGAAGCGAGGCGGGTGCGGCTTCGACCACGCGAGGCGAGCTAGCGAGTGCCTGTGTGACGGGCAAGGAAATGCCAACCAAGGCCGTGCACAAGCCCACCGTGAGAAGGAATGAACGAGGTGCGCGAAGTTGCATGGTTCCAGACTACGAAAGACGTGGAACCTTGATGTCGGCTCCAAGAAATTATGAGAAAACTGTTACTGAATTCTTACTTCTGGCCGAAGCCCGCCGCCGCGTAGCGAGCGGACAGATCGCCACACTCAACGCAGATGGACTCAGGAACGAGTTTGGCGCGAATGAGCCACCCGAACACCGTGCAGCCCAAACAGAAGCCAACGAAGCCCTCGAGGGCGGAGGCGGCAATGAGCGGCAGGAGAATCCAGCGGGCGTCGAGCCAGCCGGCACTGAGCCACGTCAGCAAGGTGGCACTCGAGAGAACGGTGCCGATGCCCTGGGCGAAACGCTTCGGCGGGCCCGGCACGAACTTTTGCCACGACACCAGACGTGGTCCGGCCACTCGAACGGCAAACTGACCGAGGGGCGAGATCTTGGGTCCCGCCAGCACTCGGGCCCAGAAGCCGTAGGTGAGGGGGATGAGCAGCCACGCCCAGCCGGTGGCAAAAGCCACCACGCTCATGGCGAAGACGCCGAGGCCAACGGTGCGGGCTGATGCGTCGTTGACGGGGTTCGGAAATGAGAAGAACTGCTTCACCCTATAAATCCTAGCGAAATACTCAGGAATTCGCTACGCGGTGAGAAAAAGGTGCACGGTGGTAATGAGTCCCACCAGCACGACCAGCACCCGGACCATCGTCGGTGAGAGTCGCTTAATAAGCCGGGCTCCGAGGTAGCCGCCAATGAGGGCGCCGAACAGAATCATCACCACGGCATCGTTGTTGAGGTGACCGCGGATAACGAAGATCAGGGCTGCGCTGATGTTGATGACCAGCGCAATGAGGTAGCGAATGCCCTGGAGCTCTTTGATGTCGTAGGGGAGGGAAATCGCCATCACCGCTAAGAGCAAGACGCCCATGCCGGCGCCGAAGTAGCCGCCGTAGACCGAGACGAAGAAAATGCCGCCGTAGAGAATGACCTTGCGGCTGGTGTGGTCTTGGTCGAGGTGAGCGAGTCGCTTCGTGATGAGTGGGGAGCAAGCGAAGAGCACGGTCCCGGCCCCGATGAGCCAAGGGATTACTGAGCGAAACGTGTTGGGCGATCCAACGAGGAGCAGGGTGCAACCGGTAGCGGTTCCGAGAATGCACGACGGAAGAAGCGACAGCACGACGGCCTTTTGAGACGACAGGTCCCAGCGAAAACTACGAAGCCCCCCGACCGTGCTCGTCACGATGCCTACGGAGCCAGAAACGTTCGAGGTCAGAGCGGGGATGCCCATGGCCATCATGGTGGGGAAGGTAATGAAGGTGCCACCCCCGGCGATGCCGTTCGAAATACCCGCCGCGAGGCCGGCCACAAAAAAAATGGCAAGTCTCGCCAATAGCGGAGCAACGGCTGGGAACATTTAACTACTCTACGTAGGTGAATTCTTCGCAAACAACATGCCTCATTTCCGTATTTGGGGCACCGTGCGTTCTACCCTTAACGGTGTGTACCTCTTGACTGGCGAACTGATTATTCCGAAGGACGCGCCGAATGACCTCATTCGAGCTGCGGGTGGCATTGTGTTTCGCTCCACGAGTACTGGTCACGTGGAAGTTGCGTGCATCTACCGTGAGGCTCGAGGCGACTGGACGTTTCCTAAGGGCAAGCTCGATAAGAAGGAGTCGTTCGAAGAAGCGGCTCTTCGTGAAGTGTGGGAAGAGACGGGAATGAAGTGCTCAATCATTTCGTTCGCCGGAACAACGAACTACACGCACCGCAAGGGCAAGGCCAAGATTGTTGCCTACTACCTCATGACGCCGCACGAGGGTGAGTTCGAAGCGAACGATGAAGTTGATGAACTGGTCTGGCTCCCCGTCGACCAGGTACGTAGTCACTTGACGTGGGACCGCGACAAGGAACTGTTTGATCGGGTACTTACGATGCCCGAACTTCGCGCTCGCGCCTCCTAGAGGACGCGCCCGAGAAACTGCCTCGTGGCTTCGTGCTGAGGCGCACTGAACATCTCTTCGGGTGTGCCGCGCTCTACTAACACGCCCTGGTCAAGGTAGACCACCTGGTGCGCAACTTCTTTGGCGAAGTTCATTTCGTGCGTGGCAATCAGCATCGTGGTGCCCTGCTGGGCGAGGTCGCGAAGGAGGTCCAATACTTCACCGACCAACGTTGGATCGAGCGCGCTCGTCACCTCGTCGAGCAACAGGATGTCAGGTTGCATGGCCAGTGAGCGCACAATGGCCACCCGTTGCTGCTGACCACCCGAGAGACGGTCGGGGAAGTCCTTGGCCCGGTCAGCGAGGCCAATGCGTTCCAGCAGTTCCATGGCTTCACCGAGAACGTCGGCGCGCTTGCGCTTGAGTGAGTGCACCGGTCCCAAGAGAATGTTCTCGAGCACGTTGAGGTGAGGGAACAAGTTGTAGGACTGGAACACCATGGCAATGTGTCGACGAACCAGTGAAGGATCAATGCGAGGGTCGCCCAAGTCTTGGCCGAACAGTGAGATTGTTCCGCCATCAACTTTCTCGAGCAAGTTCGAGCACCGGAGCAGTGTTGACTTGCCCGACCCCGATGCGCCAATGAGGCACACCACTTCGTGTCGGTGCAGATCGAGCGATACGTTCTTCAGTACTTCGTTGCTACCGAAACGCTTCGACACGTTGGCGAGTTCGAGGACCTTCTCCATTAGTTGCCCGCCAGTCGTCGCGTTCGGTCGCGCTCAATGAGTCGGTCGGTGAACCGAGTGAGCGGAATTGTCATCAACAAGAACAAGCCGGCGGCCACCACGTAGCCCGAAAAATTGAAGTCAGTGGAACCGTAGATCTGGGCCGCGCGCGTTGCTTCAACCGCACCGAGGACCGATACCAGGGCGGTGTCTTTCTGCAGAGAGATGAAGTCATTGAGCAGAGGTGGAATGACCGTGCGCACTGCCTGAGGCAAAATCACCCGACGCATGGTGGCGGCGTTCGAGAGGCCGAGTGACCGAGCCGCAAAGATTTGCCCGTTCGGCACCGAGTGAATGCCGGCGCGGAACACTTCGGCGACGTAGGCACTGTAGGTAATGGTGAGGGCCATGCAGCCGTACACCGCCGGAGACTGGTTCGAGAGGACGCCGAGACTCAGCGCGGGAAGTCCGAAGCCCACCATGAAGATGACGAGCAGGATGGGAATGCCGCGAAAGATGTCGGTGTAGAGCGCCGAAAGAAAGCGAAAGGGGGCCAGGACCGGAGACTGGGTCATGCGTGTCCAGGCAATCACCAGGCCGAAGAAGAGAACGAGTAGCTCTGAGATCAGGAACATCCAGATGTTGGTGAGTAGTCCCTGGCCGACCGAGGACAGACCCTTCTGGGGGTCACCAACGAACGAGGCCCACATGTCGTGGGGGTTAAAGAAGAAGTACCGGACGTTGGCCCCACCCGGCGCCAACCAAAAGACCGCGACCAGTGCGCCCAAAATAATGACGCTCGAGAGCAACGACGCGACGAGACCACGTCGACCGACCAGCAGTCGCTTGCGCCGAGGCGCGAAGAACGACGGTGCTGAACTCTCCTGCGTTGAGGCCACGACTAGGGCTTAAGTGCGGGAACGCTCGTGTAGATGCCGAGCCACTTCGACTGCAGGGCAGTCAACGTGCCATTGGCGCTGAGGCTGCTGAGCGCAGTGTCGACGCACGAGACGAGTGGGTCGTTCTTCTGGAACAAGAGTCCGTAGTGTTCGCCGACTGAGGGGAACTGACCAACCTGGGTTGCGACCAACTGGTTCTTGCGGTTCACGATTTGCGCGGACGCCATGTACTGACCGGTTGGGGTGTCGGTGACGAGAGCGTCAATCTGGCCGCTCTGCAGAGCAGCCACGGCCTGGTCGAGGGTTGAGTACACGCGAGCGGGCTTGGTGGGCTTGATGTAGTCGTTGATGTAGGTGAGTCCGGTGGTGCCAATCTGGTCACCGTACTGGTAGTTCTTGAGGTCGCTTGGCGTGTGGTCCTTCACGATCTTGTCGGACTTCAGCGCGATGATCGACTGCTGGACGTCGTAGTAGCTCGCCGAGAACGTAACGGCCTGTGCGCGAGCTGGCGTGAAGGAAATTTCGTTGATGTCGAAGTCGAAGGACTTCTTACCGGGGGTGTAGCTGGCGTCGAAGGGTTCTGTTACCCACTTCACGTTGCTCTTAGCGACGCCGAGCGACTTCGCAATGGCGTAGGCCACGGCTGATTCGTAGCCCTGACCGTTCGACGGCGTGTTGTTGACGAACCACGGGGTGTAGACGGGGTTGTCGGTAGCAATGGTGAGAGTGCCCTTGGCGACCTCTTCAGAACTCACGAGCGTTTGGCACTGCGCCAGAGTGGGGTTCGATGACATGGCACCGTGAGCGGGCGAGACCGCCACGAAACTGACGACGGTGAAGGCTGAAGCGCTGAGCACTCCGCTGGCTAGAAGACGTGAAAAGCGCATGAAAATCCCTCCCGGGGCTGTGACGACGTTTCAAAGTGTAATGCCGTAGCGCCGTAGCGCCAATGTCCCGGCCGGCTAGAAATTTTCATTTGGCGCGCCTACTGAGTAGGATGGAGGGGCTGGGAGAGGTGGGTGAGTACGGTTTAAACCACATTCCTGCTAAGAATGCGGCCTGCGAAAGTGGGCCCGAGGGTTCAAATCCCTCCCTCTCCGCCAACAACACCGAGCGCCCAGCGCTCGGTGTTGCTTTTATAGAACGGATGACACGTGCGCTACTGGATTGAGACGTTAGGTTGCCCCAAGAACCACGTGGACTCGGACAAGCTGTCGGGCCTCCTCGAGTCGCAGGGCTACGAAGTTGCCGAGTCACCCGAAGAAGCTGATCTCGTCGTAGCGAACACGTGCGCGTTCATTGAGGCCGCTCGTGAAGAGTCGATTGAGACGGTGCTCGACTTAGCGGACCGCAAACAAGGGACTGCTCGACTCGTCGTAACTGGTTGCATGGCTGAACGCTACGGTGATGAACTCGCTTCGGCGCTGCCTGAGGTGGACCTCGTCGCGGGCTTCAATGAGAGTCTTACTGAAGGCCTCAGTGTCGGACAAGGCTCGACGCCCGTCACATTGCGCAAGCGTCCAACACCAGCCTTCGACCTGCTTAACCTTCCGCGACCGAAGACGGTGACGCCCTGGGCGTACGTCAAAATTGCTGAAGGGTGTGACCGACGTTGTGGCTTCTGTGCGATCCCTACGTTCCGAGGTGACCAGCGCTCGCGGTCGACTGACGAGATTCTGAGTGAGGCCCGCGCCCTCGCCGACGGTGGCGTCAAGGAGCTCGTCCTTATTGCCCAGGACCTCGCGAGTTGGGGCCACGACCGTCGACGAGCTGGTCGGGGTGAAGCAGTGGAGGTGCTCGACGAAGGTGGCACGCAACCTCTCATTGACCTCACCAAGGCGATCAGCAAGGAAGTCGAGCGCGTTCGTCTCTTGTACCTCTACCCTTCGGGGTTGACGAGTGGTCTCATCGAGACGATTCTCGAAACCGGTGTGCCCTACTTCGACCTTTCCCTGCAACACGCGTCACGGTCAATGCTTCGCGCCATGCGTCGCTGGGGCGACAAGGACCGTTTCCTCGAGCGTATTGAAGCTATTCGCCAGGCCGACCCCAACGCCACGTTCCGCTCATCCTTCATCTTGGGCTATCCCGGAGAGACGGAAGACGACCAGCGTGAACTACTTGAGTTCATTGAAGCAGCACAACTCGACTGGGCCGGTTTCTTCACCTTCTCGCCCGAAGAAGGCACGTACGCTAACGACCTGGAGAACCAGGTACCCCACGAACTCGCCCTCGAGCGTCTTCGCGAAGTCAGCGAATTGCAAGACACCATTACAGCGACTCGCCGCGACCGTTTGGTTGGCACCACGCAAACGTTGCTCATCGACGCACCGGGTGTAGGACGTAGTGTCGCCGAGTGCCCTGAAATTGATGGCATTGTGATGGTGGATGAATCTTTGCCGGTGGGCTCACTGGTTGAGGTCGAAATCGTGGCTAGCCACGGAACAGATTTGGAGGCGCGAGCACTATGACCCAGCAGACACCGACCTACGGCCCAAGTGCTCTGTTAACGCCCGCCAACCTGATGACCAGTTTTCGTATTGTCGTCGCACCACTACTTATCTACATGATCATTTTCGACCGCATCTCGTGGTGGACCACGTTGGTTGGCACTCTCGCCGCCGCGTCGGACTACTTCGACGGGATTGTGGCTCGCCGCCACGGCACCACGACGTTCGGTACGTTCCTCGACCCGCTCGCTGACAAGATCATTGTCCTCGGCGCTCTCTACGCCCTCATCATTGCGCACCCGAAGCACGGAGGCCCCGGAGGCGTCCATGGCTTTATCGTGCCGGCGGTCATCATTACGCTCCGTGAACTCTGGATGAGTGTCTACCGTTCGCGTTCAGCCTCGAAGGGCATTTCCATTCCCGCCTCGAAGGTGGCGAAGTGGAAGACGTTCGTGCAGGACTGGGCGATTGCGTTCTGTGTGATTCCACTGACGGCGCATCACAACTGGATTGCCATTGTGACCATTTGGGCCGCGACGGGAATGACGGTCTACACCGGTTGGAAGTACTACGTCGATGGGAAGGCCGCACGTGCGCGTTGAAATTGTTGCCGTTGGCACTGAGCTGCTGCTCGGCCAAATCCCCGACACCAACTCACAGTGGTTGGGCGAACAACTCGCCTCAAACGGCATCAGTTCACACTTTCATCAGCACGTTGGTGACAACCACGACCGAATTGTCTTGGCTTTCCGCACGGCGCTAGCGCGCGCCGACGCCGTCATTGTGTGTGGTGGTCTTGGACCAACTCAGGACGACATCACCCGAGCCGCTCTCGCTGAGATCATGAACGTGCCGCTCGAGCGACACGATGACATTGCTCAACTCATTCGCTCGATGTTCGAGAGTCGTGGGCGGACCATGCCTGAGAACAACTTGCTGCAAGCCGATGTTCCACAGGGGGCGACTGTTATTCCACAAACCCGTGGCACGGCCCCCGGACTTATTTGCTCGGTTGGTCAAAAAGTGGTCTACGCCGTTCCCGGCGTTCCCTACGAAATGACCGACATGTTCGAGCGCGCCATTTTGCCCGACCTGTTAGAGCGTCAGCGTCAAGCTGGAGAAACGGCCGTTATTGCCAGTCGCGTACTGCGCACGTGGGGCGCTGCCGAGTCCGGTCTCGCCGAAGCGGTTAATGACCGCTTTAATGAGCTCGAAAACAGTGGTCACGTGACGATTGCCTTTCTCGCTTCGGGTATTGAAGGCATCAAGGTCCGACTCACCGCACGCGGTGAAAGTGCCGAGCACGCTGAGTCTCTTCTCGCGAGCGAAGAAGTAGTGGTACGCGCACTCATCACCGAAGCATTTGGCGACATTATCTTCGGCGTTGACAACGAGACCATGGAAGACGCCATTGCGCAGCGACTCGTGGAGCGAGGCCTTACTTTAGGTCTCGCAGAGTCGGTCACCGGTGGGCTCATCGCGAGTCGGCTCGTCAACATTCCCGGGGCGTCGAAGTGGTTCCGCGGTGGTGTGGTCAGCTACGCCTCGGAGGTGAAGTTCGACCTCCTGCAGGTGCCCGTTGGCCCGGTGGTGAGCGCTGAGGCCGCTGAAGCAATGGCCGAAGGTGCTCGTCGTGTACTGGGATCAGACATTGGACTCTCGGTCACGGGCGTCGCTGGACCCGAGCCTCAGGACGGCCAAAAGCCCGGCACTGTCTACGTTGGCGTGGCCACGCCGAGCGGCACCTCGCACACTGTGCTGTCACTGCCGGGGGACCGTCCGCGCGTGCGTTCCTACAGTGCGATTAGCGCTCTTGACTACTTGCGCAAGGTGATCGACACTTCTCTGTAGTCTCAAGTAAGACCACGGGGGTAAAGCATGTCGTTAACTGTCAACGTCGATCCGAGCGAATACGGATTTGACCCATCCAGGCTGAACCGAATCCAGTCACACTTCAACCAGTACGTCGACGACGGTCGACTCAGTGGCTGGCTGGCCACGATTACCCGCGGTGGTGACCTGGTCTGGAAGGGCAAAGCCGGACACCAAGACCGAGAGAATGATGTCCCAGTGAGTGATGACACTATCTGGCGCATCTACTCAATGACGAAGGCCATCACGTCGGTCGCGGTCATGATGCTCTTTGAAGAAGGCAAGTTTGATCTTCACGATGACGCCGGTAAGTGGATACCGGCTCTGGCGAATCCCCGCGTACACATCGGCGGGACCGCTGCGGCACCAAAGACGCGTGCGGCGAACGGGCCAATAAAGATTCACCACTTGTTGTCGCACACCGCAGGATTTACCTACGGCTTCACGTGGATGCACCCGGTTGACGAGATGTACCGAAAGCTCGGCTACGAATTTGGATGGCCCAAGGGCCAGACCCTCGAAGGCGCCGTGAACGACTGGGCGAGTTGTCCTTTGGTGCACGAGCCCGGTGCGGGCTGGAACTACTCCATCTCCGTGGACATCCTTGGTCGTCTCGTAGAAATTTGGAGTGGTATGTCACTCGACAAGTTCCTGCGTACCCGCATTTTCGATCCACTCGGCATGAACGACACCGACTGGTACGTACCCGAAGAGAAGGCCGAACGTCTCGCTCGTCTCTACGTACCGTTCGAAGGTAAGAGCTACCCCTACGACGAAATTGGTCAAGCCGCACTTCGCTGGCCCTCGATGTTGGGCGGCGGGGGTGGCCTCGTTTCAACGGCGCATGACTACAACCGATTCACCTCGCTGTTGCGTGGTGGGGGAGAACTCGGTGGTGTTCGTCTGCTCTCGAGTCGCACCTTGGAACTCATGACCCGCAACGATATTGCCGACAACCTCGACGTGGCCTCGGTGGCTACCGATGACTCACGTGGCGACATCAACATGATGGGCGTTGGCTACGGGCTGGGCTTTGCGGTGCTGATGGACCAGACCAAGTGCAAGACACTGACGTCAGAAGGTTCCTACTTCTGGGGTGGCGCCGCGTCTACGGCCTTCTGGGTGGACCCCGTAGAGGACATCACGGTGAACTTTTTCACGCAACTTTTGCCCAGTACGACCTACCCAATTCGGCGAGAACTCTCGACTCTGATTTATCAGGCGCTGGCTGATTAGGCTCTTGACCAGGTAATTCAAAGATTTCTCCAGAAAATCCAACATACGAACACTTGTTCGTATTAGGGTGAACTCCAAGCGGAGACCGACCGATGTCATAGCTGGTTCGTAAGGTTCCAGCCGTGACAAAGAACAAGGAGAAATCAATGGCTACCGACGATCGTGGCAAGGCTCTCGAAGCCGCCCTCGGCCAGATTGAGAAGCAGTTTGGCAAGGGCTCGATTATGCGTATGGGTGAAAACCTGCACATGAACATCGAGTCGATCCCAACCGGGGCACTGGCCCTGGACATGGCTCTCGGCATTGGTGGGCTGCCCCGCGGCCGCATCATCGAGTTGTACGGTCCTGAATCATCAGGTAAGTCAACGCTCGCGATGCACGTCGTTGCCGAGGCACAGCGCAACGGTGGCGTCTGCGCCTACATCGACGCTGAGCACGCGATGGACCCGGTCTACGCACGCGCCATTGGCGTGAACGTCGATGACCTTCTCATCTCGCAGCCCGACACCGGTGAACAGGCTCTCGAAATTGCCGACATGCTGATTCGCTCCGGAGCACTTGACGTTCTCATCATTGACTCAGTGGCTGCACTGACGCCACGTGCTGAAATCGAAGGCGACATGGGTGACTCACACGTTGGTCTCCAGGCTCGACTGATGAGCCAGGCACTTCGCAAGATCACTGGTGGACTCTCGAAGTCCAACACGGTCGCCGTCTTCATTAACCAGCTGCGTGAAAAGATTGGTGTTATCTACGGTTCACCCGAAGTAACCCCCGGTGGTCGCGCTCTGAAGTTCTACTCATCAGTGCGTCTTGACATTCGTCGTATTGAATCAATTAAGGACGGCACCGACGTTGTTGGTAACCGCACTCGCGTGAAGGTTGTCAAGAACAAGGTGGCTGCACCGTTCAAGCAGGCAGAGTTCGACATCATGTACGGCCAAGGAATTAGTCGTGAAGGTTCCGTCTTGGACGTAGCCGTAGAACTCGGTTTCGTGAAGAAGGCCGGAGCATGGTTTACCTACGAAGGTGAGCAGATGGGCCAGGGCCGTGAGAACGTGAAGAACTTCCTTCGCGAGAACCCGCAGACGATGGCCGAGATTGACGGACGTGTTCGCGAGCACATGGCCAATGCACTCTTGCCTGACGTCGTAGGTTCGAGCGACGAAGTCGACCTCGACACGCCAATCAAGCTCGACTGATTGTTTCACTGCACGTAGGCCCCCGCCGCTGGGAAGCGACGGGGGCTTTTGTCATTCCGGGAGGCGAAGCGAACTAACGTCTTTTAGGTGCATCTGCGAATTTGTTTCCGTCAATACTTAGGAGCCCGAATTCGCTCGTGGCGTGCCTACGCCAACTCCGTCGCGACTGTCGGTCCGACTGACCCGTACGCATCAACCTTTCACTACTTTGGCAAGAACGCGGCGCTCATGGCGCCACAGGGAGTTGTCTACAACGAGCGCTATCTCTCTATTGGTGATGAAACACTGATTGGACCCAACGTCTGTCTCACCGCAGGTATCAGTGGCGACCAAGAAATGTTGACCAACCCAGTAGTGCGCATTGGTCGCAAGTGCGTCATTGGGCGTGGCTCGCACATCATCGGGCACTGGTCGATTGAACTCGGCGACGAGATTCAAACAGGTCCCTACGTCTACATCACTGATCAAAACCACTCCTACGACGACCCCACACAGCCGGTGGGATGGCAAAAGCCGGTGGAAGCACCAGTGAAGATCGGGTCAGGAAGTTGGCTGGGCGCGAATGTGGTCATTCTGCCTGGAACGACTCTCGGAAGAAATACCACAGTGGCCGCCGGCGCCGTTGTTCGGGGAAGTTTTCCCGACCACGTGGTTCTCGGTGGCGTTCCCGCCAAGATCTTGCGCCACTGGACTGAAGCGCAAGGCTGGGTGTCGGGCGCCCCTTCATGAACCTGAAGATTGATCTCTCACCCCTGCGCGATTCTGCCGCGTACCGGAATCTCTACATCGCTGGAGGTATTTCGGCAGTGGGGGGACGAGCACTGTACGTAGCAACCACATATCAGTTGATGCAGCTCACCCACTCAGCACTGGTGGTGGGCACCCTGGGGCTCGCTGAGGTTGTGCCACTTCTGGCCTTTGGTCTGTACGGCGGAGTGATCGCCGACCGATTTAGTCGTAAGACCGTGATGCTCTACACCCAGGTCATGCTCGTTATTGCTGCAGCGCTGCTGGCGACGAATGCGGCTGCGCACCATCCCCAAGCGTGGGCAATTTTCGTCCTTGACGCACTAGTGCTGTCGGCCGGGTCAGTGCAGACACCCAGCGTGAGTGCACTCAACCAAACACTCGTGTCCCACGAGAATCAGAAGGCTGCCTCGGTGCTGGGCAGCATCCGAATGACGGGGGCCGCCATCATTGGCCCTTCACTGGGCGGATTCCTGGCAGTCAACGTTGGCATTTCGAGCACGTACATTCTGTCGACCTGCACCGCTGCCGCTTCGCTGTATCTGCTTGCACGGCTGCGAGGACTACCCGTGCAAGAGAAGCGCGAAGCCACTCACTCGGTTATGTTCTCCGAAGGTATTCAGTACGCGAGGTCGCGCCCGGACATTCTGGGCACCTACTGCGTTGACCTACTCGCGATGGCTTTCGCCTACCCAGTGACGATGCTTCCCTTCGTGGCTGCTCAGTTCCACACCAGTTACGCTCTGTCGCTTCTCTACACCGCTCTGCCCCTTGGCGCATTGATTGCCACGCTGACCTCGGCATGGATTCACCGCGTTCATCGGTACGGGCGTGCGATCGTCTTCGCCGCGTGCGGCTGGGGACTGGGCATTGCCGTCTTTGGCTATTTTTCAAATCTTTGGATTGTCTTCGTCGCTCTGGTTGTGGCCGGTGGGGCGGACGAACTCAGTGCGGTCTTTCGTCAGGCCTTTTGGAACGAGTCGATTCCGCCGCAGGTGCGAGGTCGCATGGGCGGCATTGAAATGATTAGCTACGCCCTGGGACCACTCGCTGGACAGTTCCGCGCAGGAGCCATGACCACGTGGATTTCGATGCGGTTCTCGCTCACCTTCGGTGGCCTCGCGAGTACTGGTTCTATCAGCACGATTGCCGCGGCCCTCCCAGCACTGTGGAAATTCGACTCGCAGACCGACCCGTACGTCAACGAAGTAAAGGCGCTGCGAGAGGCTGAGCAGGTCGAAGGGTAGTCCGGCCAGCCTCTACGCTTAGAAGATGGCCACAACGTCGTATCTCATTACAGTCAGCGGACCGGACCGAATTGGCGTTGGCGCCGAATTGTTTAAGGCAATTGACTCGCTCGCTGGCCAGGGCGTGCAGTTGACCGACGTGGCCCAAATCACTATTCGAGGCCAATTGGTGCTGTGTGGTGAAATCGACGCTCCGGATTCAGTATCAATCACCACCATTGAAGCCGCCCTCGCCGCTTGCGAGATTGATGGGCAGGGTATTACCAGCGCCGTCGAAGAAGTAGCGATTCGTGAAGTGGGTGGCGGACGCCGGTTGCTGGTGACGCTCATTGCCCCCAAGGTCACCGGTGAGAAGCTCAACAACATTTTCTCCACCATTGCCACACACGACGGTACGGTCGAACGCATTGTTCACCTGGCGAGCTACCCCGTTGACAGTTACGAGCTGGTTGTCCGGGGCCCCGATCACGACGTACTTCGTGCAGCGTTGTCCGAAGTCGCGAAGTCCTCAGGCCTCGACTTAGCGGTACAGCGCGCGGGTCTCCACCGTCGGGCCAAGCACCTTGTTGTGATGGACGCTGACTCCACACTGCTCCAAGATGAAGTCATTGATCTCTTAGCTGAGGCGTGCAACTGTGGCGAAAAGGTCTCCGCAATTACTGCATCGGCCATGGCCGGCGAAATTGACTTTGCTGAGTCACTTCGCCGCCGCGTCGCACTCCTCGCCGGACTTCCCGCCACCGTGCTCGATGATGTTCGGTCCAAGCTTCGCCTGACTCCTGGCGCTCGCACCTTGCTCGCCACGCTCCTTCGACTGGGCTACGTGCCCGCAGTCGTCTCGGGTGGTTTTGTTGAAGTGCTGGAACCTCTTCTGAAGGAACTTCACGTTGACTACCTGGAAGCAAACCGATTGGAAATCATTGACGGGAAATTGACCGGCAACGTTGTTGGAGCAATTGTCGACCGTGCTGGAAAAGCTGAGGCACTGAAGCGCTTCGCCGCAGTGGTGGGTGTCCCGCTGGAGCAGACCGTTGCAGTCGGGGATGGAGCAAACGACATCGACATGCTCACCGTGGCCGGACTCGGCATTGCCTTTAACGCCAAGCCAGTCGTGCAAGAGCACGCTGACGCTGCGCTCTCAGTTCCGTACCTCGACGCTGTTCTGTACTTCCTGGGTATCAGCCGCGAGGATATTGAAGCCAAGTAGCCAACTGCAGCAACGGATCTCGTTTACAGGAAAGCGGCCAGCAGGTCCTTGGCGGTGTCGTCGATTGTCGATGACTTGGGTTGAAGAATTGGAATGCGTCGGACCACTGAAAGTCCAATGCAGTAGGAGATGGCGAGAGCCACGACCGACGTCGTGTCGAGTTCAGGATTGATCCAGCCCAACTCTTGTGCTGCGGCGACAATGCCCAGGTCTACTTTGATGGACTTTGAGACCGACGTGCGCACTGCTTCGTAGAACGGCGTGTTCTGCTGGGAGAGAAGAATCTCCGCGATTTTGCCCCAGAACGTTAGGTAGTCGTTGTCGCTCGCGTCGAGCGTGAAGTCATTAACAATGGCGTCGTAGTAGTGGCGATCTTGTTCGGCAATCGCCTTCAGAAGACGCGACTGTCGTTCGCCGAAGAACTTGTTTGCTTGCACCATGTTGTCTGCTCGAACGGCGTCGAGCAGCGACTGGCGGGAAGGGTAGTGGTGGTAGATCGCGGGCACCGTGATGCCGACGTCGCGAGCAACGGTGGCGAGCTTCAGTCGCTCGTAGCCAACGCGCTCGACAATTTCTTTGGCGCACGTAAGGATAATTTCGGCCATGCGAGTTCGCTCTTCGGCGTCCTCGCTGTGCACGTACTCACCCGGTTTCGCGCGGAATAGTTGCAGTTTTGGAAGTCCGTTGTTGTGTCGCATGAAACCATTAGACAACACATACACAATAATGTCTACTAAAAAGGTAGATTATTTATTTTGTATACATATTGAATTTTTTTAAAAATACATACAACGAATTTGTACCGTGAAGTAACGCTGTCGCTTACAGCGAGAAGTAGACGCCGGCAATGTCAGCGGCAGTCTGGTCAATCACTGCGTGGTCTTCTTGCAAGCTTGGGATACGTCGCACTACCGCAAGACCAATGCAGTAGGCGAGGGCGAGTGCAACGAGACCAGTGGGGTCAACGTTCCCATCAATCCATCCCAACTTGGTGGCTTCCTTCACAATGTGAATATCAATTCGAATTGAATTCGATATTGCCTGCTTCACTGCTTCGGTGAATTTTGAGTTCTTCTGCGACAGCAGGATCTCGGCCACTTGGCCCCACGACTCGAGGTGTTCGTTGTTGGCGATGTTCAAACTGAAGTCAGCGTTAATCGCGTTGTACGTTTCACGGTCGTTTTTCTGAATCGCTTCGTACAGTTGCTTCTGGCGCTGACCAAAGTAGGCCGTGGCGTGAAGGAGGTTGTCCGCACGCACTGCGTCCAGGAGTGCACTCCTGGAGGGAAAGTGGTGGTAGATAGCGGGCACCGTCAAGCCAGCGTCGCGAGCGACCGTTGCCAACTTCAGATTGTCGGATCCACGTTCTTCGACAATCCTCTTGGCACACTGAAGAATCTTGGCGGCAGTGACGTTTGAGCCGTCGAAGATGTCCCCCATGGCCTCAATGGCCGGGGTGTCGTTTGCGTCGAAGTTTTCGTTGAAGTCCATAATTCCTAGCGTTTTGTAGGTAGCACGAGGCGAGTAGTGGAACAAAGCCGCCTACGGCCTGGTGCAAAGAACACGTAGTTTAAATTTACTAGATATTCTGTCAAATTGAATCCGTGACTCACACAAAGGGAGCACTTGTCACCGTTCATCAGGTTGGTTGACCGGGTCGACGGGCCCGCTCTTGACAAGTACTTACTGGGTAGTAAGGTCACAAGTACGTAGGGGGGAATTATGAAAGTACGTATTGACGCTGACCTTTGCCAGGGGCAAGGCCGTTGTTTCTCTATCGCACCGCAGCTCTTTGGTTTTGATGACCTTGGAAACGGTGTGGTCTTGAAGACCGATGAGCTGACCGAATTAGAACTGGCGCAGGCGCAACTCGCTCAATCAAACTGCCCCGAACACGCAATCTTCATTGAGGACAACTAATGAGCGAGAATCCGCCGGTACAAGACTTCGCCACTGACTTCGACCACACCGATCCACAGTGGGTTAATAACCCGTACCCAATTTGGGAAGACCTTCGTCAACGCTGCCCCGTAGCGCACACCAATCGCTACGGCGGTGCATGGTTCCCCGCCACCCACGCTGGCGTATCAGCCGTCGCTAAGGACACCGAGCACTTCACGAGTCGCACTGTCGTCATGGGTAATGGACGTCCGGGAGAAGAAGCGCTGCCCGCACCGATTGGCGTTGCGCCACCCATTACGTCTGACCCACCTTTTCACCAGCACGCTCGGCGCCTGTTGCTTCCCGCCTTCGCCCCAGGTCCAATTAACGACCTCGAACCAATTATTCGTCAGCTCTGCGTTGACCTCATTGCGAAGATGGGTGATGACGAGATTGTTAACGGTGGTAGTGGGTACGCGCAGTACATTCCGCCAGCCGTCATCAGCAAGATGCTCGGCTTCCCTGACGAAGACCTCGATACGTTCTTAGAGTTCGTGCACATTGTGCTTGAGGGCATTGACCACCCCGCGGAGCAGCGTATGGAGGAGTTTGCTCCTATCGAGGAATACTTCAACAAGCAGATCCAAGAGCACATCGACAACCCCAAGGACGACCTCACCACGTACTTGCTCAATGCCGAAATCATGGGAACGCAGTTGTCGCCAGAGCACGTCTTTGGAACAATGATTCTTGTTCTGGTGGCTGGCATCGACACCACCTGGTCCGCCATTGGTGCATCACTCTGGCACCTCGCATCGCACCCTGAAGATCTGGCTCGCCTCGTTAACGAACCTGAACTGATGCCTGTTGCTGTGGAGGAGTTCTTGCGCTTCTACGCTCCGGTGACGATGGCTCGTCTGGTGAAGGATGACTACGAATTCCAGGGTTGCCCGATGAAAAAGGATGACTGGGTCCTCCTCGGCTTCCCGGCCGCCAACCGCGACCCCGAAGCCTTCGAAGACGCCGACAAGTTCATCATTGACCGCGCTGAGAACCGCCACGTGGCCTTTGGCCTAGGCATTCACCGTTGCGCGGGGTCGAACTTGGCACGCCTGGAGCTTCGTATTGCGATCGAAGAGTTCATCAAGCGTTTCCCAACGTTTGAACTTGCTGACCCCGAGGCTGTTACCTGGGCCCAGGGACAAGTCCGCGGACCTCGCAACTTGCCGATTCGCGTTCGCTCCTAAAGACCTAGCTTGGTTGGTCCGTTGGACCAGATCTGCTTCATCCACGCCTCAACAGCGCTCGCCTCACGAGGGAGGGCAGCCGACAAGTTTCGGTAACCGTCTGCGGTGACGAGGATGTCGTCTTCGATGCGTACCCCAATGCCGCGGTACTCTTCGGGAACGGTCAGGTCGGTCTCTTGGAAGTAAAGGCCCGGCTCAACAGTAAGGACGTGTCCAACTTCAAGTTCGGAACGGAAGAGTTCATTACGCGCGTTGGCGCAGTCGTGCACATCAATGCCGAGCCAGTGGCTCACGCCGTGCAGCGTGTACCTGCGGAAGGCCTGGACCTCAGGTCGCAGCGCATCTTCGGGGTCCACCTTCATAATGCCCAAGTCGTAGAGACCCTGCGCCAAGACCTTCATCGCCACCCGGTGAGGCTCGAGGAAGTCAACGCCAGGCTTCACTGCCTCGATGGCCTGAGACTGCGCTTCAAAGACCAAGTCGTAGATTCGTCGTTGCGCGGGGGAGAAGACGCCATTGATAGGCATGGTTCGCGTTACGTCAGCGGTGTAGAGGTTGTGGCATTCCACGCCCGCGTCGAGCAGGAGCAAGTCACCACTGCGTACGGCTCCGTCATTCTGCATCCAGTGAAGAATGGTGGCGTTCGATCCACTGGCGGCAATAGTGCCGTAGCCAACGTCGTTACCCTCGACGCGTGCGCGCAGGTTGAAGATTCCTTCAATGACTCGTTCGCCACGGCCTTCAGCCTCGGGTAGCGCCCGCACCACGTCCTCAAATCCCTTCACGGTGTAGTCAATCGCCAGCTGCAATTGAGCAACTTCGAAGTCGTCCTTAATGAGTCGAAGTTCGCTCGCGGTCTGAGCGAGAAGAGCATCGTCAACGTGCGGAGCAATGGCCGCATCGACCGCCGCGTCAAAGCCTCGAAGTGTGACGACGTTCTCTAGGTCCGCTAAGTCCGACATCAGGTTGCTGAGCGGAGCGGTCGCGATGTCGTAGTAGTGAGCGGCTTCGGCAATGCCACGGCGCGGGCCAACCCAGAGCTCTCCGTAGCGAGCGTCGGTGAAGAATTCGTGGGTTTGGTGATTGCGGCGCTCAGCAATGTAGAGGAGTGACCGTGGTCCATTGATGCCCGGTGTGATCACCAGAACAGCGTCAGACTCCATGCACCCGGTGAAGTAGAAGAAGTCACTGCCCGGACGAAAGGCGTAGTCAGTGTCGTTGGCGCGAACCTTGGGGTTACCAGTGGGGATGACGAGTGTTCGGCCTTCGAGCGCCTCACCCAGGACAACCCTTCGGGCAGCGCTGTAGGGAGCGGCCAAGTGGACCTCTGGTCCAAACGGGACGTCAGCCCAGTTGGAGGTCATTGATTCCACGAACTTTCGAGGCATTGCGGGGCGGTGTTCACCGGCCCACACCCAGTGTTCCGAAATTGGGTGCTCCTTGGAGACGTCTGGTTCTGGTGAGTGTGAAGTGCTTTCAGCCATGGTGGCTAACTTACTTGCTGGTAGTGAAGTTTGCCGTAAAGTCCGTGTATGGATATTTCTCTGAGCTTCGAAGGTCCCGTCGCTGTCGTCACGTGGAACGAAGGTGAAAACCGAATCAATTACGACTCGCTCGCTCGACTCAATGCCATTCTTGACGAGTTGTCGCAAGTCGAAGGCGAACTTGCCCTCGTCCTTACCGGAACTGGAAAGTTTTTCTCGAATGGTCTTGATCTCGAACGATTCGGTGCGAACCCTGACGAGCTGGCGGGAACGGTTCAGGAGTTGCAACGCACCATTGGACGCCTCCTCGTGTTCCCG
>Ga0164297_10001126_pt1 | contig 29435 bp, 31 predicted proteins | sample GEODES058metaG_FD_113539 | JGI IMG/M metagenome (GOLD analysis project Ga0164297, IMG submission 113539) | Dystrophic lake water microbial communities from Trout Bog Lake, Wisconsin, USA - GEODES058 metaG | ecosystem: Environmental > Aquatic > Freshwater > Lake | place: USA: Trout Bog Lake... | reverse complement strand
TTAACAGGACAACTTTGGTGGGATAAAACTGACAATGTGTTAAAAATTTACAACGGTACAGTTTTTAAAACTATCTCTGCTGCCACTGCTAGTTCAACTGCACCGTCGAGTAATTCAACTGGTGATTTGTGGTTTGATACTACCAACCAACAACTTAATGTTTGGACTGGCACCACATGGTTGTTGATCGGACCACAATTTACTGCTGGGCAAGGTATCACAGGAGCTATTCCTGCAACCATAGTTGACAACAGCAGTGCAAGTCATTACTGTATTGAGCTCTATTGCGGCAATGACATTGTGGGTATTATAAGTCAAGATGCAACTTTTACACCACAAAATGCTATTAGTGGATTTACAACTATACGTCCTGGTATTACATTGGCAACCACAGTCAATGGTCAAACACCATTATTCCAAGGTACTGCTACAAATGCCCAGGCATTAAACAGTTTATCAAGTACACAATTTATGCGCACTGATGCTAATACCAGCACTACTGGTACTGTGAGCGTACTAAACAATACTGGTTTAGCAGTAGGCGTTAATAGTAGTTTCAGAGTTACAAGCGATAATACTAATATCCAAATTGCCAATCAAACCACAAACGGAAATATTTCGTTTAGTGTAAACGAAGGTGGAACTCCTACTGTTGTAATGACAATTTTTGGTGCAAACGGAACAATCAGTGGTAATCAAATTGATGCCAATTACGCTGACATGGCCGAACGTTTTGCAGCGGATACCGAATATGCGCCTGGCACAGTTGTTGAGCTTGGCGGATCTGCAGAAATTACCATAGCATCTGAAGATTTGAGTGAGACAGTGTTTGGGGTTATCAGTACCAAAGCTGCATACTTAATGAACGGCCGAGCTGGTACAGATGCAACACATCCGCCAGTGGCAATGACCGGTAGAGTTCCTGTCAGAGTAACCGGCATTGTACACAAAGGCGACAGATTGGTATCGGCTGGCAATGGTCAGGCCAGATCTGCTCAAGCAGGCGAGGCTACTGCATTTAATGTTATCGGTCGTGCGTTGCAAGATAAATTATTTGTAGGCGAAAGTACAGTAGAAGCAATTGTTACAATAACATGATAGGGAAATAATAAATGACATACTCAACAGGTGGATTAATTCAAGCAACAGACTACAATGGTTTTGTTAGTACCACAGTAAATGCAAATATCAATGCAGTTTGGGGCACCGCTACTTCTAGTGGAGGATACGGACAAGGAAATATTGCCACTGTATCTACCGGCGGAACAGTAACTGCTACACAATGGGCCACTCTTAACACATACATTGCCAACGCAGCTGCACACCAAGGTACAACTATTACTAGTCGTACAAATCCAGTGGCAGGTAATGTAATATCTGTGTTGGCAAATGTCAACACAGATATTACAACAGTGAATACCAACCAAAACAATGCTTATGCAGTAGGTACTCAGTACACTGGCTGGACCGGTACAACTGCAAAAACTACTGCCACAGGTTCTGGCAGTAGTTCATGGACTATTACATTTACTCACACCGTAACGTTTGCTAATAGCACTGCATTGTACAGTTTTTTCAATGCTGGCGGATACTTACAATTCCAATTTGGTAAAACTTCTACTGGCACAGTTGCTGACACAGAATGGAATGCATTCATTGGCAACGGAACCTCTAATGGTGTTGTTGGTAGAATTGTTCAAACTGGAGCAGCTACAAGTAAAACTATTGCAAGTAATAGCTATACTGGTACAACAAAATTTAACGGATCTGGAACTCCAACTACGTTGGCAACTTCCACTGGTGTTTACGCACTAACTGGCTCTGCAGTTACAATTTACAAACAATTTGATTCTGGCACCGCATACTCTAGCAACTATGTGCAAATTAATGCAAGTATAAGCGGCGGCAACGTATTAACTTATACCACAACATGGTATGATAACGGTGATAGTAATACAGGATCTACTGCACAAATTTCTGGTGGTACTGCGCCTACTGGAGCCACATTTGGTACTGCACCAACAGTTTTATGCACTTACTATCCTCCAGAAACCACTTATCTTACAAATACATGGGGTACGCCAACAGTGGCAGCAACAGTGGCATAATGTTACTAATTAATATTACCAAAAGGACCTCAGGGTCCTTTACCTTTGGCTAAATTTGTTATATAATCAACACATGAACACCGATGAATTAATTGCACACAGTCGCAGTCGTTTTGATCATGCAGCTGCAAAAAGAGTACTGGCAGAAAAGTACCAGGCCAAGATGACTTTTGCTCATGCTGGAGGTCTTTGGCAAGCAGGACCTGAACTATTAACACTATTGCACACAGTCAAAAAAAAAGAACTTGTGGTATTATTAGATCTTTACAGAAATCCTACACAAATAATACCTGAAGAACTGTTTGAACTTGCACAACAACGTTGGCAAGAACAGATGACAGCATGGCTGGTAGAATACACAGAACTTAATAAAAATAGATGACCACTGGTGCACTAATCTTTGCCTACAATAACGAACACATAGATTATTTGGCCATGGCCAACTGGTCAGCAAAAAATATTCGTCGACACTTAAATTTACCAATTTGTGTAGTTACCAATCATCCAGTACCAAAAGAATATGAATTTGAACAAGTGGTGTATGCTACCACTGACAGTCAAAATTCACGTTGGTTTGCTGACATAAATGCCACAGTCACATGGTACAATGGCAATAGGTCTAATGCGTACGAATTAAGTCCATGGGATCAAACTTTAGTCCTTGACGCCGATTATGTAGTGGCCAGTGATCAATTGACACAGTTATTAAATATTGATCAAGATTTTTTATGTCATCGGTGGGCATATGATGTCACAGGATTGCAACCATTTGATGACAATAACTTTTTTGGTCGACATCAAATGCCAATGAGTTGGGCAACCGTTATGTTGTTTGGTCGAAACAAAACTGCAGAATTAATTTTTAAATCTATGCAAATGATACGAGATAATTGGGATCACTACAGAAATTTATATGGAATTTTAAAATCCACCTATCGAAATGATTTTGCACTAAGTATTGCCATGAACATTGTTGATGGACATACACTGAGTACTCCATCTATTCCTTGGAATTTGGCCTCTGTAACTCCAGATCATCAATTAATCCAGATTTCACAAGATTCGTATCGTGTAGATTTTACCACTGCTGACAAAAAAGCACGTTGGATAAAATTAACACAAGATTTTCATGCCATGGGCAAGCATCACTTGGGAGCGATAATTGCCAATAACGCATGAACGTGGTTACATAATTCCAGCAATAAACACTGACACCGTAGATTATGTAGCCTGCGCTAAACAATTAGCTGATAGTATAAGATCGTGGCATCCTGCGGCCAATATAACCATACTAACCAAAGATCAGTTGCCATATGGCGATCTAGGCGGTTATGCCAACGACTGCCAAGTATTTCGTGCAAGTCCTTACAGACAAACAATTAAATTAGAAGCCGATATGATAGCGGCTGGCCCTATTGACCACTGGTGGACATTATTTGAAAATCGTGATGTCGTTGTTAGCCAAGGTGCAAGAGATTTTTATGATCGTACTGCCACGTCAAGATACTATAGAAAAATATTTGACAACAACCATTTACCAGATGTATATAATGCTGTCACATATTGGCGTGTTAGCAAAACTGCCAAAGATTTTTTTAATCTGGTTCAAACTATTTTTGCAAATTGGCCAGAGTATAAAAAACTATTAAAAATGGCCGATGACACTGCAACCACTGATGTGGTATATGCAATGGCAGCAGTAATTATGGGTCCAGAACGTTTGACATTACCTGCAGGATTGGGCCCAACTATTGTGCACATGAAAAAATATATAAATCCTATTGCTACAGAAGACTGGACACAAGAATTAATTTGGGAAAATACCCGACCTGGTCTCAGAGTAAATACTGTGGCCCAGTGGGGATTGTTTCATTATCACATTAAAGATTGGAGAATCAATGAGTAAAGAACAAGACAAAATCAAACACTCCAAACGTTTACAAAAAGATGAAAATATTATTAAAAAACAAACTCAGATTGCCAAATCCGCTGGATTAGAAGTTAACAACCCGCATAAGTTTGCCAAACATCATGCCATGAATTGCGGTAATCCAAAATGTTTTATGTGTTCTAATCCTCGTAAAGTTTTTAAAGAACTTACCCAACAAGAAAAACGCTTGTTTCAAGACGTAGAAAAAGTTACAGACAAACATAGCAATGGATTGAAATCTACAGATGAATGAAACTACAGAAAATTTTTGGGCTGCATGGTCACTGCCTCAAGAACCACCAAAGGCACCATTTTATAGACTATATCATGATGATCAGGGCTACTTATTATTTTATAGTATGGAAGATGTTCCAGGTAATTACATAGAGATAGATCATGAAACATTTGCTGCAGGATCCCCAAGAGTCCGAGTTGTCGACGGGCGATTACGACATATAAAAACTAATGTAATATCAAAATTAGTTCCTAGTAAGCAAGGTCACGCTTGTGATCCTAGAGATGTTGCAGTAGTAACTAACAACAGCACAAATAAACAATATTGGAAATTGAAAGCCACAGATGAAACAAGTTGACGTAGCAGATTTAGATTGTATCTACCTATCATATGACGAACCTCAACGTGAAGAATTTTGGTTAAAAATACGCAACATGATTCCGTGGGCCCGTCGTGTTGACGGTGTTAAAGGATCAGATGCAGCACACAAAGCGGCCGCAGATGCCAGTGGCACAGAAAGATTTATTTTAATCGACGGCGATAATATGCCTGACGAAAAATTTTTTAATCTAACATTAGAACTGCCCGATGAGCAATGGGAATCGGCAGTGTTTCGTTGGCGGGCAAGAAATCACATCAACGGCCTTATGTATGGCAATGGTGGATTAAGTTCGTGGACACGTGAGTTTGTTTGGAACATGCGCACACATGAAGCCACAGACGGTCGATCTGAAACTGAAGTTGAATTTTGTTTTGACCCGTTGTATTGGCCTATGTATGATTGCTATAGTGTAACCTATCCCAATGGATCTGCGTTTCATGCCTGGCGAGCAGGGTTTCGTGAAGGTGTAAAAATGTGTTTGGATTGCGGCCGTCGCCCTAGTATTACCGAGTTTAAAGATCGAGTACACAGTAGAAACTTAGATCATTTAACTGTATGGCATAACGTAGGACGCGATGTGGAACATGGTATATGGGCTATTGCTGGTGCTAGAATGGGTACCTACATGACCATGATAACACCGCAATGGGATTATCGCTCAGTACAAGATTTTGACGAATTAGCAAAATTATGGGACACAGTCAAAGACAGCGATCCAGAATTATTGGCTGGTAGAGTAGCAGAAGATTTAGTCACACAATTAGATCTGCCAATTAATATGATATTAGAAAAAGAAAGTGCATTTTTTAAACATCATTACAGATCAAATTGGCATAATCGCGGTGTTATGATCCGAGAAATTGATGTGATACGACAACAAGAAGGATGGTAAAATATGTTTAAAAAAAGTCACTTAAATTATAATTTTGAAAAAATATTATCAGCTGATTATACACAACATGAAGGCAGTTGTATTAAACATCAGACATACGAATTAACTGATATTCATGAACAATTTGGAGGCTTCCCTAAAACCTACAACTATCAAAATACCATTATACATCAATTATGGTGGAACGACACTCAACTTGATTTTGAAGATATAGGTCAACAACTAGGAATGGAAGTTATAACTATTAGTAGTATTTTACAACCACCCGGATGTATCATACCTTGGCATCGAGATACTTTTTTTAAAATTAATCAACTTTGCCCTGATAGAACTGAACTTAAGGTTAGAGCTAATATACATTTAGAAGATTGGAAAATGGGACATTTTATACAGTATGACGACATAGTCTATACCCATTGGTCAGCAGGTGATACATTGTTGTGGGACCGTGAGATTTTACATCTAGGTGCAAATGCAGGAATGCATGACAAATATACTTTGCAAGTATCGGGATTCTTGTTAAAATGAGATTTGAAGTAATACCGGCCAGTGATTATATTTGGAATCGGCTTGAACTGATTAACTTTCTAGTCCAGAATCAAGGACAGAATATAGTATTGACAACCAAATCAGAAGGTTGCTGTTGCCGTGCCATAGGATTGTATGACCTGTTGGATCAATTTTCTTTTAAATCTGTTACTATAATCAGTTCTAATCAATTGGAACGTCACAAGCAATATCATATCAATATACACGCTCCTTGGAGATTTTTTTCCGTGTCAAACAAAATTGATAGCATATATCATACCTGGAATAAAAATAAAGTTTTTGCCACAGTCTATGGAAGACCGCTTTGGCACAGGATTGGCATAGTAGCCCATCTGACAAAATACCACTGTGATATAAGCCTGGTAGGATGTCTGGCAGATCCTGGCAGTGTCGACAATAGAAAATTGTTTGAAGTGTCTCAGTTGTTCCACTATGATCCGCACAGCTTACAAAATTTTGCAGAGATTTGGAAACAGTTGCCGATGGCACTGCACGATGTTGCAGAATACACTCCAGGCCAGCAACAGTCAGACGGCTATGTTGCACAGACTAAGAATCTTTATCCAAATTTTTTAATTGATATTGTGGCCGAACCCTTTACTGATGGAGATTGTTTTTTTGCGACAGAAAAAACGGTAAGACCAATGATGTTAAAAAAACCATTTATATTAATGGGGTCAAAAAATTATCTTGATTATTTACATCAAATGGGATTTCGAACTTTTGCAGATTTTTGGTCTGAAGAGTACGACGGATATGAAGGCAAAGAAAGATATATCAAGATTCTCCAACTAATAGACAATCTATCTAAAAAATCTATCGACGAATTACAACGTATGTATTGGGATATGCAGTACACACTAGATCACAACTATAATTTGTTAATGACCCAAACATATAACAAATCAATTACCTATATCAATGAAATTATATAAAGATATACTTGCTAGATATTTTACAATAGCATCTCCTTATAATAGTCATTATGAAGTTGAGACAAACACTTTTGATTTTATTGATCGAAATTCAAATATATTATTGGTCACTATTGGAGATTTGTGGACCTGGGGCGCCGATTTGACTCCAAACAACAGATTAAAAGGGGTGTACGGTAATTTAGTATCTCTATCTCTTGGTGCAGATTGGTTAAATTTGGCGCAGTCAGGATCCAATAATTTTTTCATTGCAGAAAGAGCAGTAGAACTCGGAAAAATTATACCGCAATTAAATTATAAAAAAATATACTTAATTTGCACATTCACTGAAACTGGAAGATCTTTTAATAGCCATCATGATAATTACATAGATTATGTTTCGTGGTTTCAAAAAAATAATATCACTGATTTTTTAGCATTTTTAAATAAAGAATGTATGAATAGAATTAGTGCAGTAGTTAATCAACATAATATCATTTTGAGAACAGGTACAAATTTTGTAGATGCGACAGGATTTACTACCGATATTGATCCATGGTTTAGGCAGTTAAATATTCCATGCGCAACTACTGCATACGTTGGAAGTACGGGAGTTCGACGATTATGTGAGGCTGAACAATTTATACAAGATAAGGAATCTTACAAAAATTGGATTAGTAATTTAATTGATCAAGCTCGCCATGTTGATCAAGTATGTGGATCAAAATTATTAATTAATGCACATCCTACAGCTACCGGACACAAAATTTGGGCAAATAGTATAATTGAAAGTTTAAAGTGAACAACAATAATGAAACTGTAGATAATAAAAGCAAATTTTTAAGCTCGGCTGAACAAATGAAGGATCAGTTAGGTCCAGCATTGTGCTTGGCTAAATGGAAACAGGTTAGCTTACATTTACCGACAGGACTGAATAACAGTTGCTACCATCCGCCACTACACATGATAGACCCAGAGGCTATCAAAACCAATCCGTCAGCACTACACAACACCTGGCACAAAAAAGCACAACGTAAAATCATGCTCAAACAAGAGCGTCCCACAGAATGCAGCTACTGTTGGACCATGGAAGACAATGGCAAGCTCAGTGACAGGCATTATCGAAGTGGAGAACCTTGGGCTGCAGTAGACTTTGAGAAGATTAAATACAGCACAGGTGACGAAGATGTCGTTCCCAGCTATGTCGAAGTCAATTTTAATCATGCTTGTAATCTATCATGTAGTTACTGTAGCCCGCAATTTAGTTCAACTTGGCAGTCCGAAGTTGACAGATTTGGTGGATATCCTACTAGTACTACTCACAATGATCCTGAGCATTTCGCAGGGCGTAATCGTCCTATACCTGTAAAAGAACACAATCCTTATGTAGAAGCATTTTGGCGTTGGTGGCCCGCACTGTACCCAGAGCTGAAACATTTTCGCATGACAGGCGGCGAGCCATTAATGGACAAAAACACATACCGTGTGTTTGATTATGTGCTTGCTAATCCCAAACCTGATCTGCACTTGAATGTTACCAGTAACTTTTCAGTAGAAGAAAGCCTGTGGCAAAAGTACAAAGATTCAGTCAAGCAGTTGTGCGAAGGCGAAAAAATTGAGCATTTTATGCAGTTTGTGAGTTTGGATTCATGGATGGGGCAAGCAGAATACATTCGTCACGGTTTGAATTTTAATTTGTTATGGGATCGTGTTAACCAATTCCTAACTGAGATACCAGGACGTAATAGCATAACATTTATCATAACCATGAACAATCTTAGTGTTACAGGCTTTCCCAAACTCATGGCTGGTATTCTTGGGCTAAGAAAAATTTATAGTAAAACATATCAGCGTGTATGGTTTGATACCCCGTTACTAAGACAACCCACATGGCAGAGTTTGCAATTACTGCCAGAAAGTTATGCCGATCAACTTGAACATCTTTGGGGATGCATGCTAGGTCAAATGGAAACTGAAGATGACCCATTTCACGGATTTAAAGATTATGAATTACAACGATTAGACAGAGACATTGCTTGGATGAGAGATGGGCAACGATTAGATACATCATACATTAACAAAAATAAAGCAGACTTTTATAAATTTTTTAAGGAAGCAGATCGCAGACATGGTACAGACTTTTTGTCTGTGTTTCCAGAAATGACTTCTTGGTGGAAAGAGTGCGAGTATCATGCCAAAAATTAAAATAGTAGTAGCTTCGGGCGGATTTGATCCGTTGCACACCGGACACTTGGCCTACTTGTCGGCTGCAAAAAAACTAGGAGATTTCTTGTTTGTAGGAGTCAATTCTGATCAATGGTTAATACGTAAAAAAGGCTATGCATTGTTGCCATTGGAAGAAAGATTGGCCATAGTAGGCCAATTAAAATGTGTGGACTATGCCATGACTTTTGCTGATGACAAATTGGGATCAGCCAGCGATTTGTTAATGCAATTGAAACAGCAGTTTCCAATGGCCAAATTAGTATTTGTCAACGGTGGAGATCGCAATAATAACAATTGTTTAGAAAAACACATTAAGGAAGTTTCTTTTGAGTTCGGAGTAGGTGGGTCAACTAAACTAAACAGCAGTAGCAAAATTGTAGATATTGTAAGGAAAAATAAATGAAAACTGCATTCATTACTGGCATCACTGGCATGGTAGGCTCACATCTTGCAGATTTTTTATATCACAATACAGATTGGAACATTATTGGTCTTATTAGATGGCGAAGTCCGCTGGATAACATAGATAATCTGATTAACTCTATCAACAACAAAAATCGAGTGAGTTTAATTTACGGCGACCTTCACGACGATGCCTCACTGGATTTGGCTATAAAAAACACTATGCCTGATTATGTGTTTCATTTGGCAGCACAAAGTTTTCCGTTGACTAGTTTTACCAGCCCAATTGACACTCTCAATACCAATATTTTAGGTACAGCACGACTGTTAGAAGCCATAAAAAAAAATAAACCTGACTCAGTGGTACATGTGTGCTCATCTTCAGAGGTATTTGGAAGGGTGTCCAAAGACAACTTACCAATCAATGAAAATTGCTTGTTTCATCCAGCATCTCCGTATGCAATATCCAAAACTGGTACAGATCTATTAGGAAGATTTTATGCACAGGCCTACGGCATGTGTGTAGTTACCACACGTATGTTTACACACACTGGTCCACGGCGTGGAGATGTGTTTGCTGAATCTTCTTTTGCTAAACAGATTGCCATGATTGAGGCTGGGTATATTGATCCAGTGATAAAAGTAGGAAATTTAAACAGTCTTAGAACTATAGCTGATGTTAGAGATGCAGTCAGGGCCTATTACATGTTGGTCACTAAAAATCCTATTGCAGGAGAATATTATAACATAGGTGGTACCTATTCGTGTACAGTAAAAGATATTTTGAACACATTGATTGAGATGTCACCAATGAAGCGCACAATTGTTGTTGAGATTGACCCTGATCGTTTGCGTCCCATTGATGCTGATCTACAGATACCTGATACATCAAAATTTACAAGCCACACTGGCTGGCAACCTAATATACCTTTTGCGCAGACGATGCAGGATTTGTTAGACTATTGGCGAGAACAAGTCAAACTCAAAGACGGAAAGTTTTTGATACGATGATTATTGTACGAACTCCTTATCGAATTTCATTTTTTGGCGGGGGTACTGACTATCCTGTTTGGTACCAAGATCAAGGCGGAGTAGTGTTGTCCAGTACCATCAACAAGTATTCTTTTTTGGTGTTGAGAAAATTGCCAGACATTTTTGATTATCGTTATCGTATTCGTTACTATGACAAAGAAGAAGTAGATTCAGTTGATCAAATTCAAGTTCCTGTAATACGTGAAGCAATAAAATACATGAAGATTGATCATGGAATAGATATAACCCATCACGGCGATCTGCCCAACAGGTCAGGAGTAGGATCCAGTTCCAGTTTTACAGTATCGTTGTTGCATGGGTTGTTTGCATTGCGTAATCAACAACACACTAAAAGAGAATTAGCATTAGGTGCTATACATCTTGAACAAAATATATTGCAACAAAGCGTAGGATCCCAAGATCAAGTGGCAGCCAGTTTTGGAGGATTTAACAGATTGGAATTTGGTGGACAGTCTAATTTTACTTGTCATCCATTACCTATAATGAAAACCACTCTTGATCGATTAGAATCTTGGGTGCAGATATTTTTTACCAATGATCTAAGAAACTCAGCCGATGTAGCACAAAAAACCATTGATAATATTGCCAGTAAAACCAGTTTACTCAAAAACATGATGTTTTTGACGTTGGAAGCTCAAAACATGTTGTTTGCCAACGATATTAAATCTTTTGCAACATTGTTAAACGAAGAATGGAAGATCAAAAAGTCTTTAGAAAAATCTATAACCAATTACAAAATTGATAATATAATAGCAACTGGACTACAAAACGGTGCGGTTGGCGCTAAATTGCTAGGTGCTGGTGGTGGTGGATTTGTTATGTTTTTGACACCGCCAGAACTACAAAAAAAAGTCACTGAAAAACTACAGTTGAAACAGGTTCCAATAGATTTTGAATACCTAGGAAGCCAACTGATCTACTGTGACTATCAAGACCGAGAAAAACAATATGACTAAAATTTATGTAGCTGGACATAAAGGACTCGTTGGTTCAAGTATTATTAAAGTGTTGTTGGATCAAGGAGTTGCACAACAAGATATAATAACACAGACTAGCACCGATCTAGATTTAACTAATCAACGGGCGGTAAACAAATTTTTCAAATCAAACAAAATTGATCAGATTTATTTTGCCGCTGCCAAAGTTGGCGGGGTTTTAGCAAATAACACATATCCAGCAGAGTTTATATATAAAAATTTGATGATGGCCACTAATGTCATCAATGCTGCACATGAGAACAATGTACAAAAGTTTCTCATGATTGGATCTACTTGCATCTATCCTCGAGTGACTCAGCAACCAATCACAGAATCAGCACTGTTGACTGGACATCTTGAATTAACCAACGAACCTTATGCTGTGGCTAAAATTGCTGCACTGAAAATGTGCGAAAGCTACAATAGGCAGTATTTTAGAGATTATAGAACAATATTGCCGTGCAACATATACGGCCCTGGTGACAATTATGATGCTGACAACGGTCACGTAACAGCAGGACTAATAAAAAAATTCCATGAGGCTAAGATTTTTGGTATTGATTCGGTGCGAGTATGGGGATCTGGCACACCACGGAGAGAATTTTTATACTCGCAAGATCTAGCCAAAGGTTGTGTACATATAATGAATGTGACTAAATCTCAATGGGACCAAGTAACCGAACCCATGAGAAATTTCATCAATATTAGTCAAGGATATGACATTACCATTGATGAAATTGCACACACTGTAGCTGACGTAGTAGGCTATGCTGGAAAAATTGAATACGATACATCAAAACCTGATGGTACCATGTATAAATGCACAGACAACAGCAAAGCGCGATCACTTGGTTGGTCTCCAACTACACCATTGCGTGTGGGACTTGAATGCACTTATAAAGCCTACCTGGATCTGTTGTGATAACTGTTGCTGGGGTTTTTTTTCCAAAAAATGTTCCCTACGGAGAACAAGAACATAGAATTTTCAACTGCATCAAAAATCAAATTGACAAAAAATTTACCAAGAAAAAAAATTTAATAATAAATTTGACTTGGTTTGGACCTCAGTTTTCAAACGGTGCATGGGATCAGGTGCAATTATTAGCCAAAAAAGAAAAATTTGATAATTTATTTTGGACCGGAATCATCGATCCACTTACTCTATTGCCTGATCAAATTAAACAAATAGAACAGATCATACAGGCCAACAACATTTATTATATAGGAGTTGCATTCAATGGCTCACACACTTTCCATACACATTCTATAGTATGCAGGGAAGAATTTCCTAACTACGATGACAACGATCTTGAATTACAAGATTTAAAATTTTTATTTGTCAATTACAATAGAAAACCCAAACCTCATAGAATTTTGTTTGTAGACAAGTTGGTACAAAATCACTTAGATCACCTTGGAGTTGTGTCATTGGGTAAACCCGAAAGTCACTACAATGTTGCCCAAGGATTGGCGGTAGACAAATATTACAAAGTGTTAGAAAATCATGATTACACCAGGAACGGAAAATTTCCTCTAGACAATGCATTTGGTGGAGTACCGCCTGATTTCTGTAGCCTAGGTGATTTAGATATTTGGAAAAAGCATTTTTTAAATATAGTAAGCGAAACTGAATTTTATCCCTGGGATAATCTGTTCATGACTGAAAAAACTCTCAAACCTATCATAGGTTTAAGACCATTTGTTATTAATGGTCAAGTAAAAATTTACCAATATCTTAGAGACAATGGTTTTAAAACTTTTAATCATTTTTTTGATTTTGTCAAATTAGAAGACATTCCAGAATTTGAAGTTCATGATTCCATAATACAAGTAATAAAAAAATTGAGTACTATGGATACATCTAGTATTTTATCTATGTACCATGACATGTTGCCAGATCTTAGATACAACAGGGCTAGATTTTTTGAATTTGCACAAGAGCAAAAATATAAAATAGAACATTTATTTGAGTAATTTATGAAATTTTTTATATTAGGAGATAGCTGGGGATTAGGAGAGTGGTCTAATAAAAATAATGTTTTTGAATTAATACCCAACACCGGATTAGATTATTATCTTACTCAATTTGGGCATACAGTAACGAATGTGTCTGCAGGGTCAGCTGGCAATTTTGGACAGTTAAGACACACCTACTGGTCCTTAAAGAAAAATTCAGACTATGATTACATTATTTGGTTTCATACCGAATCCATGAGAGATATAGAAGAGATTATTATTAATGATCCAGATGAAGGCCTAAAATATTTTCCAGATTTTGATATTACAAATTTTGAATCTGGGCTAGATTATTTAGATTTTGAAAATTACAAATATGCACAAACAATCGCAGATGAATACAATATACCCTTTATTGTAATTGGAGGACAATGTCCAGTTAACCCAATAATTAATCAATTTTCTTTTGGAAAACATATAATATATAGTTGGCTGGCAGAATTATTAGATTTGGATTTTATTCCACCAAAAAATACTTTCTTTTCATGGGATAAAATCAAAAGAATATTAGACCATTACGGGGTCAGTGAAAAAGATTTTATTATCAACAATATAAATCAATTAGACAACTCAAAAAAAATACAAGATTTAGCAGTGAAAAGTTTGTTATTTCCAGACAATGGACATCCTTCAAGCGCATGCTTTAAACAATTAGCACAACGAATAACAGAAATGATATGATCAACAATTGTAAATTGATATTAGATACCCATTGCGAAGTTTATGACTTATTAAAACCATGGGCTAATGCAGAATTTTGGAACTTTGAAGAACATGTTAATGAAGGAAAATTATTACCGAGCGGAATATATCTAATTGGGCGGAGACAATTTCATCTCAATACAAATCTGTTGCGTCAATTTACATTGGAAAACACAATCAAAATTATATTAAGCAACCCGGCCGAAGGATCCGACACATTAAGAACACACTGTGATAAAGAGTTTTATGTTACAGATTTAGTTAAATCCAAAAACATATTACTGATAGGTGGTGGCGACATGGACTCAGATTGGCCTTGTTTGCAATACGATAGTTTTTTGCCTAAATTATATGACTACAGCGAAAACATCGGTGTAATACAACAGATGAATGAAATATATGATAAAAAGATTAAACCTTATAAATTTTTATTTTTAAATGGCCGAGGGCGATCTCACCGCCAGTATTTAATAAATAGATTTGGTAATTCTGAAATATTAAATCAGAGTTTATGGACTAATCTGGATCAAGCAAATGGTTCCATACAGTATCTTCCACCGTATTATGAAGTTAATCAATATCAACATCGAATTGATATACCTACTGCCAATTTTTATGTTAAACACAATTTGTTTAACGATGAATGGGGAGAAATTTATTTAAAGGCAGAACCATATATAGATACGTATTTTAGTTTAGTTACAGAAACTGTATTTAACTATCCTTACAGTTTTAGAACAGAAAAAATCTGGAAGCCAGTGGCCATGGGCCATCCTTGGATAGCAGTGGCTAATCGTGGATATTACCGAGACCTGCATAATTTAGGATTTAAAACATTTGGACACGTTATCGATGAATCATTTGATCAAATTGATCATAATCCTACTCGATTAGAAAGAATTGCCACAGTAGTTGAAGATTTATGCCAACAAGATCTTGCAAAATTTCTTGAAGAATGTTATACTGTATGTAAGTACAATCAACAACGCCTTGCTGAAATGAGAATAAAAGTCAGGCAAGAGTTTCCAGAACGATTTTTTAAATTTTTAAAACAATATAATTTTGATGAATGATTTAGATTTTAAACGACAGGTGTTGGACACCAAGAGTGCAAGCTTTTGCGGAGCCAAATGGTACAATGCCACCATTTGGCTGGGTTCAGGACAAACTACCAGTTGCCATCATCCGTTGCCACATGCCATTGATGTGGATGAGATCAAACACAATCCTCGAGCATTACACAACACGCAACGGAAAAAAATGGAGCGTGAACAAATGCAACGCGGTGAGCGTCCCAGTGGGTGTGAATACTGCTGGAAGATAGAAGACATTGGCAGAGATAATATCTCTGACCGTGTGTACAAGAGTAAAATTTATCCAATAGAGGAATTAAATCGTGCATTCAGAACACCATCCAGAACAGACTTTGATCTCCGAACCCTTGAAATTGCGTTTGACCGTACTTGCCAATTTGCTTGTAGTTATTGTAACCCTGCTTTCAGTAGCACATGGGTTAATGACATTAAAAAGCACGGAGCCTATGCCAATTTGGTGTCCGATGGCCGCAATCACTTTACTCATACGCACGATAGCAGTCAACTATACCGGTTTGGTGAAGTTAATCCGTACGTTGAAGCATTCTTTGCGTGGTGGGAAACTGATCTTCACAAAACTCTTCAAGAGTTAAGAATAACCGGCGGCGAGCCATTAATGAGTGCCGAAACTTGGAAACTGATCGATTGGTTTAAAACCAATAAAGGACGTAGCAAAACACGTCTGGCTATTAATTCAAATCTAGGTACAGACGTTGACATAGATCGTTTGCTTACTGCCATTGATGGTATTGAAGTTGATTTATACACCAGTAATGAATCAACAAGTCTACAGTCTGAATATATTCGTGATGGACTTGTGTGGGATGATTGGGCCAACAATGTAGAACGCCTGCTTGATTCTGGTAAGTTCCGCAGTATTCATGTTATGTGCACAATCAATGCACTTTGTTTAGACAGTTTAGATAGTTTGCTTTCTTGCATACACAATTGGAAAATAGAATATGGAAGAGATGCAATCAGTTTTACATTAAACATATTACGTTTTCCAAGCTTTCAATCGCCATTGGTGTTGCCAAATAAGATGCGTGAACAATATAAAACTGGTCTTGAACAGTGGTTGTATCAAAATAACGGCGAGTTTTTACACGAACACGAAACTAATCACGTGCAACGATTAATTGACTATCTTGATGTAGTTAAAACACCTCATGCAGATGCCGCTGAATTAACTGTACTTCAACAAGACTTTAAAAACTTTTACACACAATACGATCAACGCAGAAACAAAAACTTTGCAGAAACATTTCCAGAACTAGTAGGGTGGTATGGCACAATATAATTATAATTCGGGCGATTTAGTCAACCCTGTCAAGCTTGATGAAAAAGAACAGTTTTTATTGACTAAATCTAAGACATTTTGCATTTATCCTTGGATACATTTGCATGCTTACCCCACAGGCGAAACATACCCTTGTTGCCATGCCGAAATGGGTGTAGGACAAGTCGGTAATTGCCGTACGAATACCTTAGAAGAAATATGGCACGATCAGCCAATGGTTAATTTACGCAACGATATGTTGTTGGAGATTAAAAACCCTACTTGTGCTCGTTGCTACGAACAAGAGGAATCTGGATTTTTTAGCGGGCGCCGAAGTGCAAACAAACATCATGGACATCATATTGGTCGCATCAATGATGAAAAATTTGAAATGACCTACTGGGATATTAGATTTAGCAATCTATGTAATTTAAAATGTCGTAGTTGCGGTCATATTTTTAGTAGCCAATGGTATCAAGATCAAGCTAAACTAGCAGGCGGTGATTGGAAAGATCGTAATACTGTTTTGAACTATGCTGGTCGTACTGTAACAGACATGTGGGAACAACTACTGCCACACATTGATTACGTAGAACAGATTTATTTTGCTGGCGGCGAACCTTTACTAATGGAAGAACACTATCATATATTAGATGAACTGGTTCGACGTCAACGTTTTGATGTTAGATTAATTTATAACACAAACTTTACACATACTGATTTAAAAGGACAAAGTGTATTTGAATATTGGCGACAATTTCGCAGTGTGGCAGTAGGAGCCAGTTTGGATGCAATGGGTGCACGGGCTGAATATATACGCAAAGGTACAGATTGGAAAACAGTAGAGGCCAATAGAGCAGAAATGATCCGTACATGTCCTGATGTAGACTTTTACATCAGTCCTACACTTAGTATCATGAATGCATGGCACCTACCAGAGTTTCATCGTACATGGGTAGATAGTGGATTGATACGTGCCCAAGATTTAAATGTAAATATACTTCAAGATCCTGCTCATTATAGAATTGATATTGCTCCAATGGAATACAAACAACGATTAAAAGAAAAATATGTCACTCATTTGAAATGGTTAAAAGGCAACGACCAACTAGGCAGAGCTACACAAGGATTTGAAAGTGCCGTTAACTTTATGTTTGCCACAGACAATACACATCTAATAGATACTTTTTGGCGCAAAACTCATGAACTAGATGATATTAGAAACGAACATATACTAGATATAATTCCAGAATTGGCAGCGTTAAAATGAATGTTCCACACGATAAATTTTGCGTACTACCTTGGATCAGCTTGGAAACCAGTCCCATTGGTACTGTAAGGTCATGTTGTTTGGCTGAAGAAGAAATTATAGACGACACAGGTTTTAAGTTTGATCTAAATTCAGCTAGTTTCGTTAATATACAAAACAGCAAATACATGCAAAATCTACGACAAGAATTCTTAGATGCAAAACGACCCAGTGCCTGTAGAAAATGTTGGCGCGAAGAACGTGCTGGACGTACCAGTAAACGCATGCATACATTAGATAGACTCAAACACATGTTGCCTGAACAATCTTGGACTGCTGATGCAAAACCCTTGATGTTTTTAGATCTCAAACTGGGCAACATTTGCAATCTTAAATGTCGTATATGCGGATCTTGGAGCTCAAGTCAATTTGCAGTTGAAGAACTTGCCAACTTAGGGCCCAATGAAGATCGTAAAACAAATCATCATTATCAAATGCTAAAACAAGGTGCCTGGCCTAGAGAAAATCTTGTATTTTGGAATGAAATAGATCAAGTTGTAGATCAAATACGATATATTGAATTCACCGGCGGCGAACCGTTTATGATTCAAGAACATTTTGACATGTTGCAACGACTGGTAGATCAAGGAATTGCTGGTAATATTGAAATACACTACAATACCAATGGTACTCAATATCCTGAAGATGCTGACACAATTTGGCGACATTTTAAATTAGTGGAAATTGCATTCAGCATTGATGATGTAGGCGAAAGATTTGAATATCAAAGATCAAACGCTGTATGGTCAGAAGTTTGTAGAAACATAGGATGGTTTCGCATACTGAGAGAACACTATTCCAACATACAACTACAGGTTTGTTCAACAGTGAATGTGTTTAATGTCATGTACCTTGAAGAACTAGCACAATGGATTGCCCAACAAGACTTTGATTTTGTTTATTGGAACATGATGCATGAAGCATATTATTTTAGCATTAGTACATTACCTGTTGCCGCTAAATTAGCAATTACGCTAAAACTTCAACAGGCCAATGTAGATAACAATACAAAACAAGAATTTGCCAATATTATTGATTTTATGAATCGAGGTGTCAGTTTGGACGGAGATATTTTGCGCATGCGAATTGCAGACCTGGATCGTAAACGCAATCAAGATTTGAACATGGTCGAACCGGAACTTGCACAATTAATCAATTATGTCAAAGCCTAACACACTATGCATGGCACCGTGGACGCATACATATCTAAGTCCACAAACTGAACGCAGAATGTGTTGTGCTTCGCGCGAAGAGGCACAAAATTTTGAACAATATATAGATACAAAAGCTGGCAGTGGAAAATATATTCCCATGACTTTAGAACAACATTGGAACAGTGATCATATGAAATCTGTAAGGCGTCGCATGATGGCCGGTGAAACTTTGCCTGAATGTGAGGTATGCAATGATCAATTGTTAAATACTGACGTATATCGCAGTTATTTTAACAGATTATTTGAACACAAGTATCTCGAAATAGCCAACACAACTGATACAAATGGTTATACGACCATGCAACCAGTGAGTTGGGATTACAGATTTAGTAATCTTTGTAATTTTAAATGTCGTACTTGTGGAGACATGTTGAGTTCAAGTTGGGAGTCTGAACAACGACAACACAACATGATCAATTGGCACAATCCCAAAAATAATTGGATGAGGCCAGATGTTAGAACAGAAATTACTAAATTTCAGGACACACAAATTGAAAAAGAATTTAGTCAAGCAGTTGAAGAACACAGAGTAGAAGAAGTGTACTGGGTGGGCGGCGAGCCACTGATGTTTGAACAACATTGGCGGTATATGAAACGCATAATAGAACTAGGTGATGGAGGACAAGTATATGCTAGATATAACACAAATCTTAGTCGGGTTGAGTATCGTGGGAGTAATCTTTACCGTGACATTCTTGATAATATGCGCGATTGGCAAATCTGTGCAAGTCTTGACGGAACTGGAAAAATAGGAGAGTATTTACGCACAGGACTCAATTATAAACAGTTTTTAAAAAATTTCCGTGAAGGAATTACACACAGTCGACACAGACGAAACATGCGATTAGATTTTACACTTACCCTACCTGGTATGTTTGAAGTCAAAAATATGCAGGCATTGGCAACTGAGTTAGATGTAGAAATGTTAACCAAAGTTGTTTTTAGTTTTAGCCCAGATATCATAATGAGTCCGTTAGTGTTGCCTAGAGAATTATTAAATCCTTGGCTTGATGAACTTATAAGTAATGCGTCGAGCACAATGCGTGATTTGTTATTGCAGTTAAAAACAAGACCTACATTTCAAGAACAATGGCCAAACGAATGGCAAGCTGGATTACTCAGAGGTAAATTCAGACTGATAGAGCTTGAAAGAATTCGCAACGACAAATATACTATAAGAGATATATTTAAATCTAAGCCAGAAATTTTGGAATGGTATGACTCAATCTGTTAAAATCGTATTACGTAATCCGCTAAACAAATCAGACACAGTCGATTACACCATCACAGTCAATGATACACCAATGGCTTATAATTGGTATAATGCCTTACAAAATTTGTTAAAACATAACTTGTATTTAGAAAAAAATTTTTGTTTTTTAGGATTTCCAGATAGTCCACGAGACTTGGGTTACATTTGTAAAGAACTAACGTGGGCTTGTCAACAAATCAATAATTTTTTTGAAGGTGACTACTGTATTTCTGAGGTATTTGCACTTAACACAATTAGACAAGGACTTAACCCCAATCAAGAATTGATGAATCAATTACATAATCATTTTGAACATTTACAAGGCACGGTAGGTCACCTAAGTGATTGGTATAAACGTGCAGATTACAATACAAAGTTTGCAATTAGACAATTAAACAATTTGTGTCACGAAGCAGAAAGTCTAATGCTGAGTCAACGAAAAGCTGCGACTTTTCCAGAATGGATACGACCTAGTCAAATAACAACATTTTTGAATGCACCTCGAATAGAGTTTCCTACGGAATATAAAACAACTTTTGATGAGACTAGGTACGATAGACGTTTTGGGGAAGTGTACTTACATTGGTCCCAAATTGGCAAGACTTTGTACGAAGTCTATCGCGACGAGCAAGGCGTGGATATCAATCATGCCACTTGCGATGCTATTACACATTTGCGTTATTACAGCGGAGAGTTTGATATTGAATGGGCACAAGATGTTATCTTTAACGGTCCGCATCCGTGGCATACCAATGAAATGACAGGTTTCAGAGAATGGTTACATCGCAATAGATTTGATGCACAAAATTCCGAATATAACCACGGATACCATCCTGTTGCACAAGTAGATTTGCAAGGTAGTTTTGGGACCACCGATTTTAAAGAAATTTGGCCAATACTCAGTAGGTACTTAGATATATATAAAATAACTGCAGGTGATGTTTCTGCAACATACAACTATACTTGGAGTGACCCAGATTATTACCAACAACAAATCAACATGATGAAACCAGGATATGACTACAGTTCAAGTCACTGATTATTTAACATGGGAATATTCATCAGATCCAGACATACAGTATTTGAACTGTCCGGCGCCTGAACCTGTAAAAAACTTTTTACCAGACTGGTTTCGTAATCTCAAAGGTAATCTGCGAGATTACATGCCAGAAGGGTTTGGACTACAACATACCATTCGGCATTGCTTAGGATTTAGAGGATTATTAAACATCGGGTACACAATACCACTGCCCGAAGCATTAGATGGATATGACACCTATTTTAATCGAGGACACTTGCATCCAGAAATGTTGCATGGCACACACTGGGCCAATAAAAGTGATCGACCTTGGACACAAAATATTGACTCCAATGGATTTCAAGATTCAAGCCCATATGAGTATCAGTTTAGACTAATGTTTTGGCCATGGCGTGCTCGAATGGCGCCTGGATGGAGACTAATAATATTACCATATTTGCTAGATTGGAATAAAGACTGGCATGAATTTGCAGGGTCGGTAGATCCTAATTATGAAGTACATGGTGATAATAGTGTAGGAAGTGGCCTCGAATGGAATATGCCACTTGACAAAACGTATAACTACTATAACTTAGAAACAGTTATGGCGTTTCGAAGAGGCACAACAGTCAAAAAAGGAACCGTAACATTTTGTGCAGTTCCTTACTATGACCCAGAGTTAGCACAACAACAGGAGAAATTATGAATTGGATTAAAAATTTAATAGCACGTATGCGTTTAGAAATACGTTACAGGAAAAAATTAAAAGAACTACGCAAACGAGATCCATTTATCTATAAATGAAGATACTAGGTATAAGTGCTGGTTTTCACGATGCTGCAGTTTCAGTAATAGACGATGGTGAAATCTTGTTTGCAGGGCATGCAGAACGTTATAGCAAGATCAAAAACGATGCTCATATAAATAATGCACTGATGTCAGATGCATTAAGTCACGGCAATCCTGATATTGTGGCCTATTACGAGCGTCCATGGATCAAAAAATTACAACAACTACAATCAGGACAGTACCATGAAGCCTTTGATTTTAAAAATTTTACTCTTGACCAGTATCTGCGTAAACATTTATCTCTATCTGTTCATCAGGAGCGATTACTACGGTGCCCTCGGAGATTCATGTCCCATCATTTATCGCACGCTGCCGCAGGATTCCAAACCAGCCCCTACAGTAAAGCCACAGTTGTTGTTATAGATGCCATTGGTGAATTAGACACTATTTCAATCTGGGCTGCAGAATATGTCAATGGTCGGGCAAAGTATATCAAACTGTGGGGCCAACGTTACCCACACAGCATAGGCCTGTTCTACAGTGCCATGACTGATCGTGTGGGATTAAACGCTGGTGAAGAAGAATACATCATGATGGGCATGAGTGCATATGGTGGACAAGGCCTTGGTGATTTACTAAAAAGACGCCTAGTCAACGACGAGCATGCTATAACATTCAAACAAAACTTGCACATTGGTGTTGATGCTGATTTTATGTCACATGCAGAAAACGAAGATATTGCTGCAATGAGTCAGGATCTTGCTGAAAACTTGATATACAATGTCATGAAACGTGCTAGAGATTTTGCGTGGAGCTCTAACTTAGTTTACATGGGCGGAGTGGCCTTAAACTGTTTGGCCAACAGAAACTTAGGAGATTATTTTGAAAATATTTGGATTATGCCTAACCCTGGCGATGCTGGGTCTAGCTTGGGTGCTGCCGCACTCGCTTATGGCAGTCGCCTTCATTGGCGTAATGCTTACCTTGGGCATAATATTGCCGGTGATTACCCTGTCAATGACCTGTTGGATGTATTACTTGATAGTAAAATCTCAGGAGTTGCATCCGGACGGGCTGAATTTGGACCACGAGCACTCGGAAACAGAAGCCTATTGGCAGACCCACGTGGCATCGAGATTAAGGGGAAGGTAAATGAAATCAAACGCAGACAAAAATTTAGACCGTTTGCTCCAGTTATTCTAGAGGAACTAGTTGACCAGTATTTTGATGTTCCCAGTGGGTGGAGTGACCGTAGATACATGCAAATCGTCGGTCACTGTAAACACCCTGATTTATATCCTGCCATTGTGCATGTGGACGGCACTAGTCGTATTCAAACAGTTCCTCAAGACGGATCTGGCATAAGAGAGTTGTTAGAAAAATGGTTTGTTGTAACTGGATGTCCTATGTTGCTAAACACCAGTTTGAACATACGTGGCGAACCCATGGTCAATGATCGTGCAGATGCAGATAGATTTGAACAATTGTATAATGTCAAGGTTTGTTCGTGAAAAATTTATACATTGTAGGAGACAGTTATTGTTTTTACAGGAAAGATGAACACAATCATTGGCCGGCTAGATTGGCAAAATTATTAAATTTAAATTTAGAAGGACAAGGATTTCCTGGACACGGATGGTGGCCAGTTCGTAAACATCTATTGGAATATATAAAATCTGACAGATTTGATCACACTGAATATTTTATTTTTTGTCATACGGAACCTTGTAGGTTGTTGAGTAGTAATCCCATATTTGATACTTCTTCTAACGATGCTGATCTAGCAAAAAAAATATGGCACACTTATATACACACTCACGATGTGTCAATGTGGTGCATGCAACAATGGTTCCAAGAATTAAACAAATTACTCCAAGAAAAAAAAGTTATACATTTGCAATGTTTTAAAGAAACACAACAATATTTTTCTATGCTCGACGGCATAAAATTTACAACACCTTTAATTAAACTTTCTGTAGAATCAGCAGGTGGAGACTGGGACACTCCACATTGGGGAGACAAATCAGTTCATGTTGCAATGAATAATTCTCATAATCATTTTAGTGTTGAAACAAATAAATTATTTGCTGAATTTTTATTTAATAAAATTAATTCAAATAATTTACAAGATTGTTTAGATGATATAAATCTTTCATAGTAATTAGCGTCCACACATATTATTACATACTACTAATCGTCCTTGCTGAAAGTCTGGTTTTGCCCATGATTCTGCAACAATGTTGAACCATTTGATACAATGCTCTAAAGTATAGTCAAATGCGTTATTTTCTTGTCTTATTTGTTTCATTTGATAATTTTTAGGAATATTCACAGTATCGCCAATATAACAACATGGATAGACTTCACCTGTGCTTGATACATAAATTGATTTGTCATTTTTTGCTTCGCATTTTATTGTACTTTTTACAGGCAAATTATCTGTTATTATGTTCCAATTTAAAATGTTAGGTTGAAAAAGTCTATCAAAATTAGTCACTGGTGGGTTTCCTATTACGTGAGTCAATTTTTTATTTTTATCGAACACTGGTGTACTATTCCGCCCATAATCAGTAACTATAAAATCAGAAAATCCTAACTCTTGACTTATTGTTTTTGCCTGGTCAATTTGATGACGATTATGATCAAATGGAATCATTTTCCATACAGCGTGGCCGCCATGATCAATGTAAGTTTTGGCGTTTTTGATCACAGTTTTAAAACTAGTGTTGACACGATATAGACTGTGAGTATCTTCTAATCCGTCCAGACAAAAATATACTTTGGTGTCAAGTTCGGCCAATCTTTTCCAAAACGTTTTATTTCTTGCACTACCGTTGGTTGATATAGGAATGTGAACACTAGAATTTATACTCCTAAAATACTCAATGATATCCAAACTTTCTGGATTCATCACTATGTCTCCGTAATTACCGTTTATAAGTATTTCAGATAGTTGTTTTATAAAATTATCTGGAAATATTCTTTGTATATCAGTTAATGTTAGATTACGTTCAACATAACCATTGTTGTAAGGATATCCGTGAAAGTTTCGTGGACAACCTGGGCATGAGGCATTACACAAACTAGAAATTTCTAAATGTAATTTTGTTATGTCAGATATAGAATACATTAAAGATAAGTTTCCAACCCACCGTGCCTACGTAAATCTTGTGTACAACAACTAATACCACCGTCCCAAAAATAACTATGTCTTAGTTCGCATATGATAGGATTAATTCTGTGTTTTTTACAAAAATTAAATACATCTTTGTTGTATGCACTGAAGATAACATTCTCCTCGTCTAGCACAAGACAGTTTACATCAAACACTGTTTCTGCTACAAATCCAGTCCATTTATTCAAATAAGTATCAACAAATTCAGTGAACTCTGGAGTAGGAGTTTGTCCTTGTACATACCATGCTCCAGGATTGGTTTCATATTTAAACTTGCCAACTTCCATAGCAGCCCAAATGCTTGAGTCCCATATCTTTAATACTTCCCAGCCAGGAAAATCATCAGCTAGGTGTAAGTGCATGTCATGTTTGCTTGATAATATTACACCTGGTTTAAGTATAGCAAACACGGCATCTCCGTGACCATCAGTGACAGCTTCGTGTATGCGATATTCTGATCCCAGACAGTTTTCTACAATCCACTGAGTTTGATCTGGCCTTAAAAAATCTGAGTTGTCAAAAAACACATCTCTGCCCACCCGCACAATGCAACTGGCGCTGGCACCGTTTAGTATACAATTAGGATCCCAATCTTGACCATGAGGATTAACAACTTGATCAGAGTATTCTTTACAAATATCATCTAATTCCGACATTGGTAAAACTCGTAATAATTTTTGTCCCAATGTTATCTGCCAATCTCTTGGAGTCAGCGGCGGCAATGGTACTCCATTGCCACGGATTTGTTGATCCTGGAAATTATGTTTGTCCATCAACTTTGGTCTTAAAACTCGTGCTCCGTAAGTTTCAATGGTCTTTTGAAGATTATTTAAATCCTCTTCGGTTTCGTTTAAAATTTGTTGGAGTTGATTTCGAACCTGAGCGTTTTCGATAAAATCAAAATAATCAGGTGTGTAGGCTCTGCCTACAATAACTTCTTCTAATGGCTGCCAGCTGGTATATGCGTTAATCATTTAGTCTTTCAAGTAAGCTATTTAATCTTGCATATTTTGATGCTAAAAATAATTGTTGATTATGTTTAACATCATCTACACAACTTTGAAACCATGTATGCATATCTTGTTGTTGTATTTTTTTAATAGCATGTAAAGTTTGTTGCCAACGTTTGGTATTATCTTGTACAAGATCATAACTGTTGTCAATGGCATGATCAAATGTACGATATCCTAATTTGCGAAGCGCAGATAAACTTCCCGGAGCACCTACAATTACAAATGGTTGTCCGTGTTTGATTGGCTTAAATGTTTTTTCAGTTAAAAATGCACCACCACTTTGATCAGCATCGTAATGTGTTTCTAACACAATGTTACAGTATGAATCAGAGTAATGGTCAGTTTCTACAATACTATGATCATTGTGTTGATCAGTGGTCTGAAAGTCGCACGTGTATGGTGCACCTTTTAAAAACTTGTCAATCGACGATCTAATGTCTAATGTGTCTACTTCTATTGGGTTGTCTTCAAAAGATTCATTGAGTGCAACATCAGTGTTGTAACTCCAATAACTACTGTATAACAGTCCATTTCTGACCAAATCAGACATGACTGTGGCCCGCCACCATTTGTGCGTTCTTGACAATGCAGTAAATTTTTTTGATCTTTTGTCATTGTGGATCTGTATTGGTGCCATTGATTTGTTTCTTTGCCAGTATAATAATTCATCTGCTATAAAATTAACAAATCCTTTTATGGAACTTGCAGAAGTATTTGCAATTATAAAACGATAACAACCATACAACAATGAGTGTTTGTCACAAAGTTGATCCAATCTTTTTTTAATAAAAAAAGGATTATCGCCTTCGTCGTAATAAAAAAGTATTATTATTTTTTTTATTCTAATTTGATCTAGTATAATAGGATTTATTAAACTAAAATAATCAATGCTGAAATCAAAGAATTGCAATGCAATCGGATAAAATGACTTCAATGGAAAAGAATCAACAGTATGCAAGGCATAAGGAAAATTATGTTCATTGCAATGATCTATTAGATTACACGGAACAGTGTATGGCCAATGTTTACCAAACTGTCTCCATTCTTGAGTGTATGGTTCGGCCTGATGTTGTGCAAAGGCTGGATATGCTTTGTTTCTTACAATACGGTCAGCAACAAAATTAAACTGCAAGTCCACTCAACATCTCCATTAGTTCAGCCCATAATATGTCTTCGAGGCCTGTACCATAAAAGTGGTCAAAATTATGTTCAACAATGGGCACACAAGCACGATGTATATCTTGTCGTTCTTTGACCGACAAGTTGTCAAGATCCTTCAACAACTTGGTGACCTTTTCGATGCGAACGATGTCATTTTCTTCCTCATCATAGCTTTCGTCAAATATGCCAGCAAATGTTTTGAATCCATAGCCACGCATGTACTCTAAACTATGTGCAGGAGCCATTAGCACAAACGGCATTTCTAAAGCAATAGCCTTGAATGTTTTTTCTGTTATGTGTAATCTACGACCAAAGTACACTGTTTCAGTTGGCACATAAACCAAACTATCTGCTGACTCATCAAAATTAGTCAGCCAACAGCTGGTCATATATTGTTCTGCTTCTCCAGGAAACAGTTTTGGTAAGTCTGCGGTCTGAAATACTTGCTCTATGTCGGGATATATGTTATTATACTTTTTAGCTACAACTGATATGTCTACATTTTCATACACACATGTACGTGGTGCAGATATCCAGTTATTTTCCAACCCATGTTTAAATACATTATACAAAAACAACACACGATGGTCACGTTTTCCGGCAATGATTCTATTGGGACTCATGAAAGTTCGAGTTGGTGCACGATTTCGAGCACGTGGTATTAGGAATGTTTTATCATAGCCCCTAAACCAATCTTTGCAAGCCCAGCCGTGATAAAAATAGTAATGACTAGTCCAGCCACACATTGCACAAAGTTTTTCAATATACTCACCTTGCTCGCTGACAATTATGTGCCCATTCTCAGTGTTATTAGTAAATAACAAATCATTATTACGTGTTATAACCTCACGGAATAAAGGATATTGTAAATCTAAATGTACAGGTTCTTGATCATGCAAAAATATATAGTCAGTTTCTATAATGTCATCACTTCCAAAATTGACCAAACTTTCTGGATCTATACTGCCTGGTGGATCACAAAAAAATAATCTAGTGCCAATGCGATTTTTTTTAAACCACGGCCAAAATGTATTGTTGTAAATTTCATCTATTCTAATCATTATGTTTGACGTATTTTATTCTGGAACAAAACCTAACTTATTTCCTCATGAGCAATCGGCAATTGACATTGAACATGCAAGAACACTAAGTCGTACAAGATATTTTTGGTGGATAAATTACTTATCAGACTACTCTTGCTTTGATTTTCTTTGGGAACCAGTGCCATGGCAATCTACTCAACGCCATGCCTGGGCCAGCCAATGGCAAAAAGATTCTGGTACATACCTTGTGCCCACAACAGGATTCACAGATACTACCTATCATGCGGCTCCTGTGATCACAAGGCTTGAAAATTATGAAGGGTGGATAACACCTGACGGCATTGACAACTGGGATTACAGTTGGCATCCAGACCCTACAGATCCTCCACTGATATATAAATTTGGTACACAATGGCAAAAAACTGGTGGTCCTTGCTACGTGGTATCAGGTGCTGAACAAATAAAATATGTAGCACATCCAAGAGCCGCAGTAACCATAGTAAATGATTGTTGGCGCATTCCATCAGGCATGGATACCGAATCATTTGACTGGACCTGGCATCCTGATGCCACTGATCCTCCTTACATATACCAATTTGGTACACAACATCAGCGCACTGGTGGACCTGTGTACACTGTGCCTGGAGCCACAGACACAAAATTTGTGGATCAGATTCGCATACAGTCTCAGCGTGTGGCCAC